>JGI2171J19970_10000268_pt1 | contig 25764 bp, 22 predicted proteins | sample DeeMarSWOR324_28_FD_19970 | JGI IMG/M metagenome (IMG submission 19970) | reverse complement strand
TTCTCCTGCTTTTATATGTATTTTCTTTTCTAGAGGCGTTACTTTACCTAGAATGTAGTCGGCGGCACTAGCACCAGCTAATTCACCTTCTATAGTAACATCATCTACCAGATCATGCACTTGAACAACGTTGCCACATGCAAATATGCCCGGCACGCTAGTCTCCATTGTCTCGTGAACATCGGGCCGTTTGTTACCGAATCCAGCTCCACGCCTGCTTTTAAGGATAACTCATTCTCGGGGATAAGACCAACAGATAGCAATAATGTATCACATTTTATCTTTTTTTCTGTTTTTGGGATCGGGTTTCTATCTTTATCAACTTTGGCGATAGTAACTGCTTCTACACGATCCAAACCATGAATCTCGGTAACAGTGTGCTCCAAAAATAAGGGAATATTAAAGTCGTGAACGCACTGAACTTCATTCCTGATTAAACCCCCCACATATGGAAGAATCTCCACTATCGCCTTTACCGTGGCCCCTTCCAAAGTTAATCGTCGAGCCATAATCATCCCTATATCTCCAGAGCCCAAAATAACAATTTCTTTGCCTGGGATGAAGCCTTCGACATTGATAAATCTCTGTGCCGTTCCTGCGGTAAAAATGCCTGCTGGCCTCGTCCCCGGTATAGCTATAGAACCTCGGGATCTTTCTCGACAACCCATGGCTAGAATTAATGCTTTTGAATGTAGACGAAGCAACCCTTCTTCTGGGTTTATAGCTATAATTTTTTTATCGCTAGATATATCTATAACCATAGTTTTTAACAAATATTTTATTTTTAAATTTTTCAATTTTTTAATAAATCTATGACCATATTCTGGTCCGGTTAAATCCTCTTTATAGTACTGTAAACCAAATCCAGTGTGAATACACTGATGAAGAAGACCACCCAGCTGTTCAGCTCTTTCTATGACGATAATGTCTTCCACTCCCCTCTCCTTAGCCTTAATCGCTGCAGCTAATCCTGCTGGTCCTGCCCCAATAACTACCAAATCAACTTCTNGCGATTTCATTTTGCCTTTCTCCACCCTTGTTTTTAAACAATAAAAGTTGGGAATTATCCTCTCTTTTAGTTATTTTAGTGACTGGCACACCGAGTTCCCTTGCTAGAATCTGGACAACTCGCGGGGTGCAAAAACCGCCTTGGCAACGCCCCATTCCAGCTTTTGTCCTAAACTTAATTCCATCCAATGTTCTTGCGCCTCTCCGTATAGCCTCAACTATCTCCCCCTCTGTTACAGTCTCGCACCTGCAAACAACATGGGCATATTGAGGATTTTCAGTAATAAGTGCTTCTTTTTGGTCATCTGGTAATTCCCGAAAATCAGGAATTCCTTTTCGATAAGGGTTGAAATCCTGTTTCGGGACAAGCTTAAGCCCACAATCGGCCAATATTTCTGCAATGAGTTTAGCCATCGCAGGAGAAGCACCTACTCCTGATCCCCCCAATATGGCATTAATAAATCCCGGTACCTTTTTTGATGCTTCTATAATGTAGTCATTTGTACGGGTGTTAAGAGGTACTAAGCCAGCAAATGAGGTAATTACATCTTTTGTTGAAAAAGCTGGAAACATTCGCTTGGCAAAATTAAATACTCTCTGAAACCCTTCCCGAGAAGTTGATACATCGTTTTTATCTTCTATTTTTTCTGAAGTGTAACCAATTATGACGTTGCTTTTTTTTGCCTTTAATTCTTTTTTAGTTGGTGACACAAAATCTCCTGTTATTGGAGAACGTACAAGATGATTAACTAAATCCGTCACTCTTTCATCTAAAATGCTACGCTCCTGTTTAACGGGCACCATGGAAAAATCATCTTCCCCCACCATTTTTGCTATATCATCAGCAAATAAACCAGCCGCATTAATCAGGAACTTGCTAGTAACAGACCCCCTTGTAGTATTTATAACAAAAGTATGATCTCGGGGCACCGAAATTCCAGTTACTTTTGCATTCAACATAAATTCGACTTTGTTTTCTATCGCATTTTCCGACAATGCTATGACCAATTCCCAGGGAGAAACAAGTCCTGTTGTTGGAGTAAATAACGCTGCAACGGCCTCTTTTGTTAAATTAGGTTCCATTGCTCTAAGCTCTTTGCTATTGACAATTCTGACCCCGGGAACACCTGCGGCTTCTGCATCTTCTTTCTTTTTTTTCAAAATTTCCACTTCATTTTTTTTCTTCACCACAAATAGTTTTCCAATTCTCGTGAAGGGTACATCCAATTCACTAGTTAACTGGCCAAACATGGCATTTCCTTCTAAAACTAACTTGTTTATTAAAGGAGCTCCAGGTTCGGGTAAGCCTGCGTGAATAAAAGAGTGAGTTGACTTAGTTACGCCAAACCCCACCTCTACATTTTTCTCTATAAGTATTGTATCTAATTTATATCGGGATAATTCTCTCGCTATTGACGTGCCAGCTACTCCGCCCCCGATTATTGCAACATCAGCGTTCAGAAAAAATACCCCCTATATTATATATTTTCAGTACGCAGGTGTGACCTTAACCGCCTAGATATAATTTTATCACGTTTGGATTTTTTAAAATTTTATTTGCTTTATCCTCAAATTTATTTTGACCCATATCAAGAACATATCCACGATGAGCCACGCTCAAGGCTTTGCGCGCGTTTTGCTCAACTATTATTATACTCATCCTCTCTTTCTTGTTAATCTCCACTAATTTTTGAAATATTAATTCCACAAACTTTGGTGCTAATGCGATCGTTGGTTCGTCTATTAACAGACATTTTGAATTAACAACCATTGCCCTAGCTAGCTCTAACATCCTTTGTTCGCCCCCACTTAATAAATCAGCATTCATATTGTACTTTCCTTCAAGATGGGGAAACATTTCAAGACTTCTTTTAATTCTTTCGTTTAAAACTTTTTTATCTCGTATTATGTAGCCTCCCATCTCCATGTTTTCAAAAACAGTCATTTCAGGAAAAATGCTTCTCCACTGAGCTATATACGCAATTCCCCTCTCGAAAATCTTATGGGGTGGCAATGCGGTGATATCTTTTCCCTCAAAAATAATTTTTCCTTTTGTTGGCTTGAGAAACCCGCACATGGTTTTAAGGAAAGTAGATTTTCCAGAACCATTGGGTCCTATGATAGCTACTATCTCTCCCTCACCCACATATATATCGACACCATGTAAGATCTCGATAGCCCCATAACCTGAGTGTACTTGTTTTGCTTCAAGCAAGCCCATTTTTATCCACCCAAGTACGCATCTATAACTTTTTTATTCTCAGCAATTTCGATAGGTTTTCCTTCCGCGATTTTCTCCCCCAAATTTAGCACGATGATTTTCTCACACATACCCATAATCACTTTTACATTATGCTCGATTATAAGAAATGTTTTACCCCTTTTTTTCGTCTCGAGCACATTATCCATTAACTTCTTCGCCAACACCGGATTCACACCTGAAAAAGGCTCATCTAATAGGAAGAATTTAGGCTCAGGATGTCCGGCTAATGCACCGGCAAATGACAATAATTTAACTTGACCATATGATAAATTCTTTGCATATTCATTCTTTAAATGAGAAAGCCCAACAAAGTTCAATATTTCCGATATAGTATCTTGCATACTTTGTTTTCCACTTGGTTTAAGCAATTTCGATAATTCCTTGTCTTGCATTGCAAACATCAAATTTTCTAAAACAGTCATATTTGAAAACGTTCTCAAAAGTTGAAAAGTTCGTCTTACCCCTTTGCGTATAATTTGGTCTGTTCTAAGATTGTCAATTCGTTTTTCGTTGAAATATATTTCACCAGAGTCTAATTTGTTTACACCTGTAATTAAATTAAACATAACTGTTTTTCCAGCGCCATTAGGGCCGATCAATCCCACAATTGAATTTTCTTCGATGTCGAAGCTGACATTTTTTGTAGCGACTCTACCACCGAACTTTTTGCTCACATTTCTAACTCTTAATATTTTTTTCATGAATAACCCTTTTTTCATGATTTCATTGTTTTTTTAATAAATCTTTCGGTTTTTACGATTTACTATATATCTGTGTTATTAAAGGTTGTAGCTGGTTTGGCTTTGTACATAGGCTGATTATAAAGTTTATTTAGAATTTATGTGCGATATATGTAATTTATGTGCAGAAAGTAGTTTATTTGCAAAGCCGGCTGGTTTACCAAAAGATTATTGATTTAAACAACCCCAAGCAATAGTCACCATATGGCCCAGAAGCGTGAAATAGAAAGGAGGGATGCAAAGTGGAATTGCTAGCATTGATGCTCATATTGACCGCAACCTTTTGCTGGGCAGTTGCTCAGATAATCGGCAAAATAGCTCTGAAGGGGATAGAGACGACTCTTTTCAACGCTATCAGATTTTCTGCTGTAATCCCCTTTTTGCTTCTAGTTGCGTTTTTAACCGGAGGTTGGAGTAGTGTTAGGTTAAGTGCACCCTTATTGGTAGCCATCCTATCCGGAGCACTTGGAATGTTTTGTGGGTGTCAATTGTTCTTCTACTTAATGAAGAGAGGGGCAGCTCATCGGATAATTCCCACTGCAAATTCTCATCCTTTTTGGATCATTTTCTTGGCCGTAATTCTGTTGGGTGAGGAAATAAAAATATTTTTGCCGGTTTCAGCAGTTTTAATTTTTCTTGGATCAGTCCTCATTGCTGTTCGTGAAAAAACGGGAGGAAAATCAAAGTACTGGAGATGGGAGATACCACTCGCTTGTTTCGTCGGTTTCCTTTGGGGGTTTGCCACGATTTTAAGCAAATATTGTCTAAATGAAGGAATGGCATTTTCTGCCCTTATTTTGATTCAAGTCGTTGTCGCAGCCGCATCCTTCAGTTTCGCAGCTACTGTCGGCGGCTTTTGGAAGAACTCAAAAAACCTCAAATGGAGCACTGGGTTAAGTGTCCTTTCGGGGGCGATGGGCCTTTTGATAGGCGAGCAGATTTATTTACTTGCCCTGCGAATCGAAAAGGCGAGCACCTTGGGGCCTCTTATGGGAGGAACAATTTTATTCGGATTCTTGCTAAGTGTTTTTCTTCTTAAAGAACACTCGACAAAAAAAGCTATTTTGGGCACGGCGTTTATACTCGGAGGGATATTCTTAGTCGCGATTTGATGATTACGTAATAGATGATCAAAAATCCTTGTGATTGAATAAATGCTTAAGGTAATTGTAGGTGTTGTACTTGTCAGTCACGACGTGAACTAGGGAAGAGAGACACAAAAACAAAAATTTTACCTCAAGTTTTTTACAGAATCATTTTTTCGATAGCTTTGAGGTTCATGATACAATCTTCAGCGTATGGATCGAAAAGTTCTGGTGAAACCATATTTCCCATGGCCATATACGGATCGCTTAAAGGAGGTAAAGGTTCCATCGCTAAATATCCGCTATATCCTATTTCTTTCAACGATCTCATGATCGACTTGAAGTCCGTATGACCTCTCCCGACGGATTGCCTGTTGCTATCTGCTATATGCATATGGATTAGGTTTTTCCCCGCTCTCCTAATAGAAGCGGCTGGATCGGCTTCTTCGATGTTCATATGAAAGCAATCGAGCATCACTTTCACGTTTTTTAATCCCACATCTTCTATGAATTTGAGTACTTGGTCCACATTGTTTACGAGATGGGTTTCATAGCGGTTGATCGGTTCTATGGCTAGCTTGATACCCTTCTCCTGCGCGTACGCCCCAGCCTTTCTGATTGATTCTACCGACCATTTCCATTCTTCTTTAATAGTTGCGAGGGATTTGGTTTTGCCAACAGGAGAAGGAACTACTACCACCAAAGGTGCACCCACGCCACTAGCGAAATCCGTACACTTGTTCAGATATTTAACCGCCCTTTTTCTGATATTTTCATCGGGGTTTGCTAGATCTCTTTCGTTAGTCGGCCAAGGATACATTCCATCGACTGAAGCTGCTTTGAGTTCATAATGTTTGAGAAGTTCACACATTTTATGCACAGTGTACAGACTGGGCTCCCCCTTTATCGAAATCCCATCGTATTTGAACTTCGAAAGTCGCTGAAATGTTTTCTCCAACGGTTCTGTTCCATAAATCCAGTTCATCACGCTATATTTGAACATTTTAATCCCAAAGGTTATTTCAATAAATCGATTTTTACATATTTTACCTCATTTTTATCAATTCTTGGTTTCAGCTTGAGGCGAGTTTCGGGAGATCCTTAAAGAATCGTCCCTCATGTCCTGTACCCCGTGATCATTTTATTTTTCTTAGACCCATTTTTTCGAAAACTATTTCCTCTAATTCCTTTTTATCCTCATCCTTAATGTTTGTAAGAGGCAATCTAACATTTCCTCCATGAAGACCTAGAATATCCATCGTTTGCTTCATTACGCTGTATACTATGTATGAACCTATGTATGGGTATGGAAGTATCGTAGTTGTTGGCCCATCTTTCTCGCCCATTCTTGCGATAAATTCCTCATAAGGATCTAGTTTCTTCATCATTTCCTTCAACTCCACGAAGTTTCCACTAAGCCCTGCTTTGAGAAGATCTAGGGTAAACTCAGGCATAAAGTTCGCATACCCTGATATATAGCCTCTCGCACCGAGTAGTACGCTAGGTATAAACCACCACTCTCCCCTACCATTAAACACGGGGATTTTATCCCCCACGGCTTTAACTTGCTCGTAGAATGTTGGGAGGTATGGCGTGTTCTCTTTTATCCCCACGATATTTGGAATTTCTGCGATTCTTTTCATCAAATGGGGTTGGATGTATACTTTTGAAACATCCGGGTTATTGTATATAAGTACCCCGATATTGATTGCCTCAGCTATTTTTTTATAGTGTTGGTACATTCCTTCCTCCCCGGGAACATGGTAGTAAGGAAGAACTACCATTACTCCATCTGCGCCAATATCTTCGACGTACTTGCTATGTTCTATCGTCACATCTGCTCCTGAGTGTCCAGTATGTGCGATTATTGGAATCTTCCCACCAGCTTCCTCAACGGCAACTCTTACAGCTTCGTTTCTTTCCTCTTCGGTTAGAGTATAATGTTCACCAGTGCTTCCAACCGGTATTAACACCATTGGACCATAGTTTCTTTTTTCGACCAAGAACCTTGTGTTTTCCCTCAAACCTTCCAAATCTAGTTTGTTCTCTTTGGTAAATGGGGTTAACGATACTACTAAAACAGCCCCATTCCTCAAATATTCTTTTAACTTTTCTGTTTCCATATCAATATCCCCCCGTAACATGTTTTTTTAAATAATCTTCAGCTCCTTTAAAGTTTTTGCAACCATTTCTCTTTCTTCATCGGTTGCTTCTGTTAATGGAGGCCTAGGTTTTCCAACTTCAAAACCTGCCAAGTTCATAGCATATTTTAGAATTGGCACACCATTTGCTCTAGTGCCATAGATTTTGAAAAAATGTATTATTTTGAAATATATTTCTAACCCTTCTTTTATACGTCCTGAGAGATAATGCTCGATCATCTCTTTTATCTCTTTCCCCATCAAACAATCACAAACTACTCCCACTCCTCCTTGTGCAATTATGAGAGGCGCCCATAACGCACTACCTGAATATACGGAAAAGTCCTTGGAAGCCTTTTCTACGATTCCCCCCACTTGGAAAGCGTTTCCCATTTCCTTAAGGGCGATTATATTTTCCATCTTAGAGAGCTTAACGATTGTATCAGGTTCCATATTAACACCTGTGAAACCTACGTTATAGAGCATAATTGGGATTTTTGTTGCTTCGGCAATTGTTTTGAAATGTTTGTAAATTCCCTCTTGAGTTGGCTTACAGTAGTAAGGGGGAACTATCGTAGCTGCATCCGCGCCTGTTTCTTCGGCAGCTTTTGTAAGGTTCAGGGCTTCAGCCGTGGTTGTCGCACCTGTTCCTACTATAAGCGGTTTTTTGACAGATTTCCTCACAGTCTTGAACAGTTCCATTTTTTCATCAAAAGTCAAAGAGGTGAATTCGCCAGCAGTCGCAAGAATTATGATTGAATCTGTAAAATCAAATTCGCTCACTTTTTTAGCTATTTGCGCCGCTTTTTGGTAATCTATGCTGTAATCTTCTGCAATTGGTGTAGGCAAGGTAATTAAGATTTTCCCTAAATTAACTGTCATGTTTATGAAATAATTTATGTAATTATATAAATGTTTCGGTAAGCTCTCTCAGATTTTCTATATTTTCCAAATCCAGCACTAACTCTATTATCCGATCGATTCGTTTTTCCCAATCCTCAGAACCAGGCTTTACACAACAAGCGATGTGCTTGAATTTTTTCACGATTTGTTTTTCAGTGGTGATCGTGCTTGCATCCCAAGGGTCCCCAACCGTCCAGACCCCTTCTTTCACAAACAATTTACCACGAGCCTTGACTTCCACCTTATGTGGTATTTTCCTAAATCCAAACCCATTATAAGTTTTTTTAAGTTCGAGATCGTTTAGGTATTCCTCGTATGCTTCTTTAAAATCAGAATCGTATTCGGATGTAACTTTCTTTCTGAATTTTTTTACCCTTTGGTCGTTAATCCATTTATCACTTTGCCATTCGGGGCCAAGTTGGACTCGAAAAGCTATCATTGCCATACAGTGGGGGGTGCTGAATTGGGCACTCGTTCCTGAACTAACATCTTGGGTACTCCAAGCTGGAAGCTGAAGGAACGGATGACTTTTAACATTCACGCTCTGGATCTCTTGCGGTTGTAAGTCGTTTTCTTCTATTATTTTCCTAAATAAATCACATGGGCCGTTGGTCCATCTGCAGCAAGGATAATGTTTTATTTGAGTTTCCGTAATGTAAAATCTCCTCTTGCCGAGATCTCCCGCGAAAACATTGTAATCAAAGGATCCAGGCTTGATTCCAAACTTGAGATAAAATCCCTTGGGATCGTCAAATACTTTCGTTGGCGCTGTGTAGCCCTCCCCCGCCAGCAGGGATGACATAACGGCCGTAAATCCCGTGAAACCGTATTCATTATATTTAACCATCGGGAGCAAATAGCAAGAATCAAAATTCGTGTTGCTCATCGGTGCAGCAGAAGCAGCTACCCCCCATGCTAATGCTATTTTCTCCTTGTTATACCTAAGAACCTTGGTTGCGCCTGTCACACCTGCAAATAGCGTATAACTCATCCCCATGACCGGAAATCTATCGATGAAGAGTGGCTCTTTCAAAATAACATCAGGCCCCATAGCACAACAGAACCTTGCAGCTAAATCGTAGCCAAGTGCAGTTGCCACAATCAGATCTTTTCCAGAGGCCTTGACTGTTTCTCCAAGGGCTAAGGCTGGAAATACGCTATCACCAGCAAAATGAGATTTATTTGCAAAGCAATCATCCATGTCAAGTGCGTTGGACATTTTCGTGTTCGCAAAAGCTGCTAAAGCCGAGGGTACTTTTTGCCCGGTGCCCACTATGGTTGACTGTTGTGTCCCCCCGAATTCACGTATTAAACTTGTTACAATCCCACCAATTCTTGTCAGATACCCGCCCATCGCAACTCCTAACGTATCCAGAATGAGATATTTTGACCACTTGCGGGCTTCACTAGAAATATCCTCATATGATGTCTCGGCTACCCATTTCGCGAGTTTTTCGGTAGAACTCTTCATGTATCTTAGTCAACAAATATAATATAAAAATTTTTCGTAAAATAAATAAGATTAATTTTTGCATACTCGATACTGGAATTTAATACGAATAAAATCGACATTTATTTATATATCTGCTTGTTCATTTGAAGTGATGAAAGAAAAAATTAAAGTTGGCGTTTTCTCTCCTAATGATCCGAGGCTATGGGTTAGAGAAAAGAATATTGAGCTCATGATCAAACATGAAACCTGTTTGGTTAACGCCTTGAAAAGTGCCGGAGTTAAAGTTATTCGAGGAGGAGAAGGCTTCCCAAAAATGAATCAAATTGCTTGGAATACTAAACTTATCTGGGAACACATAAAAAAAATCGCTCCAGAAAATCCTGATGCTTTAATTATAAACCAAGGATCGTGGACTTTCCCCTATGATTCCATAGATGCTGCGAAAGCTTTCATGAGCGAAACAAAAGATATCGCACGTCTGGTAATATTTTCTTATAAGGATACCAAAGTTCCGGGTTTAGTTGCAGGAATGGCCATTAGTGGGGGGCTAAAGAGAATAGGAATACCTTTCGTCCATTGTTATGGGAAAATAGACAAAGATCCAATGGTTTTAGAAAATTTAATGGATATCTTAAAATTTTACAAAAAACGTGCAAATGCCGCAAAAATTAGTAAAAAAGTTATATCCTCCCTTAAACTCCAAAAATATCTGGCATTTGGGGGGATGTCGCTAAAAATGCCCACCACTACTTCAGATGTAGACCAATGGCAAAAACTCTTTGGTATAAGTTACGATGCTTTAGACCAATCCGAAATTGTTTCTGGGGCTCTTAAAATGGTTCGATGGACCGGGAAACCTGGAGAAAGTGAGTATGAGATTCTCGATAAACGTGTAGGGAATGCATTAGATTTTCTATTCAACAAAAAACATGGAAAGTTTGACTTTTCAAGGGACAAATTGAGATCCATTCATAAATTTGTTTATCAGCTTGCATTATATTACGCGGCATTAGACCTTTGTGACGAATATGGAGCTACTTTTGCGGGAATAAAATGCCAGAATGAGCTTAGTGCTCGGGAGTGCACCGCTTGCCTAGCAACGGCATTTTTAAATAATGATGTGGGGGCGGATGGAAAACCCAAAAGAGTGATCCCCGCATCATGTGAGAATGATATGGATTCTGCCTTGACCCAACTCTTGTTGTATTTGTTAACCGGAAAACCTTCAGGCTTTGGGGACTTTAGAGACGTTGAAGGAGATATTCTAACTATAGCCAATTGCGGGCAACATCCACCATACTTTTTCGGTGGCCCGGAAGAAAGCCCCATAAAGAAACTTAACAACACAGAGTACATGGGTCAAGAAATTTACTACGACGCTGGAGGAAGCTCTGTTAGGGGGCGAACGCCAGGAGGCTATGTAATGACCGTTGCTAGATTGGGTAGAGAAAACTTAAGATATCAGTTGGTTGCGGCCACGATAAAAACAATCGATGTGGATCCAAAAGAGCATGAAAATTACGATTATTCATGGCCTTTGATCAGAGCGAAAATCCCCCTCTCAGGTGAAGCCCTTATTAATGTTTGGCCTTGTAATCATCTGGCTTTTGCATATGGTGATTTAACTCCTCATTTAGCTGAAATTGGTCATCGCCTCGACATAGGGTATAGAATCTTTGACGTAAAAGGGAAAGAACATTATAAACCAACATAGATGTGTAAAATTAATATTACTTAAAATTATACATTAGTTTCTCTTAAGTGTTTAGCTTTTTTTGGTGCCGTTAGCGAAAAATTTAAATCTTCTGATTAGAATAGAAGCCGAACCGATGAGGTGGGCGACATAGAATTATTAGCAGCTTTATTTGCCCTTATGGCTAATTTTTTGTGGGGAACCGATCAAATTTTAGGAAAAATAGCTTTGAGAAATCTGGATTTCATAACTTTGAACGCAATTAGACCTTCCTTTGCTTTGATTTTTATTATACCATATGCTTTGCTAAATAAAGAAACATTTAGCATTAGTCCCGATTTGTTATTTTTTGGAGCATTAGCGGGTATTTTTGCCGAATTTATAGGGGCTCAAATATTTTTCTACGTTATGACCAGAAGTGAGGCGCACATGGTCATTCCAATATCAAATATTAACATGTTCTGGAGCATCATCCTAGCAATAATTTTATTAGGTGAGAAACCAAGTCTTTTTGTTCCTTTATCGGCCGTTTTAATATTTGTCGGAATATTTTTTTCGGTTTCAAAGGAGGGAACAAAATCTTTCTCCAGATTGAGGATGGTTATCTTAAGTCTTTTTGTCAGTTTTATGTGGGGGGCCTCCCTTCTTTTGACCAAATATTGCCTTGGCAATGGAATGCCGCAAAGCTTTTTACACGCATTAAGGATAGGGGCGGCGGCAATTGCCTGTGATTGCTTGTTAATTTTTCGTCACCACAGACAAAAATACAATTTTAAAAACAATGGAGTAAAAATAAGTTTGATATCATCTTTTTCCGGCTTCGTTCTAGGATTTTTCTTTTTCTTATATGCTTTAAACATTGAAACAGCCAGTGCAATAGCGCCGTTTGGTGGCGGCAAAATATTTTTTGGATACATCCTAGGCATTTTACTACTAAAAGAAAAACCTACTAAAAAGTCCATTCTTGGAACACTCATGATAATACTTGGCATTTTAGTAATTACAATTGGGGGATAGGTTTTCCATCAATGGGTTTCGTGAAAAACTTGAGATAATTTCTCTAGACACTAACCATTTCTCTGATGTTCTCAGAGGATGTTCCATAAGAAGGGCGTTAGAGTTAGGCGTTGACTTGCTCAAGCCGGGATGTGGGATACCACCAACAACGCCCATCGACAATATTAAAGCTCAAGGCGGCAACGTCAAAAGGCGGATGAGCCTTGAGTCTCATGTTTCGAGCGATCTAAGTATCTCCCCTTTATCGAGGGCATCGGCGAATTTTGGGAACAACTTATATAGGGGATGTTTCTGCGTTTGAGTTTTTGTTCCAAGCTCCCTAGCCACAGTTGCTATCATTGCATCTATCGCCCCACATGCGGGGAAAATCCAGCCAGCTGATTCGATTGGGCCGTACAGCAAGAAATCGGAACAGGATGCGATTGCCAAGGTTTGAGCGCTGGCATCACACGCTTTGAACGCCTCGGGCCCAAACTCTTTCAACTTCTTCCAAGTTGTGGTGGCATTCGCCGGTGAGCAACCCGCTGGGAGGCCGAACTCCCTTTTTACATCGTAAACGGCCTTAGAGGAAATTCCGACGTGCGGCATGTGAAGGACCGCCGTGTCTACGATTTTTTTCTCTATTCCACTCTCCTCAGCTTTTTCCAGTAGACCCTTTTCCCCAGATGTTCCCTTTAATACCGAAATCGGACCTCTTGCCCAAAGATCGTTGGGATTGTACGCTAGTATGATCGAAGCTTTTACGCTCGACCTCTTCAAGGCTTCGATTTCATCCTCCCCGCTCGCAAACCATATACTGTTATTCACAATCCTATCAGATAGGCCAGCCTCATCCACATACTCCAGAGCCTGAATCCTCACATTCGACGGCCAAGCATCGAGCAGAAGGGGCACATCCGTTATCTCTGTGACGAAAGAAAGGTACTTACTTATTGCATCGGTAGACGCGACTACGATGTCTAGCATGTGAGGATTTCCCGTTTTATCTGATAGTTCCTCCTGTTTCTTTATGAGCTCCTCGGCCGCATCCCTATCAAAAATTCCCTTGTTCTTATCCTTCACAATTTTCTGGCCTTCGTAGAAGATAGTCCCGATTAACACCGTAGGATACTCTCCCGGTTGGCCGCCTACCTTCACTCCCCCGATATCATACACTTTCTGGTCTCTTTCGAACCTTAACATTTTCTATCACCTTTATTGAGCAGTTTTATTAATAGCATTGCCATCAGTTTTTCAATATTTTTGACCACATCGGCAGGTTCTTGCATATCTTTTTCATGCTTGGAAATCTGTTGATGTCGGAATGAGGGAAATACATTGCAGATATGTACTCGAACTGAAAATTGGGATCGATGGTGAGTTCTATGTAATTCGCCTTTTCTGCTATATTAATCGCATCTTTTCTCTTCTCCTTGGATAGAAGGGCTTGCTGGGCACCAGAGCCAGCTGCGTTCCCGACCGATTTCACGCGTTCCAGCGGGAAATCTGGATATAGGCCGATGGTTTTTGCGTTAGCCTTGTCGATATAGTTACCAAATGCCCCAGCTATGTACACTCTTTTAACATCCTCCTCCTTTACCTTCCTGTTAACCATCAATAATTTAGCCCCCGCGTAAAATGCGGCCTTAGCGAGTTGAATTTCTCGTATATCGCCCTGTGTCATGACGATGTCCCCAACGCCTTCTGCGGTTTCTTTCTCCCATGCAACAACGAACTCCGGACCTCCGTTAGCGATCCTTATCCTATCCGTTTTCAGTTCCTTGTTAATCACGCCGTTCCTTAACATCACTCCAGCCTTAAACATCTCGGCAGTTACATCAATTATGCCCGACCCGCATATGCCCCTCGCCGGAACGTTGTCGATCGTTTGATATTCAAGCTTTAGGGTACTCGGGTCTATCCGAACCCTTTCTATCGCTCCAGTCGTGCCCCGCATTCCGTGCTTTATGTGAGCCCCCTCCAGCGCGGGGCCGGCGGCGCAAGAACAGACNGATATGAAGTCCTTGTTCCCTAGCACCATTTCTCCGTTGGTGCCGATGTCTACTGCGTAGGTGAGCTCCTCTTCATCATACATATTGGTTGAAAGTATCACCCCAACGTTATCAGCCCCAACGAAACCTGCTATTACTGGGAGAACGTGAACGTTAGCCCTTGGGTTGGCTTTGAGACCTAGTTCTTTGGCCTTTACATTAACGCTCCTTTTTACGACAGGTGGAAATGGAGCAAGGGATAGGTATTTGGGGTTTATATTCAGGAATATATGGTGCATCGCGGTATTACCTACAATCGTGAGTTCGAGTATTTCTTCAGGCTTTATCCCCGCTTCCTTGCTCGTTTGATCCATAATGTCGTTTATGCACCCCACGATCTTCTCATTAAGCTTTGCCAGACCCACATCTTGGTTTTCATTGCAATAAGTTATTCGAGTCATGACATCTTCCCCATATGAAACTTGGGGGTTCAGGAATGATTTAATGCTCAGCACTTTCCCCGTATGCAGGTTTATTAAATATCCCACTACGGTGGTCGTCCCGATATCAACTGCAAGGCCGTATTTCCGCTCCACAGTTAAACCCGGTTCTATTGAAACAATTTCTCTGTTCTCGAGTAATCCTAGCGTGACTTTCCAATCGCTATCCCTCAAAACTTGGGGAAATTGACCTAGGAGATCTAGCTCGACCTCTAAACCGTCTAGGTCATAATCTTCCTTGAGGCCATCCATCACCCTTTCATAATCTGCTCTGAAATCTTCGAGCGTTGGTTTTGGAAGTTCCAAATAGCACTTGCTGACAGAAGGTGCTAGCGTTATCTCGGTCTTGACGCCGTCCGTCAATATCCTTTGGGTTCCGCCACGACTTTCAGGAGGGACTGTAATTATTACGTGGGCATGAGCCTGACCAACTCTATATAGCTCTTCGAACTTTTCTAACTCGGCCTCGCAAGCGAGCCTATATCCTTTGTTTATCAAGTCCTCTGGTAATCTTCTCCTCTCATTCGCCGTGACTTTGTTTAGGTTTTCCATACCCCTATCCAAGATGATCTTGCACTTACCACATGTGCCTTTGCCACCACAGATGGATTCAATGTCAACTCCGATTTTTTTTGAAACGTCTAGGAGTTTCATGCCAATTTTAGCTTCTGACCTCTTTCCTTCTGGCATGAAAACGATTGTGCCTTTTTTTTCCATGATATACTCACATCTAATCGTTTTTCAAATGTTATTCCTTTTCTTTCTGTTTCTTGTTTTAGTTCATTTTGCTGCTTTAATCTCCTTTTTTAGTTCAGACATGAGCTTTATCGCTTGTTGGATGCTATCTGAAGCGTCCTTCCCGTATGCATCTGCACCATAATTTTTAGCGATATCTGAGGTGATTGGGGCTCCGCCGACCAGTATTTTGCAGTTAGGATTTTTATCCCGAATCATCTTTATCACTTTCGGCATTTGTCCCATCGTCGTCGTCATCATTGCAGAAAGGGCCACTATATCCGAACCCGTTTCTAGTTGTTTTTCCACGAACTTCTCAAGAGGGACATCTCTTCCTAGGTCATGCACCGTGAAGCCAAAGATGTCAAACATCATCTTAATGATATTCTTTCCGATATCGTGTACATCACCCTCAATAACACCTAATACTATGCTTCCTTGAACTTTCACGTCCTCAGCTTTGATATGAGGCCTAAGGATGTCCAATCCGGCGTAAAGCGCTTCCGAGCACATCAACAGCTCTGGTACGAAGTATTCCTTTTTATCGTAAAGTTCACCAACGGTCTCCATTCCGGCTGCCATACCATCCAAGATAGCTTCAAGGGGTGGGATACCAATCTCGAGCGCCTTTTTCGCAGCCTCAACCACTTGCTCCTTTTCGAACTTTATCACGCCCTCACGAAGCTTTTTGAACACCTCTTCTTTCACAGTCATTAACTCCCCCCTGTTTTGATTTTCTAAACCATTTCTCCTTCCCGTATTTCCTCGTTGCATCCACCATTGCTTTTATGTTTGAACATGGTGTGAGCGGCCAAATATCACATCCAGGCATGATTCCATCGACGCCACTTTCAAGTGCTTTTATTACGGATCGTTTGATGTCTTCTTTGCTGCCATTCAAAAGCACTTTTACTGAATCGATGTCACCAAAAATTATTGCTTTTTCACCCAAAATTTTCCTTGCTTCGGATAGGTCCGTTTTATGATCAAAAGACAATGCATTTGCACCACAATCGTGGAGCATTTCTACCAGAGGTGTGGCGGTTCCGCACATGTGGAGGATCTTGAGGTTATCGATCCCCTCGACCAAGTCTTTGAGGACTGGTTGCACCAATTTTCCGAAAAGTCTCGGGCTCAAAAGGTCCGTTCCCGCTCCCATAGGCCTAACGGTTATGTAGTCCGCACCTGCCCTCGTGAAAATGTCGGCTACCTTTGAACCAACTTCCTTTAACAGCGCTAGAATAGAAGTTAGCTCTTCAGGGTTTCGGAGGGACATTTTCATCAGTTCATCTAACTCCATCACCTGGCCCGCGAGCGTGAAAGGTCCAAGTACATACGAGCCAACAGCTACTTCATCCCCTACCAAGTCCTTGACTTTTTTTACAGCTTCCACGACGATTGGTATTCTGCCTTTGTCCTCCAATTTTTCTGGAATCTGGATATCTTCCGCCTTTTTCACGAACTTTTTTGGTATTAATGGATAGAGCAAAGACTCGGTTCCGTGCTGCTCATAAAACTTAACTTCCCCACCGAGAGCTTCGCCTTCTACGTTCAGGTCGAATGGGACGACAACGGAATCCATCCAGCACTCCTTTTGCGATGCTCTAGCCAAGTTTGCCATTTTTTCAGCGTCTTTATGCACCTCGTTCCATTCGATACCTTCCATCGCATGGACGCTAACTGACCCCATACCACTGAAGCATGGGGGCCTATCGATGTCCTCCCCTTTTAAAATCCCGATTACCCGTTCCTTTGGAGTTAATTCCATCGTATCGTCGTGGCTGTGTTCTTTACCCTTAACACTTTTTAAACTTGATACTTTCAAAACAACCCCTACCCTCTATATTTTCCAAAAGTTTTGGATGCATAAACCATAGCTGCGATATTCTCGCTAGGGGTATCAGCCGGTACTCCGCAACCACTCGCGAGAATATAACCACCCCCTCTAGCCGCTTTTTCTATCGCGATTTTGCTCTCCGCAACGACTTGATCTGGGGTACCTAAAAATAGGACATCAACTGTGCTAATATTTCCGACTATGCAGACCTTATTCCCTACCAATTTTTTCGCTTGTGCTAAATCTACTTTTTCCTCTATGCTTATAGCATCCGGCCCTGCTTCTGTCATAAGGTCTAACCGATCGTTCGTGTCACCGCATATGTGTAAACATACTTTAACCCCCATTCTTTTCAAGGTTTTGATTTCCTTTTTAAGATAAGGGAAACTAAATTCCTCAAAAGTTTTCCTAGAAATCATATCGCCTGAAGAAGTTGGATCCGAAATCAGTATTATATCGACACCGCTTTCAGCAACAGCCTCGCCACAAACGATCAAACTTTCAGTTGCTATATCTAATAATTTCTTTAGCTCAGCGGGTTTCTTCTTTGTATCTAAAAAGGCATTGTTGGTGCCCCTCAACATACATGCGTGGCGCCAGCACCCTTGTGCATATCCCATCACAGCAATCTCTTTTCCAACTGCTTTCTTTAAACGCCTATTGCCTTCGAGTATGAGGGGGAGTCGTCCATCCTTGTATGGTCGCGGAATTTTCAACTTTGGCAGATCCGTAGAATAATCTTGTACTGCGGGTACCTTCAAGTAAGGGGGACCATCAAAAGGAATTTCCAGCACGCTCCCCATGGCTTCTGATTCAGCATGAACAGCAGACAGACCGTGGACCACATCGTAACCGAACTTTTTGATGGAATAAAGTTGCGAATAAACATATTTCTCAACATTTGTCATTACTTCTGAAAAAGGGATCCCCACTTGTCTAAAACACCATTCCCTCACTAAAGGAAGTACTGGAACTCTGTCAGGCTCCTTTAGCTCAAAGGCGGCCATAACCCTATCGAGGGAGTTCATCTCCCCTTTCATTTTTTCGGCATTTCCCTCAACGCCAGCTTTTGCTAAATCCTCTAAGATTTTTGTCATTTAGTAACCTACCGCGGTATCTATACCAAGCCCATATTAAAAAAGTGAATTTTCTATTCACACCCCTTCAAGAATATTTTTCTGAGACCATCGATAGTTTTATGAACATTCCCCTCTTCGACTAACGAGTTTATTTCCCCGTAGTATTCGTCTACCCGCCTTCGTATGTAGTCAATGAAACTTATGCCCTGTTCAACCGCTCTAACGGAATCCTCCCGGTAGGGGTATATGTCAAGGTCATACCATCCCTCGTAGCCGATCTTCTTGAGTTGATAGAAAAGCTCCACGTATCTCCAGAAATTTACGGAACCCGGGATCATGTCGTCATCCCAGTAGCCATAGTTATCGTTGAAATGCATCGTGAAAGGTGTTTCGTTCCTAGCCAGGATTTCAACGGATTCCGCCAAATTTTCGTCGCTCATAAGAGCATGTCCAACATCTACCACAACACCTAGATTCTTCAACCCCAACTTGTTCACAATGAAAAGGGCCTTGCCCACGTTGGAAATCTGTATGTGAGTTCGAGGCTCCTTTTGCTTATACTCGAGGAAAATCTTCACCTTCTCGTTGTAGCGGGTTATTTCGGATATCCCATTGAGCATCCAGTCCCAAGCTCTCCTATGGTCGTAAAACAAGTAGTCATGACCGTCTTGACCCAGCCAAAGCGTGCAAGCATTTACACCAATTTCGCCTGCTATATCTACGGCCTCCTTCGCCGTTTCTATGGTTTCTCTCCTTAGGTTGGGATCCTTGCTGGTCAAAGAGCCTTTTTGCCATTTGGGTTCAGTAAAAAAGTTTAGGCACACAGTCGGAACCTCTAAGTTGCACCTCGTAAGAATCGCCTTAACTTTCTCAACCTCGTCTCTTTTGAAATCCGTCGGATAGTGCAGCTCAACCCCTCTCAAGGCTTTTACCTGGGTAGCAAGCTCAAGCTGCTGTTCAGTGGTTAGAGGAACCTTGTATCCCCTTGGATTAAAGCGATCCGCCACTTGACCGAAAGCCCACAAACCTGAACCATATTTCTCTTTCAAGCTCATCCCAATTTTCAAAGTTGAGGAGCAATGATGAATATTGCTTTGATAATCTTGTCGGTAAAGTTGTGATATTCGTGTTTTACACCCTCTGGGACAAAGAACGCTTCCCCTTCACGGACCTCGAAGCTCTGGACGGTTTCAGGTAGGTAAATGATTAGAGTTCCCTCCAGAGCATAAACGAGTTCATCCCCCTTGTGGCTCTCGGGTTCGGAAAACACATGGGGAGGCACGGCAATTTTGCCGAGGTGGATCAAATCGTTACTGACGTAGAAAGTTATTGGTATCCGATGCTCCTTGCCATGAATGACCCGCAACGCCTTGTCGTCTGTTACAACAGTCATCCTCACCGGCTTGCGTCGGGCTTCCTCTCCTGGAAGCGGCCATTTCCCCAAATCCTCAAGTCCCATCTCAACACCTCAAAGCACTTTATACAGTTTCGGTTTGCCCGGGAACTCCAATGGCGGACCCTTTTCCGGATCCCACATCAGAGGTGCTATGGCAAACAGTATCGTAACTACTTCATCAGTAAAGTTATGACCTTGGTGCCATCCGTCCTTTGGGATTAAGAGAACTTCCCCCTTCGAAACCTTGTGAACATCCCCAGTTTCAGGGTTAAACATCGTGAGGGTACCCTTTAAGATGTAATACAACTCATCTCCCGCGTGAACGTCTGATGGCTCGAACCTTCCTCCGGGGGGTATTTGGTAGATGCCCACGTGAAGTTTGTCGGTACTCACGAACAACCAATTAAAGTCGAGGTGTGGCTTATTACCGTATGCAAAGGTTACTATTTTGTCGCGTGTTATGAGAGTCGGCTTTTTTTCACTCGGAGGGAATGGGTGCTTTCCATGAAAATCTTCAAGTTTAAACGGCAATTTCAGTCACCTTTGAGGATATTCTCTTTGAACTCTTATAAATATTTCGTAAAGTTTAAAGAACGAAAAGGATAGATAAAAAATTAAATTTTCATTAAATTCTTATAAATTTTTTTATAAAATTCGTATAAATATTTCTCTTTCCAACTGGTTTAATTATCTAAATATGTGAAAAACGAAAATTTTTGAACCTCCTTAAGTTCAACTTCATTAAGTTAGACAGGAGAATTTAGGAGCAGAAGTCACTTTAGGAGCAACGCCATTCATCTATCCTTCCACGGTTATCCCCACTATTTTATCGAAGCAACTTTTTAATGCGGGGTAAAGAGACTTATAAATTTTATAATATTTATCGTAAATCTTAAGATTTTCTTTTATTGGCTCCGTTCGGCTTACTTTTTTGATTGTCCTTTCGCATGCCTTACTGATGCTACTGTATACCTTTGCCCCAACTCCAGCTAACAAAGCCGCACCAAAAGCTGGCCCCTCTTCTACATTTATCGTGACAAGCTCTGCTCCATATATGTCTGCTTGAATCTGACGCCACAGGTTGCTCCGAGCCCCGCCCCCCAAGGCGCGAATTTGGTCTATTTTAATCCCGAGGCCCTTCATTATTTCCAAGGAGTCTCGCATTCCATATGCCACACCTTCCATGACAGATCTTACCAAGTGGGGCTTCCCGTGGTGTAAGGTAAGCCCGAAGAAAACGCCCCTTGCGTTTGGGTCTCCGTGAGGAGTTCTTTCCCCAGCCAGATAGGGGAGAAAAATCAAACCCTTGCAACCGGGCTCGGCTCTGGAAGCCTCGGCGTCCAAGAAAACATAAGGGTCCTCCCCCGTCAACTTCCCAGCTTGGATTTCCAGTCCTCCCAGATTATCCCTAAACCACCTCAACGACCCCCCGGCTGAAAGCATCACCCCCATAAGATGCCATTTCTTCGGAACCGCGTGACAGAATGTGTGAATCCGACCCTTAGGGTCTGTTTTAGGCTTATCACAGGAGGCAAAGACAACACCCGAGGTTCCTACGGAAGCCCACACAACCCCCTCTTCGATCACTCCACTACCCACCGCTCCCGCTGCGTTGTCCCCCGCCCCGCCGACTACAGGGGTTCCAAGCTTTAGTCCGGTGCTCGCGCTGGCTTCTCTTGAAATTTCCCCTGTAATTTCGGGCGATTCATAAACCTTGGGGAGTAGATCCTCTCGAATGTTTAGTTCATCCAAAACTTTCTCAGACCATTTCCTTTTCTTCACATCCAGAAGTGAAGTTCCAGAGGCATCAGAAACATCGGTAGCATAGTCGCCAGTTAGTTTGAATCGGATGTAATCTTTCGGCAAAAGGATTTTATTGGACTTTTTATAAATATCGGGCTCGTTCTCCCTAACCCACAATATCTTCGGCGCCGTGAAGCCTGTGAAGGCGGGGTTACATGTCAGTTGGATCAGTCTGTCCCTCCCAATCTTTTCCGTGATTTCGGCACATTGCGAGGCTGTCCTTTGATCGCACCAGAGAATGGCTGGTCTCAAGACATGATTTTTCTTATCCAGAAAAACGGACCCGTGCATTTGCCCCGTTAGGCCTAAAGCGGTAATTTCCCCACCTCTCAGCACAGAATCCTCGAGGACTTTTTTCACACCTTTCACTGTGGCATCCCACCAGTTCTCTGGATTCTGTTCTGCCCATCCTAGTTGCGGAATGTGGAGAGGATATTCCATAAAGGCCCTAGAAACAACTAACCCTTTTTCGTTGATGAGGAGGACTTTCACGCCCGTTGTACCCACGTCTATTCCTATCAGGTGACTCATGCTAATACCCGGAAGCTATCCTTTTCAATGATTGGTAGGTTCACTCTTTCTTTCTCGACTGCCTTTCTAATCAGATTGTGGTTAGTAGTCACTCCGTCGACTATACCCCATGAGATGGCTTCCTTTATTTCGCTCAATTTAGCTGTATCCACGAATATCTTCATCTTTCGGCCTCAGATGTCTTTAAGCGATAACACTATTTCCAATATTTTCTCCATGTTTAAATATTTTATATAAAACAAATTTCGCGGAACAATGATACAATATCGAGGTATGGAAGTACATATCTAGAACCGCAGGGAAGAAGGTAATAATGATCAGGGGCGACGGGGCCGACGTGATTGTCAGGCTCACCGACTAAGATTGTTTGGGGGTGAACGATTCTAGAATCCAAGCAAAGCTTCGCCGTAAAAACGCAGGAATATCTCAAAAATGATAATTGCAATAGTGAAAATTAACACACTCTTTGGCGAGATCTTGATGCCGTGCCCTTCCTCTTTAAAGTAACGTATAAGCCCAGCGCCCGTGGGGGGCATCTCTTCTCCTCGTCGCCTGCGCATCTCGCCACCATCATTTTTTAGGTCTGCCAGAGTTTAAGTCTTTTCTTTGAACGGCTGGGGTTTTAATCACTTAAAAGCTTAGTTATTATGATCACGATGGCAAAATACGTCCCAGATGCAAACATAATCGTCAACGGTTTACTGACGCGGCTGGCTGAGAGTGAGCTAGCGGGCAGCGAGATTGTTGTGGCCAACGCGGTCGTAGCTCAGCTCGAACATCAAGCCAAACTGGGTAAGGACTCGGGTTTGAGCGGGCTCGCGGAGCTCAGACGCCTACAGGAGTTGGCCGAGCAAGGGAAGATAAAATTGAGTTTCTCGGGAGAACGCCCAAGCGTTGAACAAATGATGGGTGCGGATTTTGGCACCATCGATGCCGAGGTTCGAGAGATAGCTCGAGCCCAAGACGTGACCCTTCTCACGAGTGATGCCGTGATGGCCGAGGTCGCACGAATAGAAGGACTGAAAACAAAGTACTTCGAGCCCTCGCGCGTGGAGGAGACACCGAAACTCCTGCGCTACTTCGACAAGAACACGATGTCGGTACACCTGAAGGCACGAGTGCGCCCCATGGCCAAGGTCGGTCGCCCAGGCAATTTTAAAGTTCAAGTCCTAGATGAGAAACCGCTTGATGAGACGGAGCTTCGTGAGATAGCGCGAGAGATTCTCAAGTTTTCCACGCGCGATCCTGATGGGTTCATCGAGTTCGAGCGTGAAGGTGCCAGCATGATACAGTTCCGCGAATACCGCATCGCCATCACCCGCCCCCCATTCAGCGACGGGTTCGAAATCACTGCCGTCCGACCAGTTGTGTGGGTGAGGCTCGAGGACTACCGATTGTCGGAGAAACTGAAGGAGCGCCTGCGAGAACGCGCGGAGGGAGTGCTCATCGCGGGTCCGCCTGGCGCGGGCAAGACAACTTTTGCTCAGGCGTTGGCTGAGTTCTATCGCCTACAAAGAAAAATAGTCAAAACGATGGAATCTCCTCGCGACCTCCAGGTAAGCGATGAAATCACCCAATATACCGCTCTCGATGGTGACATGGCGAAAACCGCAGACCTGCTACTTCTCGTGCGCCCAGATTACACAATTTACGACGAGCTGCGAAAGACAAGCGATTTCCAGATATTTACTGACATGCGCTTGGCTGGAGTGGGCATGGTGGGTGTGGTGCATTCAACGCGGGCAATCGACGCCGTGCAAAGATTAATCGGTCGGGTGGAACTCGGAATGATTCCCATGATCGTCGACACCGTGATTTTCATCAAGGACGGAGAAATTCGGTCGGTCTATTCGTTGAGGTTCACGGTCAGAGTTCCATACGGCATGACGGAAGCGGACCTAGCGAGACCACTAATCGAAGTCTTGGACTTCGAGACGGGCGAGCCGCGCTACGAGATATATACATTTGGCGAGCAGGTCGTCGTTTCCGACTTGCGAGAGCAGATGCGTCCGAGGTTCCGTAGAAAACCAAGACGAAGATGGAGATAAACTAACTTCTCTGTTATCACTCTTGAGGCATGAATTGACGCTGGAGAATAACGATTTCGGTGCTGTCCTTAGCGCGGGCATAAGCTTCGAGCGGCTCGCGGTTTAGCTCGAGAAAAGTTGGTCCCCACTTGAACTTGTTGAGGATTTCTTCCGCACTGGTTTTATCGCCTAGAATTACTAAGGCTGCCGCGAGTGCTTCGACAGTGCTCAGCGTGGTCGGGCGTCCGTAGTAGGTGGGGTTTGTGGCTACTAGGTAGGGTAAGGCCCGCGGCACCATTCGCGCTCGGATGCGGGAAATTTGTTCGATTTGCTTCCAAGAGCAGTCGAGCGCCACTAATCCGTGCTTTCTCGCGATCTCGGCGTCCTCTCCAGAGAGCGCTCGTTCCGCAAATGGATCAAGCAAAATTGCGCCTTGCGGCAACTCCTGGAGCTGAAATACCATCTTAATTTTTTCGAATCGATATAAGCGCATCGCAGTGCATTTTTTCGGGTCGCATTCCCGAGCGTTGTATACAACTAGTTCCATCAAGCTCGGTTATAACTGAGTTTGGTAAACTTTTAAGCCATGGCTAAACAAGGCGGGTTGGGCACCTAATGAGTCAGCGAGTACTTTCTAACGCAACCATCTTCGAGGGCGAAGAGCTCGAGGTCACTCGCGGCTATCTAGTAATCCGTGATGGTATAATTATAAAAATTTCCAAAGGCTCCCCTTCGGGGCGGTCCACTGATCTAAAACGGGGGTTCATTTTACCACCTTTTGTGAACGCGCATACTCACGTCGCAGATTCCGTTGCTAAGGAACTCTACCTCGGTAGAACACAACAAGAAGTTGTCGGCCCGGGTGGGGAGAAATTTCGTGCTCTGGGCTCACATTCGCGTAGTGAGTTGCTTGCATCAGTTCGCGCAACGCTTCAGGACATGCTCCGCACTGGCACTCTGGCCCACTGCGATTTCAGGGAGGGTGGTGTAAAAGGGGTCGAACTCCTTCGAGAGGCATCGCACAAAGCGGTGAAATCAATTATCATGGGTCGCTTTTCCACACTCGAAGAACTGAATGTTGTTTTAAAAAAATCGGATGGGATCGGTTTGCCTTCGCTCAATGCTTTTGATGAGAAGATACTTCGATCAATCACTAATCAAACTAGGCGGGCAAAGAAACTTTTTTCGATTCATGTTGCCGAGTTAAAGTCTGCCCGAGATGAAGTCGAGCGAGCACTTGAACTTCGCCCATCTTTTATCGTCCATGCAACCCACGCGAACAAGGAAGATTTCGTGTCTTTACAAAAGAATGATGTCCCCGTTGTGTTTTGCCCACGGGCGAACAGCTTGCTGGGCGTTGGCACCCCCTCTATCCACCTCGCACTCTCAACAAACGTTCGTTTTTGCTTTGGAACGGATAACGCGATGGTTTGCCAGCCGAACATGTTTGAGGAACTCTCGTTCGCTTGGGCGTGCCTGCGCCGAGCCGATCCAACGGCGGGAGGCGAGGAGGCACGCAAGCTTCTGCAGGCCGCGACAATTGAACCCCTAAATCTTTTCAATTTACCATGGGGGCCCGTTGA
>JGI2171J19970_10000264_pt1 | contig 25972 bp, 23 predicted proteins | sample DeeMarSWOR324_28_FD_19970 | JGI IMG/M metagenome (IMG submission 19970) | reverse complement strand
ACATAGTCTTCATATGGTTGCCCACTCACTCGTTCAATGATTTCTGCTAAAAGTGTGTACCCGCCGTTAAAGTAGAAGAATCTCTTTCCAGGTGGGGTTACCACTTCTTTTTTCGCACCATTGATGTGGATGAGGAGATCAGTCGAACTGCCCATGGGAATGTAGTGCTCTTCCTCTCCTGCGAGTCTTGGAATGAGTATTTCTGCTATTCCGAGGTTTGGTATTCCTGAAGAATGGGTCAGCAAATGGTGGATGGTAATGGGATTCTCTTCTGTTCCCAGACTGAATGGTACATAGTTGCTCACAGGGTCTGTAACATTGACTTTCCCCTGTTCTACGAGCTGCATCACGGCCAAAGCGGTAAAGGACTTTGTGCAGGAGCCGATCCCGTACAGTGTGTCGGGTGTGGCTGGAAGATTGTCCTTCAAGTTTCTGGCTCCAAATCCTTGGGCATATACTACGTGGTTGTCTTTTACTGCAGCTATGCTCATTCCCGGGACATGAGCTTGCGCCATTGCAGTGGTAATTACAGTTTCGAATTTTTCCTTGGATTCAGGTGATAAAGATTCCATTTCAATCACAAAGAGATATTCTAAAACTCTCATATAAATTTATGTGAGATCGTCACGTCTTCAGGGGATGGAAGTGTCCAGTGACAATTGAAATTGGAACTCCTCTTTTTGATGTTTATTTAACTAATCTCTTTAAATATCAGAAAATTCATGCTATAATTTACAAAAGGCAATATTTTGTTACACGTGTAACAAAAGTGAGAGAAACACAAAGATTTGGCATCCTCAGACCACAATGAGCTTTATGACTCTACAATGACTGATGACAGTGAAACGACAAGAAATAAAATCCAAATTACACATAACCTTTACTTCTGTGAAAAATTTCAGTTATCCAAATAATATTATCTTGGATAGCATAGACAACTCTGTAATCTCCTATTCATTGCAGTAATATCAGCACCTACGCCCGTTTGAACTTAGATTCCACCTGCTCTTAACATCTTCCAAAAATACAGTCTCATAACCACGCTTTGATTAACCTCTGTCCTCGTTTTCCTTCCCAAGAATTTTTATCTCCACTACTTTCTCAAAGTCTCTGTCAAATGTTGCTAGTTCTAACCCATTCAAGACTGCATGAGCTGCTATTACAGAACCTGAAAAGCTCAAATTATACATATCTATCACCTTTAAAGATTTTAAGAAGACACCCTGATTTGGCACCAAGAACTTAAAGGGTAAAGAAAATATGAACTTAACCTTTTTCCCTACAAACTTGCTTTCGTATCCGCTAAATATGGACCTGTCAATAAGGACATTCATTCTACCATTTCCTCGTTAAAATCCTTTCTCATCTTCAAGAAATCTTCCTTGAGCTTTACAGTTCCAATATGTTTGTTGAGAAGCTCCTCAAGTTTTCTCAGTATTACACCCCCATTCTTCAATTCAAAAATCACTACATCATTCTTTTCTATTCCAAGAAGTTCCCCTACCTCTTTTGGTATCACTACCTGGTGTTTTGAAGAAACCTTTGCAGTTTGCATTTGTACACCTATTTCTACTTGTAAGCCTTTTAGGGTTCTTTACACTTTACATTTTTGACGATTCGAAAAACCTTCTCTATGGCTGTTCGTGCCCCCCTCGTTAAATCATACAAATCCAGCTCATCCTTGTCAACCCAGGCCGCATCAAGGCACTCGGGACTTAAAATGAGATCACCACCTCGTAATTCTGCCCAGAAATCCACAAGCACAAAATGGTATTTGATCTTCTCCCCACCATATACAATATTATCCAGTACATCCACCACATCTTTTATTTCTACGTCTAACCCCAACTCCTCGTAAACCTCCCTCTTTGCCGCATCCCTCACTTTCTCTCCTAGTTCTACCGCACCTCCCGGGATGCTCCACCTATTCTTAGAGGGTTCAAAAGCTCTCTTGATGATCAAAACCTTTCCTTCATTATAGATGATCACGCCAACACCAGTTATGGGCCTTTCTGGATACTCTCTTTTCATGGTAAACCCTCACTTCTTCATTGTTCAACCTTCCTCGCTTGGAGACCAATATCTTTGCATCCTCACTACACATCGAGTCGTCTCAATTTATTTTTCATGCCTTTAACCTCAACCCCCTGCTTCCACAAGCTCATTCTCCTATAAAAGTTAATGCCCTCAATTCGTTTGCCAGATATTCCGTGCACCAGTAGATGTTACACGTGTAACAAATCTAATCCAAATAATCGACTACGATAATCCTGAAGCAAACCTTATAAATTCTTCACAAAAAGTAATACTATGAAGCGAGCTCATCTTTTCATCTCAGGTCGTGTCCAGGGAGTTTTTTACCGGTCAAATACTAGAAAACGAGCACTCGAATTGGGGTTAGTAGGCTGGGTCAAAAATTTGAGAGACAGCAGGGTGGAAGCAGTCTTTGAAGGAGAAGAATCCCAAATTCAAAAAATCATAGACTGGTGCCATACAGGTCCTTCTCATGCTTCAGTGGATAAGGTTGAAACGTACTGGGAAGAACCCACAGGAGAGTTTCAGACCTTCTCTATTCGGTATTGGTAACCACAATATCAAAATGGCAACTCTTAACCGACTATCGAATTCCGTTATACAGATCAACATCCCACGACCCTCTAGTTTAATTAAAAGTACACTTCCCATACTCCACTATCTAATTATCTTTTAATGCATAAAGATAATCATTTGATTATTAAACAAATATTTCTTATACTTAAAAAGAATTGATCACTTTAGAGAGGAACTTCTCTGAAAGAAAAGATTTTTATGAGCGTACTCTATCAAGGCTGTATGCATAAAGTGCTGCAAAAGGCCGCAGACGTATTGAGAAACCACAGAAGAGAAGAAGTTTCCATCGTCTCTCACATGGACGCAGATGGAATAGCAGCAGCTTCCATTCTCTCCAAAGCCCTCGACAGAGAAGATGTATCCCATACTGTTACCTGCATAAAACTGGACCAATTACCAGATATAGCCCCTGCAGGGCTAGCAATCTTATCTGATCTCGGAAGCGGCCAGTTAAACCATCTATCCCACATTAAGAGTCCCATAATCATTTTGGACCACCACCCGCCCTTGGATTATCATCTCCCCAATGCAATCCACGTCAATCCCACCTTACACAACTATGATGGCTCTTCTGAAATTTCTGGAGCTGGTGTCTCTTACCTTTTTGCAAAAACCTTAACCGCAGAAAATGTAGATTTATCACCCATTGCCATTGTAGGAGCTTGCGGAGATATGCAGGACTTCGGAAAGTTAACTGGATTGAACAGGGAAATTCTCAACGATGGAGAAAGCACCGGACTACTCAGCCACCAGGACGACCTCCTGCTGTACGGCAGGTACACCCGCCCGTTGTTCAAGTCCTTACAGTACTTCTCAGACCCCTACATACCCGGCATCACGGGAGATGAGCAAGCGTGCAAAGCTCTTTTGGAAACCTTGAACATCAAAGGGAAAGATGCCCAGTGGGTCACTCTGTCCCATTTATCCTTTGAGGAGAAACGTATTCTAGCTTCAGAGTTGGTGAAACGCTCACTACGGTATGCCCCTCCCGATCTAGGGAAGTACATACCTCAAATGATCATCGGAGAGAGCTACTCTCTACCCCATGAAGAGGCCGCATCCCCCTTAAGGGACTGCACTGAGTTTGCTACCTGTTTGAATGCCTGCGGGAGAAGAGGAAGAGCTGAAGTGGGTATTGAGGTAGCCAAAGGGAACAGAGGAATCTACTACGAGATGCTAGTAACATTGCTCCAGGAGCACAGACAAGCTATCGCCAAAGCGTTGGAGATAATGGCACATAAACCAGTGACCGTGATGAAGTCGCTGCAGATCATAGATGCTTCCGGTGTCCCCGACAACATCGTGGGGACGGTAGCCATGATGCTCTTGGGACAGAATGGTGTCAACCCGTACCTCCCTTTGATGGTGTACACTCCCTCAGACAAAGACTCTGACATCTTGAAGGTGTCTGTGCGCTGCTCCCGATTGTTATTATACCGGAAAATCCATTTGGGGAAGGCTATCAGAAAAGCAGCTTCACTATCGGAAGGAGAAGGCGGCGGCCATGCACCTGCATGTGGAGCGTACATTCCTGAACACAGACTAGAATACTTTATGAACCAGTTCGCAGCCCTGGTTTTTGCCCAGGTTCAGCCGTGATTACAAGTTCCTCATTTTCTGATCAAAGAGATCATCCACTTCCTCTTTTGTGCACGTTAAGACCTTCCTTCTACTCTGGGAACATATATAGGCGGCGCACGAGCCGTACAATGCAGAATGCTCCATATGCTCGGTTTTTATGTATCTGGTCAAAAAAGCAGCAACAAAGGCATCTTTGACCCCATTTTTGTAGTAGGTATCTCCTCTGAAAACAGGTATTTTCTTTTTATTTGCTGTAATGCCCTTTTCGAAGTTCATTAAAATGGTATTCTTTGCCTGTTCTTTCTCTTTCTGTTTCAATTTCCCCTTTCCTTTCTCTTGCTTTCCTTCTTCCATGAATACAATATCTGCATCACTTTCAGAGAAGGCAGCATCCACAGAAGTTAGAATGTTCTCTTTTCGTGCAAGCTGAACCACGTAGTCAGTTACTTCAGAATCAGGAAAGCAAACATGGACAGCCTTTGCTCTTTTTAAGTATTCTTTTTCAATCTTTTCAGGCTGCAGACTATCAATAGCTCCTTCGTAGTACAGGTTGTAGTGTCTAGTTTTCGTGTAAAACTCGATGAAGTTGGCATTCTTCTTTGAGGACAAAACCAGATGTGAGTAATCTATTTGATACCTTCTCAACACATCCATGAGACCAACAGCATCCCTTCCCACAACAGATATAATACCCACATCAGCCTTCAATACAGAAGCATTCGCAGCAGTATGTAAGGCTGAACCAGAGAACTTCTCTGTGTACTCTGACACCGGATTGATAATACTCGGTTTGAGCGATGTTTTCAAAATGGTATGAATATCGATGATACCAATAATAATCAAATCCATGTATCTCCTTTCATCACAGCTATTTATACTTACTGTATTGGATTCTCCACCGTGGGTTATATCACTTTGTTACACGTGTAACAATTTGTTGTATTTTCTGATTATTTTTGAAATTCTTGATATAAATCTTTTCTTGATTTTTTCAGATGTCTTGTTGCACATTTTGGCCTTTAATGCTGTGAACCTTTGAGAATATGAAAATTTTGGTTCCATTCAGTCAAATAATCTGTGTTGTATAGGATGCAACATTCTTTCTTTCATGAAAAAAGAAAAGAAAAGAAATTTGCAGTACACTGGCTCAGCAATCGGCTAGTCACTGTACACTCTTAATGCACTTTCCATTTTATCCTTCACCTAGAAAGCCAAACTGACCTGTATCAACCCAGGTCATGTTCAAGAGAGACCAGAAATCCCAAGCCAATCTTTTACGAACGTATTCGTATGGTAACCATCCATATCCCTTATCGCCCCAGGCAGTTCCCCACGAGTTGCGGATTAACAGGGCGCCTGTAGTCTCTTCGTTGCACTTGAGATTTTTGATCTTCAGCTTGTCGTCGTAGCCTACTGCAACCATAGCATGTCCTCCACCTGCTTTCTCACCCGAACAGGGATAAGGAATCCCGCCTTTGACGTCTGTATCTTTGAATGATGAAAATATATAGAATCCGAACATACTGGGTACACCTGCTGCAAGTTGCTTCTTCACTTCCCCAAGTACTTTGTCGCCTGGTATATTTGCACCCCGTGGGTCGTAGCAGAAGTATTTGATTGCTTCGAATTCACCAGCCAGTTTATAGATAAAGGCTGATGGTTCTTTGTCAAAGTTTGGTTTCTTATCAGTGTAAGGCCAGTAGCACTCCGGGGCAACACCACAGAGATCTAGAGCGCCCATGGTAGTCCTGATGTAGGCACCAGTATCACCAACAACTTTCATCAAGTTGCGGGTGGCCTTGTACACAAAGAGACGGGAGCCATTGATGTACTCACCAAAGGCTCGATTCTGAAAGTATTCAACTATTCCTACAGCAGCATGTGCAGTACACGAGCCCAGTCTTCCTTGGTTTTCAATGGGCGAACACCACTTCCTTAAATCCACCTTAGTTTTTAGTGCTCTTTCAGCTTTCAAGATACCCAATTTTTCTGTCATTGGGGCAATGTTGGGATGTTCCACTGTGTAGTCACGCATATCTGGCAGTGGAGGTAGCCATCCTGTTCCAACTATTTCTCCTGTTTCTGGAAGTTCTATTTCTATATACATAACAGACATGTTATGCCCTCCTTTCAATTCTATTCTCGTTACTACCCTAGCTGTATGCTAGTAGTTTTTCTTGTTAATCCATCTATATAAACCTTTTGGCTGTTTTTTCTAATTAAGTTTTTATGCAAACCAATACACTATTCATGATCTAAAATGAAATCTATATACATTGGTGAGATTACCACTTTCTCGAGAATTTCAGGTATCTGTCCATTGAACGAATGTAAATCTTTATGCACTGAATCAACCAGAGTAATCTCATTGAGATGGTCTGTTCCAGCACTTTTTGATTCACGCAGAATAGACGAACGTAATACAGGGTATCAATGTCTGCAATGACTGCATGGACAGCCTGTAACAGCACGAATTAGCAGATTCTATTAGTATGTGCAGTAATTCCAATCCTTGAAGAAAAGGAGGGGTTAGCTTTATATAAGTTGCCGCTTCTATAGGTGTGGTAGAGAACCTGTTGGAATGTCAATCTAGAAGGGTGAATTAATGAGAATACTAATCGTAGATGATAGAAAAGAAATGCTGGATGTTATAGAAGAAGTTGTCAAGACGAGAGGAGATGAAGTGGTGGCGAAAGCATCTACTGGTATGCAAGCTGTGGAATTGTATGAAAAGACGAAACCAGACCTCGTTTTGATGGACATTCTCCTCCCTGATATCAGTGGTGCTGAGGCTACCAGGAGGATTATGGAAAAGGATAGCAGTGCAAAGATTTTGGCTATCAGTGCGTTCAACAGGGAACGGTTAGAAAAAGACTGTTTGAAAGCTGGATGTAAAGTATTTTTGGCTAAGCCTTTTTCGCTCAAAGAACTATACGATGCTATGGAGAAAACATTGAAAAGTGAATGAACACACTAGAAGATTCAGAACACCTCTATTTGCGAATTCATACATGGACGGATTTTCCTTTCTTTTTTCCCCTTTTGGCTTTTTTCTTCTTTTCACTGCTATTCAATCTGCCTGATCTCCACTTCTTTTACTACTCGCATTTTTTGAAGATGCAATTTCAATTCTTTGACTGAAATGCGAGCCTGTGAAACATCAACGATAGCCACTAGTGCAGCCAGGTTGGTAGATGCGATTTCATCTGATTCATTAAAGAGGATATTAATATTGTTATTACCCAGCTCCAGTGCTACATTTGCCAGGGCTCCCGGTTTATCCTCTAGTAACATTGTGATTTCTGCCAAATTCTTTCCCGGAACTGCAATTCTCTCAAACGAGATCTCTTTCGATCTTTCATCTGCTTCCATCAGAAGGTACGCACCTCTGACAATACCTATATCTACTGCAATATCTTTTGGTATTCGAATCACTCCGTTATCTTCGATCTTGATGATATCGTATATCCGCACACAGATCACCTGACCTGTACTGTCATACTTTTCCATATTTATAAACGTGTCAGGGNTTGGGGGGTTGAAGTATAAAGCTACTCCATTTGAGCCACCAGAATCTGCAGAATTTCAAGTGCTTGTGCATACAGCCCACATGCCTGGAGAGCAAAGTAGTTACCTGCTACTGCATTTCCAGAAGCTGTCAATTCTCTGGATTTGAGACAGGAGTAACGCGCCTGTTCAAGGTATTCTAAAGCTTCTCTGTATTCTGGTATATCCTCATCAATTCCTTTGAGTGTGTCCAGCAGGTCAGCAGCTATATCCTCATTTCTTTCACAGCACTCGGTGAAGTTAAACTGGGCCAGGGGAACCATCTGCTGCTGGATGTCTCGTTCTTCCCTTTCTTTCTGCACTACTCCCTGCTGTGGCAGTACATACGTGCTCACTGCGTACCCTATGGCTCTGTTACTACCGTCGTCTCCGGTAAACCACATGTGCAGGTATACTGTCTGTCCACTCACTTTTGCTATGACTGAGGGGGTGTAGCACCGCACCGACCTCCATGAAACGCCGTCAGAAATGTGAAAGATGGGATTTGCAGCTTTGCACCAGATTATACCGTTGGGAGAGAAAGCGTAGCCAATCCCCTGGTGCATAGCAGTCTGGCCGCCAGAGTAGAAGAAGTGGTACCCATTAGGGAGACGAACCACAGTGCCAAATCCTGCATAAGAGGAGTCCCACTGTCCAGGTGTAATGGGGAGCACAGGTTGATTTCCGTACCGCTTCCAGTGGAGGCCGTTAACAGAGTATGCGAGCCCCACTTGTTCTATACCTCCAGTGGTTCCATCGTAGTACATGACGTATGTGTTGTTCCATACAGTGGTATCATCCAAGGTCGAAGATCCTGAGGGATTGTAAAACACGTCCACTGGTCCGTAGGTGCCCCTATTCCAGTTGGGAGATACACCAGTTACCAAAGGGTATACAGCATCCTGTGTCACAGACTGCCACACCCAGTTGATACCGTCAGAAGATTCTGCATACTTTAAAGCAGCCAGACTGTAGATACTCACAGCAGTGTCCCAGAACCACATCTTGTAGTGAATTGCAGTTCCCCCAAATCCATTTCTATCGTATATGACGTGGGCATGGTGGGCAGATGCTAACAATCCGGAGACAGGCCCATACTGGTTCCAGGTCAACCTATCCGGTGAGTACGCCAAAGCAATACCTGCAGCAGACGTGTACCACATCTTGTAGTAGGGAAAGCCGCCTGCGTAGACATCACCAAAATGGGAAGAATCGTAGATCACCGTGGGGTAGTAAGCTCTCCCAGGGGCAAAAACAGGGTTACCAGCATATTCGCTGAAGAGAGGCTGTCCACTTTGGGCGTGGACCAGTCCCAGTAAGACAAAGCCCAGGAGTACTCCCTTCACCTTCATGGTTAGTATACCAAAAGAGTATATATAAGCTTTTCGCTATTTTCTTCATTTCCTTCATTTTCAGCATGTCGATGCATTTAATTTCAGGGTGGAAGAGTGGACGAGCAGAATTGTACGTGCCCCTAATTCAAAAAGCTGGCAACCAATGACAACTGGCCAAAAGCTGAACCAACAGCAATTCAGATTGGACTGGTAGGAGGATCACGACAACTCAATTCAAAAAGGATATTACTGTCTTGTGTCATGTTACACGTGTAACAAAAGTGATAGAAACGCCAACAATTGGACATCTCTGTAACCTGCTGCGAAAAGCTTATATAAGACGACACCACCAACATCAAAGTTGAGGCGATCTTATGGGACAACGATTATCAGACGGATAAGGACTTCCATAAAGGAAAAGAAGACTGCTGTACTCTCTCTAGCTGAAAGGCTAGACTTCATCTCTGCACGCGCTCACGTTTTCAGACAAGGAATCCTTTCCTTGATTCTGGCTTCTCTTGGATCGCTCTTAGGGGGCGTATATTTAGGCACTTTCTCTGAAACGCTGTATCTGCTTCCTGGATTGATCATCATGGTCCCCGCAGCTATCGGTATGCGCGGGAATATTTTCGCTTCTTTAGGTTCACGGATCAGTACAGCGCTGCATGTGGGAGAAATCTCAAAGCTGGATAGATCCCCTGTGATCACCGGGAATGTTGCAGCCTCCCTTTTTCTGACGTTAACTGTTTCTTTTTGTCTGGCCATCCTCTCACGGGTGACTGCATTCATTTTTGGGTTCGCTTCTATCTCTTTCGTAGATTTAGTGGTCATATCTGTGGTGGGAGGATTCATCTCCAGTATATTCATACTGGTGTTCACGTTATTGGTGGCTGTCCAGAGTTTTTCCCGGGGATGGGACCCGGACAATGTGACAGCTCCTTTGATCACGTCGGTGGGTGACTTGATCACGCTGCCCTGTTTGTTCGCTGCAGTCAAATTTCTGGCGTGGAAGTACTTTTTGGTTTCAGTAATCGTTCTTGTCTGTGTCGTCTGCAGTTTTTTCTTGTTCAAAAGAAAACCAAAAATAACCACAAAGATCTGCAAAGACAGTTTCTTCATTTTAATGATGTCTGCCTTATTGAGTACAGGATCAGGTCTGTTGATAAATTCAAAGATTGACCAGTTCATCGTCATGAGCGGGCTCTTGGTTCTGGTTCCTCCCTTTTTGGAAGGAGGGGGAGCTTTAGGGGGGATATTAAGTTCCCGGTTATCTACATCCCTCCACTTAGGTATGATCGAATCCTCGTTGAAACCCAGTAGAGAAGCTTTGCAGGATTTCACTGTGGTAGCCTTGCTGGGGATTACCTTGTTCCCTGCCATAGGGGTGTTGGCCTACCTGGCAAGTACAGTACTACACCTGGATTTTCCGCCGCTGCACCTGGTGGTTTCTGCATGCCTGTATGCTGGCATACTCATTGCAGTTGTGGTCAGTTTTCTTTCCTACTATTCTGCTATTTTGTCCACTCGGTTCGGGCTCGATCCAGACAGCGTGGTGATCCCCATGATTTCTGGGCTGATGGACTTTTTGGGAACTAACGCTCTGGTGGCTGCTCTCGTTCTTCTAGGAATTGCCTGATTCTTGGTTCCATCTCTTTTATGTCAACTTCCTGGGTGGAACTGGCCATAACGTATTCAGGTTTCCCTCCTCCTCTTCCTTCTGGCAGTACTGTCCTTGAGAGTTCTCTGCAGTCAAAAGACACTGAAGGACTCCTGGCCATTACCACCATGCTATTCACGTGTTCTATAAATACTACCAGGGTTTTCCCTTCGCGGGTGAGCTGAGCTGCTGTTTTCTGCAGCAGTTTTAAATCTGCACCCGATACATCTTCAAGGTATACTGAAATACCTGCAATATCTTCAGGTGTTATCCTCTTAGCCACATTTTTGGTCAGCAGCCGGACAGATTCTGTGAGCGCTCTCTGGGTTTCTTTCAGGTTTTTCACTGTGGGTATAACCTTGTCTAAGGACGTTTTTAATACGGATGAGACCTCCATAGCGAGAGCAGATCGGTTCAGAGCTTCTTCTTTTGCTTTTTCACCCACTTCAAACTCGATTTCGTAATCTCCTTTTCCTACAGAGGTTATTCTGGTCACCAGTATGTATTCTATCTCTTTTGTGTTCTCCACGTGGGTTCCCACACAGGCTGCCCAGTCATACCCTTCCACTTCCACCACAGTCACTGCATCCTCTTTTATTCTGTCCCACCTCACTCTCAACTGCGGAAATTGTTCAGCAGCTTCCTGTCTGGAACACTGCACTTTCGTGACTGGTCTTCCTTCTCTGATGGTACGATTGGCAATTTTTTCTGCTTCCAAGATACCCTTCCAGTCGAATTCTTCATCGTAATGGACTAAAAAATAGTTTCTTTTGCCAAATTCCACTTTTTTCACTGACATTCCTTTAAACACGGTAGAGAGAGCACGAAACAGGATGTGCTCCCCTGTGTGGGTCTTTCTTTCATCCATAGTATTACCTCTTTGGCAGAAGGATTAGCCCTCTCTCAGATATGTCCAGTGCATACGTAACTGACTTATCCACCATTCCTCGAATCCACTGTATGTAGAACTCATCATGGTGAATCTCAAAGACTCCATCCAGCAGGAACTTGAGAGAGTTTTCAATCTTTTCATCATTCACCCCTTTTTCCACGATGAAGATGCCAGTCCATCCCCATTCTTTTAGCCTGGATGCTTGATTGACCGCAAATTTGATTACCTGCTCAGGATCAAAGTACAGCATCAGCGTGGACAGCGAATCAAAGACGACAACACCAGATTCTGACTGTATGATCTGGCTTGCATCAAACAAAGCCATACCAAAATCAGTCAATGAACTGGTGTCAACAGGAACGGAAACCTGTTCTTTCACTTTCTGCCTCCGGGGATAGCAATCCACGAAGAGGAACTGGGATTGTTCTTCAAATTGTTGAATATCTTTGTTGAATCGAGCAAAGTTCTTTCGGATATCTTCAGGGGGAGAGGTAATGCTGAGATAGATGCACCCTTTCCCACTGAGGAGTTCCCCATAGGTGTAGTGCTGAGCCCACAACTGTTTTAAAGGACCTGGATCCCCGAACAATAAGATATTCATGGAAGCTCCTGCAGGAACGGGGTACTCATCCAGGAGGCCTACCGAGTCCCATCCGCACTGAACGGGTGGTTTGTACTCTGCAGAAGGTGGGATGAACCGCAGCTGCCGCAGTGCTTTACCCAAAAGGGTTTGGATGTACATCTTGTATTGGTGGGCATCTAGAACTCTGAAAGAATACCCTTTGTTCCGAACAAATTCCTTTATAATCCCTTGAGCTCTCATATCCCTTACTGCATTCATCACTTCTTTTTTGCAGCCCCGCATGTCAGAGAAGGTCACTCTCATGATTCTGGGATTCAGTGGAAATAACCGAATATAAGCACGAATTTGCCTTAAAATGTCCTCAAAGGGTTCTTCTTTAAAAGGGAATTCAAAAAAGGTGTACAAGTTCTTGGGAACTTTGAATCCGTTTTCATTGTATGCTAGTCCCGCTTTGTGCAGAAAATTCATAGTCTTTTTGTAGACTTCTCGTACGTGAGTGGAATTGAGCAAGAACTGAATTTCTGGTTCTTCTAGAGAAGGAAGTACAAACCGTAGAATGAAAAACATATCTGGGCGTACTACTTCTTCCGAAACGCCTCGGGCTCTCTCCCTTGTTAATTCTTCAGCAATGTGCAACCCGTCTGAAGTAAACACAGAATAGCCACCTTTATTTGAAAAAAGGCGAAAAGCAGTAAAAAGGGCTGTACCTTTTGTGGATGCAACTCGTTTGGAGTGGGTATACTCCGTATACGCTTTGAATAGGCTATTCATCACCTTTGCGGTGTGCTGGTCGTTGTAACCGTAACCTTTCAGTGTTTTCAGAAGGGTCTGCAAATTCATTATTCTCACTATGGTGAAAATACTTAAAAAGCTTACTTTACAGAGGGTGTCCAACCTTTGGACGTCTGCTGTTACACGTGTAGCACTCTTGTGGATGTGTCTTTCGTGACTCCAATGCTTTTAGACGTTTGTCGCTGGGAGGGGTTGTCAAAAAGTGGGGTGCAAAATCTTATATGTCTCAAAATGCCAGAAAACGAGGACATAGTTGATGCCCATAGAATGATGTGTGTTGCCTGTCTGAAAAATGAAAAAGGACAGGTGATAACTGTTGAACAGGCCCCTCAAGAGTGTATCAATCCCTACATTAACACCTTCATCTTGCTTTGTTGGAGTACTATGAAGGGGTGTAAAGGGATTTCAACTCACCACGAACATTTCTCCCCTTTTTCAGAATTTCATTCAATACTTCTCTGGTACCACTATGAGAGTCAGAGAAATGGACCCTTTTAAGGATGGTGGTGGGAATTGTACGAAACGAGGTAAATATCTTGAATAAATACACACGTTGTGGTGTGGTTCAGTGGTTGTGATAGTAGTTGAAAAAGAGCTGAGAAGACCACTTTTCAAAGAGTATCAAAGAATAAAGATTGCGGGTTCTTGCGCAGAAGCTGATATACTCCCAAAAAAAAGGCTTGAAAAATAGAGGATATAAAGTGCAGAACAGAGTTCTTTAGTAAAAGAACACTCGAAGTGACAAAAAAAATCATTAAATGAAATGAATGATTGATTCATTCTTAATTAAACAGTCAACAATTAGGTTTGATCTTTTTAGGTCAAACCAAAAATTCTTAAAGGATACTACCTAGATGACGCTCAGATGCAATAATTGAAAGAATATGGGGAGAACATTCGAAAACCGAAGTAAATGGTAACCAAATAAACATTCGAAAAGATAAAAGAAGAAACTCACTGCACGTGCATCCCCAACCTGTGGGACACATACTCACATGGGATGCGAAGAAAATCATCAAAAAAGAAAAATATTAATCATTTTACTCAAATGGAGTAAAAATTGAGAATAAGACATCAGAAAATTTAAATAGGTATGAGTATACTGATGTAAGCATGAAAATCCTGTTAATACTAGTGTGTACTCGAATATCAAAAATGCAAATATCAGTAACTAAAAAAAGGAGGTGATACAATGAATACGAGAGAGTTGCTTGATATTGTATACAGCTTTTTCGCTGGATTTGGAACCAGAGAAACCCGAGATAAGCACAATGCCTTATTCATTGCAAAAGAACTGTTCAACCTCGATTTACAACTTGAATTTAAAGGCATGGGTCGATGTGGAGTCGAGAGCATCGAACTCTACGGCGTTTGGAAAAATGTAAAACCGTACCAGAAAAAATCGGAAGCTTTCAATGCAGGCAAAATGCTTTCCCACTACAATTCCCGCGAGCTCGTGCTTATGGCATCATACCTGTGGAATGAAGGAAGAAGCTCTCTAAGAGAAGAGGAAATTGAAGAAGCACGTATACTTCTGGAGAAATGGGAAACTGCATCAGAACAATCAACTGAACCATCTGCTGTGGCTTCAGGATAGCTGCAAAGTCGACCACTCTGTCTCAAATTCTTCCAGTTTCCTTTTTGCTTCTTTTTTGATTTTTTCTGTGATGTGAGGGTATTTTCTGGATTTTTCTCGATCTACAAAGATTCTGAGTAGTATTGAATACCGAAGGAGAGTCCAAAAATATGTTCTAGATATCCTTTTTAAAGGTTTTAGTTTATTATCCCCTGTATCAAAAACTCTGTCATCCATTAGCCACCTGACTATATCTTCCAGGTTGATACCAACAGGTTTAATAGTTGGGGCATAATCCACCCGAATATTGAAGTCTGCAACACCATATTCTCTAGAGAACTCTTTGATACTTGTGCAGATCCTTTCAATATCTACATGAGGTTCCTTTGTCACAACAAGAGGAAAGCTCAAGGGAAATTCCAGAATGCACGTGTACATTTTCTGACGGTACCTCACCATCTTTAGTATCTCCATAGCCCTTTTGTATTCTCTTGATGAATCTTCTGTTTGAGCTCTTTTTTTGATCTCCCCTACAATAGCGTGGTCATCATATTCAAGGAATTCATCTACTTCAGACACAATCTCACTAATGAAATCAGGAACCATGGAAAGAGCATCAGCAATCATAAAATCGAAAACACGTGATGTCCTGTGGTAGTAGACAGCGGTATACATTGACTGGATTGAATTGAAACTGCTCATCACTGCATGCAGTGCTGATAAAGAAATGCATAAATGAAGGTCTTTTACCCTGAACCCATCAATAATCCGTTCAGCATCAATTCTTCCATATTCTGATGCTCCTGTATGGTATGAGTCACGCATGAGATAGTCCAATTTATCACAATCATAAGGACCATCTATGAGCTCTTTTAAAAAATCAGGAGCACCACCATTTTTATCCAGTATTCCATTTATTTCCTTTGCGTTAAACTCCTCTAATCCAAGTTCATCCTCTTTTTCCTCAATAATTCTTCTTGACATCTCCGCATGATCAAATGCTCTGTCAATCTCTTTATTCTGAGCGAGTTTTTTTGTCATGTCTTCAAAGGTGTGCGAAAACGGTGCATGACCAACATCATGGAGCAGAGCTGCAAGACGTGCATACTGGACAATCTCATCTATCTCTTTAGAGTCCCACCATTGATTGATATTCTGGTCAAGGTGATCGAGTGCTGTCTCTCTCCCCCTAAAAACAACAGGCTCCCCAAACAGTAAGGGGCTGATCTTCTCTCTCAAGCTCCCTGAATGCATGTAGAGAACGTGTAATAAAGCCTTGCTCATCAAGTGCATAGTGCCTAGTGAGTGGGATTTTCTCGAATATTTCCCACCAGGATAAACAAAATGTGCAGTAGGCATCTGAACCAATCCATCAAGACGCTGAAAAATCTGTGAATCCACCACAGTATTCTCAACTATTGTTAAGTGTATGTAATCGTAAACAGGATCTCTGATCTCCCTCGTCATGACCAGGTTGCCAATACTGTTCAAGGTAAATGTGTGCATTTTCACTATTTCTGTCTCTATCTCTGGCTTTATAAATGTTTTGCTGGAAAAACAAAACATTTTCGGATATATCAAAAGAATTATGTTGATACAAACAGATTATTTAATGGCTCATGTCACTTCTGGAAGCTTTCTCTTTCATCCATTATTCATTTAAAACTTTTATTGTAATAGTAACTTCTAGTGTTGGAAATGCTATGAATCTTATTTATCCACCGATTTTCGAAAATAAAGTTCTTTGATTGATAATCTTTCAATATCCACCAATGTATTCTTAGAAAGGCTAAGCGCTTAGATCCTCTGTTGAGGAGCGCTTTCTAAAAACACAGGTCCTCCGGCATTGACAGTCCCTTTACAGGGTTATCATCGGGGTACAGATACCTCCCCACACTTGTGACTGCACTCTGAAAAAAAGGAAATATATGCAGATCAGGCCCTTTACCAATCTGTTAAAGGTTAACACTCTGAGTAACCGCACGACCGACATTTCAAGCAGCCTTCCTGCATCTCCAGCATGGCACCGCATTCAGGGCATTCAGGGCACCTGCCCCACAAACCCTTGTTCAGATGATCCAGACTCAACTGGACAGAACTGGTCCCATTGTGGATATACCTTTGAATTGCGATCTGGATAGCGTCAGCGCAAGAGAGCACTCTGTCTCCACTGTGATATGCTGGTTTCGGACATCTGATACCCTTCAACTGCTTCAGTACGGACTCAGTGTCCACTCCAGCTCTCAACGCTAAAGAGATTAACCGTCCAATAGCCTCAGAATGGGATGAAATGCATCCGCCAGACTTTCCCATCCGGGAAAAGACTTCACACAACCCATGTTCATCCTCGTTTATGGTGACATACAAGCTTCCGCAGCCAGTATAAACCTTTACTGTACCACCCACAGTCATCTCTGGTCTGGGCCGCGGAGACTTGCCTACGGTTGCATCCCTCTCTTTTTTGGTATCTCCTCTGTTCAGAACTTGCGTTTCTCTGGAACCATCCCTGTACACGGTGACCCCTTTGCAGCCCAGCTCGTACGCCAGCCTGAACACGTGGGCTACATCTTTTTCTGTGGCAGAGTGGGGGAAGTTCACCGTCTTGGATACTGCATTGTCTGTATACTTCTGGAAAGCTGCCTGCATCCTGATATGCCACTCTGGAGTGATATCATGGGCTGTCACAAAAATTCTCTGTACATCTGAAGGAACGTCAGGTGCCCCCTGGACGCTTCCAGATTGTGCTACTTCTTCCATCAATTCTGGTGTGTAAAATCCTCTTTCTTTGGCTATTTTCTCAAACAGCGGATTGACATCCACCATCTCAACATCAGTCAAAATATTCTTCCGCACAAATGAGACAGCAAACAGTGGCTCAATACCAGAAGAGCAGTTGGCAATAATGCTTAAAGAACCTGTGGGAGCAATGGTAGTTCTGGCAGCATTTCTGATCTCTTGCGTGTATACAGAACGGGAAATATTGGGAAAGGGTCCTCGTTTTTTGACCAGTTCTTCTGAAGCTTTTGTAGCTTCACAGGATACAAACTTCATGACCTCTTCTGCTGTGTGTAACCCTTCTTCTGAATCGTAGGGAATACCCAGCTTGATCAGCATATCTGCAAACCCCATCACTCCCAGCCCAATCTTCCTGTTTCCCTTGGTCATCTCTTCCATTTGGGGCAGAGGAAAGTTGTTCTTGTCGATAACATTGTCCAAAAAGTGGACTGCCAAATGCACTGTCCTCTTTAAATGTTCATAGTTTATTCTTCCACCGTAGACCATCTTGGATACGTTGATAGATCCTAAGTTACAGGATTCAAAAGGCAGCAGCGGCTGCTCTCCACAGGGGTTGGTGGATTCGACTTCACCTAATTCGGGCGTTGGATTATCGTTGTTGATCCTGTCCAAGAAGATGATGCCTGGCTCCCCATTTTTCCATGCCATCTTCACCATTAACTCGAAGATCTCCTTGGCAGAAACAATCTCAGCAACGCATCCATTTCGGGGGTTGAGCAGCTCGAATGTTCCACCAGATTTTACTGCTTCCATAAAGGATTCTGTTATCCCGACAGAGATGTTAAAATTGTTCAAAATGTTGTCATTTTCCTTACAGGTAATAAACTGTACAATATCAGGATGATCTACTCGTAAGATTGCCATGTTTGCTCCTCTGCGGGTACCTCCCTGCTTGACTGCCTCTGTAGCTGAATCAAACACCTTCATGAAAGAAACAGGGCCTGAAGCTATACCGCCAGTGGAGTGGACCACATCATTGGCTGGCCGCAGTCGGGAGAAGGAGAACCCTGTACCGCCTCCACTCTTGTGGATTAGGGCTGTGTGCTTGATAGCTTCAAAAATTGACTCCATGGAGTCTTCTACTGGTAAAACAAAGCAGGCAGACAACTGTTGTAGGTCACGTCCTGCATTCATCAGCGTGGGAGAGTTGGGAAGAAACTCCAGGTTGGTCATCATCTCGTAGAATTCTTCTTCCAGTGCACAAACATCTGCTCCTGGGTCATATAGTAAATCTGCTGATGCTACATTATGAGCCACTCTCCTGAACATTTCTTCAGGGGCCTCCACCACAGTACCATTCTCATCCTTTTTTAGATATCGTTTTTCCAGTACAGTCACTGAATTTGGAGAGAGCTCAAGCGTGTTTTCGGGTTGGAAGGGGGTTTTTTCGCCTGATTCACAGACCGTAATCATTCAACCCCTCCTTGTCTTTCAATGCCATGGTTGTTCCTCCTCAGGGTTCGTTCATAATTGAATGCACAGTTTTGCCGAGTAGGAAACAATTATTTCCTCTGAAGCATATTCCACAAATACATACTATGCACGGAATTCTGCTTTTGCTCCCTTCCTTTTATAGTTTTCGGTTATAGTACGTAAATCTTTTTCGTCAAAGTGTGCATCTTCTTCTCTTGCCAGTTGATCCTGCTCTTGTGTGAAATAGGAAGACAGATTCTCGCAAAGCTTCTGGCACATGCTCTGTAAGCTCTGCTTGCAGCGCTGCTGCATCCTGCAGTAATCCAGTCCTGTGCTATCTCTAAAATTATCATTTCTGTTGTTGTTATATGAATTAAAGACAGTGCTCTGCAGCCCCTCCACTATAAAAATCTCAGGAAGTGAAGAGCTACTTGTCCAATAAAATGCATGCGACCTGGGGATTGTCAAATCTGTGGATGTTGATGTTGTTACACGTGTAACATTGAGTTAAATTGTCCGTATTGTATGTAAATCGTTAACAAAAAGATAATTCATAAGCGTAGAGAGGCTCTATCCCCCGAAACCTTGACATCCCCGACTTAGGTGTGACAAGATTGAAAGAGAATGAAATGCACATATGCTTCTGTACAGAACATTTCAGAAATTGAAGTGGAATTGTGCTTTTAAAAATCGATTGAAATCGTTTTCTAAGGATTTGGATACCAGATAGGACAGAGGAGGGTCTACAAATTTACATCCTCAATCGTGTTGATGAAAAGCTTAAATAGATGAACATTCCTTACTCATTAGAAATACAGCTCCAATTTCCTTTCCTTTTTTTGGATAAATCCTGTTTTATTCTGGGGTGGGGTCCTACCTGTTATAACCCTGCCACGGGCCCCAAAATCTTTATTCCTTATCAACTCCCTGTTCAATTCGTTGCTACAACCTAGCCAATGAAAGCATCCAGCCGTTCTAAAACCTCATCTTTGGCTTCCTTTACAATTTTCTCCATCTGATCCTTTGGCACTTCCACATGCTCCAGCATCCGCCCTGCCACCACATTCAATAATGGTACATTAACATCTGATGAAGCTACCACACCCAATACATATGAATTGTGAAAGAAGATAAAGAATCGATCATTTCCAACGATAGAGAGTTTTCTGACATCTCCCTTTTTGTCACATATGACCTCGATCAGGTAGGAAATACTCTTGGAAAGATACTTCACGTCCTTGTCGAGCTCAACATCTACATCGAGTACATCTCCTTCCCTGGTGAGGAAGACACCCTTGATCCCGCGGACGTTTTTCCTTAAGAAGCTTATGTCGGGCAATTCGATACCTCCCTAGGATATGTATTGTATTCAGGTGTAGTATATAAAAAAGTTTCGGTGTCTGTGCCTGTGAAAGAATTCATTTACACAACCATGGTTCAATTCTCCCTCCAAAAATCTCTTTCAGATTCAAGAAATGAGAACTTTCCAGTATAAGAGATTTTCTGAAAAGGAGTAAAAGGAAAAGAGGGAGTGAAGCTAGTCTAGAGAGGTTGAGCTGTGAGAATTTTTGGTACTGTAGTGTACGAACTGCCAAGCCTCTACCAAAAATTCATTCTGGCTTTAATTGGTCTTTCTCCATCAAATCTGAAAGAACCCAGTACAGAAAGACTGCAATAGTGGACACCTCACTGTTGGGGAACTGTGCTGCTCCCTCACCATCTTATCACAGGTACATATGGAAAGCCACATTCCCCCCCTTTTTGATTTTGAAAGACAATTTTTCCTCCCACATATTTTAATTCTGTTTTGCAGTAGTCTCCATTTGTTATTTCTAAAAATAACTGTAAATATTTTTCCAGTGCTCTATAAAAACTTATAAATGTCTTAATTTTCTTTGAATAGTATGCATTACTTTGAAGAAGTTCCCACAGACCCAAAGTTTTACCTGTTGGAAGGTGACCCCCCTTTACTCAAGGAATTCACCTCATATGTACTGGTGAAAAGGACACCCTCTCTCATGTTAGATGGGGGGAATAGTTTTAACCCTTTTGTTATCTCCTTTTTCTGTCGGAAGCTTCAGGTGGATGCTATGGAACAGATATACGTTTCACGGGCCTTTACTGTGTTCCAGCTGAGAATGTTGATTACGAAAGAACTTCCTCTCTTCATAAAAAGGGAAAACCCGTGTGTGGTGGTGGTTTCATTTTACAGCAATTTATTTCATTCAGATGATGTGGAAGAGGACGTACTCACTATCTTATACCAGAAATTACTGATACGATTAAAAGAGACTGTAAGGAGGTACCACATACCTGTCATGGTAACAGATTACAAGAATAGTTCTTCATGTTCTTCGTTGTTTGACTGTAGCATTTCTTTCAAGATAAAGAGGAATACCTTTTTGTTATCAATAGATGAGAACACTCTCTCTTTTCCTCTCGTACCTTCAAGTCAGAAAACGTTAGATTACTGGAGGGGTTGCCATGGGTAGAACAGCTCCCACGTACAGGATGCTCACAGAGTCTGAAATTCAGAAGTGGAACCAATTCAGAAAAGCGCTGCGAAAAAAAGATCGAGAAGCATTTGATGAATTAATGAAAAAGGTGAGACAGCATGCGTCTGCTTCCAGTTACATGGCCTCTTTGGATATTTTTGACTCTATGAGTCTGGCTATTTTACTGGAACATGAAAAAGAGATTGCAGAACTGAAGAAAAAGATCGAACATGTTTCTGATTGATTGTTACCCGGATTACGAAGAAAACTGTATGAAGATCTGGTGGATTGATAAAGATACAGATAAATCTGTCATCCACAAAGAGGAGTTTTTCCCCTGGTTTTATGTGAGAGCATTCAAGCGGGAGGATGCACTCTTAGAGTACCTGGAAGGACATCCCTCTGTTACGTATACAATCTTTGAGAAACGGTTTGTATCTCTAACAGAGAAAGCTCCCGTTGTAAAGGTAGTCCTCCACCAGTATAACCTGAGAGAGATAGCCTCAGAAATTGATCGCATGGGAGGTTACGAATTATATGATCTTTTTAACGTGGATATCAGTTTTCCTCAACGCTATTTTTTTGAAAAAGATACATTCCCAATGATGGATACAAAAAAAGATTCCCCCTTTGTAGTTGAATATGAGACACCAGATTTAAAGGAATTATTCTTTGATATAACATTAAAATCTGAGAGAATACCCTCTTTCTCAGATTCATTGTGCACTGTAACGTTACAGAGCAAAGAGGATTCCTTTGAACTGGATGGTACAGAAGAAGAGATTATCGCAGATTTTGTAAAGTTTGTGAAAGTCTTTGATCCTGATCTTATCTACACGTACGGAGGAGATGAGTTTGTCTTTCCTTACCTCTTTTACCGGGGAGAACAGTACACAATCCCTTTGGAGTTGGGGAGAGAGCCTGGCTGGTTCAAGAGAGGGGGAAAATCCTATTTTTCTTACGGGAGGATCGTGTACAAGCCCCCACAATACCTCTTGAAAGGGAGGATACACATTGATACCAAAAGTTCGTTCATGTTCAAAGAAGGAGGGTTAGATGGGTTGATCGAATTATCCAGAATGTCTAAAATACCGGTGCAGCGGCTCTCCCGGTTATCTCCAGGAACTGCTATATCTTCCATGCAGTTATACGAAGCGTACAAGAGAGGTGTGTTAATCCCCTGGAGAAAACAAACACCAGAACGATTTAAGACCGCCTTACAGTTGTTGAAAGCAGACAGAGGAGGTCACATTTTAGAGCCGAAAGTGGGTGTCCACGAACACGTGGGAGAGGTGGATTTCAGTTCGCTGTACCCCAACATTATCAGCGAATTCAACATATCCCCAGAGACCGTATTGTGCACGTGTTGTCCCGATTCTCAAAGAAAGGTCCCTGTCTTGGACTACAACATCTGCGAGAAGAAAAGAGGATTCATCCCTGATGTGGTAAAACCATTAATCGTAAAGAAAGCTCTCTACAAGGGAAATCCAGAACTCAAAGGGAGAAGAACCTTACTCAAATGGGTTTTAGTAACCTGCTTTGGGTATTTAGGGTATAAAAATGCGCGGTTTGGCCGTATAGAATGCCACGAATCTGTCACTGCCTTTGCGAGAGAAATCCTTTTGAAATCCATGCACACAGCAGAAGAGAAAGGATTTGAAGTTTTACATGGTATTGTGGATTCTTTGTGGCTGAAGAAAAAGGCTCCCCGGCAAGAGTTCGAGGATTTATGTGAGACCATTTCAGAGATGATTGGAATTCCGTTGGAGTTAGAGGGAATGTATTCCTGGATTGTCTTTTTACCTTCTGATCTGGGTATTGGAGCTTTAAATAAGTATTACGGTGTCATTGATGGTGAATTAAAAGCGAGAGGAATAGAATTGCGAAGGAGAGATCAGCCAGTCATTGTCAAAAAAATGCAGGAAGACATACTGGTAAAGTTAGCTCAAGCTGACAACAAAAAAGAGTTTTTTGCCAAGATACCTGATGCACTTGCAGTGGCAAGAGAATACGTTGATGCAGTGTTAAAGGGGGATGTATCTTTAGAGGATTTAATAATCTCTATAGGGATCAGCCGCAGATTGGAGGACTACAAGGTGAACAATTTATCAGTGGCTGCACTCAAAAAGCTGAAAAAAGAAGGAGTTGAACTCTACCCGGGCCAACAAGTTAAGTATATCATACGCAACTGGATGGCCAGAAAAATGACAGATCGAGTATCCATTCCAGAGTTGATGGAAGATTTGGTATACGACAAAGAGAAGTACGCTGAACTCCTGATACGGGCAGCTCACCACATGCTGTCCCCCTTCGTTCATGAGATAAAATTAAAAGAGTATATCACATACACAAAGCAGACAACGCTGAGGGAGTACCTATGGTAATAGCAGAATCCATCAAAGAACACGGAACCCCCATACACGTGGAAAAGGAGTTCCACATGAAACCAGTGAGATGTAGAAAGGATGTGTGTTACTACGGTGATATCCTGGCAATATACGAAAAAGAAAGGCAGAAAGGAAGACGCTGGTACTTAGTGGGCATAGAAGTAAAAGACTGGAAGGTCAAAGTGGGTCCAAAACTGGCTCACGAATACTTATCTGTGTATGGACAAGTGTGTGAGTTCTTTTATTTGGCTGCCCAAAAGTTTTCCAGTAAATTGTTAGGACATCCTTCTATCGGTCTCTTTTCACTGGAAAAGATGGAAGTAGTAAAAAAACCGAAATATCTGTACCCAAATGAAAATCTAAGAAGAAATGCTGTTAAGAGAATGAAAAAGTCTGGTCTAAAAGAAGATGTGATTGAGTCTCCGTACCAGACCACTCTCGATTTGTTTATGTGATTTGAGGGTTGCCTACCATTGCTGAAAAATGTTGGCTTGATTCAAGGTGATAGTTGGAAATGAGAATATTTAAACGAAAAAATGGAAAAAGATTCTTATTGGTTCACCTAAAATCGCATCTGTACACTTGCGTGGTGATGAACTGAACACAACCTCAAGGATAGAAGATGCCATCTTCTCCGTTGACGTCTGTAATGGTTCGCTGTAATTACATCAAAGGAGGTTGTCTCATAATTCAAAGTTTTTGGAGATTTTCGCTGTTTTCTATCTGAAATGATGGAACGTTCATAGTATTGTGAGATAAAGAGTCAATAATTGATAGCAAAAATCAATTTTGGGACAACCTCAAAGAATGCTTATTTCTAGGGTATGCTCTCATACTTGTCCATTCAGGCACATTTCTCCCACATCCGGGTATGCGAGAAATTTTTGATGTTCGCACACGCCGTATAACAATGGAAGAGATCTGGCAATTTTATGAGAATGCAAGCCACAACAAAAAATAGATAGTCGTAAATAGATATTTTGTCATTCTTTTTGGATCTACTCTACGATGTAGGTGTCATAGTATCCTTCAATTTGACGAAATCAATTCCTTACATCATACAAATACAAAGAAAGGTCTTCTTACGCTGTAAATAAAGTATTTAAGTAATTTAATTATTCAACACAGCAAAATAGGGGAAAACTTTATATACTTCCATCTGTTCTCAGAGCGATATATAAGATGTCGGCTCTGCAAAGCTGAAATAAAGAGGAGGAAATGAAAATGGTGTTATATCTCACAAGCGTGAGGGACATCTTCATAGCTGTTGTCTTTGTACCTTCGGTTTTCTGCAATATTGCCAGAGATATCAGTTTCAGCACGTGAGAGTAGACATCGATCTGTACAGAAAGGAGTGATTGAATGAAATTGAGAGGAGCGTCAATAGCCATAATGCTGGTACTTTCGTTGTTGGCAGCATTGAACCCAGTAGGCAGTGCAACAACGTTATCACTTACCAAGGGTTCTTGGAATGACCCTGTGGATGGAGAAATCATAGGGCTAGACTCTAACAAACCATCGACTGAAGGTCCAAACTGTTACCTCATACAGATTCACGTTCAGAATACTGGAGGCGAAGCTGCAACAAATGTCAGCGCCACCTTAACTTGGGATACGGCAAATACTTACATTAATTTGGCTACAAATGAAGTATTTACCAAAAACTTAGGTGACATTGGAGTGGGAGCAACAGTAGACCTCTGGTATCAAATTGAAGTAACAAGGGATACTGCAGCATATGACACAACGAGAGATTATACAATCACAGTCCAAGGAGATAATACAGGTGTAGCCAACACGATTTCAGGTCAACTCTACGTTGAACATCTTGTATCTCAAAATAGAAATAACGTGACTTCTATGGCCGCCTCAACAACAACTCCAAGTGTTGGAGATACTTTCACGATTACTGTGGTAAGTGAAACTGGTGCTTCGAACTACAAGTGGGTTAACTTGCCTTCCACAGAATACGATCCGAGTGTGATTGAACCTGTGAGTGTTACATGCACCTATAATGCGACAACATCAAGTGATTCCGCATTACAACTACCGGGATCAGATTACTTCACATCTGTATGGACTTTCCGAGCTGTGGCAGAAGGTACATCAAACGTTACTGCATTTATCACTGATAAAAGTGGAAGTAGTTTCCATTACAATAAGGATTACCCGGATACTATTGTCATTACAGTGAAAGGTTCGGCAGATTTAAGGATAGAGAAAACTGTTTCTGATCCAACTCCCAATGTGGGAGATACTGTCACCTTTACTATCACAGTCTACAATGATGGCCCAGATACAGCTACCAAT
>JGI2171J19970_10000262_pt1 | contig 26011 bp, 25 predicted proteins | sample DeeMarSWOR324_28_FD_19970 | JGI IMG/M metagenome (IMG submission 19970) | reverse complement strand
GAGCCGCTCCAGCTCGCCCACCTGGAGATAGCTCGGCTCGAGCCCGCGCAGAGCGTCACGCAGCGTGCGCGTCGCGAGGACGCTCGCGTCGATCGTCGGGAACCCGCGCTCGGCGAGGACCGCGACGCGTGGGACGCGGGTGACCGGCGGCGGCTGGGCCGGTACGAGGAAGGCCTTGAGCGGCCGCGGCACGGTGCCGGCGACGGCGGCGGCGCCCAGTGAGCCCAGGAAGCTTCGGCGATCGATGGTCGGCGACATGGTGTCCGCTCTTAGTCAGGGTGGCGCGATTCGGTCAGAGCGGCGTGCGCAGCAACTGGGGCCGCTCGCGGTGCAGGGTGACGATCAGCTCGCCGAATAGCGTGTTGGCCCAGGCGAACCAGGCGCGTGTGAAGTTCGTCGGATCGTCCTGGTGAAACGACTCGTGCATGAAGCCGGTCCCGGCGTGCGTGGCCTTGAGCGTGCGCAGGCAACGGAGGATCTCGGCGTCGTCGGTGCTGGTCAGCGCGCGCATGATGATGCCGAGCGGCCAGATCATCTCGAGACCGACGTGCGGGCCGCCGATCCCCTCGCCGGCGTCACCGCGGAAGAAGTAGGGGTTGTCCTCGCTCAGCAGGAAGCGCCGGGTGGCCTGGTAGATGGGATCGGCGGTATCGGTGACGCCGAGATAGGGGAGGGACAGCAGGCTCGGCACGTTGGCGTCGTCCATGAACAGGGCGTTACCGAAGCCGTCCACCTCGTAGGCGTAGAGGCGGCCGTACTTCGGATGCTGGAGGGTCGCGTACTCCCGTACGGCTGCGGCGACCTCTTCCGCCAGCTCCTCGCATTCTGCGGCGAAGCTGCGGTCGCCGATCTCGGTCGTGAACATCTCCCGCAGCTGCATCAGTGACGCGACCGCGAAGAGGTTCGACGGGACGAGTAACGGATAGATGCAGGCGTCGTCGGAGGGCCGGAAGATCGAGTGGATGAGGCCGATCTTGCGCGTCGGATTGCCGTAGCCGCCCAGCGGGACGGTGTCGTAGGCTACTGCGGTGGTCCGCTGGAACCTGTAGGGCCCGTGGCCATGCTTGCGCTGCTGGGTCCTGAACGTTTGCACGATGAGCTTCGCCGCCGCTTGCCAGTCTGGCTCGAGCACCGAGCCATCGCCGGTCGTTCGCCAGTAGCCGTGGGCGAGTCGCACCGGATAGCAGAGTGAATCGATCTCCCATTTGCGCTCGTGTAGCTCCGGCCTCATCTGGGTGAGGTCGCTCGCCCAGGGGCTGCCGGTGGGCCCGTCGTTGAAGGCGTTGGCGTAGGGGTCGATCAAGATGCAGCGCGTCTGCCGGTGGATGACCCCGGCCAGCAGCCGCTTCAACTTCTCGTCGTCGGTCGCCAGAGGCAGGTAGGGCCAGACCTGTGCGGCCGAGTCGCGCAGCCACATCGCCGGGATGTCGCCGGTGATGACGAACGTGTCCGGCTTGCTGTCGGTGGTCCCGAGCCAGACGGTCGTGTCCAGGGTGTTGGGGTAGCAGTTCTCGAACATCCAGGCCAGCTCGGGCTCCCCGATGTCGCGCTTGACCCGGTCGATGGTCGCCTCGACGGCGTCGCTCACGAACTTGCGCTGACTCAGCGGCGGCCGTTGTGACGGGTAGTCCTGCCCTGCGAGCGAGGCGGTCAGCCGGTCGGCACGGGCGGCGAGGCCGGCTAGGGCGACTCCTGTCGCACGGATCATCTCCCTTCGTGAGACCATGGGACGGGCTACCTCCGCGGGGTGCGTGCTGCTGTGTCGCGATTGTTGCTGAGAATAGGGTGGCTGCACAGGGAACGCCAATCCTCCGGCGGGCAGTGGCGCACCGGGTGGATGGACTGTATTAAGAAGCCTCGACCGCCGCCTCCGCAGGGACGTGCCTGAGCCTCGATAGCGGAGCCACAGCACATGCAGCTCGTTCGTCTCGACTGGTTGGTCGTCTTCCTCTACGGCGTCGTCGCCCTGGTCGTGGGCCTGGTCTTCGCCAGGCGCGCGGGGCGCGGGACGCAGGAGTTCTTCCTGTCCGGCCGCAAGGCGCCGTGGTGGCTGCTGGGCACGTCGATGGTGGCGACGACCTTCTCCACCGACACGCCGAACCTGGTGACCGACATGGTGCGGACCGGTGGCGTCAGCCAGAACTGGCTGTGGTGGGCGTTTTTGATCACCGGCATGTGCACGGTCTTCTTCTATGCGAAGCTGTGGCGGCGCTCCGGTGCGTTCACGGACATCGGGTTCTACGAGCTGCGCTACTCCGGCGGAATCGCTGCGTTCCTGCGTGGCTTCCGGGCGCTGTACCTGGGCGTCTTCTTCAACGTGATGATCATGGCCGCGGTCACGCTGGCGGCGATCAAGATCGCGGGCGTGCTGCTGGGTGTCGACAAGTACACGACCGTGCTGATCGCGGGCACGGTGACGGTGATCTACTCGGCGACTTCGGGGCTGTGGGGCGTGGTCGTCACCGATCTCGTGCTCTTCGCCATCGCCATGATCGGCTCGGTCGCAGCCGCGTACTATGCGGTGGCGCATCCGGCAGTCGGCGGTCTAGCAGGCCTGATCTCGCACCCGGCGTTGCAGGGCAGGCTGAGCCTGCTGCCGGACTTCTCCGATTGGCGGGTGGCTGCGACGGTCTTCGTCATCCCGGTCGCGATCCAGTGGTGGAGCACCTGGTATCCTGGCGCCGAGCCGGGCGGTGGCGGCTACGTGGCGCAGCGCATGCTGGCGGCGCGCAGCGAGCGCGAGTCGATGCGGGCGACGCTGTGGTTCAACATCGCGCACTACGCGCTCAGGCCCTGGCCGTGGATCCTCGTGGCGCTCGCCTCGCTGATCGTCTATCCGAACCTGGAAGCGATCACCTCGCGTTTCCCGGGCCTCGACCCGTCCATCGTCCGCCACGACCTGGCCTACCCGGCGATGCTGGTCTTCCTGCCGCAGGGTCTGCTGGGCCTGGTGGTGGCGTCGCTCGCCGCCGCCTACATGTCCACGATCAGCACACACCTCAACTGGGGTGCCTCCTACATCGTCGACGATTTCTATCGCAGGTTCGTGGCGCGCCGCCGGGATGAGCACCACTACGTGACGGTCGGCCGGCTGTCCACGGTGGTGCTGATCACCCTGGCTGGCGCTGTCTCGCTGTGGCTCGAGAACGCGCTGCAGGCGTTCCGGATCCTGCTACAGATCGGCGCGGGCACGGGACTCATCTTCCTGCTGCGCTGGTTCTGGTGGCGGATCAGCGCCTGGAGCGAGCTGGCGGCGATGACCATCTCGTTTGTCGTGGCTGTTTACTTCGAGTTCGTGCATGAGGCAGTGGGGCTTCCTGCGCTCGATCCCTCGCTCCGGCTCGTGCTGGGCGTTGCCATCACAACGGTGGTCTGGTTGACGGTGACGTTGCTGACGCCCGCGACCGACACGGCGACGCTACAGGCGTTCTACGACCGGATTCGGCCCTTCAATCGGGGCTGGCGGGCGGCGGTGCGAACGGGTCCGACGGAGGGGAGCTTCACCGCAGCGTTGCTCGCCTGGTTTCTGGGCTGCGCGGTGGTCTACGCGGCGCTGTTCGGTACCGGCTACTTCCTCTACGGCGAGGCACGTTACGGGATGCTCTGTATGCTGGTCGTGGTCTTCGCGGCGACCGGGATCTTCAAGTACTTGCCGCGCGTCGGCTTCGAGTAGTTGGAACTCATCGGCGGGCGACGGCCCGGGCCGAGCGATCGCCTTGCGTGCTAGCCAACCGCTCGTGCGACGTATTCCCTTATGTGGCTGATCGCTTCCTGCTCAGCAGCCTTAGCGCTCCTGATGTTCTCGGCCATGCGAGACAGGGCCTTGCTGTCGGGTGTTGTGAGTGTGAGGGCGTGATCCCAGACCGGCTTCAACAGCGACGCAACGTCTTCATATGACGTGGCCGCCCGTCGAAGCGCCTCGTTACCGTTCGCGATAGAGCTCACGTAGTCGCGGGCATAGCAGCGTGCGGAGTAGTAATGTGCGGCGTAGTAAGCGGCATGGCTGGGAATGTCAGAGGGAATCCTGTCTCCCTTCCCGTGGGTGAGGATCAGCGCCCAGCGGTCGTAGAGCAAAGCCCAGAGGTCGTACGCAGGGAGCCCGTCCTGGTACTGGGGCCGGTCCATCCACTCTTTCTGTTCGGCATGGGCGATCGCGGCCTTCAGAGATCTGAGCATGACCTCTTCGCGGCTACGCTCGTTCCGCTCTCCGGGGATGGCGACGGAGAGGATGTCGATGCCGTTCCTACCCAGCTTCTCGAACGGAAGGGACGACGACTCGCCCTGGTACGTCAGCGTCTCGTATATCTGCTTGTTCTCGTCGTAGCCGGCGATCAGGCCCCACTCGTGGCCGCCGATGTCCCAGACGATGGCGAGGGCACCCCGATCGATTCCCTCGACAATCGCTGTGTGGGCTGCGGCTCGTCTCTCTTCTTCCTTGTCGTTCTCGTCCCAGAGACGGCTCATGTAGAGGCACCCGTACCCGTACTGTTCGACGGCCTCGGGCAGGATGGTGGACCAGTCGAAGACGCTCATTGCGCTGGGACACATGACCTCGTTGATGAAGATCCTGAACGCGAACGCGCTAGTCCCCATCAGCCAGACGGGATCGAGTTCGCCCGCAGTGTAGTTGAGCGCGGTGGCCAGGCTGGCCACGTAGGAGTGGCGGATACCGAGCTCACCCTTCTCGGTTGCCCGTTGGTCCACGTACCACGCGATGTCCTCGAGTGTCTTCTTCGACATGCAAGTCCTCTCGATGGCGACCGGCTAGAACCCTTGCTCGCGCCACAGCGATCGAGTGCAGGTCGCTAGACTCTCTTGAACAGCGCCCTCTCGTAATCCTGAACGACGTATCTCTTGCCCTTCTTGACGACCTTGTGCCCCTCGGACTGCAGTCGTCTGCGCTGTCGCGCGATGCCACCCGGGTACTTCTCGTTGAGCACGCCGCCGGTCTTCAAGGTGCGCCAGTAGGGCGTGATGCGCCGTCTGCCTTCCTGTGCCGCCTCTTCCGCCGCCTGTGCAGCGATGTGCGCGAAGATGCCGGTCGTGATGGGGCAGCCGATCGTGGCCGAGTGCCTGCGTGCGAGCGCGGATCGGATCTCGTTGATCGTGATCACCTTGCCCTTCGGCACCTTCTTCATGATCTCGTCCACCTCCTTGGGTGCGGGGATCACGACTGTGCCCGTGCCGGCGCCCCACCGCTTACTCATCTTCGCGCCGATCTCCTCGACCTTCGGCAGGCCTTTGCTCTCCTCGAGCTTCTCGCGCCACGACTTCTTGAATTTCATGCTATCCCTCCTGCGGCGCTGGAGAACACCGTGATCATGCTACTCTTGGAGGTTCTGTGCTCGCCAGCCGAGATACTCCCGGACGAATTGCGGGTGCGAGCGCGCATCCTCCGGGCTGCCCAGACCGTGCGTCGTGCCGGCCGCACACCAGATCACTTCGTCCGCACTATTCAGCAGAGGCTCTACCTCATGACCGGTGGTCACGATCGCCGTGCCTTGAGCGGCGAGCTGGCGGAGTGCATCTGCGATCAACTCCTGGTCCATGGGTGCGATCCCGTGGAACGGCTCGTCCACCAGCAGACACTTCGGCGCCCGAATCACGGCTGCGGCGATCGCGGCACGTCGTCCCTCGCCTCCACCCAACTCGTGGAAGCGTTTTTCCAGCGATTCGTCCAGGGCCAGTGCGGCGACGACCTCATCGATCGCTTTCCCGCCGTACCTCTGGTTGATGAACCGGAGGTGCGTTTCTACCGAGAACGTGCTTGGCAGACGCGCGCGGTCGTCCACGTAGTACAGGCCGCGTCGCGCCAGAACTGCTAGGCGCGGCCGCTCGTAAGACTTCGAGAGGAAGCGGACGATCCCGGTGTCGGCCCGGAGCTCGCCGACCGCGATCCGCAGCATGCTGGTCTTGCCGGAGCCGTTGCGGCCCAGGAGCGTCGTGATGCGGCCTTCGCGTGCCCAGAACGACGCCGCCTTCAGGACCTGGAGGCCCCCGAAGGACTTGCAGACCGAATCGACAGCCAGGATCTCGTCAGTTATTGGCCAGCCCTCCTACGATCAGTCTCAAGATTCCCTCCGTGGCGAGAAACGCGACCGTGACCACGGCCGTGATGCCCAGACGTGAGACTCCGAGGTTCGCCAGAAAGCGACGTTCACTGCGTCGCTCGGTATCCAGCAGGAGGAGCAGTAGTGTGACCAGCAGCGCGAGCACGGTGCTACGAAACGGGAGCAGCAGGGCGGTCTCCAGCGACACGAAGGTCAAGCTCAGAACGTGAATGGCCGACCAGACGATCAGTGTCCGCCAGACGAGTACGGCGACATAAGGGCGAGGTGGCATCGTGCGCTAGTCGAGAGTCTGGCCGGGTCGCCGTGGCGCCACTGATCTAGAATCCCATCCGCCGGAGCAACTCATCCCAGCGTGGATCCGCGCGCAGAGTGGCGAAGCCCGGAGCGACTCGGCATTCCTGCCAGACGAATCCCTCGCGGGCATCGATCCCGGCGAACAGGGCGTCGAAAGCCTCGTCGGCGCGCCCCAGCTCCGCGTAGGCCCTGGCGGCGAAGAAGTAGTTTGGAACGCTCAGAAACAGAGGTATTTGAGCCTCGAGCAAGCCGTCCCAGCCGCCCGCAACGTAGGCGGCCCGCAGGCCTTCGGCGGTGCCTACGCCTGGTAATCCCTCCGTGAATCTCACGCTTGCCTCCACGGCCTCCTCGAGGCGCCCGGCCGCTCGGTAACACTGTTGGAGGATACTGTGAGCCATCGCGTGGTTGGGATCCAACTCGAGTGCTGTCCGCGCGGCCGAGATCGCCTCTTCACAGCGGCCGAGGTACATCAGAATCCGGGCGACGTCCCGGTGCATGAGCGGTGAGAACGGGTCGAGGTCTCGTGCACGGCGGAACGACTCGAGCGCTTCCTCGAGTCTCGCACGTGCGATGAGAACGTCCCCGAGCCAGTTGTGTGCCTGGGCGAGGTTCGGGTTGAGGGCGAGTGCGTGGCGCAGACTCTGCTCCGCCGCGTCCACGTCCCAGGCACGCCACAAGCGTGCGGCACCCAGGGCGGCGTGCGCCTCGGCCAGACCCGGATCGAGCTCGACTGCCCGAACCGCGCTCGACTCCCCGCGGCGGTATCCCTCGTCCGCAGGCAGTTCCAACGCACGATAGCTCACCCCCAGCGTGTAGGCGTCGGCCAGAGCGGACCAGGCCAGCGCGAACGTCGGGTCGAGAGCAATCGCTTCCTCCAGGTAAGGGACGGCGCGCCGCATCCCGTCCGCCGACCGCGTCCGCCACAGCGCCCGGCCGCGCAGGTACGCCTCCTGGGCCGCCGGGTCGACCTCAGTGCGTCGGGCCAGCCGCTCCGCCTCCCGGGGCGACAGGGCGAGCCGGATCTCTCCGGCGATCGCCTCGGCGACCCGCGTCTGCAGGCCGAGCGCTTCACTGAGTCGCCCCTCGTAGCGGTCCTGCCAGAGGTGCTCTTCCGGCGAGCCGCGGATGAGCTGAACGCTGACACGCACGGTATCGCCGGCGCGAAAGACGCTCCCTTCGACCAGCGCGTCCACGCCCAGCTCGGCGGCGATCTCGCCCATCGAGCGGTCGGTGTCCCGGTAGCGCATGACCGACGTGCGCGAGATGACGGTGAGCTCGGAGATCCCGGCCAGCTCGCCGATCAGGATGTCGTGGAGGCCGTCGACGAAGTACGCCTGCTCCGGATCGCCCATCAGGTTGGCCAGCGGGAGCACGGCAAGCGAGCGCACCGCGCCGCGCGCTGGTTGCCGCGCCGTCTCGGCCCCTCGCGTCTCGGGGGCGGCCGCTTCCTCCGGCCTGTACATCCGGATCAGCACGGCGCCGACACCCAGGAGTAGCGCGATGATCAGCAGCTCCACCCCGCTCACGCGCTGCCGCCCCTGCTCGCCGTGGTACCAGGCCAGCACCAAGGTCACCAGGAAGCCAATGGCGACGAGCAGGTGGATGGTCCTCTGGAATGCTGGGGACAGTCCCCAGGGCTCTGCCATCACCTCGATCCCCTGGAAGACGATCCAGGCAGCGGCTAGGTAGGCCAACGCCCATTGGAAGAGCTTGCGCTCGCGGAGCCGCTGGAGAAGGGGGGTCATGAACGCCCTGATTATGACAGTTCAGGTATCGAGTCGCTCAAAGATGCCGCTGCAGGAATGTGAAGGGCAAGCGCCGCCCGGCGCTAGAAGTCGTCGGGCCAGATCGTGCGCAGCGCGTTCAGGAAGCGCGGGTCGGAGCGGTACTCCTGGTAACGCGGCACGACCCGGAGGAAGCCGACGAGAAACGACCGCACCTCGAGCATTTGCTCGAGATACGGGAAGGCCGCGTCGAACCCGTCGATACCGAGGCGGAGAGTGAAGAGGTAGTATGGATCCACGTATTCTTCCGTCGCTCGCGAGCGAAGCTCCTCGAGGATCTGCCGCGCCCTCTCGGTCTCGCCGCTGAACGCATGGACGACTCCTCTGAGGGCCACGGCAAGGATGACCCGGCCGAAGCTCGCGATCGCCTCGTCGAAATCGCTCGCTGCCTCTCCGAGATTGCCGGCAGTCAGGTGGCAAATACCCCGCTGGTAACGGGCGACAAAGACCTGCGGATCGCTGCGGAGCACGCGCTCCATTATCGACACGCCTTCTTGAGGCGCTCCCGTATAGGTCTGCAGTTGCGCCAGCCAGACGTTCTTGAGCGGTGAGAGAGGGTCGAGGCGCACCGCCTCGTTCAGGAGCGTCTCGGCCTCGTCGAATCGTTCCCTCATCACGAAGGTCCAGCCCCCGTAGCCGAGTGCCCAGGAGTCGTCCGGGTTGAGCTCCAGGGCCATCTCGAGCTCGCGCTCCGCCCTTGCCCAGTCCCAATCGTGCCAGAAGGCCACGAGTGCCAGGGCGGTATGGGCTTGGCCGAGGCCAGGGTCCAGCTTGATCGCTTCCTGCGCCGCCGCCTTCATCTGCGGGAACAACTCCGCGGGGGCGACGTTCCCGAGGATTCCGTTGAGCCCGGGCGTCCACGCGAGCCCGGCGTAGGCCCGTGCGTAGCCCGGATCGAGAGCGACGGCCCCACGGAAATAACGCTCGGACTGCCTCAACGCCTCGGTATCCATCGATTCCCCGACGCGCATGCCTTTCAGACAGAGGTCGTACGCCTCCAGGTTCTCCGTCGGCTTGCGGTGCAGCCGCTCCCGGTCACCCGGCGTCAGTTCCGCATGGAGCGCCCGGGCGATGTTCTCGGCCACGTCGCTCTGCACGGCGAACACGTCCTCCAGCACCCGATCGTAGGTATCGGCCCAGAGATGCTCGTCGCGCTCGGCGGCGATGAGCTGCGCCGTGACCCGCACCCGGTCGGCGGAGCGCCGCACGGTGCCCTCGACCACGGCCTGCACGCCCAACTCCTCGGCGATCTGCGGTAGGTTTCGCTGGGAGCCCTTGTAGGTCATGGCGGTGGTCCGAGAGATGACGCGCAGGCCGCGGATCCCGGCCAGCCGCGCCATGATGTCTTCCGTCACGCCGTCGCTGAAGAACTCGTTCTCGGGATCGCCGCTCAGGTTGGCGAACGGCAGGACCACGACACAGGGTCGGTCGTCCTTCGGGCCCCGAAGCGGGACGGGCTTATCGGGCTCGGCGGCCCGGGCGCCGGCTGGCGCTTCGGCGCCAGCTGCAGCCCCGTCGGGCGCCGCTGCCGGTGGCGTTGCGCGGATCCCTTCGGGGGTGAGCTCCAGCGCCCAGGCGAGGACCAGGGCGATAGGGAAGCCGAGAATGGTGAGGACGACGACGAACTGCCAGGCGATGCGCGGGAACTCGAGCGCATCGAAGATGAGCTGGCCGCCCTCGATCACGGCGAATCCGACGATGACGTAGACCACCGCCACGCGGTAGACGTTGCGCCGCTTGAGCTCGGCCAAGAAGGTGCGAATCCGGGAGCTCAATGGACTCCCCGCAAGCTGAGGCTGCCCTTACCGACTAGCCGACAAGATGCCCACCGGCCTGCCGCTGCGGCAAGAGTGAGGTTGGCTTCAGGGTGATCCCGGGAGCGCGCAACCTCTCAGCTCTTCGGCGCCCAGCACGAGCCGCGCGCTCATGCCGAAGTAGGCGCCGGACATCGAGTCACGGCACGGCTCGCGGACCAGCGTCAGCTCGATCGGTGGTCCGTCGCCCTCGAAGCGGACGCCGTTCTCTATGGTGTGCTTTTGCACATCCGTCCACGTCCGGCTCTCGCTGCCCAGCCGGTTCAGGCGCAACACGCCGGCTGATACCTCGACGTTCCAAAACGGCTCGTTCCCGTACGCCCGGTAGTCGAACCCGCTCCAGTCCGNATCGCAGCCGAACCCTTCCCAGGCGACGTAGAGTACCTCATCGATTTCGAGCCGTCCGGGATAGTCGGCGCCGAAGCCCTCAGTCGGCGGCGCCCCCATCCGCCCTGCGACCACGGCGAACACCTCTTCGTAGGGCTCGCGGTGCGGCACCAGCTCGTCGTGCATCTCCCACAGCTTGCCCTTCGGGTCGATCGCCCAAAGCGCGTCCTCCGATCCACACGGCCGGAACGACCGCACCTCGTGGCCGTGGACGGCGAAGCCGCGGAAGATCTCACTTTCGGGTGCGCCGCTCCCGCACGCCGAGGCGCACAGCAGCAGTGCGCCAGCGAGGGCGATCAGCGTGTCACGCTCGAAGTCGAAGTTGGCGCTCATCGCCTACGCCGAGGCGCTCGCACCGACCGGTTTCGCTTCCGTGTACTGGGCGAGGAAGAGAAACAGCCAGCCGAGTGCGAGGTACAGGATCACCGGGACGGGGCTCCCGAGATCCAGCTCGCCAAACGCGCTGAGATATCCCGCTCCGAGCCTTCCGCAGAGGTACCACATGGCGATGATGAGCCAAACGTAACCGGCAAGTCGAAGATCGGCGGCCCTCTTGGCCGGGCCCTGGAGATGCGCCCTGTTTTTCGCCCAGAACCAGACTGTCAGCAGGAAGAACGCCAGGATCAGGCCGCCGACCACACCGAACACCGGTGGGTGGTGCGTGCCAGTTGGCAGGAACTGTATCAGCACCAGCGCGAGCACCATCCCTATCCCGAAGTACCAGAGGTGTGAAGGTTTCGACCCGGCGCGCAGTAGCAGGCCGAGTCCGGCCAGTATCGAGCCCAGCGGAACCGAATAGGCCCACAGCCAGAACAGCGGACGGTTCAACGCCCAGGCCGTCTCGCTGATCTCCGCTAATGTCAGGTCCCTGAAGGTGGCCGCGAACCACCAACTCGCCAGCCAGCCCATCAGTGCCATATAGACGATGCCTATCCAGAGTACGATCAGCCCGACGTTCTTCTTGGCAAACATATGCCCCCCCGCGTTGTAGTCTCAGGGCCAGTTCGGGAATCCCAGTCGGTCGGCCAGTTCGGCGAAATCCTGGCGCGACTCCAGAGGTTCGAGCCACTCTCGCCAAAGAGGGAGAAAGGCGATCCAACCCGGCCGCGTGCCGCACGCCTCGGGTCAGCGAATGAAGTGATCGTTCCAGGCGTCCAGCCCTCCCGCCAACAGATGTGCGTGTCATTCACGATGTCGAGCTCAGCTCGGCCAGCTTCTCTCGTGCCTCACGGGCGGGCGTGTAGCCGGGATCGGCGTCGCGCCAGACATCGAGCGCGAGGCCCAGGTGTGCCAGGGCTTGCTCACGATCTCCCTGATCGGCGTACACGAGTGCGATCTCGTAGTGGGCCAGCGGATCGTAGGGCCGAACCTCGAGGTAGCGCGTCAGTTCCGCCTCTGCTTCTGCGAACTGCTGGAGCTTCCTGTGGCACCGCCCTATATCCACGTGCGGTTCGAGCCCGCTCGGCCAGAGCTCCAGTGTTCTCCTGTAACTCACGATGGCTTCCGCGCAGTCGCCGCGCATCTCCAGCATGCGCCCGTGCGCAAACACGTACATGGGCCGGAATGCCTCGAGGCCAAGAGCCTGGATCCAGCGATCGACTCCTTCGAGGGCAGCTTCTACCGAGTCTGGGTCCTCCAGCTGCAGGTAGATATCCAGCTGACCCAGCGACAGGAACAGATCGTACGGCGGGGAGAGTCGCGTCGCGATCGAAGCGAGCGTGTCCTTCGCCGCCTTCACCAGCCCGGCTGCGATATAGGTGTCGAGATTCTGCAGCTTCTCCTGGACCGTCATGAAGGGGCCCGCGTACTTGTCCATCTCTGCCCAACGACGGTGCATGTAGTCGATGGCCCTGCTCGGCTGCCCACGCAGCTCGTAGTACGACTTGTAGGCGTCATAGACCCCGGCGCGCTGCTCCCCGGTCACGCTCGCCGCGAGCGCTTCGTCGTAACCTCTGAGTGCGCTCTCGAAGCGGCCAAGGTCCCCATCGACATCGGCCAGCCGCGTCATGGCGACGACGTTGTTCGGATCGACGATCAACGCCTTCTCGAACTCGTGTCGCGCGGCTTCGTGCTCGCCGCGCAGACTGCGGAGGTTGCCGAGGGTAATGAATGTACCCGGGTCATTCGGCGACTCGGCCGCGTAGCGCTCGTAATAGCCGAGTGCCACCTCGAACTCGCCCTCCGCTTCGTACAGGCCACCTATGCGGAGAAGCACGTCTATGCGGCCCGGGTCGAGTTCCAGGACTCGTTCCAGCGCCGCGATAGCTCTGGCTCTATCAGCTCGGGCAAGGTAGAGCTGAGAGATCAGCAAGTGTGCCTGGATGTCCTGTGGGTACAGCTCGGCGTACATACCGGCAGCCATGAGCGCCCTGTCGGGCTCCTGTTTGACCAGCCAGTAATAGACGGTCTTGAGTTCGAACTGGTCCCGTTCCGGCAGCCTGTAGATGAACTGCATCGCCGCCTCTAGGGCCGACTGGGCCTCTTCGCTTCTGTTGAGGTTGAAGTACAAGCCGAAGCGAACGAAGTGGGCAACTGCGAACTGGGGGTCTTGTGCCACAGCCTCTTCTAGATGCGTGAGCATTCCTTCATAGTCATCTGCGCCAATAGAGCTGCGAGCTGCATCCACGTAGGATCGATAGGCGGGTATAGACGCGGTGAGCAACTCGGATACAGGCAGGTCTTTCGCCTCCTCGATGGCCTGTGTCGGGACCCCGAGATCGCGTCTCAACTGAACGCTCATCTGGTCCACCAGCGCGAAGAGATCGTCGCCGCTGAATGCCCGCTCTTCTATCAGCTTCCCGCGGCGCGTCTCGTACAGATAGGTCGTGACGACCAGTTGACCGGCTTCCTGTGAGACCTGTCCGGTGAGGAAGTGCCCGACGTGCATTTGCTCGGCGGTCTCGCGCTTGAGGGGGAGCGGAACGCCCAACCCGTCGGCGAAACCCTCTTCCTGTAGTCGCTCCCCGGTCTCGTCGGCATCGCGAACGTCGAGGAACAGGTCCTGCGCGAGATCGTGCTGGAGCGCCACCGGTATGCCGTACTGAAGCCAATCGAGGGCCGTATCACCTGAGACGTTGTCGAAATAGAACGAGGCGAGGTTCTTCCTGAACTCGCGCTTAGGGATGACGCGCTCTACGGTCTGACCGGTTTCATCCTCGACCGTGACCGACTCGGTCGCCGCACCCAGCTCCTTCCCCGCGAAGGCAATAATCAGGATCAGCCCGGCGACGGCGAGATTCACGGGTATGCCGATCTTCTCGATCCCGGTCCAGCGATCCGCGCCGGGTCCACCGTGGAAGTAGGCGAGCATGAGTACGCTGGGTATCAATAGGGCCCAGGTCAGCATGGCGAAGTCGGTGAGATGCGGCGAAAGGCCGTATCTGTCCACCAAGAACTCGGTGAACTCGAGCACCGCCCAGCCGGCCGCGAGGTAGATGCCGAGGATCTGGGGTACGCGCCGACGAAGAAGATCTCTGAGGATACCAGAAGTCATCGACTATCCCCCCTAGGGAGTGATCTCAGTCGAGGTCGCTACAGGTCGCCACGCAGGAAACTCCTCTTCGAACTCGTTGTCCGTCAACTTCCGTAGGTTCGTGCCGTCTGCGTCCATAACGTAGATCTCGCCGTCTCCGTCGCGCCAAGAGGCAAACACGATCCGTGTACCACTTGGCGACCAATCGGGACAGTTCTCGCCGGCGGTCGTGCTTGACAGCCTACGTAGATCGCTGCCATCGATATTCACCGTGTAGATGCCGCGAAAGCCTTCGTGGTCAGACCCGAAAGCGATTCGCTCGCCATCCGGCGACCAGGCGAACTCGAAACCTTCGAAGTCGAGCAGTTTGTATGGGCCACCACCGTCGGCGTTCATGATGTACGTACCATCGTCGCCCTCAACGCGTGAGAATACAATCTGCGATCCATCAGGCGACCAAGCGGGGAAATCTTCGTGGGCAGCGGTGTTCGTTAGACGCTGAAGGTTGGTGCCATCAACGTCCACGACATAGATCTCGAAGTTGCCGTCACGGCGGGAGGCGAAGGCTATTCTCCTGCCGTCCGGAGACCATTCAGGCCAGATGTCCCTGGCGCTGTGACGCGTAACTTGTCTCACGTTGCCGCCATCGGCGTCCATCACATAGATGTCGGGATTCCCGTTGCGGCTCGAGGTGAAAGCGATCTGAGAGCCGTCAGGCGACCAAGAGGGCCAGGCATCGTAGGCAGGGTTGTCTGTAAGTCGGACCGGACTACTGCCGTCGACGCCCATCAGATATATCTCGGAGTTTCCGCCGCGCTCCGAGGAGAAAGCAATCAGAACGGTGTCCTCCGCGAGCCCTGCTTCCAGAAGAGTTCCAGCCGTGGACGGCGCGCGGCCCAACTCTGGCTGTTCCCGTTCAACACAACTGATCAGCATTGACAGGCTGCCGATCAAAACGGGCACAGAGACTGCCTTCACTGTCGGACCTCCATCAACAGCGTTAACACCAGCGTCTGACTGCTCTCGGACGGCGTGTCGCGTGAAGAGCTAGCCCATCCAGAAGCCCTTGCGGTGCGACACACCCAGGACTTTTCGGCAGGTGCCGCAGAAATAGATGTAGCGCCTTCCCAGGAAGCCGGCCAACTGCTGGAACCACACTGATCGGAGCTCGGTCGAGCAATGCGGGCACAGGGGCCGGACGTCCTCGCGCTTCACAATCTCGATCATCTTCGTGTCTCCTTCAGTCAGATCTCAGACGTCGTGCCGTATGACGTCGCGGTGCCGTACCACGTGCCTGACGGGCGGCCAAGGGGGCTGCTCGAGTTTTCGCATTTGTGCAAGGAAGCGGGAACGCCCGGCTTCTCAATCTCGCTGGCCCGGAAGAGCCTTTGACTCGGGTGCGGCTGTCCTGGGTCGCTCGAGTAGGCGTTCCGTGAACTCCACGCGTTCGTTGAGCTGGACGATCTCGTCACGCACGACCCGGAGCTCGTCTTGCAGAGTATCCACAGCAGTGGCCAGGCGCTGCACATCTTGTTGCTGCGCACTCCCCTCGACGCGGGTGCGCTGGATATGGCTGTAGCGGATCTTCATACCGATGAGAACGAGAACGCCGAAACTGAGAATCGCGATAGGCGGTGCGATGATTTCCACGAGTTCCGGAGGCATGCAGGACTCTCCATCCACCAGATTTGAACGCCACAACGGGTCCCGACCGTCCCTAGGCAATATGCCTCAACGAGGTTCCGCACGCCACGACCACGCTTAGGATGAGATGCAGAAGCGCTACCGCGGCTTTCTGAATTCCAGACAATACCCGTGATACTGACCATGTGCCTTCCATATGCCATCAACCCGTGTCTCTTCCATCGTGTCCGGCACCAGGTGAACGGGCACGGCGGTGTCTACTTTCCTGCCCTGACGCGAGGGTGCAATACCGGGGATACGAGCGAGGCGTTGTGCCAGCCGTTCCGCTTCGTCGGCGATCACGATCTTGCTTCCTGGCCGTGCGACACGGATCATCTCATCGATGGCCTCCTTCTTACGCGAGAAGAAATTGATCCCGCCGATGTGGAAGACGCTGTCGAATGATTCTGCTCTGAAAGGCAACGCCTCTGCCGTCCCCAGGAAGAGGTCTACCGACCAGCCGCGCTTGCTGACGAGGCGATGACAGTGGGCCAGCTGGCCCGCAGAGATGTCGAGGCCATATACCTCGCCTACTGCTGGCGACTCGAACAGGTAGGGAAGGTTCGCACCCGTACCTATCGAGACCTCCAAGATGCGCCCGCCGCTCAAGTCCAGCCGGTCCAAAACCTCCTTGCGGGCCTTGCGCTCTCCGCCAAACCCTAGAAACGCCACCTTGGTGGAGAGGGCGTACACGTGCGAAAACCAGTCATAGAAGCGAGCGAAACGGCGATCGAGAGCTTCGAGTTCCTGCGGAGAAATGAAGTGGGCAATGCCGTTCCTGATGAGAAAACTCCGCTCACAGTGCGGACAGAACAAGCTCCCCTCATCCACGGTCTCATCACCGCGCTCATCGCGCAGAGACAGTGCAGCTTGACAACTGGGACAGCACAGCAACCCCAGTGTTGAGCGTTTCATCTGTATTCCTTTCGAGGCCACGATGCGGCGGCCCAACGGACCAGCTTTCCCGAATCAGCCCTGGATGTTCTTCGCTACGTGCTCGGCAACCTGGGTCGCTTCGGCCTCAGGACTGAATAGAATCATTGCCGAACCTGCGTCACACCATACGGTATGCCCTTTGGGCATATAGTATGCGTCACCTTCCTTGAATCACTTCTTCCTCTTGGTCTGAGTACTGGATATGGCAAGCGCCCTTCAACATATAGCCCCAATGCGGACACGGACACTGGGCCAAAGTCAATCCTCTGATCGCACTCGAAATACTCCACGACCATACCGCCCCACGTGCCAGGAGAAAGGGTCCGAAAACCTGGTTGCTCCATCGCGACAGGCACCTTTTGGATCTGCTCTCGCGTGGTGCTTACCTCCTTTTCCTCTGATGGAGAAGCTACTCCGGCGTTACCAGGCGTGAAGGTGAGCCTTGCATCTGGTGCCATTGTGCTCTGACGGGGCTGATCAGGTCCAGGAAGCCCGGTGAATCTCGAAGGTTCTGCAGGAACGGGTCAAAACGCGTGAGCATTGGGTAGTTCCCCCAACCGACCTCCAGAGCGCGCTCGAGCCACTTGAGAGCTTCATCCAGCTCATTGATGAGTGCGTAGCCCTCGGCCATCACCATGGGAAGATGATAGTCTCTCCAGGCATCACGCTTTCCCTGATCCGAAAAAACAGCAAGTGCTTGCTCCCTTTGCCCACGAATCCCGTATAAGAGAAATTGGTTAGCCAAAGGCATGAGATGCGTTGGTGCCTCTTGAATCCACTGTTGTTGGATCTCTTCTACCTCGTCGACCAGCCCGTTCCACAGGTGACAGTGGATGTAATGCTATCGCGCGAAGTCGCTGTCGGGTTGCATTTCATAGAACTTGCGGATCAGATCGAGGGCCTCGTCAAACCGACCGTCCATCCAATGCACCCAGGCCGGCAACCAGTGATTTCTGGGCGTGAGCGGGTCTACCTCGAGCGCTGCAAACGCTAGGGGGCGAGCGTGGCCGATGTCTCCCAGTCTCCCGTGGAGGTAGACGAGGTACCACATGGCCTGGGCGTCGTTGGGATCAACCTCGAGTACTCTGGTCAGGCGCGTTACTGCATCCAGGGCGTCACCTCTCAATACCTGCAGTTCGCCCATTAGGCGCTGGGCTTCGATACAGTCCGGACTCAGCCGGAGGGCCGTTGATGCATTGTGCTCGGCAGCATCAAGGGTCTCCGGGTCCATCCGAAAACCGGCACGGAAGTATGTCGCATACAGTTCCCCCAAGCCCGCCAGGATAAGCGGGTTCTCTCCGATGATATCCAGGCCCTGGCGTAGATGCCTTTCGGCACGATCGAGGGCGTCTTCGGTCCACCGCCACATCTCGTGCATTGCCCTGAGGTAGCATTCGTAGGCGCGGGTGTCTCTGATAAGATGGGTGCTGACGCGCTGCTCCTCCTCGGGCCGGAGCCTCACTTTGAGGGCGTCGACTACGGAGCGGGATACTTGCTCTTGCAGATCGAAGACGTCTGCCACATAGCCGTCGTACCTCTCAGCCCACAGGCATTGGTCCAAACCGGCATCGGTGAGTTGAGCGGTAATGCGGAGGTCATCCTTGGCCTTCTCTACGCTCCCCTCGAGCACATACTGGACTCCGAGTTCGATCCCTAGCGTCCTCAAGTTCTTCTGAGTGCCCTTGAGAGCCATAGCTGATCTACGGGAGATCACGCGTACCGAGTGGACGTAGGACAGATCGGTGATGATCTCGTCGGTTAGCCCATCGGCCAGATATGCGTCCTGCGGGTCAGTGCTCAGGTTATCGAATGGCAGAACGAGAATCGATTTCCGAGGAGGGGGCGGCCCTGGATCAGGGACGCCCACTGGCTTTGCGGAGCCCCTGGGCGCAAGAGCTCGCTCGCGGCCCCCTTCCGCAAACCCGGCGGATAGCACCCCGGCGAGTCCGAGTAGTGCCGTGATCACCGGTTCCGGGCCGGGGTCCATGAAGAACCAGACCACAGCTAGGACTAAGAGGAGGATCGAGAGGGCGCGGAGGATGTGAACTCGCACAGAACCCCCGAAGTATGTGAACCCAAACAAAATACGAGGTGAATCGGAGAACGCCAGCTAACGGTTGGCAGTCAGGCTGCGCCCGGTGAGCAAAGGTGCGTCAGCTTCGACCGCGTGTGAGGCCGCCTCAGTCGCCGGGAACGGAGGACAGGAACGCTTCGAGTAGTCGGTTGAAGCGGTCCGGCTCATCAGCGAATAGCGCGTGTCCGGCGCCGGTAAGGACGTCCACCCTGGCGCAGGGTATTCGGACTCGCATCTCATCAGCAGGTCGCGGTAGCGATTGCAGGCGACATACAGGAGCGGGATCTCAGTTCGTTCGAGGACCGGCCACCAGTCGCGGTCGGCAAGAAGAGCGTTCGCGCCGAGTGCGAATGCCGTCGAGCCTGGCGTGTTGAGGGAGAGCCCAATGAGCGTCTGAATGGACTCCTCAGGTTGGGACGTGGCGAAAATGCCGCGCATGAATTCGTCTGTGAAGCCCTCGGGGTCTCGCTGGACTGCAGACTAGCTTTCCATCCATCCGCTCACGGATTCCGCCGTAACACGGTTCTCCATCTTCCAGTCAACGAGTACGATGGCCGCCGCCACGTCGGCTCCGAATTGCTCCAGCAGCGAGAGAACCTCCCACATGGCGAGGGAGTGGCTGACGATCGCCCGGGCCTGCTGCCCAAGGTGTTGGACTAACTCGAAAATGTCCCTTGCCCTGCGTTCGAGGTAGTTGCCTTCGGCCGCGATTTCGGAACGGCCGTGACGTAGTTGATCTTATGAGCGTCCAAGAGACCAGTGACACAAGAAACTAACTTCCTTGCCTCTCTTGAAATCTGATCGGTTTTCCGCTTTTCCATAAATGCGATGCTAGAAGAGCAGGAGGTACCGAGGAACCCGGTCCATGTAGTTCCTGTAGGACTCGCCGTATACCTGGAGGCAAGCCTTCTCTTCCGCGAGTACCTTGCGGTGCGCCCCGATGATCCCAATCGCAATCAGTAGGAATGCGATCCACGATCCCATAGCGATGCTAATGCCCAAGAAGGACACCGAGATCATGAACTGTTGTGGGTGCCGCGAGATGCGGTATAGGCCAGATGTGACCGGCTGGTCTGCCGGAGTATTCTTGTAGTTGAAGAGAGCCACCACGAATCCCGTCAAGCCAAGGGCGTAGACCGCGAGGCCGACAGCAAACACCACATCGCCAAGTCTGAGAGGGGTCAGTATCGACAGGAGAAGCCAGGCCAGGAACAGGAGCAGCCCAAGAACACGGTGAACCACCCTGATATCTCTCTGACCCGATCGATCATAGAGCCTAGCGACTACCGGTTTTGGGAAAAGGACCAGAAGAATGCCGAGGACCAGATAGAAGATCGCTGCCAAGAGCCATCCGTTGAAGACACCGAATTGCAAGGCTGGGAAAAGCTCCATTGGACGGCTCCTTGCACGGACCCTCAAACCGGCTGGGCACAATACGGCCCAGCGGACCAGCGTTTCACCTGCGCGGCAACGCCGCGCGCGAATGAACAATCTAAACCAACTCTGCTATCGGCACCCGGGTCATGTGCAGACGCTTGCCAGCTGGCGGCCTCCCCGACCCCAGCACTAGTCGCTAGGCGGGAAGTGTCAGATCCTCGAGCTGGTCTGGCGCGTGCGTCAGGCTCACGCACGCATTTTCGGTGATCAGCACCGTATCGGAGTGACGGAACCCGCCCTGGTCAGGGAAATAGATGCCCGGCTCAATGCTGATAAGCATACCGGGCTCGAGCTCCCGGTCGTCGCCTAAGGCGACGTACGGTGCCTCATGACCGGTTATCCCCATTCCGTGACCAGTTCGGTGCAGAATCCAGTCACCATAACCATGCCGCGCGATCAATTCGCGCACGGCCGAGTCAATCTCACTCAGCACCGCTCCTGGTCGGGCCATCTCGAAGGCGAGGGCACGCGCCTCGAGCATTGCGTTGAAAGGTCCGGTGGCCCAGTCGGGCACTATCCCGAGAAAGAAGGTCCGCTCGAGTTCGACCCCGTACCCATCTACCTGAGCCACTACAATCGAGACATGAGGACCTCCCTGCTCCATCGGCATCGAGAGCGTCGGGATCCGATGCGGATCGTGGGAGATCGAAGGCGGCCAGACCGTGCCCTTTGCGGAGCAGACTATGATATTGGCATCCGGAATGTCGGCGAGGATCCTTCCCATCATGAGCTGGGACACTGAACTGTATATCGCTCCCTCGGCCACACCTGGACGGCAGATCTCCAGGAGCTTCTCATGCCCTAGCGTGACGATTTGACAGGCGTGGACATTCCTGCCGATCTCGTATGGGGTCTTGACGAGGCGTACATCGTCTATGATGTCCACGACTACCGTGCTGCCAGGCGTCCGCTCCGCGATCCCGATTGGCAGCGCAGACTCAACCCCGACACGCGAAGAAGCGTCCTTGAAGAGAGTACCGTAGACGTCGAACCAGTTATTGCCCGGGGGCGCCGGATACTCGAAGTACGTCGCATACTCCAGATCGCAGCGCGCACGTGCACGGACATGACTTGTCTCGAGCAACGGCGCAACCATTACGGGCACTCCCTCACGCGGGATCACGAGGAGAAAAGGCCGCTCGTGGACGTAGTTCGCGAAATTCGTGAGATAGTAGATGTTGACCGGGTTGAAGCTGACGTAGAAGTCGAGCTCCGCGCTGTGCATCCGCGCCTGCACATTGGCCAGACGACCCGCAAGCTCCTCGCGGCTCGGGGGCGATGTGATTGGCGCAGGCAGTCCCTCGAATGTGTTTTCAGGCACTTCGCTCCCTCCGGTTGGTCCATCCGATAGCGGCACCATCTATCTGCCGCCACCTAATGACATTTCCAGGTCTGGGCAAGCTTCCACCCGCCATCCTTGGGTGTCATCGCAGAGGCATAGGTGCCACGCGTTATGGACAATCACCAGACGCCCACGAGGCCGAACGGTCGAGGCTTGCATTGTGCACGTCCGAGTTTCTCGTGCGCGTGTTAGACGGCGCGTGAGTAGTCACCGGGGCCAATAATGCTGCGACGCGAAACGGCAACTACAACGAGTGTCGCCGTCGGGATCACTCCCACAAACAAGGCGAGTTGGTAACCACGCATCGGGATTTCTGATAGCGCCTCTATCTCCAAGGGAGCGAAGGGCATCTGAGCCACGATATCGTGCGGCGATATGTTCAAAAACGTCGTGGCGGAGGAGGTCGTGATGAGAGCGAGGAAGACAACCGCAAACCACCACGACCAGGAGTACCTTCGCGAGATACCCCAGATGAGAACCACGGTCGCGGGGATCGACAGATCAACGAGCACGGTTCCAGCCAGACCAAAGGCTACGTGGCCAAACAATGAAAAAAAGCCGTCGAACAGCAGCGGAAAATGAAGAACCAGAGCCAGCAACACCATGAGACTGACTGCAACCTTCACATTCTCAGGAGTCTCAGACAACCAGTTTGACGGGATTTCGGCCGTCTGGAATGCGCGCCGTGCAGAAGGGCTCCGATAGAACCGCAATAGCATGACCGGCAGAACGGGATACAGCAGTATGAACCCAAGCGCCACAAATGGCAGGCTGACTAGTGATACCCCCTTCGATGTCACCAACATCATCAGTGCTACCAATGACAATGGCAGCCCAACGATGAGCCAGCCAATCAGCAACGTCGTCATGATGGCCGGGGTCCACCAACGAAGCTTTAAATGGCCGTAGCCCAATGGAATACACAACACTGCAATGACGTAGTAGCCGGCAATCTGAATCGCAATGTTGGCAAACATCAACGAACCTAACCCGGCACCCTCGTAGTGGAATCGGCCACCATCCTCAAACCAGTAGAAGACGTGTACCTCTGCGGGCCCAAGCAGTGCGCTCACCACACCGACCAATAGCAGCGCCGTTCCAAAAAGCCGGACTATTCTGATAGACCTCTGATCCACGATACTCGTCTAACCTCCAGGGGACCTCTGCATGCTAGCTAGGCGAACGCGCCGAGAGCACATCCCGCGCCGTCGTCCAACGCATGCCGGGATAGCGGTCGTTGTCGAGCGGCTCAAGGCTCGCCCGGCCGTCGAACATGTTGCGCATGTACTGCATGCCCTGCCATGCCGGGTAGAGTTCATTCTCTCCGGGAGTAAGCGTACGAGCGACCTTGATGAGCGCCCCAAGCATTCCCAGGCCTCCGGCGCGGAACAGGCGGAACCGTTCTCCGGTAACCTCACTTACGACCGCCGCCAACTCTCGGGCGCTGAGTTGATCGCCAGCGATTCGTAGGAAGCGAGGGGTGGACGGATCAAGAGACGCGCTCGCCGTGAACGCGGCCGTGTCGTCCATCGTCGTAAAGTCCATGCGCTGGTCCGCATCGCCCCAATAGAGGACTCGCTTCAGTGTGAAGAGAATGAGCGGCATCTGGCCGGTCAGCATATCGGCAAACGCACCGTTGTAGATCGTGGTCGCCGAGATCGGCGCCTTGTCGAGGCGCCTGTGAAAGTCTCGGCGCAAATCGAAATTGCGATTCTCGCTGGGTGGTAACTTGGTGAAATCGAGCGAGTAGTCGGACGGAATGAAACGTGGCACGCCAGCCTTGACCGCACCTTCGAGCAGAACGGTTTGCGCTTCCACGATCACGTCGCGCAATCCCTGTAATGCGGACAGCACGCAGGACGCGCCCGAGCACGCCGCTGTGGCTTCGGAAGCGTTGCGCAAGTTGACACAGGCAGTCGCTACACCAAGCTCCTGCAGCCGCTCAAGCCTGTCGCGCGCAGTGCCGTGGCGAACAAGCGCTCTCACGCTGGCTCCCCGTTCGACTAGAGCTCTCGCAATGCGTCGGCCGAGATTGCCGGTAGCTCCCGCCACAACGATCGTCGGTTCGTCCATGACTGCCTAACAATTATGTGCTTCTGCTGCGCCCAGCGCACGCCGCCCAGCAGCTTCGGCGTATGGTTAGACTGTTCAGGGCCGGTGCACCCGCAGCATCTGATTCACTTGTCGCCTCGGTCTATAGGATCAGGTGCCACCGCGTGGCGTAAACGTGTTCCAGATCTCCTGGGCGATTTGCCATGTGCCGTCCGGCTGTCGTCGGTAGACGTGCATACCCTTGTAGTGCCCTTCAACGGCCTGGGGTCGAGCGCAAGATACGCGTCGGGTCGGGTTCCGCCTAGCGACTTTGCGATTCTGCTGCGGAGCAGGATGCTAGCCAACGCCCGGAAACTCAAGGAAGATGCCCTCGAACCCGCCTCCGTCAGCAGCAATCGCCTGTCAGAGAGCTGGGGACCGGGAGAGCTTGATTCTCCGGCATAGCTCTACCTCCGGTCCCAACTCTCCGCGAGGAATGCCAAAACACTCTCAGTGAATTGTGCGCTGCGAGAGCCCATGATCGGGACATGTCCCCCATTGGGAACAACCCAGAGATAGGCGGTCGGAATAGCTTCGTAGATCTGTGTAACCATGGTGACCGGGAAACACCAATCGCGGTCACCATGCACAAGGAACGTCCTAGCTTCAATTGCGGATAGATCGTCAGCGGTAAAGGCCATGTCCGTGTAGTCGTTCGCGAATCCTCCGAACAAGTCTAGGAGAGTGCGGATCTGGTCGTCTCCATGCCGATGGATTTCCCTTAGACGGTTCCATCCCCTCTCCGAGTACGAATCGGTCGATATCCCGGCCAGCTGTTCCCGACAGGTATCGGGGTAATACATGCCTGATCCGATGAGAACCATGGCCTCAACGCGAGTTGGCTGCTGAGTTGCCACGTGGAGCAGTGTCATCGCCCCCGTACTGATCCCTATCCCTCGGACCTGATCGATTTCGAGATGGTCCAGAAGCGCATAGATGTCGAGGGCTGACTGGCGCATCGTGAACTCGCCGCTCGGGTTCGTTGAGCCGCCATGGCCCCGCAGGTCGGGAATGATGAGCCGGTAGTGTTGAGCGAACTCCTCGACGAATGGATCAAAGAGATGCCCCGTTTCGAGGAAGCCGTGCAGAAGTACAAGCGGGTCTCCCTCGCCGACCGTCTCGTAGAACATCTCCATGCCATTGATTGAGGCCGTGTGGCCCTCGCGAGAGGTCTGCGAGAGGAGTTCGGCTGGGAATGCAAGGAGAATGACGGCCGACAGAAGGAGACTCACGCGGTTGGTCAAGAAACGCATGATACCAGTCCTTCGCGGGTCCTAGGTGCCTGGAACTATGAACTGCGTTCTAACGGTTTGCGATTCTCCTGCGAACCAGGATGCATTCAGCCGCCGGGTAACTCAAGCACGACGCCCTCAAAGCCTTGGCCACCAGCAGCAATCGCGTGTTAGGGTGTGGGGGTTGGCACCGCACTCTCAGCGGGCAAGACCTCGGTCGACACCCAGAAGGCTTGTTTGTAGCCCATTCCCAATCTGAGGAAAAACAGGAAACGCCCGTCCGGCGAAACAACAGGGCAGCATTCGCTCCGATTTGAGTTGACCGTCGGACCGAGGTTCCTCGGCATTCCCCATGAGCCATCTTCCTCCCGGAAGCTGACGTAGAGATCCGCTCCACCAAACCCCTCATCAACCTGGCTTCGAGAGAAGATCAGGAAGCACCCCCCAGGGGACACATAGGGAGTGGTCTCGTGGCTCCCGGTGTTGACCTTCCCCGGCACGGCAGAGGCACCACGTGACCGTTTGGGTTCGAAGGGTGAGACCATGAAGATATCTTCGCTCCCTTGTCCGCCAGGCCGCTCTGTTCCGAAGTAGAGGTTCCCTGCTGAATCGGCAGATATCTGCCAATGAAGATGATCCTCATTCAGCACTCCAGGCACTGGACGAACATCCATCCAATTGTCGTCAATCCTGGACGCCATCCACACACGTTCCCTCTCTTGCCCATCTATCGGTCGGCGTGAATTGAAGAAGAGTCGTTGCCCGTCCGGCGAAAGGACTGGGCAATCGCCGTCCGCCTGCTCACTAAAGGGTAGGACTCGCGGCAAGGTCCAGAATCCCGATTCGAGACGAGTCGACATCAACCTTCGCGGAGCATCTAATTGCACCGGCTCAGCCCACAGGATCTCGGAGCCGTCCGGCGAGATCGCAACGGAACAGTGATCAGGGAACAGAATGCCTTCTGCAAAGGGAATAGATTCAATCCCCGGTTCGGGCTGCCCGAGATAAGGACCCCGAAGTCGCGGAAAGGACTTTTGTGACGGCATTTGCCCCTTGAGGCCAGCCGTAGCCAAGAGCACAGATGGAATCGCCACGATGACGAGCCCTCGGCTAACTATTCCCATTCTCGCACTCCCACGATCAAAAGGATGTCACGGCCCACACCCTAACGACTTTGCGCTTCAGCTGCGCCCTGAGGAGCCCGGGGGTCCACGGAGCAGAGGCTGAAGCGCAAAGCCACCAACTGCAATGAACTCACCATAGCGTGAAGCAAAGGCCGTTGCACAAAAGGCGGCAGCGCCAGCTGCAAGCGCTTGATATTTCCAAGAAGTGCCCTCGAGGAGTAACGTCTCAGTGAGTGTTCCAGCATCTCGTGATCCGTCACCCCAGGAGGG
>JGI2171J19970_10000261_pt1 | contig 26027 bp, 25 predicted proteins | sample DeeMarSWOR324_28_FD_19970 | JGI IMG/M metagenome (IMG submission 19970) | reverse complement strand
GTTCATCTCCCTGATCCTCACCTGCCACAGTCTTAGCCGTGACTTTTCCTTAACGCTCACCACCCTGGCTTTTGACCAGAGCAGCTTAAGGTGGTTTGAAGCCTGCTCCTGCAAGCCGGCTTCGAGGGGCCTTCCCTCATCTTCTGTGCAGCCTCGTGGCGCAATTTCTACCGCAATTCGATAGAGCATAGTCCTTGCTCTGCCTCCAGGCGGTCCTTAATCAATCCTCGGGTCATTGTATATCCGAACTTACCGGCAAGCACCCCACCCAAAAGTGCTTCAAATCTCCGGTCGTTGCTGTTAAAGTATCATGTTAGATATGAGGGCCAATAGGAGGGACTGGAGGGGATTAAACGCCAAAGCTGAGTTTTTCCTCTTTTGAACCAGGGCGTGATCTTCTGACCTTCCTCTTGTTATTTATCACTTTGTATTAACCGTGAACACCGTTGTTCATGAGCGAAATTCACATTCATGTAGCTGGGAATTCGGAAAAGGAGCTCTGAGCGCGAATGTAAATTTTTTCGACAACCACACCGAGGGAACCCAAACGGGGGCAAACCCAGTTCTGGGTTGAAGGTAGCGTAAACGCTTGAATTGTCGAAAAAATATGGTTGAGCGGCGAGGAGCGACTTTTCCGGAGATCTCGGGTCACATCACGAGCACTGAAGCAAAAGGACCGCCTGTTTCCCTCATGCTATTCGCTTCGTGCTTCTCGGACGGCTTTAAGGAAGGCGCGGGCGTTCTCCGTAATGACGGAGAATTTCCTTTCCTTCACCGCCTTCTTATCCACGAGCTCGCCCCCTACCCCGAGGGCCGCAGCCCCGGCCTGGATGAATGGCCCCGCATTCTGAAGGTTCACACCCCCCGTCGGGACGAGGAGTATTTGGGGCAGAGGTCCCTTCAATGCCTTGATATAGGCAGGCCCTCCCAATTGGCCAGCCGGAAAGACCTTTACCATATCGGCCCCGGCATTCCAGGCGGTAAGGATCTCAGTGGGCGTCATAGTGCCGGGGATGACCAGGGCGCTGTAACGGTGAGCGAGCTGGATGAGGTTGAGATCGAGCGTAGGGCTCACGATGAATTGGGCCCCTGCGAGCAGCGCAGCCCTCCCCGTCTCAGTGTCCAAAACGGTTCCGGCGCCCATGATGATTTCATCTCCGTATTCACGGCTCAGTTCTCCGATCACGTCGATGGCCCCTTGAACGCTCATCGTGATCTCGATCAGACTAACACCGCCCTCCTTGACCGCATTAGCAACGTCGATAGCCTCCGAAGCAGAGGACACTCTGATCACGGGAATCAGCCCTTCAGACATAATCCTATCGAAGATCTCCCTCTTTTCCATCCTGTTCCCCTCCTCCCTTAAAATCCATAGCCTTGAGTCTCCTCCTTCGTCCTCCAGGCGAGCGTTCAATTGCCAGGGATCCATCCATTGGTGCATATCTTAAAGGCGTGAGGCCATCACCGCGTGGGAGTAATATGGCCCACGGAGGAACCATGCAAAGGACCACCGTTCAACGGATTGGAGTTCCCCTATGGGTTCGCCAAGGGAAATCGTGTACATCCTCCGCCCTTTTCACTCCTCCCCCCGATCTTTGAGGGCCTGCTTCAATTTCTCCACGTGATCCTCCCTGGGAGGGGAGAAGATATCGATTCCCTTAAACCCGGTCTTGGTTGTACCTCCGTGCTCCACATTGGGCGGATGAATGCAAACATCGCCGGCCTTCATTAAGAACTTCTCATCCCCGCAAATGTGTTCCTCCTCCCCCTCCAGAATGATGAGAACCTGCTCCGAGGGGTGGCTATGCAGGGGAAACACACAACCCGGCGGATTCTCGATGAAACTCAAAAGCATTTTCTCCCCGAGAACCAAACGACTCTTTGACTGTTCCGTTAATGCAACGAGGGGTAAATCCTCGATGTGGTAGAGGTATTTCGATTTGTTTTCCGCCATATTCCACCTCCCGCCAAAAGGGTTGTAAGGATGCTAAAAGAGCTTGAATCGACCGTCAAACTCCGGTTGTACCGTAACGTGGGTAAAGACCCGATCCTCTTCCTCCCTGATGGCCGCCATCATCCATATGAAGCCAATGGTGGTCCCAGGGCTGGCAACATTGTAATGGTAGCCCTTCTTGATGGCAATGGCATCTCCTTCCCAAACGGGCACAACCATCTCCATGTCTCTGTAATCCGTATAATTGAGATGGATGCCAAAGTTCGGGCTCGGCATGTCAACGTAGAGATAGATCTCCTCCTTGGCCTCTGAGTGGTCGTGGGGCGGCCAGCTCGTCCAGTTGCCGTCCTTGCTAAACGTCACCCCTGCGAGCAGTCGGGCGGCCTGCACATTTTCTTCACCGATGAGCGTATGGAGGGTTCGCTCATAGGGCACAAATCCGGCCTGCTTCACCAATTTTGGGTCTTTCAACACCTCCTCGAATCTGACGAGCTGTACGGGGTACTTCTTGCTTGCGGGAGCCGCAATCTCAGCAAGATCGAAGGGGCCCGTGGAGGAAGCGGCAAACCGGCTCTTCCTGGGGAGGTAGAGGGCGTCGTATTTGCCGAGGGAATACGTCCCGCCGTCCGCCATGACGGTTCCACTTCCCCCCAAGCATATGAGACCGATCTCCTCATCCTCAGTTTCCACATTCAGGCTGCCCCCGTCTGTTCCCATGATGATGCGGCCATACCGTAAAAACTCAAGACCGGTATTGTATTGGTGAATGATTCTTCTCCTTCCCTGAACCCGGTGGGTTCCGCGAAATAACCACGCATGGGCCATATCCTACCCCCTTTCTCCCTCCATGAGCGGAAAACCATTTACACAGAATCTCTGAAAAACCCGCTCTCCGCCGCCCTTCACATGCTCAGCCAGCCTCCGTCTATGAATATCGTTTGTCCGGTGATGTAGTCCGATGCATCCGAGGCCAACAAAACAGCGAGTCCGGCCAGTTCCTCCGGATCAGCCCATCTGCCCAAGGGGATACGCCCGGTAATCTCGGCGAATCGCTCTTTATCCTGGCGGAGCGGCTCGGTGAGTTCCGTGTTAACCCAGCCCGGTCCGATGGCGTTCACCAGGATGTTATATTTCGCCCAATCATTGGCCATGGATTTGGTCAGTTGCGTGATACCCCCCTTGCTCGCCGCATAGGCTGGAACCCGTTTTCCTCCCTGCACGGCGATGAGGGAGGAGGTATTGATGATCTTTCCCTTCCTCTTTTTAGAGATCATCACCCGGGCAACCGCCTGGGCAAGGAAAAAGGGACCCTTCAGATTGGTGTTGAGTACCTCATCCCAATCTTCTTCGAGGAAGTCCTCGGAGGGATTCCGCCGAATAGTCCCCGCGTTATTGAACAGAAAGTCGATTTTCCCAAACTCCTTGACCGTACGATCCACGAGGTTCTTAATATCCTCCATTTTCGATACGTCCGCCTGGACGGGAATTACCGGACCTCCGAACTTTCGGATCTCTCGTGCCGTCTCCTCCAACCTCTCCATCCTGCGGCCGACAATCACAATCTCGGCGCCCGCCTGGACGAGACCTGCTGCAATGCCTTTTCCAATCCCCGTCCCACCGCCGGTTACGATGCCGCTTTTCCCCTTCAGACTCAATTTTTCGAGGATCATCTTCTCCCCCTTTCACAGCGATCTTCGAAATATCTCGAGGATACCCGATCGGCCCATGGGCCTCGCCCCAGGGGCCTTCCCGCCCTCTCCACCATATATCCGGACAATACCGTCGGTCATACGCTCGAACCTATCCAATCCTATGTCCATATCGGAGAGCTCCATTCCAAATTGTGCATTCCTCGTCGCTTTAATCGGTTTCTTCCTTTTCAGCCCCGATCTGAGCCTCCCTCTCCATGGCCCTCTTGATGCGGTAATAAGAGGTAATGATAACAAAGACCGCTATAACAATGAAAGCCGCGCTAATGGGCCTCGTGAAGAATATCAATGGGTCGCCGTGGGAGATGATCAGGGATCGACGCAGGTTTTGTTCGGCCATCGGACCCAGGATCAAAGCCAGCAGAATCGGCGACGCCGGGTACCCATAGTACTCCATGAAGTAGGCAATGACCCCGATGATCAGGGAGAGGCCTACATCGAAAAAGCTGAACCGCATGGCGTAGGAGCCCACGACGCACAGAAAGAAGATAACGGGGGTGAGGATTCTTCGGTCGACATTGATCATCCGCGCGAAGACCCTGGCGCCCGAAAGACCAACGATCAACAGGATGAACTGTGCCATGATCATCCCGGCGAAGATGGGATAGATCACGTCCAGGTGGTCCCGGAACAGAAGCGGGCCGGGCTGGAGGCCGTGGATGGTGAGGGCCCCGAGGAGGACTGCAGTCACCGCATCGCCGGGAACTCCAAGGGTCAGCATGGGAATCATGGCGCCACCCGTTGCGCCGTTGTTTCCCGCCTCTGGGGCAGCAACTCCTTCCAGAATCCCCGTGCCGAACTTCTCGGGATGTTTCGATGACCTCTTTGCCTCGCCGTAGGCAACGAATGCAGCAATATCGCAGCCGGTCCCTGGAATGCTCCCGATGAACGTCCCCATGAGCGCCGATTTGATGATGGTTTTGAGGCACTCCCGAATCTCCCTTAATTTCGGCAAGATGTTCTCGACCTTTGACTTCACCGGGGGAAGAATCAAGATCTTTTCAATATTGCGAAACACCTGGGCATATCCGAACAGCCCGATCAAGGCGGGGATGAAGGTAACGCCGCCCAGCAGGTTCTGCGATCCGAAAGTGAAGCGGGGAACTCCGGACAGGGGATCGAATCCGATGGTGGTGATCAGAAGACCGAAGAGGCCGGAGATGATCCCCTTCAAGAGCGAACGACCGGAAATGGTGATGATCATCCCCAACCCAAAGATGGCCAGGGCGAAGAACTCAGGGGGACCGAATCTCAGGCCGATTCTTGCGATTTGAGGGGAGAGAAAGGTCATAATGAGGGCCCCCGTTGTCCCCCCCAGAAAGGAGGCAATCGTTGACATCCCGATGGCCTTTCCCGCCAATCCCTTCTGGGACATGGGGTACCCATCCAAAATGGTGGCGGCTGCCGAGGGTGTCCCGGGAGTCCGAATGAGGATGCCGGATATCGACCCTCCATAGATTCCTCCGCAGAAAATTCCCAAGAGCATGAGCAGTCCTTGGACCGGCGGCAATCCAAAGGTGAAGGGGATGAGGAGGGCACACCCCATGGTCGCCGTCAAACCGGGAAGAGCCCCCACGATGATTCCCGCCGTGATCCCCACGAAGACGAACAAGAAGTTGGTGGGATTGAGCATCACCGTGCCAAAGGCATGATACAGAAGATCAAAATCCATCGCACATTCCCTTTGATTAAGGAGAATTCCAGCGAGTTCTCAGAAAGTAAACTCGAACATCCCCGTGGGCAAGGGGATTACCAGGAAATACCGGAAGATCGCCCAGACGATCACCGAGGCCGCGATGGAGCTCATGATTCTTACCATGACCCCCTTTTGTCCGAGAAACGTCATGAGGACGAAAAGAAAAACGCAGGTGCCCATGGCAAAACCAATCACCTGCATCAGATAGAGATATCCGATGCAAATCCCAATGGCGATCATCATCCGGAAAAAACCGGGGATGTCGATTCGGTCCGTTTTGGGCAATACATCGCCTTTTACTGCCCTGATGATTAGGATGATCCCACAGAAGGCCATGAGAATGGATAAGACTTGGGGAAAGAAATTCGGCCCGTAAATATAGATCTCTTTCTCGCGATACGGGTTGGCGTACCAGAAGACCAACGTGCTGAGGATGATTAAACCGATTCCCACTCCGATATCGGCCCTTTTCACGATTGCTCCGCTCCCTGTCGAAGGTATTGGAGGCAGCCCGGTGGGCCGCCTCCGATACCTCTTGCATCACTTCATGGGTTTGAGAAGGCCAACGGACTCCAGGGCGGGCTCCAGGCTCTTTTCCATCCCTGCCAGGAATTCTTCGAACCCCTTGGGATCCTTATAAACCAAGGGGAGCCCGAGATCGTCAGCCAGCTTCCTGAACTCGGGGTCGTCAAAGCACTGCTTGAAGCCCTTGATCAAGACCTTCATCCGATCCTTGGCGACGCCCTTGGGAGCTCCTAACCCTCGCCAATCAAAGATGGGGTTTGGATTGGGAAATCCCGCCTCAGCGATGGTGGGAACCTCGGGAAAGAGCGGGTGTCGCTCAAAGGCGTTCACCGCGAGGATGCGGACCTGTCCAGCCTTGTAGAGCTGGAGCACTTCATCGATCCCCGTGATGGCAACGTCGATGTGACCCCCGATGAGGGCTGTCCGCGTGGGAGCCGCCCCGTCAAACGGGACATAGTTGAACTTGACGTTGTTCATGGTAGCGATGGAGGCCAAGGCCAGATGCCATCCTCCGCCTGCGCCGCTGTGCCCAGCGGTGACGATTTTCGGGTTTTTCTTGGCGTACTCCATCACCTCTTTCAGCGATTTCCATCTGGACTCAGCATCCACCGAGATGGATGCCGGGCTACGGTTTACGAGCTGAATCAGGGAGTAATCCCGGTAGGAGAGCTTTGCCAATCCCATCAGTCGATACGTGCTCAACTGAAAGGTGATCATGCCGACGGTGTAGCCGTCAGCCCTGGCTGTGGCAGCGGCCCCCATTCCCACGGCCCCCATTCCTCCCGTCTTGTTGACGACGTTCACGTTCACGCCAAAGTACTTCTTCGCGTTCTTGACCAGTGCCCTGGAGATGGTATCGGTTCCCCCACCCGCTGACCAGGGACATATCAGCGTGATGTCCTTAACGGGAAACTTGGCCATCCCATTTGTGCCGGTAAAGACAATGAGAACAGCAACGATGGTAAAGATTAATCCAACTTTTTTCATCGTATCTCTCCCTCCTTTCGTGGAAAACGTAAGTGAAAAAGGTCTGCTTTTCTCTCCTTTCAATCACCTCCTTTCCTACACGACATCCTCCAGGTTGATCTGCCGAGCGTACTTGGGATCCGCCTCCATGCCCTCCACGGGGTTCCTCAAGACCCCGATCCCCTCGATCTCCCCCTCGATCACATCCCCCGGTTCAAAGGGGCCGGCAGGGGGGGTCGCCGTGGTGACCACGTCTCCTACCTCCAAGGTCCAGAAGCTCGTTATGAACTCGATGATCTCCCCGAATCCCAACCTCATGTTGGATGTGCTGGATTCGCATTCCACCTTCCCGTTGCGTCTCCTCACCATCCTTAAGTCATAGATATCCTCTGGCATTTCATCGGGTGTAACGATCCACGGGCCCATCGGGGCAAAGGTATCGATGTTCTTCCCCCAGGGCTGAAATTCTCGATTCGTGGCCTCAAGGGATCGGGCCGTGATATCGTCGAGGATGGTGTACCCGAAGATGACCTCGTTCACCTCTTCCTTCGCGACGTTTTTACACCTCTTTGAGATGACGCAGGAGAACTCCCACTCGTGATAGAAGATTCCATATCCCGTGGGGAGGTAAATGGTCTCCTCCTGGCCGATAACGGCGGAAGGAGATTTTAAAAAGACGAGGGGTACGGGAGAAAACGGGATCCCAATGAGCCGCCGATAGTCCTCGTAGTTGGTTCCCGTGCAGACAATCTTTGGCGGCCGGTGGGAAGCCCTGAAGGCGATCTGCGAGAGAGGATGCATGCAACCTTCTACGGCATAATCTTTATCCCTGGCATAATCGAGGGCCTCTTGCGCCGCGGAAAGCGCCGCCTCATTCCTCCCGATGAAATGGATCAAATCGGCGGGAAGTTCGAAATCGGCCCTGGCTTCCGGATCGGAGATTCCCCTCTCGGCTAAGAGGGATCCATACGTAGCGGTCAGGTCTATGACCCAGTCATCCTCAAAGGCCCCTAAGCGTTTCCCCACACCTATCTCAAAACTTCCGAGCTTCACCCCATCCCTCGTTGCAGCCGATCTTGCGCAAATAGTTCCTGAAAGTGATCGATGATTGTACCGGGAAATGTTCCTAATTTGGAACCTAGTTCACCATATTGAATTATTTTGTTGACAAAAGGTTTTAGCTGTAGTATTGAATTTCCCAATATGGAACTAAGTTCACAAATTGAAATTACGCTACCCCGATTGGGTTCCTTTGTCAAGAAAAAAATTCAAGACTTCAATTCAACCACTCTATCAAGTCTATCAAGGGCAGAACGTTCGGGTTTTAGCGGCCCCAAGAGGCCGATATGGCGGTCCCGCCGGTTTGCGGCCTTTGACAAAAACCACTAACGGAAAGGAGGAAAGGGTATGAAATTCAAAACGCTCACTGTTTGCATTATTGTTTTGGCGCTCACCTGTCTGTTCTCTGGACCTGCCCCTGGGTTGGACCTCAAGTTCGGCCACTACGCTGCTGAGACTCATCCGGGCCACAAGGCAACGTTGATGTTTGCCGATGCTGTTGCGAAACGCACGGGCGGCGCAATTACCTGTAAGATCTATCCCGCCAACCAGCTCGGCTCGCCGCCGGAGGTCCTGGAACAGAACGTGGTCGGCGCTATCGACATGAGCCTGCCAACGCAAGGGGCTCTGGACAAATACGTGAAAGCCTTTGCGGTTGTTATGCTTCCCTTCGTGTACGATGGCTACGAGCATGTTTACCGTGTCCTGGATGGCCCTTTTATGGACTGGCTTGCACCAGAACTCGAGAAGGAGAACCTGGTGTTCCTCTCCAACTGGGAATGGGGGTTCCGCAACATCACCAACAGGGTTCGGCCCGTTAACTCACCAGATGATGTGAAAGGCCTGAAACTCCGAACCCCTCCCGAAATCCAGCTCCAGGCCGCCATGGAGGCCTGCGGTGCGGTCGTAACGAAGATCGCCTTCCCGGAACTCTACATGGCCCTCAAACAGGGAGTTGTGGACGGACAGGAGAACCCACTGGCGGTCATCTACCATTTCAAGATCTACGAGGTCCAGAAGTACCTCGCGCTGACGCGCCACGTGTACAACTCCATGGTGCATGTGATGAGCTTGAAGACGTGGAATAAACTGACACCCTATCAACAGAAAGTGATCTTGGAAGAGAGCAAACGTGCGGGGGACTTCTTCCGGAAGGCCATCCAGGATGAGGAAGCGGATCTGATCAAGAAACTGACGGAAAAAGGGATGGTGATAACAAAGCCGGATATCTCGAAGTTCCGCGCCGTGATGGGCCCGGCCTATGAGCGGATCGGAAAGTACGCGGGCGAGGACAACGTCAAGACATTTATGAAAATGGTTGAGGCCGCCAGAAAGTAAAATAGGGCTTACCAAATGGGGTGGGTGAGGCCGTGTTGACCTTGGTCATCTTCGCAATGCTGGTGGGTTTCATGTTCTTGGGAGTACCCGTTGCCGTGAGCATGGGGCTCACGGCGGTATTGACCTTCGTCTTCTTGGGCCAGGAATTTGTCCTTACCATGGTGGCTCAGCGCATGTATTCCTCCACCACGGCCTTCACCCTCCTTGCCATCCCATTCTTCATTCTGGCGGGCAATCTGATGAACACGGGGGGGATCACCCGACGGGTCTTTCGTTTTGCCCTGGCCCTGGTCGGCCATTTTAGAGGGGGATTGGGCCACGTGAATGTGGTCGCCAGCATGATTTTCTCCGGAATGTCAGGGGCCGCCGTAGCCGACGCAGCTGGCTTAGGCCTCGTTGAGATGGAAGCCATGACCAAGGCCGGGTATTCCCCCCGGTTCAGCGCCGCCATCACCGCGGCCTCATCAACCATCGGCCCGGTGGTCCCCCCTAGCATTCCCTTCGTTATATACGGCAGCATCACCGGGGTATCCGTGGGAAAGCTCTTCCTGGCTGGCTGTACCCCCGGTGTGCTGATGGGCATCGCTATGATGATCGGCGTCTACATCGTCTCAAGGCGCCGAAACTATCCCAAGGAGTCGATGGCCTCCTTCAAGGAATTGGTGAACAGCGCCGAGGAAGCCTCCCTTGCCCTCGGTACTCCCGTGATCATCATAGGCGGGATCCTCGGGGGAATCTTCACCCCGACCGAGGCCGCCGTGGTGGCATCGGTCTATGCCCTCTTTCTCGGTTTGGTGGTCTATCGGGAGTTGACCGTCCGGGAGTTGCCGCGCGTCCTGTGGGACACCCTCATGCATACCCTACGGGTCATGTTCATCATATCGGCGGCCGGCTTTTTCGGGTGGCTCTTAATCCATCAACGTATTCCCGAGCAAGTCATTACAGGTCTTACTGCCCTTACCGGCAGCAAGTGGGGCTTGCTCATGGTCATCATCTTCATTCTTCTTGTCCTCGGATGCTTTCTGGAGGGAATCGCCGTGCTGGTTATCACCATTCCCGTATTCATGCCGCTGATAGCACTCTATGGCATCAACGATGTCCAATTCGGCGTGATCATGACCCTGTGCTCCATGCTCGGCCTCCTGACCCCGCCGGTGGGAATGAGCCTCTATGCGGTTTCGAGCATTAGTGGGGTTCCCATAGGGCCGCTCACCCGGGAGATGTGGCCTTACCTCCTTGGCATCTTTCTGGTGCTTCTGATCATGACCTTTTTCCCGAATTTTTCGCTCTGGCTCCCCAACCTCTTGATGGGGCCGTGACGCGGGGATTCATATGAAGAAGATAATGAGTTTTCTCGCTCAATTCGATCGATCCCTGATGAGCACCCTCCGACGGCTCACCTTAGCCTGCTTCGTGACCTTGCTGATCCTCTTGGCCGGTGTGGTATTCGTTCGGTTTGTTCCTATAACGTCCCTCGGGTGGTCCGACGAGATCGTCGAGTGGGCTTTTGCNTGGATGGTATTCATGGGGGCAGCTGTCCTNTGGCGCGACAATGAACATTTTCGCGTCCTNTGGCTTGCCGACAAGCTCAAGGCAAGGGCATCGGGNAAAGTGCTTGGATTGGTGGTTGAGGCCCTTTCGATAACCTTCCTCGCCNTCATGACTTACTATGGCATGAAGCTGACGGTGGCGGCACACGATCGGTCTCCGATTCTCGAACTACCGAGGCACATCTGGTACTTCTGTATTCCCTTGGCAGGGATAATAATGATCGCCTATTCCATCCGGAACTTCGTTGGCACTGTGTGCGAGATAGTGCATTCGGCCCTCGGGGGAGAGTCTGGGAAACGCCCCTCCAAAAGCTAGCCCACGGGCGATCCTTGGGATCGAAAAACGAGGGGCAATTGAACCATGAACACCCTTACAAAGGCCTTTAGGATTATAGAGGAGATCGTTTTCCATCAGGAACGGGGACTCTCGTTTTCAGAGATCGTCTCTAATACGGGTTTGCCCAAGGCGAGCACTCACAGGATTCTCAAGGCCCTCGTGGAGATGGGATATCTCCGATATGATCCCGAGACTGGTAAGTATTGCGGAGACCTCAAGCTATCCTCCCTTGGCGCTGAAGTTACGGCTCATTTTGACCTCAGGAGCTATGTTCGCCCTCATCTCATGAATCTGCACGGGGAAACCGGCCACACGTGCCACCTTGGAATCAGAAATGGAAACGTCGGTATCTATCTCGACAAGATCGAATCCGGCGACTATGGAATCAAGCTCTTCTCGGAGATAGGGAGGAGCTTTCCGCTCCACTGCACGGCAATGGGCAAGGTGCTGTTGGCCATTATGGATCTTAAGGAGAGGCGGAAAATTCTCAGCCGTAAGCTTGAGTCCTACACATCCCAAACCATTACCGCTCCCTCGATATTGGAGAAAGAGCTTGAGCAGGTCCAAGAGCGCGGCTACGCCATCGATCATGAGGAGATCACGCGGGGCATTATGTGCGTTGCAGCTCCCGTTTATATCCTCGAGGGGAACATCGCCGCTGCCATCAGCCTCACTTTTCCCTCATTCATCAATGAAGATAGGGGAATCGATAAGGAAATCGATGCCATACGGCGACGATCATCAGCTATTTCAGACCTCCGGAGGAACATGAAAGGGAAATGAAAGCTGCGCCTTGGGAGAAACGGCCATAACCCTTCCCCCGCTTGGGGGCCTTTCTCAGGAAAGAGCTGACAAGGTAAAAAAAAGTGCCCCCAAAGGGGGCACCAAACATAAAAACATGTAAACACCGTTGATTAAAGTTGAACGCTCGCTAAACTTAACCCTTCACTTCCTCCTCCGTGTGGCTTTCCATACCCGCCTGAAATCGCGTACAAGAGTGGAGGAGGGCTTATTCAACCTTAATTTTTACCTCTTTCGCCTTTACCCTTTCCGATTTGGGAAGGGTAACCTTGAGCACTCCATGCTTGTAGGAGGCCTTAATCTTGCCGGGCTCTACCTCCACGGGAAGCCTCACCGAACGGGAGAAACCCCCATAGCTTCTCTCAACGAGGTGGTAATCCTCTTCCTTTTCCTCCCTCTCCTGTTTCTTTTCACCCTTGATGGTCAGGACATCACCGGTCAGGGAGATATCGATATCCTTGGCATCTATCCCCGGGACTTCCGCCTTCACCACGAAATTGTCCTTCGTCTCAGACACGTCTAGGGAAGGAGCCCATTCCCTCTCCCAAATCCTCGGAAACGGCCTCTCGCCGAAAAAGCTATCCCACAGCCTGTCCATCTCCCTTCTCAGAGTTCCCAATTCACCAAATGGCCGCCATGGAGTCAATTCCTTTTCTGCCATAGCCAATCACCTCCTGCTTAGTTTCCTCACCCTCAATATAATCTCGGTTTGCGAATTGTCAAGGAGGCCATATGAGATCCCTGAGCGAAATTCAGATACCTGGGAATTCGGAAAAGGAGCTCTGAGCGCGAATTATGTTTTTTCGACAACCACTCCCAGGCCACGAGCGGGGGAAAACCCAGTTCTGGGTTAAAGGAGGCCTAAACGCTTGAATCGTCGAAAAAATATGTTTGAGTGGCGAGGAGCGACTTTTCCGGAGATCTTGGGTCATTTCGGGAGTGAGGAGGAATGTGGGCAAAAGACCAAAAAGCGTTGGAGCGAAGGGACAAGGATCTTCTCCGGCAACGGTGAGTTTTTCAGAAACCTTGGGAAGGGAGCACTGGAGAATTTCCTTGCATTGAGGGTAATATTTCAATAGACTTCTTAACTTATTTGGGGCAAGAAAACGGTAGCGCATTTCATTGAGATGGAACGAAGAAGCATTTTTTTCCCCCTTTTCCTTTTTTTTCTCTTTGCTGGGTGCTCCATTGGGCACCACGGGGAATCTCCTCCGAAGATTGATACCGTTTGCAACAAGGAGGCTGATCTCTATCTGGAAAAGGGCAATTGGGATAAGGCCATCGAATCGCACGAACGGATAGTATGCGAAAAACCGGATTTAGCTCTGGCCCATTATCACCTGGGATATGCGTATGGCTTCAAGGGAAGGCATGATAGGGAGATCGAGGAGTACGAGAGGGCGATTCAACTGGGGCTAAAGCAATTCGATCTGTTCTACAATTTGGGCATGGCTTACGCGGAATATCTCAGGGATTATGATAAGGCCCTTGAGGCCTTCAAACAGGCGGAAGGGATGGATCCGAAGAATGACGAAATCCATTACGCCCTGGGGCTTGCCTATTGGTTCAAGGAATCGGAAAGCGAGGCCGTAGGGGAATTGATGAAGGCCATCAATCTCAACCCTCGCCACGTCGAAGCCCATAGCCTTCTCGGGGAGATTTATTTCCGAAGGCGGCAGTATGACTTCGCCAAGGCTGAGTGGAATAGAGTGCTGGAGATAGATCCGAACAATGAGATGGCCAGGAAGAGGCTGGAAGAGATTAGGGCTCTCCTGCCTCCATAAATACTTAAAGATATTCTGCACCGAGGTGCTCGATGAACGAGCAGAAAACGCTTGGACGAACCTTTTCTCGATGAAAGGAGGGTAACATGGTAAACATCCAGAACATTCTCGTCCCCACAGATTTTTCCGACTTCTCCAGGTATGCACTGAATTACGCCGTGGGCTTCGCCCAGGCCTTCAAGGCGAAGATCACCCTCATTCATGTGACGCCTGAAAGGGAGTTGGATTCGATTCGACAGGTCTCTACCTACTTTGAGCCGGGGCAATTAGAAAATCTGTTAAAGGAACGGGAATCCGAAGATCGCAAACAGCTCGAGGAGTTCATCCCCGCCGAATTGAAGAAAGGGATAACGGTCGAGACAATCCATAAGGTGGGAATTCCATTTCTCGATATAATCAAGACGGCAAAGCAAAGGGGAATGGATTTAATCGTCATCGCGACCCACGGACGATCGGGCCTCTCCCATATGCTTTTCGGAAGTGTGGCGGAGAAGGTGGTAAGACAAGCACCCTGTCCCGTGCTCTCTATCAGGCATCCGGAGCATGAATTCGTCATGCCGGAACGGCGCTGAGGGAACGATCTGCTTGTACTAAGCCCGATTCGACACTATTTTCCGTTTCCGCGCTCGTTGGAGGAAGTCTTAATGACCCCAGTGATCCAGGAAAGGAGGATGAAATGATTAAGCTCAAAAACATACTTGTGCCAACGGATTTCTCGGAATATTCCAAGTACGCGCTGAATTATGCCATAGCCTTTGCTCAAAACTTCAAGGCAAGGATTATCCTGATCCACATAACCCCTGAACGGGAAATGGATTCGATTCGACAGGTCTCCACCTACCTACAACCGGGCAAACTAGAGGAGCTCTTGAGACGGAGAGAATCAGAAGATCGCAGACAGCTCGAAGAGTTCATTCCTCCCGAGTTGAAAAAAGGAATGGAAGTCGAAACCGTTCACAAGGTTGGAATGCCATTTTTGGAGATTATTAGGACAGCAAAGGAAAGAGGGGTAGATTTGATCGTCATCGGGACTCACGGACGATCGGGCCTCTCCCATATGCTGTTCGGAAGCGTGGCGGAGAATGTGGTAAGACAAGCACCCTGTCCCGTGCTCTCTATCAGGCATCCGGAGCATGAATTCGTCATGCCGGAACGGCGCTGATCAGATTACCTGCTCCGTTGTGACGGGAACGGGAGCTGTCCTGCTATACACCTGACTGAATTCTGAAAGTTCCATCATTCTCCTCATTACTGTACTGTACCATGCGGCCTACAGCTCAGTTACTGGTGTTCTCCAACGAGCAGATACTGACTTTCTCTCCTGACAAAACAAAAATCCCTCTTTGCCGAATCTTTTCTTTCTGCCATAATTAGGTATGATCATATGGATGTTCGTTTGTAGGAGCTAGGCAATGCGGCCTTCAGCGACCAAAAGCCAAGGGAAGGGAAGCATGAGAATTAAGGCCAAGAACTGGCTGAAAATCGGTATCTTTATCTTCATCGCCGTTGCCGTATTGGTAGGCGTATCGGATATCCGGAAAATAGTCCGCCTCTCCGCAAGAATGGACCCCTACTTTCTCGGCCTCTCCTTTTCCGCTGCCTTCGTGAGTTATCTCCTCATCGCCCTCTCCCTAAAAAAGATACTCGAGCTGATGGATATCCGCCTCTCCTTTTTTGAGATCTTTAACATCTCGTGGGTCTCTACCTCCATCAATTACGTCATGTCCGTAGGAGGCATCGGGGGATTTACCGCACGGATTTACCTCCTCAAGAAAAAGGGAATTTCCTATAGCGAAACCATAATTGTCTCCATTATCCATTCCTTTATCATGAATGTGATATTGATGTTGTTCGTCCTCATCGGCTTCAGCAGCTTGATTGCAAGCAAGCAGATGAGAATTTACAACTTTATCGTCTCCAGTTTTTTCATCTTTTTTGCCCTCTATCTGACCTACCTGGCCTTTAAATCAGTCGTCAACAGGGAGTTCCGCGAAGGCTGGATCGACCGAATCGGCCGGTGGATCAACAAGCTCCACTCCTTTCTCTCTAAGGAAGAGGAAGGTTTGATCGCCGGTGAGACGCTCGCCTCCTTCAAGGGGGAGTTCAATCAGGGGATGGAATTGATGAAGCTGAGAAGGAGGGAGTTGAAGGCGCCTGTCCTCTATTGCTTCCTCGATTGGATTCTCTGCCTGTTCACCCTTTATTTCGCCTTCCTGGCTGTCCACTATTTCATCCACCCCGAGGTCCTCGTCGTGGGGTTTGCCGTGGGGCTATTCGCCTCCATTCTTTCTCTGATTCCGGGCGGACTCGGGGTTATGGAGGGATCCATGGCAGCCATTTACTATAGCCTTGAGGTTCCCCTGGAGGAAGCCATCGTCGCCGTCATCCTGTATCGCCTCATCTACTACGTATTTCCATTCCTCACGAGCCTCCTTCTCTATAGATCGCTCTTCAGGGAGGCCAGGGTTTCCGTAAAACCGTCGGCCCGCGGGAAAAGGGTTGAGCGAAAACCGCTTGAGTAGAGAAAATTGGGAGATCTTTAGCTCCCCCTACGACTTGTAATTACGAAATGAATGGTTATTTTTTTAGGGAAAAGCGAGCCCCAAGGGGGAATAAAATGGAGAACAATTCGATAAAAAGGGGGGGCGACGTTGCGATCCTCATCGCCTTAAGTCTCTTCATCCTCTTGAACTGGGCACTTCCATCCCAACTTCCCGCAAAGGAAGCATTGGACGTCGCGTCGTTGGAAGAGGCTTTTATCGATGTGGCCAATAAGGTGAAACCCTCGGTGGTGAGCATATTCAGCGAGAGGACCGTGGGTTTCTCGCAACCGGAGGGATTTGGGGAGGACTTCTTCAAGGGATCCCCGTTCGAGGAATTCTTCCGGGGATTCGGATGGCCCAGAAGGGAGTACAAACAGAAGCAGAGGGGGACTGGCTCTGGGGTGATCATCGACATAAACGGCCATGTCCTCACCAACTACCACGTCGTTGCCCAAGCCGATAAGATAACGGTGAGGCTCTATGACGGCAGGGAATTCGAAGGGACAACTAAGGGGAGTGACCCCAAAACCGATCTCGCGGTGGTTCAAATCAAAGGCGAAAGCCTGGAGCCCGCCGCCTTAGGCGACTCGGATAAATTGCGGGTTGGACAATGGGCCATTGCCATCGGCAGTCCTTTCGGCCTTGAGGAGACGGTAACGGTCGGCGTCATCAGCGCGACGGGCAGATCGGGCTTGGGAACGGGAACCTATGAGGACTTTATCCAGACCGATGCATCCATAAATCCGGGCAACAGCGGGGGGGCCCTCTGTAATATTCGGGGAGAGGTGATCGGAATCAATGCCATGATCATCCAACCAGGGATGGGGCAAGGCATCGGCTTTGCCATCCCCATTAACCTGGTTAAATCCATCAGCCAGCAATTGATGAAGCGTGGGAGGGTTATTCGAGCATGGATTGGGATCGGCATCCAAGACCTCACGCCAGAGCTGAGAAGGCAATTTGGGGTGACCGATAAGGAAGGGGTCCTCATCAACAAAATCTTCCCCGAAGGACCTGCCGAAAGGGCAGGCCTCAAGATAGGTGATATTGTCAAGGAGATTGACGGGCAGAAGGTGAGGAATTCAAGGGAGTTGATTCAGCATGTCCTCAGGAAGGAAGTGGGCCAAGAGGTGAAGCTCAAGATCATCCGTGATGGGAAGGAGACGACTATTCCGGTCAAAACGGAGCAGATGCCCGGTGAAATGAGGGCTGAAGCCGAACTACCCGAGATCAAGAAGGAGTGGTTCGGTCTTAAGGTGGAAGAACATACCCCCCAATTGACCCAGAAATGGGGAATCACGGCGAAAAGAGGGGTCGTGATTGTAGAGGTCGAGCCCGGAAGGGCCGGTCATAATGCGGGGGTCCAACCGGGGGATGTAATTCTTGAGGTGAATCGCAAGAAAATTGGAAATATCAAGGACTATCAACGAGCCATGCAAGCGGCACACCCGAGCGAGGGGGTGCTCTTCTTGATCAACCGCAAAGGGAGTAATATCTTCGTTATCCTCCAGGAGGGATAAGAAGGCTCGAAAGATTGGGAGGGTTCAATCATGAAAGTAATCCTCCACAAAGGGAGAATCGAGGCCTTCGCATCGGAGGCCGCGGTTTGCTTTCATTTCGAAGGGGACGAAAGATTGCAACCGGATACGGAGGCGATGGACAGAACCTCTGGAGGTCTCATATCCGAGGTCATTCAAAGCGGGGACTTTCGAGGGGAACTGTATCAACCGTCTCTCATCTACACCAAGGAAACTATCCCCTCAAAACGCATACTTTTGATGGGACTTGGCAAAAGGACTGGCTTCAATGTGGACAAATGGAGGGGGGTCGGCTCCAAGGCAGCCCAATTCCTCCGGGATAAGGGGATAAAGGAATTTTCCGCCAGCCCCTACCTCAGGGGTGAGCGAAAAATCACCCTCGAGGATCTTTCCCAAAGCATCGTCGAGGGCGTCTACCTGGGCCTTTACCAGTTCACCGAATTCAAGACGGAGGAAAGGGAAAAAATCAAAGAGGTTGGACGGGTCCACCTCTTCATCCCCGATGAAAAAAGGATTTCCCAGATCCAAGACTCCGTGGACGCCGCAGAGATAATTTCAAGGGCGGTTTATCTCACACGGGACTTGGTTTCTCGGCCTGCGAATCGGAAAACTCCCTCAATGTTGGCCCAAGTGGCCAAAGACGTAGCGGAGAATAACGGCCTTCGCCTGAAAGTCCTCAATGTGGATGAGATGAAAAAGCTGGGAATGGGGGCACTCCTGGCTGTAGCTGCGGGCAGTCGCGAACCTCCCAAATTTATCATATTGGAATACAAACCTCGCAGAAGGGGCCTGGATACACTAGTAGTCATTGGAAAGGCAATTACCTTCGACAGCGGAGGACTGTCCCTCAAACCTTCGGAAAACATGGATAAGATGAAGCACGACATGGGAGGTGGAGCGGCGGCAATAGGGATTATCCAAGCCGTATCTCAGCTCACGCTACCCCTTCACCTGATCGCCTTGATTCCCGCAACGGAGAACCTCCCCGGCGGTTCCGCATATCGACCCGGGGATATCCTCAATTCCCTATCCGGAAAGACCATCGAGGTCATCAGCACCGATGCGGAGGGAAGGCTCATTTTGGCCGATGCCCTCGTCTACTCACAGCGGTTCAAGCCGAAAGCCATCATCGACCTGGCTACCCTCACGGGAGCCTGTATCATCGCCTTAGGCGAAAATGTGACGGGAATGATGGGAAATGGCGATGAGCTCAAGGCAAAGGTCAGGACGGCTGCGGATCGAACAGGCGAAAAGGTCTGGGAACTTCCCCTGTGGGAGGAATACGACGAAAAAATAAAGAGCGACATCGCCGACGTAAAGAATGTCGGGGGAAGGCCCGCGGGGACCATTATCGGGGGGGCTTTCCTCAAGAAGTTCGTGGGGGAATATCCATGGGTCCACTTGGACATCGCTGGTCCCGTATGGACGGAGAAGGACAGGCCCTATATCCCCAAGGGGGCTACGGGGGTAGGGGTACGGCTCGTCGTTCAACTCTTACGGGACTGGAAGGCGAGCTCATAAGGATAGGAGGACAATATGCCACAATTGAGGCAGGACCCCGCTACCAAGGAATGGGTGATCATTGCAACGGAAAGGGCCAAAAGGCCCCATGATTTCAAAATGGAAAAGAGAGCCGTGGAGGTTCCCGAATTTGTGACGGATTGTCCCTTCTGCCCGGGAAACGAGTCCATGACTCCTCCCGAAGTTTCTGCCTACAGGCTTGCAGGCACCGCAAACAGCCCCAACTGGCTGGTGAGGGTTGTCCCCAACAAGTTCGCCGCCCTCATCCCGTCGGGAAGCATCGAGAGAAGGGAGGAGTTCGGTCTCTTTCGATGGATGGATGGTGTTGGCCATCACGAGGTCATTATCGAAACCCCTCTGCACAACGAGGTCATCCCCCGCATGGACGACGAACACGTAGAGCAGATCCTTCTGGCATATCGGCAACGGTATAATGCCCTCAAAGGTGACCCTCATTGTAAACTCATTATCATCTTTAAAAACCAGGGCCGCTCGGCAGGAACATCGCTGGAGCACCCCCATTCACAACTGGTGGCTACCCCCATCGTCCCCTCGTCTATCCGCAAAAAGCTCGAGGAAGCGGCCCGATACTACGATTACACTGGACGCTGTGTATACTGCGATATGATCAGAGAAGGGTTGGTTTGCGGGGAGAGGCTCATCATGGAAACTGAGAAATTCGCCGTGTTTCACCCCTTCGCCTCTCGTTTCCCCTTTGAGACATTGATATTCCCGAAGCACCATCACGCCTCCTTCGGCCTGATCCCCGAAGGGGATTTGAAGCAATTTGCCGAGGTATTGAAAGAGGTTCTTGGGAGGCTCTCAAGAGGCCTTAGCGACCCCGATTTCAACTATGTAATCCACACGGCTCCCGTCAAGGACGAGGAGGAGGACTATTACCATTGGCACTTGCAGGTTGTCCCAAGGTTGACCACCCCGGCGGGATTTGAGATGGGATCGGGAATGTACATCAACGTGGCCCTTCCCGAGGAGACGGCTGAATTTTTGAGAAACATCAGATCGTAGATCATTCTCGCGGGGGCTTATACCGGGATCCTATGCCCGGCTGAGGGAAGCGAACGGAGGTTTTTCGGGAGGGAAAAGGGGATTGAGCTAACCTGCCGCCTTCACATACCGCATCCTGAGATCGTACAGCGCGCTGTCGACTAAAGCCTCCTCTTCCTTTGTCAAATTACCTTTGGTTTTCTCCTGTAACATCCCGATGAGATCGATGGTTTGTTTAGCCAAGGAAAGGTTCTTCACGGTTTTCCCCGATTCCGGGTCTTGAATCTCCCCCAATTGAATGAGCGCTTGGGTGCTCAATGAAAAGACGAAATTGAAAAAGGTAACCGCGGGCAGCGGAACCTCCCTCTCCTCCTCCACCTTTTTCTCCTCTTTAGGCTCTTCCCTCCTTTGCTCTCTTGCCTCCGCTTTCTCTTTCCGTGCTTCTTCTAACCCCGGCTCATCAGCCTCCGTTTTCTCCGCCTTCTCCTCTCTCTCGGGAGGCTGTTTTCCCTCCTCCTTAAAAAGGTGCCTCTTATCCCTTACGACAAACCCCTTCTCTTCCTTTTCCCTCTCCTCTCCTTCCATCCTTACCACCCCTTCTGGTCAAACATGCGGGAAATTCCCCGTGTAGTCATAACAAAAAAAGCAAAAAACAGATGAAATTTTTAGAAAATATGCAAAATAGAGCAAAATGTGAAGATATTATCCTTTTTTTCCCATAAATGAACAAAAACTTTCTTTTTTAGGGCTTGAAATTTAGCCACTCAATTATTATATTTATTAGCACTCAATATGAAAGAGTGCTAATAAATCAGACGGAGGGAATATAACACATGTCCAATTTACCGGTCTTAAGTAATGGTTTGGATCTCTATATGGCCCAAATCAGGCAATTCCCGATCCTCTCCCCCGAAGAGGAGTTCGAATTGGCCTTAGAATATCGGGAGAAAGGTGCTGTCGAGGCGGCCCACAGACTGATTACATCAAATCTCCGATTTGTTGTCAAGGTCGCGCTGGAATACAAGAATTACGGGGTTAAACTCCTGGACCTCATTCAGGAGGGAAACATTGGACTGATGATGGCCGTCAAGAAATTCGATCCCCGCAAGGGATATCGCTTCATATCCTATGCCGTTTGGTGGATCAGGGCTTACATTCAAAATTTCATCATTAAATCGTGGAGCCTCGTAAAAATCGGAACCACCCAAGCCCAGAAGAAATTGTTCTACAAACTGGGTAAAGTCAGAAGGTTATTAGAAGCTCCTCAGGGAGACCATCAACAATCCTATCAGGAAATCGCGAAGGATTTGGGGGTGAAAGAGGAGGAAATCCATGAGATGGAGCAACGTATGGGCAGAAGGGATGTATCGCTGGATCTTCCCTTCGATGAGAATCAGGAATTAACCCCGCTCGAGCTCCTCTCCGATGACTCCCCTGATCAGGAGGACATGCTGATTCGATCTCAGGACTCGCAGATCCAGAGGAATGAGATCTCCAGGGCCCTCGACAAGTTGAGCGAGAGGGAGAGATACATTATCACGCACCGTATCATGAGCGACACGCCGCTGACTTTACGGGAAATCGGCGATAGGTTTCACCTTTCAAGGGAAAGGGTCAGACAGATCGAGAAAGAGGCGCTGACAAAGCTTCGAAGGGATATTCAGAATACGCCCCTATCATAATTGCCAGTGCCATCCATATGGGGTGACCCGATGCCAATTTATGAATATCAATGCGAAAAATGTAACACTATCTTCGAGGTCTTCCATAGGATGGAAGAGGAAATCAACCCCGCTTGCCCAAGATGTCTGGGGCAGGCGAAGAAAATCATGTCGCCAACGAATTTCATCCTCAAGGGATCGGGATTCTACGTAAACGATTATCCATCCGAGAGCAGAAAGAAAGCGAAGAAGAAGGAAAAGGAGGCGGGAAAACCTCCCGAAAAGTCATCGAAACCCGAACCGCAAAAGGAAAAGACCGGGAAAAATCCGTAGCATCTTCCCTCTCCGGAAGGTCCTTCAGAAGGAGCCCATCCTAACGGTTGCCTCCGCGACTGCTCTTTCCCCTTAAAATTTCAACGACCCTGTCGAGGACTTTATTCGCCACCTCGTCCTTGGTCATCAATGGCAGGGATTCGAATTTCCCCGTGGAATCGATGATGACCACCCTATTGGTCTCCGTTTCGAACCCCGAGTCGGATCTGCTGACGTCGTTGGCCACGATCAAGTCCAGATGTTTCCTCCTCAATTTCTCCCGGGCGTTTGCCATGAGATCCTCAGTTTCAGCGGCGAATCCAACCAAGACGCGATTCCCCTTAGTCAATCCGATTTCAGCGATAATATCCGGGTTTCTCTCGAGCTCAAGGGAGGTACTCGCACTCATTTTCTTCAGCTTTTGGCTGCTCACGGATTTCGGGCGATAATCGGAAACCGCGGCCGCCTTGATGATGGCCGAACACTCCTTATAGTGCTCCAGTACCGCATCTCGCATCTCGGAGGCTGTCCTGACCGGGACAAACCGAACATTCCCCGTCGGAACGGGAAGATGCGTAGGACCGCTGATCAGGATTACATCCGCCCCCCTCCTTTGGGCCCCCCTTGCTAGGGCAAATCCCATCCTTCCCGAAGATCGGTTTGTAATAAAGCGAACTGGGTCGATGGGCTCATGCGTTGGGCCGGCAGTTATGAGAAGATGATTACCGGCCAGATCCTTCTCCATGAGGAGATCCTCGATGTGATCGACAATATCAGCTACTGCCGCCAATCTCCCCTGACCGATGGCCTCGCACGCCAGATCCCCTTCTTCCGGACCGATAAAATGGTAACCGGCCTCCTTCAACGTGGCCACGTTTCGCTGAACTGCAACGTTCCCCCACATATTGACATTCATGGAGGGGGCGAAGAGCACGGGAGATTTGGTGGCCATAATCATGGTGGAGAGGAAGTCGTCGGCGATGCCATTGGCCACCTTCCCGATGATGTTGGCCGTGGCAGGCGCAATCACCACGAGATCTGCCATATCCGCCAATGCCACATGACCTATCTTTGAGCCCTCGATGAGGGAGAACAGGTCCGTCTGGACGGGATTGCCCGAGAGGGTTTGAAAGGTGAGTGGAGTGATGAATTCCTGGGCATTTCTGGTCATGACCACGTGTACTTTTGCGCCCTTTCTGGTCAATTGCCGAACCAATTCAGCGCCCTTGTACGCCGCAATTCCCCCCGTTACGCCCAAAATGACCTCTTTACCGCTCAATATCTCCACTTCGACACCCCTCTTGAGGTCCCTGAAAAACTCGCTCCTCCCGCATTATACAAGCTTAATGCGAAAAATCAAAGGCAAACTCTTTGCCGGTGCAGCGAGTTTTCACTCAACAACGGGTATGACAAAGCCAGTCGGCTTCCGCTGCCCAGCAAAGGTATATTCCTGTACCATAAGTTCTTGCCTAGATTCCATCTGCCCATTGTCGAATACCTTGACATCTCCAGAAAAAAAGGGCAATCATCATTTCAATATGGGTGGTGTTTGGGAGGAAACAATCTATTCAACAAACGTGAGATTGTGAACGCAAAGGGCTCTTTTAACTTTGGTTGGATCATAGTTGGCGTCAGTTTCATAACCCTCGCTTTGGCTGACGGGGTGTGGTACTCGTTTTCCGTCTTCTTCGTGGCCCTCTTAGGAGAGTTTGGCTGGAGCCGTTCTATTGCCGCAGGAGCTTTCTCCCTCTTTGTGATCGTTCATAGCCTTATTGGTCCCTTCGCAGGGAGCATGGTGGATCGGTTCGGACCCAGAAGGGTCATCCTGTTGGGACTGTTGTTCTTAGGGATGGGGCTTGCCCTATGCAGCTTAACCAGAACGTGGTGGCACTACTACATCTTTTTCGGCGTCATCACTGCCGTAGGGGTGGGGTTTACCGGATGGATACCCAATGTCACAATCATTCAACAGTGGTTTAAAGCCAATAGGGGCCTGGCCATAGGTATCATTTCCTCGGGGATAGGAATTGGAATTTTAGTTTGTGTCCCCTTGGCCCAACATCTTATCAGCAAAATAGGATGGCGGACGACATATCGCGTTATGGCGTGCTTCATTCCCCTCGTCGTGGCCCCCATGGCAATCGCTTTTTTCAGGAAACCTCCAAAAACGACCTCCCCTCATGATACGGAGTGTTCCGGAGGGGAGGTTATTCCTCTAGACATGAAAGACCCCTTAATTCTGGATGAAGAATGGGTCTCCCGGGCCTGGACGATCCGCAAGGCTATGACCACGAAACAGTTCTGGCTCCTCAGCATTTCCTTTCCGTTAGGGGCTCTCATTACCCAATCAATCCTGACACACCAGGTAGCCTTTTTCGTCGATCAAGGGATGGAGACCTTATTTGCCTCTTACATCGTCGGCATCGTGGGCATTGTAAGTGTGGGGGGAAAAATCCTATGGGGCACGCTATCGGATAAGATCGGAAGGGAGGTTACCTATACGATGGGGATTACCTGCTCGGTCTGCGGCATGATAGCTCTTACTGCGTTCCCCACTCACCCGTCTTCGACGCTGCCGTACTTTTACGGTGTCTTCTTCGGTATGGGGTATGCTGCCACTGCAGCACTCCCTCCAATCATCGCGGCGGATTTCTTTGAGGGAGAGGCCTATGGGGGGATTTTTGGAGCGCTCATGCTCCTCAATGGAGTTGGAGGGGCCTCCGGAGCGTGGCTTGCCGGTTTCGTCCATGACCAGGTGGGGAGCTACGTTCCCGTTTTTATCATTATGATTGCCTGCGCTCTTTTCGCGTGCCTTAATATCTGGAGGGCAGCTCCCCGAAAAATAAGAAGTGTGCCCGGAAAGAAGCGCACCTTCCATCCACCAGCATAAAGGTGAAAATAAGGCCATTGACGGCCAGCATCTCGGCCTGAGAACCTGAATTGGGGACCCGGGCTCAGCTTTTGGAGTACCTCCAAAATTTCCTTGACACCACCTGTCGTTACTTGTATTGTGAATTTATTCTCTTTTGGATACTGTATCCAAAACCGAAAGTGCTCACAAGCCCGTTAAGGGGGGAGTATAATGGGAGCAGGAGTGCTTTCCAACATTACCGTATTGAGCCTGGAACAGGCCACCACATTGCCCTATTTGACCTGGAGATTGACCCAAGATGGGGCTCAGGTCATCCGTCTCGAACACCCCGTCTATGGAGATCCTAACCGCCACATAGGGGATAACGTGTTGGGCGAGGAGAGGATGAACTCCTACTTCTTGGCCATTAACTCTGGAAAGAAGGCCATTACCCTGGATCTTGCCAGTCAAGAGGGACAAGAAATCCTTGCGGGATTGATCTCCAAGATAAAGGTGGATATCTTTTGCACCAATCAACTCCCCCGAAATTACGCCAAATTGGGAATCGAGTATGAAACGCTCAGGAGAATGAAAGACGACATCATCTGGCTTGGCATCACGGGCTTTGGTCCAACTAGCAATGAGGCCGCCTATGACCCCATTCTCCAAGCCAGGGGGGGCCTCATGGCGCTAACGGGGGAGAAGGACGGGGATCCACAGGTAGTGGGAATACCCTTGGCCGATATGGGGGCCAGCGAACACGGTTATGGGGGGCTTATGAAGGCCCTGTACAAAAGGGCGACAACCGGCACAGGCAGTCGAATCGACATATCAATGTTCCAGAGTACAGCCTCATGGTTGACGGTTCCCATTACAT
>JGI2171J19970_10000256_pt1 | contig 26105 bp, 29 predicted proteins | sample DeeMarSWOR324_28_FD_19970 | JGI IMG/M metagenome (IMG submission 19970) | reverse complement strand
AAGACTGTTCGAACTCTGAACTAATTATAGAAGCGATTGAAAAGTCATGGTTTGAACAATTTGCATTCTGGGGATCAGCCCCGTCTCGGGAAGTATACGAAGACCAGTACTTGAAACGGGTTACACTATTCGCACCAGAACGTGCCCAATTCAACTGTGTCCACCTAGCACGGCTAACGCCTGAAAACGTGCACGTGAAGATCGATGAGACGATAGATTATTTCCGATCAAGAAATCTCCCATGGAATTGGTACACCGGTCTTTCCACACGACCTCTTGATCTAGGAGAACACCTTCAAGCCCATGGATTCGCCCATGTAGGGGATACACCCGGTATGGCTGTCGAGCTGGAGTCGATGAACAAGAACCTGCCTGAGCCTTCAGACCTTACGATTGAGCCCGTTGAAGATGTTGAAACGCTTAAGGACTGGATCCAAGTCGGGACCATAGGCTTCAGATTAAAGAGATCTACCAGTGAATTACTGTTTGACATCGAGTCTACACTAGGCTTTGACAAGAATCTTCCGAGACGAAGTTACGTCGGTTACTTGAATGGTGAGCCAGTTGCAGCCTCACTTCTGTTGCTGACCTCTGGTGTCGCGGGTCTTTTCTGTGTTTCTACCATTCCAAAGGCAAGGGGAAAAGGGATAGGAACTGCGATTTCCTTGACTCCCATGAAGGAAGCTCATGAAATGGGATACAAAGTTGGAGTCGTACATTCTTCAAAGATGGGCTATGGAGTTTATCGTAGAATCGGCTTCGAAGACTATTGCACGATCGGGATCTATAGACTGTCCATTGATATTTAATCGGAAACTCAGCATTACTTTAATGATCTCTAGTGGAACCCTAGCTCCTCGGAGTGATTACGCTAATACCGTAAAAATTAGGAGTTAATGAACTTGGATAACTCCAAAGGTGGGGAGTTAAGAATGAAACATTTGGAGATGCTGACCTAGTCGTTATTTCATCTTCAAATATTCTTGAATCTTGAGTTCTATTATCTAAGAGGAAAGAATGGTGAAGTAAGAGAGTGAATTTGCTAAAAGCCAGTATTTTTATCTTGTATGAAATATATCTTAAATTGTGTGACTTTTCATGGCACGCTATGATCCAATTCCTTTAGAAGAAATAAAAGCCGCCCGAGAGCGCATCTCAACTGACATTGTTCGTACCCCACTAGTCAAATTGAATGTTGATGATGCACCTGCAGAGATTTATCTTAAACTAGAAAACCTTCAACCAATAAGAGCGTTCAAGATTCGTGCTGCCAGCAATGCTATGAGGTTAATGGATAGGAAACTGTTGGAGAATGGAGTATGGACTGTAAGTGCTGGGAACTGGGCTTTAGGATTGGCTTGGGCTTCAAAGAAACTTGGTGTCAAATGCACCATCGTTCTACCGACACATGTCCCAGAGACGAAACTTGAGAAGATACTGCATCTGGGTGCCGAGGTAATCAAAGTTCCAGCTGACAAGTTCTTCGATATATTCGTTACACGAACATATGAGGGGGTTGAGGGAACGTTTGTAAGTGCCTTTAGTGATCCCGCGGTGATGGCTGGAAACGGCACCATAGGACTTGAGATATTGGAGGATCTTCCTGATGTCGACACTGTTCTTGTTCCTTGGGGTGGAGGCGGATTGGCCTGTGGCATCGCATCAGTTATACGAGCAATCAAACCAGATGTGAAGATATATGCCTGTGAGATCGAGACAGGCGCACCGTTAATTGCCTCATATAGATCAGGTAGAGCTGCGACAAATGCTGATTATGTACACAGTTTTGTGGATGGCATAAGCGCGCCCTGGGTGTTACCGGAGATGTTTGACTTGGCTAAGACTCTAATTGACGATACTTTGGTTGTTTCTCTAAAAGAGACTACTGAAGCGATCAGATTGTTAGCTGTGCAGAATAGTGTTGTTGCAGAGGGTGCAGGGGCTGTGTCTGTTGCAGCTGCTCTATCAGGCAGAGCAGGAACGGGTAAGATTGTGTGCATAGTCTCGGGAGGAAACATAGACCTCGATAATCTCGTAAAGATATTCCAAGGAAAAATACCCTAATCTAGTTGTATTATAAGGAATCAGCTTTTTTCTTTAAACCACTCAGATGCTGATTTCTCTATCTCCAAGTAAATAGTTAAATAATCATTAAATATAATATGTTCCAAGTTCTGCCGAGGGCATCATTCTGGTGACTTTTGGTGGAGCTTAAGCTCTATGCTCGCATTAAGAGGGCGAAAACACATGGATGAAGTAACACCTCAAGTATCTCCAGCTTCTAAAATAATTATACCCTCCTTGGTCATCTCCAGAGCGATAACATCTCTTCCTATTTTAGTTACGGGCTTGCTTCTCATTGACATTGGAGAGACATTTAACACGCCAGTCGGAATATCCGGACAAATAAGGACAGCCTCATCCGTTCTAAGCATTATATTTGCGCTCTCGATGGGATTTCTAAGTATGAGGTATAAACATAAAACGCTGTTATCCACAGGGTTACTAGTCTATAGCCTTTCTGCAGTTACCTGCGGACTCTCCCCCAATTTTTCAGTACTGCTTGGGGTATATGCTCTCAACGGGCTGGGGTTCTCCCTAGTAACTCCCATGGTTAACACATTAATCGGGGAATTATTACCGGTCGAGAAAAGGACAAGCGTCATCGGTTATACGGTAGCAGGATTGTCCCTATTCTACTTAACCGGTTCATTACTGACTTCTTACATTTCAGAGTCGGTGGGCTGGCGCTGGGCATTCATGGGGTTGATATTCCCAGTATCTGCTCTAAGCCTACTATTAACTCTAAAAGCCATACCCTCAAGAGAATCATCTAGGACAACGAGCGGTGCAAATGATGTAAGGGCTGGATTCAAGGCGACACTATCGAACAGGTCCGCAGTTGCCTGCTTGATAGGCTCTGCTTTGGGAATCGTAACTTGGAACTTCTATCTCATTTATGGAGCTTCATTCTGGAGGCAACGATATCTTATCTCGACGGGCTTTGTCTCTGTAGCTATGATCTTCACTTCTCTGAGCTATACTCTAGGTAGCCTACTGAGTGGAAGAGTTGTTAAAAGATTCGGCAGGAAACCCGTAGTGGTTCTTACGTCGCTCCTTTTAGGTATAGTTACTGTGGTTGCGACATATCCTCCATCATTTTGGCTCGCTTATCCTTTTGGTATTATCGCTAGTTTGTGTGCTGGAATGATGATTACTGGTTTCACTAGTTTGATACTAGAACAGATTCCGAGGTTTCGGGGAACTATGATGTCTTTAAGTTCAGCTGCAACAAGTCTGGGACAGCTCATCTGTGCTAGTCTTGGGGGGTTTCTTCTTCTTCAATATAATTATAATGTTCTTGGAGTTGGACTTGGTATAGCGGGTATTCTTTCTTCACTTGTTATCTATGCGTTTGCTTTAGACCCTGTTATGGCAAGGAGAGAACGAGTTGAGATAAACTGATCAATACTGTCTCATTTAATCTTGTATTGATAGTCTGTTTTCTATCTTAACCCAGGGATTAGTAAATAAGATACACATAACCATCACTTGAAACCACTCAGATGCTGATTCTAGGAGGATAAGAGTTGAGATGAAGAAAGGGTGACTGGGAATGGCTCGCACACACCAGTAAAACGATATTAACTTCCCATTGTTGTTCATGCAAACGTTATTTACACTTGAACGACCTGATTCGTCTAGAAATGTACGAATATCAGTTTGTGAACGTGGAATTCAGCTGGTGGGGACAAAAAGTGAAACAAGACTACCATAAGATCGTTGAGGAACACGCAAAGCAGGGGTGGAGACTCGTTCAGATATTTGCCCCAAGTACAGGTGCGGGTGGGAATGTCGGTTTCATTGAACTTATCTTTGAGAGAGAAATAAGTGATTGACCCCATGCTTCAATATAAGTGGCTATATCCCATTTTTTGAAACCATTCAGATGCTGATTCTAGTGTGAATCTTGGACATTAATTTGTATTGAGAAGAATGCTTTCCACACCTAGTTTACAGTTGCTTTTCCATGTATATCTTGATTCCTTCAGTTTCGCTTAACCTTGTCACTTCAATAGGAAATGCTTCGGTTTCTTTGAATCCTGCTTTTCTGTAAATATGTAATGCAGCAGCCATATATTCCGAGGTGTCAAGTCTCAGAGTCGAGTATCCGAAATCTCTGGCCTTTTCCTCTAAGCGTTTCATCATCACCTTACCAAATCCCATTCCCCGATACTTTGGGCGGATGTACATGCGTTTTATCTCGGCTACTCCATCCTCCTGCTTCCTTAACGCACCAATTCCCTCTGCTTTACCGTCTACTTCAAGGATGTAGATTATTCCCTCAGGTGGTTTAATCGATGTGAACTTTGGTAATGTGCTCTCAATTATTTCACGGATAGAGCTGCCTGGAGGTACGAGTTCTATCTCATATCTTGTTTTGACTTCGCTGTTGACCCATGTAGCGTGTTCGACGTTCAGCTCAAGAAACTGTGTTCTGTGAGTTTCTTCATTATATGGGACAAAGTGGGCATCAACCATCCTGAATCGAATAAGGATGACAATGAAGTGAAGATAAGATTATGGATTCATGGTTTGGACCGTACAAAAAGTTATAGATGTAAAGGATCAGATGACATTCAAGATTCTTTGGTGGAAGTATGTCTGAGAATGAGAAGGCTATTCTGAAATCGTATGAGGCTTTCAATAATCGTGATATTACCGGTTTTCTAGAGGTCTATGCAGATGACTTGATAATCAACTTACCATCAGGAAGAATAGTAAAAGGAAAAGAATATCCGAGAGCCTGGTATCAGGGCATAATTGAGAGTTTCCCTGATTGTAAATATCGAGTAGAACGAACAGCTTCAAAAGGCAACACAGTCTGGCTTGAAGTGACGAGCATAGTCACCCATACGAAGGAGTACCTCGGTATCCCTGCCTCTAACAAGCAGGTTAGAGTTCAATATGGCAGTAATATTAGATTTCGAAGATGGTAAGGTTAAGCGTTCAACTGAATACTGCAACATGGAGAGACTCAAGCAGATTCTTAGCGAGTAGATATGGTGTAAAAAAATAACTGAGAGTGAGAATGAGTATGATTAAGATTAATGGTAAAGAAGTGGAGTGGGAGAGAGCGCCTAACTTTGTGAATGATGTCCAGCGACATGTTTTGTGGAAGGATGAGCAGACAGGAGCCATGTTTGCTATCCTGAAGATCCAGAAGGGCGAGTACATCGAGCAACCGCCACACAGTCACCCCCATGCAAATCAATTCACGTTTAGGTTATCAGGGAAAATGGTACTACCCAATGGTAATCAGAGCTCCTTTAAAGAAGGCGATTATGGATTCGGATACTGTCCGAAAAATGAAAAACATGGAGCTACACCAGAAGGAGTTAAAGTCCTCGAAGACATGATATGGATCCACTACTGGGATGGGCCAGATGATTGGGCTGACTCTACAACTCACCAATGATTAATAAGAATTAATTTCGTAATGCAATGACGAGTTACCATTAGCCCCAAATCCTTATCTTTCTTTTTTCTTGAAACAGCTCAGATGTCGAACTAGTGAAGAAAAGAATTTGAGATAAAAGAAGAGATGAATTCAGATTATTCAATTATCTCTGGGTCCGGTGGTCCATCCCAGAAAAACAGGGTCAGACATTCCTTTGTTACCTTGGAAGCTCCATGTTTCTCACCTTTGTCGAAGTAGTAGACCGCCGTAGGCGTCAAAGGTGCCACAGTACCATCTGGCATCTCCATCTCCCCAGACAAACCGATCACTATCTGGTTCGCCTCTGGGTGTGAATGGATCTTGTCCGCCAAGCCCTCCGGGAACTTGATGAGGGCGAGGGTTGCCCCCGTCTTCTCGTCCTTCCACAAGGTCTTCTGTTTCACCTCGGTGAGGTAATAGCCTCTTGGCGGGTCCTCCCAATCAAGATCTTCGAAGGGAACTAATCTCATATCTGGATTCCTCTTGAATATAATTAGTATGTAAACGAGATAAGACTTGGGATGAAGAAGTATGATTATTAGGGTTGGCCGTCTCTAATTTATTACTAATGAGTAAATCATTAAATATTCAATGGATTCTACTTGAGTTCAAGGTTTCATTGTCACCCTAACCATAAGGTTTCCAATGGGACCCTAGCTCCGAGATGGGGAGCTATCTAAATATAAAGGAGGGAGGGAGAGATGAGCGAGTTGNAAGAGATTGATTTAAANTATGAAAAAGAACTTGTTGCACAACTAATCGATAAATGGCTGGAAGGATGGTCACGCAAAGATATTGATGTCATCCTGAGGCATGTAGCAAAAGATTTTGTCGGACAATCACCTATGCCCAATTGGTTAAAAATCACTGGACCAGAGGGCCTCAAGGAATATTTCCTAGAATCTTATGTAAAAGCCCCCTTAGGTCCTGTCACTCATGCAGAGTCACATATTGATGTTTCGGCATCTGGAGATCTAGCATACGAAATTGGTAGACACGATCATCTGGTGACAGAAGAATCTGGCAATACGCATGTATCACCGTGGAATCATCTTATTGTATTGAAGAAGATCGAAGGGGAATGGAAAATTATCGCCATTAGCGAGACTAAGAGCGAGTCACAGTAAAAAGGCATAAACCATATCCATTATCTTTTTTCTTGAAACCACTCAGATGCTTATTCCTTCATCTCTAAATAGTTAAATAATGATAAATTTAATAGGATTCAGGTTCTGCTATTAGGCATCTTTCAGGTGACTATTGGTAGACCCAAGCTCCGAGGTGGGGAGCTATACAAGTACCAAGAAAAAGGGGGGTGAAAACACTGGTTAAAGTGTTCGTACTTAGATACGATAAAGGCAAACTTCCCCCATCTGCTCTGACTGACGAGTTCAAGAAACAAGTCGGCGGGGCGATGGAGAAGTACTTTAAGGAGAATCCGGAAATCAAATTCAATGGGCTCTGGGTGAACGAAGAGGGCGTGGGAATCTGCGATTGGGATGCACCAGACACCGAGTTGGTTAAAAGGTTCATAGACGGTGTCGGGGGAACCTATGACGAAATCATAGCAGTAAAGAAAGTGCTATGATCCCCTGATAAATTTAGCCAATACTCTTTACCTATCTTTTTCTTGAAACCACTCAGATACTGATTCCAGTGAAGAAAAGAGTAGGGACGTAAAGAAATTAGTAATGAGGAGAAAATTAAGGTTAAGCATCTAAGGGTCAACTGATGCGAGTTACAGAAGATATCCCCCTCTTCTCCCTGAACTTCACGGTCGCATTAGCCAAATGCTCGAACCATATCCACCAATCAGGATTGTCCAATCGTTTTCGCTCCTCGTAAATAATGGGCTTCCATTTCTGCCACTGAAGCTCTGTCCCTATTTGCATGAGGAAATACACAGACTCGATGTCTATCAGACCCTGATGTAGGAGATATCCTAAGCCTTCTAGGAACTCAAACACCTCGAACCGTTTAGAGTAGAAATCCTTGTTTACCGAGGCACCATATTTTTTCTGGTAGTCGTTATAATCGCTCCATTCTGAGTCTAGGAGGTCCATGAAGTCGATATGAAACTCCTTATCTACGCCTTCTCACGAGTTTGCATCAAGGTCTGGACCTTTCTGGCTTTACTAGCATTCCTCACAGTAAGAACATAGTAGCTGAATCCCGCTATCACCCCGAAGATAGCCACAAAGTCCCTCACCACCTGAAGCATCGCTAGATCAACCATTCTAAATCGAGACTAGGATTAGGTCGAAGTGAAGAAAAGAGTATGGGGGCGCGATTCTCTAAGTTAGACCCCAGCTCCGGACTTTAGTTGGAGTGATGACGAGGATATACTTGCTCCAGCCTTCTTCTCGAACCCCATATTCTTCTTCGTACCTTGGATACTTCTCGTAGATGAGGTCTCGACCGGTCTCATGAAGCTTGCCGCTTGAAATCAGCTCCGCCCTTCCGCTCACCAGCACTCCTCGGATAACCTCCCAGGAAGGGAAATCATCCACCACAAATGAGACCCTCGGGTTTGCCCTTATGTTCCTAGCTTTCTTTGAGTCATATTTGATGTTTACATAGATCCTCTCTTCGTCTGCACCGAACCCCACCGGGGTCACTTGAGGTATCATCCTCTTCGAGCACGTGGCTAGCCTACCAACCCACTGTTTCCTCATATATTCCAGCTCTTTCTGGGAGAACGCCGTCATAAAATCGCCGGTAACGAATTGTACCGAGGGGATTAATAATCATATTTGTGTATATAATGGAATGGGTAAAGACCTGAGCTATTTATTCTTAGCTCTGTGCTTGACAATCTCATGGTAAAGGTACTCCCACGAGCCAGCCCATCCAGGCATGTTCCAGAACTGCCTCAACTCGTCTTTAATGGGGTCAAACTTCTCCCACATGAGAGTTGTGAGGCCACCAATCAAAAGGGATACCTTTTCTATAGGGAGGTCTCCCGTTCGGACCAGAGTGCCGGCACCTCCAAAAAACAGGACTAGAGTTCCTAATTTATTGTAATCCTCTGGATTCCAGTACTTCTCCACGAACTCATCGAAATCCTTGAACTCCCAAAGGAAGACCTCTTGGAGTGCTCGAACCTTTTCAGGCGTGTCTAANNTGCTGTANNCCTGCATCAGCAATTNAGCCGTTCGNGTCTTATTCTGGTTTCTAATTTGAANGGCATAGTAGGTTAGGGCTATCATTAAACCGATACCTGTTAATACAATCGAGATTGCCTGATAATCAACCATTCATCTCACTGTCAAGGAATAGGTCGAAGTAAAGAAAAGAGTATGGGGATAAAGAACTCGTGCACGAATGNACATAGGACTATAAATATAAGGTTATGAATCATCTGAACAGAGGAGGAAGGTTTTAGATGAGCATGCGCATTCCAAGGGAAGACCCCCGCCTGCACGTGGAAGATATCAAATATCCCGGTGAGACGGGAGATGTTCTCGCACATTACGCCAGGCCCAAGGGGGATGAGAAGCTGCCTGGGGTGGTCGTTGTCCCCGAGATCTGGGGCCTTGTACCCCACATTGAAGACGTCGCGAGGCGTGTAGCTTTAGAGGGATTCCTGGCTATCGCTCCAGACCCCCTCTCGCCCTTAGGGGGGACGCCTGAGGATGTCGATGAGGCTCGGTCGCTGATGCAAGAGCTCGACGGCCAGGAGACGACGAAGAACTTAGTCGCCGCAGTGGAGTACCTGAAGACGCATCCCCAGTCGACGGGGAAGGTGGGTGTCACGGGCTTCTGCTGGGGAGGAGGAGTGACGAACCAGGTCGCCGTCAACTCCCCAGATGTACAAGCAGCGGTCCCCTTCTACGGAAGGCAGCCAGCGACCGAAGACGTCCCAAAGATAAAGGCGTCTCTACTCGTCCATTACGCCGGTGACGACGAGCGCATCAACGCAGGCATCCCGGCATTCGAAGCGGCTCTAAGGAAGGCATCCGTCGAATACCAGATATTCATGTATGAGGGCGCCAAGCACGCCTTCTTCAACGACACAAGTACTCGATATCACGAGGAAGCCGCGAAGCTCGCCTGGGAACGGACGATAGCTTTCTTCAAAGAGAAACTGAAGACCTGATTGCCGTCATCTCGCGCTCTAGAGGTTCTGCCGCCTCCACAGGGCGGCCACCTCTGATACAAATTGATGACAATGAGTGAAGAAGAGCTTATATCCAGCGCACAGGTAGTTCAGCCCTGGTTCTCCGTCCGGGGTCATGATGAAGCGGTTCTTCGGACACCCTCCGTTGCACATGTCCCTGACCCCGCATTCCCGGCAATAGCGGGGTAAAGTCTCCAATTTGACCCTCCCGAACGCTCTTTGCGCCGGACTCTCTAGCAGCTCTACCAGAGGAGTCTCATTTATGTTCCCTAGGCGATGCTCAACGTCGACAAAATGGTCACATGAATAGAAGTCTCCGTTGTGTTCGATAACAATAATATCACCGCAGGTAGGCCGGAAAATGCACAGCGAATGATCCTGGTTGAAGGCGGTTCTGGCTGCCTCTTCGAAAATCTGCACTTTGACACGCCCGATGTCATGGTCTCTCCACTCGTCGAAGATGGTGCAGAGAAACGCTCCCCAGGCCTCGGCTGGCACGCTGATGTGGCTGACGCCGCCTCTGGCGTCCGGCTGCGGCTCGACCATGGGCAGAAAGGTTACGTATTGGGCGTTGATCTGCTTGAAGAATCGGTAGACCCGGAGGGGGAACTGGACGTTATGCGCATTCACCACGCACAGGACATCGGTGTAAACTCGGTGCTTCTGTAAGAGTTTATACCCCCGCATCGTCTGCTCGTGCGTGGGCTTCTGGTCCTTGGTGACGCGGTATCGATCATGCATCTCCCTGGTGCCATCTAGGCTAAGTCCAACAGCGAAACCCTCCATCGCAAGAAAGCGACACCAGTCCTCGTCGAGGAGGGTCCCGTTGGTCTGGATACCGTTTACAATCTGCCGATTAGGGGGCTTATGCTTGCGCTGCAATGCAACGATCTCGCGGAAGTAGTCCAAGCCCAAGACGGTCGGCTCCCCGCCATGCCAAGAGAACCTAATCACTGTACTTGGGCAAGCATCGATGTGCTGAACGATATACTCCTCCAGGATATCGTGGGGCATACGAAACGACTCGCCCTCGGGATAGAGATGTTCCTTCTTCAGGTAGTAGCAGTAGTGGCAGTCCAAGTTGCAGATTGAACCGATCGGTTTCACGAAAACCTGAAAATCGCGGGACGCTTTGACCATTGCTTAATCCTACGGTTATTTAGTATTCATAAGCGCGCAGTAACTGAGTTATATTCAAGTATAAATGTTAGTCCGCAATGCGCGCGAATGGCCCGCGTTGTTCTTATCTGATATTGGCACTGTTTTGCATACGAGTCTTCGTCTTCATTCAAGAATTTATCACCGTCTTGCATTAAGTCGAAGTGAAGAAAATAATATGGGATTATGATGGTGAAGCTTATTTCACTCAATACTTTCAAGGAACTGTAAGACGTGAGGTAATACCTGGTCCCAACTGTTGAACGCTCCTCCATGATCGAGGCCAGGAAGGGACATAAATAACGCATTCTGCATGATCTCTGCACACGCTTTAGCCCTTGAATGAGGGTACGTGTCCTCTTCACCAGCGTAGAATAGGCAGGGAATAGTAAGCATCGGCAGATATTCGGCCATCCCGATGTTTTCATAGTTTGAACAGTAAGCGATCAAGGCATCCAAGTCATCATTCAGCCATTTATCTCTCTCCCACTTCTCCATTTCTCTGCCCCTGCCTTTCTCTATCGAAGCGATCACCGCATCGACCCCCTGTTCAAATGTGCGAATGTAGCCTTGCAGTTCCTCCATTTCTTCCTTTGAGTCCTTCTCACTCAACCCGTTGCCGCCGATTATCAGGGAGCTGAACCTGTCAGGGGCGTATCTTCCTGCAGCGAGGGCTACCCTTCCACCCATTGAGTAGCCCCAGAAGTGTGCTTTTTCGATCCCCAGATCATCCAGAACTGCTACAACATCACCTACCATAAACTCCATGCTGTGTTTCTCAGGGCCATGGGGCTTATCACTCTTCCCTCGACCTCTAGCGTCCATCAATATAAAGCGGTACTTGCCCTTCAGGGCCTCAACGTACCCCGCCCTGCTCCATTCTTCATGTGTACCTCCGAGGCCATGATGTAATACCAAGGGAGAGCCGTCTCCAACCACTTTATAGAAGATTCTGACGCCATAATTATATGCAAAAGGCATTCATCTCACCGTCTTTGATTAAGTCGAAGCGCATAAAAGAGTATAGTAAAAGGGATGGATGATACAAGATCAACAAGGATTACTCCCTAAATTCGATAATAGTGTGTTCTTCTGATCGCGCCAACTGATCTACCATGCTAACACCCTACTAGGATTAGCCCATTTTGAGGATAAAGATATGGTTCCTGATTGGGAATGGCAAACCCTAAAGATTGAAGATTTAAGATAAAGATAAAACATACCCGTTAAAGATATGGTTTGGGTTTGGTGTAATTAATAAAATCATCTAAGATAATAAACAATCTCAAATCTCTAGTCATTGAGGGGAGTCAAACAAACCCATCAGTCTGCTGAGGTCTTTTTCTTGAAACCACTCAGATGCTGATATCTGTTTCCTTTAGAAAATTGTTAAATAATTAAGTGAGCCAAGTAGGTTTGGGTTCTTTTCAGAGGGTGGGATGTGCTTCTGGTGGAACCTAGCTCCAGATGTGGAGTTGTATAAGTACCAAGAGGGAGAGGGGAGGTGGGTTGAATGGGTCGGATAGAAAAGTCGATTGAAATAAAAGCTCCACCTGAGAAAGTCTGGGAATTGCTTGCGTTGGACAGGCTTCCCGAGTGGAATGAAGAATATGGGAATGTGAAATATACTTCTGAGTTGCGTAACCCCGAAGACAAGTACAGGGTTGGAGCATCTTCTCACACGAATATAAAAGGAGCAGGAGCAATTNATTTTAAAATCACGGAGAGTCTAAAAAACGAGAAGATGACATTTCGCATGATAGGAAAAAGAGCCAACAATACTGTTGTAACATATGTCTTGAAATCCATAGATGAGGGAACGCAATTCGCATATGTGATGACCTACCAACTGCCTTGGGGGAGTCTTGGTAAGTTCATCGGTAAAATTGGTCAGGGTATGCTAGAAAAGGAAGCCGAGAAATCGTTAGAGAAGTTGAAAAGTATTCTGGAGAAATAGCAACTAGCCCTACCTAGAAACCTCATCCATCCTTTTTCTTGAAACCACTCAGATGCTGATTCTAGTGAAGAAAAGAGTATGGATGATGAAAGGGTAGGGCTGGCATTATGGTTTGTGCTCTTGAGGATCATGATGTGGTAGAAGGCGTCCACGCACTTGGACTTGGTGGCGTTTGAGTGAGTCCCTTTTCTTGACGTATCCTCATCATCTCCTTAGCCGTATACTCAAACCATTTCAGGAACTCAGGATCATCCCTCCGCTTACGAAACCTCATGATCACGGGCTCCCACTTCTTCCAATGCCATACCTGCGCAAATCCACCTCCGAAGTTATAGACCATCTCAGGATCAATGAGTTTCTGAGACATCATGTAGCCCAATCCATCTATGTGCCAAAACATCGAGAACATTTTAGCATGCAGACTTGAGTCAGGACCCAATAATAATTTCTCCATGAACTCGTCGACATTGTCGTATTCCAATCTCAACAAGTCTATGGACTTTTTCACGAATTCCTCTGAGGTGATTCTCATGAATAGCTGCATGTATAGCTGTGCTTTCCTTGTCTCAAGTTGTAACTGTTGCATTCTCTGGGAGTTCCTCACTACCATTACATAGTACGTGAATCCCGCTATTACGCCGAAGATAGCCACAAGATCCCTCACCACCTGAAGCATCGCTAGATCAACCATCTGGATCACACTAGAATTAGGTAGAAGTGAAGAAAAGAGTATGGGGGATAAAGAAAAAGTGGGAGTTACTTGTTGTATTTTGCTTTCAGTTCAGGTATATCCTCTCTCGCTATCTTCTCAAAGACTGGAAGCTGTTCCTCACGATAGGGATAAGACAGCAGGACCTCTGTCATCCCCATATCCATATATGGTCTTACCATCTCTCTGAATGCTTCCTCTGNTTCATAGTAGCAGAATAATCCCCTTTGTTTTTCAACATCTGAATAATAGAACCAAATGGAACGACGGAGAGAGGTTGGATCCCTGTCCATCTCTCCGCAGTACCTGTCGATGAGCTCGTTTCGATGGCGGACCTCCTCCAGCCTTTCCGCAGGCCCTAGGGTGGTCCAGGTGTCTGCATATCGAGCCGCAAGCTTGAGCATCCTTGGTCTAAGTGCAGCTATCGTTATTGGGGGTCTGGGCTTCTGGACAGGTCGAGGGCTCATTACGGCTTCCTTGACCTTGTAGTATTGCCCCTCATAGTTTGTAACTTTGTTACGGAGTAGCTGGTCTACGATCTCTACGTATTCACTGAATCGTGCTACTCGCTCCCTTGGACTCCAGTTTGGGATGCCCGTCATCTCATAGCTTCTATCGGATCTGACCCCGGAGCCCAGACCTAGCTCCAATCGACCGTTGGAGATGTGGTCGACTGTCATGGCNTGTCGTGCGAGGAACGCCGGGTTCCTCCAGGCGATAGGGGTAACAAGTGTCCCTATACGGATCTTGCTGGTCTGCGTTGCGAGGGCTGAGAGGAGTGTCCACGCCTCGAACCAGGGCTGACTCGGATAAAAAAAATGTGCGAAGTGATCTCCGAATCCTGCTATGTCGAAACCAAGTTCCTCGATGTACAGAAATCGTCTCACAAACTCATCCCACGGGACATCTGGTAGGAAGGCTATTCCAAATCGAAGTTCATGGCTCAGCTTCAATGTGTTCTCAGAAATTGTATTAGCCCATTTTGAGGATAAAGATACCGGCCCAGGGATTAGAATTGGTTTAGGTTTTCGAAGCCTCGGCCTGTGCACTGTTAACGGAAAATAATTAAATAGTATATACAGTCTATATAGCTTCAAGGTTCTACAGTATCGTCCAAGTAGTGCATGCTGTAGGACCTAAGCTCCGAGGTGGGGAGCTATACAAGTACCAAGAAGAGGAGGTGAGGAAACATCCCCCATGTAATTGCCGTACACGAATGGCCACCAGAGGACCAGATAACCGTCATAAAGGAGATGATAGCGGGCTTCACCGATCTAATCGAAGGAACCTCTCCGGAGGGAATAGAGCTCTGTTACACCTGGGCGAGAACCGACATCGGAGCCTTCTGCCTGTGGAACGTGCCCAGCGTGGAGGCACTTGAAAAGTTCTTCAAGAAATTTGGGCCCACTATGCTGAAGACTACCAAGTTCTACCCCGTACTCCAGGTATACCCAGGAACCATAGAGTACGAGCTGAGCTTACTGCAGACGATTGTCGACATGGCATCAGGATAGTAGTATATCCTCTTTTTTTCCTTTCAGCTACTGCGTTCTACTAGTACGCTCATCACAGAGTGAAATGTTAAATAATGATCCGCTCAAGTAGGTTCAAGGTTTCATTGTCACCTTAAAAAGGTCTCAATGGAGCCTAGNTCCGAGGTGGGGAGCTATACAACCAGACACCTAAAATGTACTCAAACAACAAATCCACAAACACTTAGACATTTAATGTAAAAATACCATTAATTAAGCGACCCACCTGCACGGCGCGCAGAGCCGCTATGAAAGTTGAATCTAATTTGAGGGATGAAACATGAGCAATGGTACGCCCTTAAAAGAAGGACGTTTTAATGGTAGATTCATCCTTCCTTCGCTTGTCTCATCTCGCTTCGCGACCCAACCCCCAGCGATTCTTACAGGACTTCTCCTAATAGACATCGGAGAAACCTTCGGAAGTTCCGTCGGCGTTATGGGGCAGATTCGTACTCTTTCTGCGATTGTTTCGTTTATCTTCGCTTTGCTCATGGGCGCTCTGAGCGTTCGATTCAGGCATAAATCGTTATTGGCGATGGGGCTTTTATTCTACTGCATCTCAGCTTTCGGTTGTTCAATCGCTCCGAATTTCACCTCAATGCTCGCAGCTTACTCTCTTTCTGGGCTAGGTTTGGGGATGGTAGCGCCGATGGTTACTACACTAGTTGCGACCTATCTTCCTGTCGAGAGGCGGGCGAGGGCGATTGGATTGATCATGGCAGGAGCGGCCTTATCGTCCGTTGTTGGAGCACCAGCAATCGGATTCATCGCAGGTCTATGGGGGTGGCGTATGGCTTTCCTCGGATTCGTGCTTCCAATCTCTTTCCTGAGTCTCCTGTTAGCCGTTAAAGGCCTTCCCTCAGCTGTTGGTGGCCAACAAGTCGGGTTGAGTGAGGGGAGATACTTCGCCGGATTTAAGGCGGTCGTCTCCAACAGTTCTGCCGTTGCTTGTTTAGCCGGTGAAGTGCTTCGAGTATCTGGGTTTATGGTTTTTTACATCTATGGTGCATCATTTTTAAGGCAACGATTCATGATGTCAACAGGTTTTGCATCCATTGTTATGACAATATTGGCTCTGTGCTACACTGTAGGTAGCATTGTCACTGGGCGACTTGTAGCCAGCTTTGGAAGGAAGTCCGTAACAGTCTTAGCTATTTTTCTATCAGGTGTATTTACAATCTCTTTTACACTCTCGCCCAATCTATGGTTGGCTTTAATGGTGTGTTTCCTGGGCAGCTGTTTTGCCGGCATAAACTCTTCAGCAGCTCAGAGCTTGAATCTTGAACAGGTTCCAGAGTTTCGTGGCGCAATGATGTCGATAAGCACGGCAGCTATGAATATGGGTGAGGCTATCGGGGCAGGTATAGGAGGACTTGTACTGCTTCTATTCGGCTTTGAGGTACTTGGCATCTCTCTAGGAGCAATTGGAATCGTAGCAGCAATAATCTATCATCTCCTAACCACAGACCCGACGAGAACATAGATACACATTAACGGAGCCTCAGCTCCGAGGAGTGATTACTTTAATACCGAAAAAATTAGGAGTTAAGAAGACAGATAACTCCAAAGGTGGGGAAACCGCTTTTAACCTTTAAATCTTCTTCAACTATTCTTGGATCATGACTTCAATTCTTGAGTCAGTTGAATGGGGTGAACGCGCTCTCTCACTTCTTACCCGCTGCTTAGAGCTGGAGAATGGTAACCCCGCTGTGATGATCATCAGGCACTCAGAGGTCGACTACCAAACTATGGAGGACCTCCCTGTTGCCACCTTAACAGAGACAGGTAAAGCGGCTGCCCTCGAATTCGGTACCAAGTTGCCCTCTGACCGTTCATACAGGATATACCATAGTACGTTCGACAGGGCAAAAAAGACCGCTGAGAACATCGTCAAGGGGCTCGATAATATTGGAGTAGAAGTGGAGCTCTACGGGGAACATCCTGAGTTTAATATGTCAGGAAACCGGGACCGAATCGTGGAATTCATCTGGGACTCGACCCAAAGAAATAGGCGTTGGGTCCATGATTGGTTTAGTGGACGCCTCTCCCCTTCCATCTTCCCTCCATCTTTAGAAACTGCAAAGGCCGCTGCTGCGGTCATGATCCATAACCTACAAGATGCAGGGCCTGAGACTTTCGACGTTTATGCGTGTCACGCAGAGATGGTTCTACTCTTCATGTTTCATTGGCTTGGAGAGATTCCTGAACGACGTTGGGCGCGGTATCTCAACGGCTTCGTCCTCCAGTTCAGCGATGACTCTATTGTGTGGTTCGACGGTGATAGGAGAAAGGAGGTTTTATATCCTCACTGGTGGAACTTTTAACTCTCAATCGTTAAATCATCCTCCATTTTTCTCTTGGAACCACTCAGATGCTGATTCTAGAAGCATAAAGAAAGAGTAGTTAGGGCTGGCTGTCTAGGTCTTGAGTTCTGGGCGTGCGTGTGTGGGGCGCACGAATGAGTAGATACCGCGAGTTCGACACGGGGGTTCGATCGATTTTATATAATCAAAATTTGCTCGACACGAGCGCATGGTATATATTTAACCCTCATCTAGACATAAACGTAGGTGATAAAATGCCACTATATGTAGTTCTAGGAAATTTTACACAGAAAAGAATTGAGACTATTAAGAACCTACCAGAGGGAATAACAGAAAGTAGAAAAGTTTTTGAATCCTTCGGAGTTAAAATAAAACAACTAGTTTTTACAATGGGACGATATGACGTTGTAGGTATATTTGAAGCTCCAAACGAAGAGGCAATTAGTAAAGCTCTTCTAAGTTGGGGCAGTAGAGGACTTCTCAGAACAGAGACTCTGACGGGATTCACGCCAGAGAAAATGATTGAACTGGTAAAAGGAATATAGTATAATTATCTTATCCCTCTTTTTCTCGAACCCACTCAGATGTTGATTCCAGAAGCATAAAGAATTAGTGGGGACGAACATGAAGGAAAGACGGAAGCTTGGTAGTATGATGTACTTCAAACGCTATCATGCGAGCGCAGGCGCTCGTGGCATGTAATGGGCGCATTCGGGAGAAATCCCTTCTCAATTTATGGCGCTGTGAATTATTCCTCGGTATAGTTGTGAAAACGAGTGACGAAATTGGTGAGATTTCACTCGTGTCCGAGCTTGATGAGTTGTTCCCTCAGCATCGATTCCATACGATCCAGGTGGATGTCGATGATTCTCTGGCCGTGCGTCGCTGACGCGTGTTCTCTTGGGTCCTTCCCTATGATACCCAATGGCCACTCTCCGGTGTCCTTCGGAAGGTTTTCCATGTGGACCAGGCTGGGGTGCAGCGCCATCATTATCGATGTCTCGTTCGCTGCGGCGTGATCGTACTGAAACTCCGTGGATGGCTGCCTCTCCTCCCTTCTCCGCCAGACCGTCAGTACGACTAGGTCGAACTTCTCTTCCAGCATTCCGCCGTTTTTGACAAAGTGGTTTGTGGAGGGGCCGTGCCCGTGGGCGACCACGATCCTGAACCCCGCGCGGCGAAGCTGCTTGAGTACTGCTTCGACCATCTCCGAGAACAGCTGGTCTGACACCCAGTACGCGCTCCCCCTGAGCCTTTGGGGCGGGTTAGGGACTTGCTTGGTGAGGTCCATGCCGTAGTACTCGATTCCGTTGACCTCCCGCATGCTGTCCGGCCCGAGGAAGAGAGGCGGCAGAACTACGCCGCCGACGTGCCTCGCGAGCTGCATGAAAAGGCCCTGGCTCTGGAGGAAATCGCTTCCCAACGGAAGATGCGGCCCGTGCCACTCTAGGGTCCCCAGGGGGAGGTACGCCACTGGGGCTGCCTCGATGCGCGACTCGAATTCGGCCGGAGTCAATCTCTCATAAAGAACTTCCTCAGTCATCTGGAATCGACTCGCAAATATTGTACGCTTGGCTTTTTGATGTTTTTGTTAGATACTGCGACTCTGAATGCGATTATCTTGTTAGGCCCAGTCTTGATTCAATCGGCGCACAGACCAACGAGATATCGAATATTATTGACGTACAGGGGTTGCGTCCATGTTTTTCAGGTCGAAAGCCACCAATAGAACGTGTATGAGTGGATAGAATTCAAGGAGAATGGAAAGGTAGATACGTATACCCCTACTGTAGATTAGAAGGCGAGTAATGATGATCGTTGAGAAGTCCTTTGATACAGGTGAGGTGGTGCTCAACTACGCTGAGGGACCGAACAATGGACCACCGCTGGTCCTACTTCATGGCGTTACAAGCAGGTGGCAGACTTTCAACCCTATTATCAACGAATTCATAAACAGATGGCATATCTACGCCTTGGATTTCAGAGGTCATGGTAAATCAGGTAGAACACCAGAGAAGTATGGGCTACGATACCATTACAACGACACAGTCAAGTTCATCACCCAAGTTGTCAGAGAACCCTCAGTGATCTTCGGCCATTCCCTTGGAGGAAGAACAGCGCTCATACTTGCTGCAAACAACCCGTACATCACGAGGGCTATCATCCTGGGTGATATCAGCCTGAGCTTCAGCAACGAGGTTGAGAGACTACGGAACTTCTTTCTCAAGCTAGGTGGGGTCCTGAAGGATAAACGGGCTGTCAAGGATATTTTTGATGCGTATCGAGATGATGTGGAGGATACAGAGCTGCTATTGACTAGGGCGAGGAATTTCAGTATGCTGGACCCTGGGATGCCTGCCAGTATAGCGGATAAGCTCACTGACCCTGATGACCCTGAATCCTATTTCTATGGGTACAAGCCTGATGAGCTGATGGCTGAGGTTAGGTGTCCTGTGTTGCTTCTTCAAGCCGAGAATGGGATGATGTCTGATGGGGACGTCAAGAGAGCACTCGGGGTCTTAGCTGAGGGTTATCATGTAAAACTGATGGGATTCACACATTTCTTACACCTCCAAAAGGCAGCACCGGTCATCAGGGCGGTCAACGCATTTCTTGAATCCCTCAGGTGAACTGGACAAGATACCCTTCCAGGGAACCCTTATTTCTCCCTCTTTCAGTGAAATATCCCCTGGATCTATACTCTTACCCATATACATAACATGAAATCCGGTATCTCCTAAAAGAGTAAAAAATATACTCCTTTAGCTTCTCCTTTCTCGCAACAGCCTGATAAACCATACAATAGGATTCAACCTTGGAACTCTTTTCATATAATTTCTGTATTCATCGCCAAACTTCAAGATGAGTCCTTTCTCCTCCTTCGGTATCTCTGTATAGATCCAAAAGGCTATTGGTACGCCGATAATTGCACTGAGCCAATGCTGGGAAACGAGAACGGAGGCAAACATCATTGACATACAGCCCAGATACTGTGGATGCCGAACAATGCCATATAGTCCTGTATCGACTACAGCTGTAACGTCCATGGAACTCTTCCCTTCCTGAGGCTTCCCCTTCCTCGGGAAGTATATGGCTGTAGCAAGGAAGAAAGGTAGGCCAATCACCGTGACAAGCCATCCGACGTACAGAGGGATTCTTAGACCTAACGACGGCCCAAATATTGTCCCATATGCCACTCCCCCAAATATCTGGGCGAACATTGTGAGCAGTATGGCTTTCTGCCAAGCGGGAGCCCCTCCGAAGACGACTCTAATAGCCTGGATGGGACATTCAGATTCGCATGTGTAGCACTGCACACAATTTAGTTCCTTGATTGGAAGGGGCTTTCTCTCCGATGTGGGATGACCTGGAGTCTCCTTCCACTCGTATAGCTGCATTGGACAGACCTCAAGACAAGTACCACATCCATTGCAGATGTCCCAGTCTACCGCTACATAGGTTCCACGTATTCCGAGTTTCTTGGGTGGTTCTACAGGCCCCCAGATGGCTATACCTTCCTCTTTCCCGACTTTATTTCTGTTCTTCTGGAAAGCAGGATCTATAGGCAAAATTAACCGCCTATTTGTCTAATTCACAAGTTACTATAAAAAATAAGACGATGTGGAAATATGTCAAGGATGACCAGAATCTTCACCTCTGAGTAAATCGTTATATAATCAATGGTTTCTACTTGAGTTCAAGGTTTCATTGTCACCTTAACCATAAGGTTTCTGATGGAGCCTAGCTCCTCGGAGTGATTACATTAATATCGTAAAAATCAGGAGTTAATAAGTTAGAGACGAAGGAAGCGTAGAAGCAAATCTTCTCTCCTCTCCCTGATTTGCGCTCACGTATGCGTATTATCATTTAAATTAATCCAAGTTCTAGAAATCACATAATTCATAAATGGAGAATCAAACAATGGAAAGACCTTCAGTTTTAAAGGACCTCAACTTGTGGGTTGCACTGACAATAATCCTCGTCACAACCATTCTCTCAATAGCCACCTTTTTCCGCTGGCTCCATCTGCGTTTCCAAGTTGGTCCATTCTATTTCACTCATTGGCTAGGTTGGATAGGAGCCCTATTCATAGCTTTTTACACGCCAATCTACTACATCTTAAAGCGAAGAAACCCGAAGCTAGTTAAAACACTCATCAAAATTCATGTCTTTGGCAACTTAATTGCCGTCATGTTGATATCAATACACTACGCTCAACAAATGGGTAGACCAGCACAATTCTATCCGGAGTTAGGAACAGGATTAACATTGTACATTGTAATGTTCATACTAGTAGCTACAGGTTTTCTTCACAGATTTGGGATATTAGGTAAATTAGGGCGATATCGCATAATTCTACCTCATCAAAATAGATTTTTACATATTGCTATAACTTTGACCTTCTATATTGTAATAATTGTTCATGCATTACGTAATATGGGTGTTTTATAGGGCATCGTCGATCTTTTTCTCAAATCCACTCAGATGCTGATTCGTATATTAATTAAAGGGTGATTCTAAAATAGTGAGACTATGTTGTTTAACCTGTCAAACTGGTGACTACCTTGGAAAACACTTCCTTGAATGAGACGATAAGTTTACTGTCTGAACTCATTCGGAACAAGTGTGTAAACCCTCCCGGCAACGAAATTAAATCCATAAAAACCGTTCAGAGAATGTTACATGAGCACGATATTGAGAGCCATGTTTTCGAATCAGCCCCTAACCGAGGAAATCTAGTGGCCAGGATTCCGGGGACGGGTTCTGGCCCCAAGTTGATGTTCGGCCCCGCTCACGTCGACGTGGTGCCGGTGGAAAACGTTGATGCCTGGCATGAGGACCCATTTTCAGGCATCGTCAAGGAAGGATATGTGTGGGGTCGCGGAGCCTTGGACATGCTCTTCATCGTTGCAGCTCAAGTACAGGCTTTCATTAAACTTCACGAGGAAGGGTTTCAACCAAAGGGGGATTTGATCCTACTAGTGGTCTCTGATGAGGAAGCTGGAGGAACATTCGGGGCGCAGTGGATGGTGAAGAATCATCCGGAGCTTGTCAGGACCGACTACGCTGTCACAGAAGCAGGCGGGATATCCATCGCTCCAGGCAAGATACTCTTCATGACCGGAGAAAAGGGCGTAGCGGCGAAACGCATGTCTTTCAAAGGAAAATCCGGCCACGGTTCTATGCCGCATGGAAGCGATAACGCGATCGTAAAAATGAGCGAAGCAGTCACTCGTATCTCTAATTATGACTCCCCTATTACGACAAAATATCTCAGCGATGTAGCAGGTGGATTAGAATTAGGGTTCATACAACGCCTGATGTTGACAAATCCATGGCTCCTACCTTTCACCCTAAATAGGTTGAAGGGCCGAGAGCCGATGATGGCCATGTTGATGCATGGGCTCAGCAGAATGACGATATCACCGAACATCGCGCACGGAGGAGTGAAGGTGAACGTCATACCCGAAAAAGCCTACGTCGATTTGGACATAAGAACCCTACCCGGGCAAGACAACGAGTATGTAATTTCTCAACTGAGACAAGCGCTTGGTCCATTGGCTGAGGAGGCTACAATTGAGGATCTTCCGAGCAAAGAAGGAGGCTTCATGTCATTCGGTAATGCCAGCCCCTCCCGTTCGGATTTCGTGGTCGCTATGGAAAAAGCTGTGAGAAAAGAGATACCGAACGGCACTCTAGTTCCGTTGATTTTGCCCGGAGCGTCAGATTGCAGATTTTTACGTGAGTTAGGTACTGAAGCCTATGGTTTCTCACTCTTCGACCCGGAGACACCTACGACCCATTTAGCTGATCTTGCTCATGGAGCCAACGAAAGAATAAGTATAAAAACACTGGATCTGACTCAGAAGGTCTACTATCACCTTGCCAGAGATTTTCTGAAATAAATCGTATGCGGTAACATGCTCCCTCTTTTTCTCTAAACCACTCAGATGCTGATTCTAGTCTGGATAAGGGTTGGGATAAAGAAAGATGGCGTATGGATGAGAATGATGAAATTTATCTATTATTACCTGATCCTATGAAATTCATTAGTTTTCTACTCTTCGATGGCAATTACTCTAAGTGGAAACGCATCCAAGCCTACAACAGGAATCGGAAGAGCATACACCTTCACTCTCGACTTAGATAGCTTATCCAAGTTAGCCAGACGCTCAATCAACGGAATATCCGCTCTGAACAATGCCAGATGGTTCTCATTTGCATGACTCACCGAGTGAGGTATCTCTACACCTGCAGAGTCGACTCCCATCAGCTTCATGCCTGCGTCCACCAACCATCTGATAGCTTCTGTCGAGAAGTAATGAGTCTCTCCCATCATGCAGAACACAATATCATTCTTTTTTATACCTCCGGCATCGTCTACTGCCTTATTCACCTGTTCCAGAGTGACTCCTGAATCAGAAATTACGTCTCGCAAATCAAGGATCACGGCATCTCCAATGAGCTTCTCAAGCGGTATCTGTGAGAGATCCATGCCGTCTTTGAGACAGTGGAGGGGCGCTTCGATGTGTGTGCCCACATGATCCATTAGTTCAACATCAGACATGACGTACCATTCTCCTTCAGGACGTATCATTCCAGGAACCTCTTCCAGAGCATCATGCATGTGAACAACGAATTTACGTTCTGCACCGACAGAGGTAGGCTCAATCACATGGGTTAGATCAACAATGCGAGTGACCATTTCATATTCCCTTCAGCTATTGGTTGATAGTACCTAAGGTGAAGTTAGGATAAGAGTTGGGGATAAAGAAGCTTGTTTGGACTGTCCAAAACGTTATAGACTCATAGGTTCCAGTAAAGTTCTGGGTTCTATTAGCGTTCTAATTGAGCCTAAGCTCCGAGGTGGGAAGCTTTAAAACCAGACACCTGAAATGTACTTAAACAGCAAATCCACAATTACTTTTACATTTAATGTAAAAAATGCCATTGGTTAAGTGAGCTACCCTTTCGAAGGGCACATTGTTAAATATTGATTGAATCTAATGAATTCAAGGTTTCATTGTTACCCTATCAAGGGTTTCAGTGGAACTAGCTCCGAGGTGGGGGCTGTTCAAGTACCAAGAAGATGAGAGGTGGGTTAAGTGACTCGGATGGAAAAGTCGATTGAGATCATGGCTCCGCCCGAGAAGGTCTGGGAGATGCTGGCTCTGGACAGGCTTACAGAATGGGTGCCNGGATACAAACGTGATCTGAAGAGCGTGGANTACANTTCCNAGATACGCACACCCGAAGACAAGTTAAGATTGGGTGCATCTGCTCGCGGGATACCTAAGAAGAAGGGTGAATTTAATTTTGAGATCAAGGAGAGTCTTGAAAACCAGAAGTTTACGTACCGTTTATCCGGTTCGTTAAACGTGCTCGTGACATCTACCTTGGAACCCGTACAGAAGGGAACTAAATTCACATATGTGTACGACTATGAAATGCCCTGGGGGATCCTGGGCAAGATCCTCGAGAAACTACTTATTAGTGATTTGAAAAAGGAATCCGAGAGTTCGTTAGAGAACCTTAAAAGCATTCTGGAGAAATAGTATTAAGCCTCACAAAGTAACACATTCCAATCTTTTTTTCTTGAAACCACTCAGATGCTGCTTCTAGTGAAGAAAAGAGTATGGGGAAGAAAGAAAGTGGGAAAACATAAGAAAGGATGTGCTTCATGTTCTAGGCTTGGAAGCGTGTTGTTCTACCAATGGCTTCATTACACGATATAGATACTCGAAGTGTTCACCTAATGTGGGCCAATCTCGAATTTCTCTAATATAGTTGATGTAGTCCTCGTTCCTCTCCCAAAAACGACGGGCTACGGGCCGCAGACTTCGACCACGGAACCATAGAGGCATTCTGTCGCCACGGTCCTGCTACGATGGTGGAGTCATTCTTCTGGCAGATAGACCATACCATAAAATACCAGCTGAGGAAGTTCCGGTCATCGGCTGAAGATTGCTACGAAGAGGAGTTCATACTATAAAAATAGCTCCTTAATCCACCGAGATTCAGTCCTTCCACTTTTTATTAGAACTAGATGGGTCGAAGTCTCCGTTATCCTTTTCAAATATCCGTTCACACGAGCTCAAGACGCTCACCAAACACGATACCGCTCAAGAAGTACAGTATCAAACTCAACCCAAAAAAAGCAAACAGAAAAGCACCCCTCCCGACCCAGACCGCGTGCGTTGGCTCTTAAAAAGCGATGAGAAGAAGACCATTAAGATTTCAGGGTTAAGATGCAAAGATTGCGGACACATTGAACTCTATGCAAAATAGTAAGCTGAGTCGTAATTGGACGTTTGCGTGCGCGGCGCGGGTCTTAGAAAAATTGAATTAGGCAGCATGAGTAATATTACCCTGATATAAATGTCAAGCACCATAAACGACCATTACAACTCGTTGCTCGAAAGATCAAAGGAGCTCACAGTGCTCATGTCCGCAGGGTCCATCCTCGGATGGGACATGCAGACCAAGATGCCTCCCCATGGATTGGAGCTAAAGAGCCAGCAGCTAGCGCTCCTCCAGAAGATCGGGCACCAGATGCTCACCAGCCCAGAGCTGAGAAAGACCCTCGAATCCATCGAGAAGCACAGGGACTACGAAGACCTCACGCAGGTCCAGAAACGTAACGTGTACCTGGCACGGATGAGGTACGATGAGGCCGTCAAGCTCCCCGAGAGACTGGTCGTCGAGATGGCGAAGCAGAGAACCATCGGTAGGGGCGTCTGGAGGAAGGCCAAGGCAACCAATGACTGGAGGCTCTTTCAGCCTGAATTGGAGAAGATCAAAGAA
>JGI2171J19970_10000251_pt1 | contig 26226 bp, 29 predicted proteins | sample DeeMarSWOR324_28_FD_19970 | JGI IMG/M metagenome (IMG submission 19970) | reverse complement strand
CACCCTGGTAAATTCTAATTCAGTGATCTGTATAGGTATAAAAGGAAAAATAATTCTGTAAGCTCGGTCATGAAATTGTGGTGGAGGTTACATGATAAGATCCTGACAATTTTCGATCAATAGGGGGAGAGAGACGTTAAATTGGTTAACATAATATTTTTTATGGAATCAAATATAATATTTTGGAATTTTGGTTCATTCTTGTAGGTTAAACCTTTATATACCATGGTTGGTATGTCTATATCGGTGTCAAACATAAGAATAAGAGAATTATCCCAGCAGAGCCAACAACGAAAAGAATCTCTGCTGGGCAGGGTGATTAACCGATTGAAAATCACCTCTATACTCTGGAAGGGTACAGATGTTAATAAAGGTTTTGATCCATTTTCTCTATCATGGGGAGATGAGGGGGAAGCTCTACAGGAGTTCAGTTTATTCATAAAAAAAGAATTATATCCTGTATTGGGACCATTATTCAAGGTAGGTGAATTAGCAACATACAAGAAAGAAGACATTTTAGATATACTCATTTATATGGTTGTTAATGGAGTTACCAGTGAAAATGGTGCAAAAGCATTCAAAGCAGAATACAAAAGAGAGGGTCCTTCTTCAAGAACCATACGGTACAGGCTGGAAAAATTAGAGTTTTCAGAAGTTCAATCTGCTTTTTTAGAAGCAAATGAAAAAATTTTATCTTTCGACCGTTATTTTTAGGACGTCCTTTTCCAGCGCTTCATCATACACAATTTCTGCGTCAAACCCGAGATCTTCACAGAGTTGCTCCAATGCCTCGAGCACATCTCCTCCAGCTTCATCAATGTATTCATCGAGATCTTTTTCTAGAGTTTCATCACTCAATTCAAGGAGCTCCTCAAAGATATCTTCGACAGCATCCTCAGCATCTAACCCAAAGGGATCAATATGTTTGACAGGTTATTAAAGCAGTACGTGTACAGGTTCAAACTCTGGGGGTTCTTTATGGTTCCTTTTATTACATCTCTTGTAAGGAACCGACCGATTTCAGGATCGTAGTAACGGACACCGTAATAGTACAGACCAGTTACATCTTGCTCTTTTCCATTGAATAGATAGTCTTCTGAGCCTTCTTCTGTGTATGCATCCCCAAAGGAGATCCCTCCCGTATAAAAAAACACATAGAAACGTTAGTAGATGATGTTGATCTATACACCAATTACTTTTTGAACCCATGTATTCTGAAAAACCAGCAATCACGTAGAAGAGTACTACCGCCAGACAGATCTAAAAAAAGATGAAAAAACGGTATAAGACCATTCCAGGATTGATCCGTGCTTTACATTTAAAGGCAATTTATTGGATTGTCCGGAATGGCTTTATCTCAGCAGATGAATCTCTCAGTATTGCACGACAAACCCTGAGTAAACACTACAATACAACCAATATTCACATTGTTTTCTCTCCAAAGAAAAAGCACGTTCTCACATACTGGTTTGATAATCCTTCAAAAAATAGTGAAAAACAATAGTTATAGAGTGCGTTCCAAGAAAAATTAACATTTTCTCAATTTTTTTACCAAGTTACTGGATACATGGAGTATTGTTCATCCATTTAACGAGATCAATTTCCTATGCTATACCTTTCAAGTAATGACTTAATTTTGAGTAATCTATCCCCCGAAGTCTTGACAACCCCGTATGGAGCAAACCTTTTTATTACCGTCCCAGTATGCACATCTATGGCAGATCCCTTTATCACCTTTCAGCCGTCAGGGAAACGGATCTTTTTTCGAAAAGGTTCCACTGTATTAGAAGCTGCCCAGGCTGCAGGAATCCAACTGCGTGCGGTATGCGGTGGAAAGGGGTTGTGCGGCAAATGCAAGGTGAAAGTGGCTGGATACAAAAAGTATACTGAAGAAGAAAAAGAATTCTTAACACAGGATGAGTTAACCCAAGGATTTCGTCTCGCATGTCAAGTAATCATCAACAATGATCTAACCGTGTACATCCCGGAAGCATCTGTATTAAAGAAACAGCGCATTCTAATAGAAGGTATCACGAGAAAGATTACATTAGAGCCCAATGTCAAAAAAGTCTTCTTGAAACTCCCTGAACCCACGCTAGAGGATAACAGAACAGATATTGTGAGAATCAGAGAATCTATAGAGTATCCCATTACCACAGTGAGCATGGAAGCAGTGAAAGAGATCCCCTTCGTGTTGAGAGATTCAGATTTTGAGGTCACCTTAGTATTATTGGCAGGTGAATTACTTGAATGCGAAAAGGGAGACACCACCCAAAAATGTTATGGAGTGGCCTTTGATATTGGAACCACCACAGTGGTAGGATATTTATTGGATTTAACCACAGGAGAACAATTAGCAGTCTGCGCTCGAATGAACCCTCAGATTAGTTTTGGCGACGATGTCATCTCCAGAATCAACTACGGACAAACTAAAGAAACGCTGGAACGGTTAACCACCAGTTTAAAGGTGTGTCTCTTAGAGATCATCGATGAACTATCTGATACGGCTGACATCGAAAAGGACTACATTTATGAATTATCTATAGCGGGGAACACCTGCATGCACCACTTGTTTCTGGGTATCTCCCCCAAAAGTCTGGCAGTCTCGCCGTACATCCCTGTGGTTAAAGAAGCATTATCTGTGCGTTCCACACTGTACGGGAAACCCATGTACGTGCTCCCTTTGATTGCAGGATTCGTGGGAGCAGATACAGTAGCAGATTTGGTGGCGTATCCCTTGGATGATAAACTACGGTTACTCATTGACATTGGCACCAACTGTGAGGTAGTTTTGGGGACCAGAGAAAGAATACTGGCGTGTTCTACTGCTGCTGGCCCTGCCTTTGAGGGAGCGCACATCAAATACGGGATGCGGGCAGCACCGGGTGCTATCGAGAGCGTTACCATTACAGATGACATTACTGTTCAAACTATTGATGATGAACCTCCTGAGGGGATTGCAGGTTCCGGATTAATCAGTTGTACAGCAGAGATGTTAAAATGGGGCATCATTGATTCTTCAGGACGGTTACAGACAGAGCACATATTTCAATCCAGAGTCAAAAGTACTGGTAGCCCTGAATTCATGCTGACAGACACGATTTCATTGACCCAGAAAGATCTGAGAGAGGTCCAGTTAGCCAAGGGAGCCATTTTTGCAGCCCAGCAGATTTTGTTAAAGACTTACGGGGTGGAAATTACTGACTTAGACGAGATCGTTTTGGCAGGTGCTTTTGGGAACTATATACCTGTAGAATCGGCAAAAATGATCGGGTTGATTTTTGACTTACCAGCAGATAAGATCAAGAGTATAGGGAATGCAGCAGGCGTGGGGGCCAAGCTCTGTTTGCTGTCCCGGAAAGAACGGGAACGGGCACAAATATTGTCAGAACATGTAGAGTACATTGAGCTGTCCACCAGAAAGGATTTTCAGCAGGAATTTATGGATGCTATGTTCTTTCCCCACTCAAATTTGGAATTGTTCCCTTCAGTAAAGAAAACTCTGGAAAAAACAAGTCCCTATTTTGATATATAATATAACGGAGGATGTTCTAATCCAGTAACATTCTGTGGAGATCACTTCTACTGCCAGATGTTAAAAAAATGAAATTTCCCAATCTGTACTGGTCAGTGAAAAAAGGGCTGTATTCTAACATCAATCATGCATAGAGCACATCCTCTTCTTCACGTGCTCGCATTTCTACCAGTTCTTCCACCCGTCTGGAGGAAGGGATCATTTTCTGCTCCCAAAAGTTACTGGTAATCTCCTCTTTATATTGTACGTAGTCCGGCATTCCATAGGATCTCTTTTTCTTTCTCTCTAAAGATTTCAAAATGGATTCCACGAATCGGGACAGTTCCTCACGGCATATCTCCTCTATAGATTGAGGGCCTCCATCGGTGAAAACCAGCTTCTCTGCAATCTGATTCAAGGGTATCCTCAGCCATATCTCTAAATCTGGATACGTCTGAAAAAGGTGGGCATACCTTCTGAGGACATCAACTTTATTCTCAGAGAGATATGCCCGGAAGTGAGGTCTTCTGTGCTTCTTGCGGACTGTCAGTGCACCCAGTCCTAAATCGGAGGCGAGATGAGATATGTCTTCTAAAAATGATTTGGAACGGGAGGTAATCTCAAATCCACCATTAGATCGGCTGGATAGAGAGATAATGTGTAACAAGAGAGATGATTCTTCCGTAATCTGAGACAGTGGATTTAACTCCGACCATCTGGCTCTCATGCGGGAGGGAATGCATGCTGATGATCTGTTCAGGGTTTTCACCCCGTAGTACGATTTCAAAATTTCAGTAATTGCTGAAGGAATCCGGGAGGTAGAATCATCAAATTCCCCAAAGCTGGTGTGCAGCCTTTCAAAGAGCCATCTCCTCCCTTTAGGAAAGGTATACAAGTGGTTCTTAGACATTTTCTGTAATAACTGGATGACGATCTTATCCAGGTTCCCATCTACCTGGAGGGGAAGCTTGTACTCACCGTTGTAGTAAGGGCTCACCGGTATACCTGGAGGCAGATGATACTGGGTGACACCTTTTAGTGCATTTGACCCAGAAAGTTCCACCAGTTGATCTAATGCCCACACAGGAATATCAGTTCTCCCCGTTCTCCAGCGGTGGACAGCATCTGCTAGTGTGTACTCACTCTGGTAGGTCCGGGCGTACCCTCTCTCTTCTGGTGCAACTTCCACAAACGTGTCCCACAAAAAGTACGCTATTTCCAGTTCTTTAATAGAAATACCATATTTCCTTCGCAATAAGGGATCTTCTTCAATTCTTACGATTTCATTCAAAGAGAGCACATCAGAGGAATGCTCTTCCAAAAAATAGGTGCGTCCCTTCTTGTTGACAATGTGCTGCTTTCTCAAGAAGTGCAAAAAATGGTACACTGCACTGGGACTCAACCCACTTTTTTCTATCAATTCTACAGCAGTATGCGGTTCTTCCGAGAGCAACTGCAAAATCTTACCCTTTTTCTTGCCATACAATGCATCAAAGACATTTTCAGGTGCATCATACTCCCTCTTTATAGTTCCCACCTTTTTCATGGCCTGAGAAAACAATTCTTTCCGCACATTCTGCTGCAGGGCAACTCTGATAAAGGGTGGAAATTCTCTCACTCCTATATGTTTTGATCTATATTCATACGGTTCCATGATCATCACTTTTAACTATTTCTATAGTAAATACTGTAGAAAAAGTTTATATAGGTTTCGGTTATACATGAAAGGTAAAAGGCGGAATGAGGGTTTGATCTATTAGTATTTGAGGGTATATGTTGCTTGATGCGTCCGACACAATGTTACTACGGTAGTGCAGGTAACGTGCAGGAATGCCTGAAGGTTCAACCTCAAAAAGAGTCTGTCAGCTGCTGTAGTATGCTTCCACCTCTTCCATCCACTGGTACCACGCAGGCTTTGGAGTGCCATCTGTTCTTCTCAATCCTATAAAGCACATGAAATCTGAAAATCGTGCCATTGTTTCTATGTCGTCCAAGATTTCATCAGCCACACCAGTGACAAAGAACTCTGCTGCCTTTCTGCATTCTTCTGGGGTAGAATCGTGAAGCGTGATCCACAGTAGAAACTCAATTCTGGATTTGTTTTCTTTTAGAATTCTGAAGACCTCTCTCACGTATGCTGCTTGCATATCCTCTGAACTCTCTAGTGACTGGGACGAACTCCAGGACGTTTCGACAACACCAATTTTTCTGTCTCCAGCCAAATCGAACATCGCAGCAAAGTACTCATCTACTTTCTGTGGATCTCCGCCAAAAGAGAAATTCCCCCCCATGGGGTAAAAGGTGTAAAAGACTATATCACCGGCTAATGCTTTTTGAGCAAGAGACTCACATGTATTCTGGACAACAGAATGGATAGCAACCTCCGTTCCCACTGGAACATCATTAGCGTTAGCCACAGCTTCCACCAGTACCCCGAAATCGGATGCTTGATCAGGATGCTGGTAGAGGTAAATATCTATCTCATTGCCAATCACCAGGTATTTTACTGTATCTTTGTATCGTTCCATAAAGGTTTCAGTGAATTGTACGAATCGTTCCACAAATGCAGGATCTGAAAAGCTCTTGAATGTCATATCTTCAGGCATGACATCCAGTTTTGACGTAAAAATTATGGGGATGACCGCCACAGCTTCAAATCCATTTTTCTTGAATTTTCCCAAGATGTAATCGGGGATTTTCCAGTCGTATTCCCCAGAAGATTTCTCGATTAACCCCCATTGGGCGTATAAATGGGCAACCTGGATGCGTGCTTCTTTGGCGTGTTCTAAAGCTTCATCGTAGTACTTCATGTCAGCGTTTCTGGGATTAATCCATAACCCAAGTTTACCAGTGGTTAAAACGTGTGCTGGTTCTTTTTCTTTCACATCCTGTTCTCCACATCCTGCCAAAAGGAACACAATCAAAATGGTAAAGGCTGTAAACCTTTTCATGTACAACTTTTTGCTGTTACCTTTATAGTTCTTTCCTTGGGTGAATTGTCTTATCGTTAGTGGTTCTCTCATTTGTTACACGTGTAACAAGTTGGCCGCTAAACGAGTCAGGCTGCAATGTACTAAAAGGGTTCATACGAGGCATGAAAAAGGAACCAACCTTAGCTATTGGAGTTAGAGAGATAATACTTTCAGAAGCAGTTCTCCTCGATCATGTGCTGTAATTCCCTCTTGGATTTGGCAGCCACTTCCCTCACCACTTCTTCCCCATTTCTAAAAATAATAAAGGTGGGCAACCCCATAATATCATACTTTTGAGCAGTAAATTTGTTCCGATCCACATTTAACTTACAAATTTTTATAAAATCCGCATATTCCTGCTCCAGCTCCTCCAGTATACCTTCTATAGCCTTACACGGCAAACACCATGACGCCCAAAAATCCACTAACACGGGTACATCAGACTGTAACACCTCTTTCTCAAACATCCTGTCTGTCAACTCCATGAGTTCACCTCATGTTTTCAGTTCAGGTTCTACCTCTACCTTTTCTTGTCCTCTGTCCAACCTCGGTTTGTACCCCATATCCTCTCTTGTACCTGGCTCGTACACTTCTAGAACATCTGACACTTTCTTGAATCCATCCCACCTGGTTCTCGGCATAATCAAGTGCACCTTCTCCTCAATCCTTTTTTTAATGTCTGGCTGCATCAACAATTCAAACATTCTCGTAATCTCCTTTTCCAAACTTACCTTGGGCGTGAACCCGAATACATGTGGTAATTTTCTGGAGACTGCCTCAAACGGGTGTCTATCTGCTTCCACCCTGGGATTTTCCAGCTTCTGTATTTTAATATCTGACCCAAAGGTCCCCGCCACTTTAGCCACTGTCTCTGCCAGAACGTTCAACTTATGTAACCCTGACACCTGGTTCACCACATCGTACTGTCCTGGTTCAGGCGGTGACACAATCAATCGAGCCATACACTCCATAGCATCCTCTAAAGCAATGAACCCCCTGATTTGTTCTCCTGTTCCATAAATGGTTAACGGCATCTCTAAAATGGCCTGAGTCACGAACCGGTTCATTACTGTGCCAAACCACTCATCCACATCCAGCCTCGTCCGTAATCTCGGGTCTGCTGCCACCTCATCTGTGTGAACACCGTAGATAACACCTTGCATGACATCGTACGACCGTAACCACCAGTACTTGCACGCTTCATACACGTTAAAGGTATCCTGCACCTTGCTCACGTGGTAGAACGAGACCGGATCTCTCGGCGTCAACTCCCCCCCTAGACTCCATTCCCTGTTGTCCCACACCATCACTGCATCTGCTGGGAACATGCCTTCAAATAACGGTCTCCCCGTCAACGGACTCCCGTACTCACCCATGGTGCCTAACTTGATCAAACACGTCTCCGGTACCACCTCTTTGATCAAAAAGAGAAGTCCTAGTGTCCCTAACACGTTGTTTTCCTGGACTTTTACTGCATGGTCACAGTCTACCATACTGTAGGGAGCACTGGGTATTTCAGCGTAATGTACAATGGCTTCAGGTTTGACCTCTTCCATGAATTCTTTTAATTTTGATCGATCCTGAATATCTATCCTCCTGAAGTTAATGTTAACACCCAGAACTTCTTTTGCTGCGTGCAGCCTTTCTGTCATCCGTTCAATGGGAACAATAGTGTGCGCTCCTTTTTCCATGACACAGTCTCTCCGCAAAAAATTGTCAATGCCGCTCACCTTGAACCCTAACCTCCCTAACTTGAGAGCTAACGTCCATCCCAAGTACCCGTCAATACCTAAAATCATCACCTTCATGTTCTTTAGCATTAACCCATACTGAAAGAGTACCCATTCAGGGCACTGCTCAAAAGTTATCGTGGGTTCAAAGTGGCCTAATTCTGGCCTTCGGGCACATTCGATCACGATCATACCCTCTTCTACACTCTTGATTTCTTCCATGGATTGTCCGCATGCTCTGAAATCTACATTTCCTTTGAAGACAGCAGCAGGACAATTCCAGCAGGTTTTTTCAGCATTGTGTGGTTTCATATTACCATCCCATTATCCTCTTTAGCAACGGTACTACATCCTCCACTGAGGGATTCTCCGGTACATGAGTATTGCTTTTCCCATACAGGAATGCATCCTCCTGGGTGTGCTTTCCCGAGAGCACATCTGTGTCAAATACGCTTTCAGGTGTAATGCCTCCTTTCAAGTTGAACCCTTTACGAGGTAGCAACACCAAATCAGGAGCACAACCAATGTACTGTCCGTGATAAATTTCATCTTTGGAGTACACTTTTTTGATCACTTTTTCACCATCCTTTTCTAGAGACGTAAATGTGTCTACCAGCTCGTGGAGTAACCCTTCTTCCTCTTCGTGATCAATGCATCCTGAAGGGTACTTCCCCTTTTTGTTGATATAGATTCTTCCCGGATCTAGTGCAAAGGCTTTTGTCCCTTTTTGTATGTTGTTGTAACCTCTTTTCGGATCTTTCCCTCCGGTTAAGAACCCTTTTTCCTCTAAGTAGCAGTTCACATTTACGTTAAACGTGGTGCCTTCCATGCCGTGATCAGAAAGCATGATTAGAGAGTCAGATTTTCTCAAGGATTCACCAATTTCTTGTATGCATCCATCTACTCTTGTGAAAAACTCCAGGAATTTCGTGTGGTACTCATGGGTTTCGTCTTCGTACGCGTGCCACAGAAAGTGTTCTAACCGGTCGCTCCCCGTGAATACAACCATGAATACATCCCAGTCGATTTTCTCCCAGAAGTAGTGGCATACTTTCATCCTGGATTCTAATGCTTCAAATAATTCTTTGAACAGGAGCATTGGAGATTTTCGAGCTTTTTTGGTGTCTACGTCAATTTTGTAGTTAAAAGCTTTGAGTGTATCTATGTATTCGGGGGGGTGTACTGCTCTTTCCAGATCTGGAGAAATGAACCCTGACACCAAAAATCCATTCAAAGGTGCAGCAGGATACGTGGAGGGCACATTGATGATAACGAACGTTCCCTCTTGACTCCAGAATGGGGGGGATTTCAGCTTTGCGAAATGGGGGAACGAAAGGGTATAGGTCCCAGGTATCAGTTCAGTGAACCCGTAAATGTTGTGTTCTCCCGGGTTCTTCCCTGTGATGATGGAGCTCCAGGATACTGAGGAAATCTCTGGTATTGAGGAGCGCATTTGTGTGAATACTCCTTGATCTCTCAGGGTGTTAACGTACGGCATGACACCATCTGCAGAGAGGTTGTCTATTAAGTGGAAGGGAACTCCATCGATTCCAATGATCACTGTTCTCTTTTTCATTCAGCTTACATAGTGTTCATCCTTTATAAGGTTTACTACTAAATGGAGTAACTTTCTTAAGAAGAAGTTTTCTAATTCTGTGGTACCTATATGGCGATTGTTAATCTTGTAGACGGAGTGGTTAGCGTAAGTGATTGCTGTGATTTCTGCAGAATTTGATGGTAGAGGGGAATGTACTGTATTTGACATTCTGGAGATACGTCCTTGTGATATTGAAGATTTTATGAAAGAAGAATCGATGGAAGTGGAAGATGGGCAAATAAAGACGATCAGGAGGTGGAATCATGACGATAGATGAGGAAAGCTTAGGAAAAAACCTAGATGTGGGAGATTCCAATAACACAGATTTGAAAAGAATACAAGAACCTGAAATAAACCAAAGAGAGTATTTATCAGAACTGTTCAGCTTTGCATGTGTTTTAAGAGGGGAAGTAAAGCACTTGGAAAAGATCAAGGAATACATCGTGCAGGAGTATGTGGATAAAGGGCTGGTCAAGCTGATCAAGCCCATCTACGAGAAAAGAGAGATCTACACTGTAACAGGTAACGAATGGAAAGAGTACCAGAAGCTGAAAGAAAAAGATGAGAGACTGATCGGGTATGGGTTTATTTGACATGAGTGGTACCATGGCTCATAACTTGTAAGAGTTCTATACCCCACATAACTATTGGTCAGGTGCATGTAGTAACAAATGTAGGAAACTTGCGGTAACCACAATAAAGCACCGCAAACGCAGCCCCAACACTGTAGCCCACCTCCATGTCTGAACCCCTCACTTCTCCCATCGACAATACTTTTCCACTGCTCTCGGACAACTCTTAAAGCCTGATTCTACAACCGTAAAAGGGGGTATAATGACTATTCAAATAAAAGATCTGCCAGAGTCCGAAAGACCTCGGGAGCGTCTGGCCAGATATGGGGCAGAAAAACTCTCAAATCAAGAACTTCTGGCTATATTCATCTCCTCGGGGAGCAGCAGAAATCATGACGTGACCCAGATTGTTACCAACCTCTTAAACACCTTTGATGGGGATTTAATAGATTTATTTACCGCTTCGCTCCATGAACTTATACAAATAGAGGGTATAGGATTCGTGAAAGCCTGCCAGCTCCAAGCAGTTTTTGAACTGGCGAAAAGAACGGTCTCCTTCAGCACAGATACGCGAAACCCATTCACCTCTACAGAGGACGTGGTAAACCTGGTGGCACCGCACATGATGTACTTGAAACAGGAAGAGTTCAAAGTCCTCCTCCTGGACTCCAAAAACAGGTTAATCCGCGAGCATACTGTCTCCATAGGCTCATTAGATAAAGCTCTAGTCCACCCTAGAGACGTCTTCCGCCCAGCTATCGCTCATGGTGCAGCGTCCATCATTTTAGTGCACAACCACCCTTCGGGAGATCCCACTCCCTCTGAGCAAGACATCCTCTTAACACGGGAACTCTGTATGTGTAGCAAAGTTGTGAGTATCGAGATTCTGGATCACGTTATCATTGGAGCATCAGGCTACGTGAGCATGAAACTCCGGGAGTTGATGTGACTACTCCTCTATGAGGTGTACCATCTCTCTCAAGTGGTGCAAAACCTTCTTACCCTTCTCTGTTGGTTCGTACCATTCCTTTCTCACATCTTCTCGTACCAGGTGGTGCTCCACCAGGTTGTAATCTAAAAGCTCACGCATCCTGGTGTTCAGTGTATGTGTATTGACAAACTGCTGCAACTGCTTGTACTGAGCTGTACCATTTTCATCCAAAAACTCCAGTATCCTTTTGGTAGCTTTCAGACCGAGCATCTTGAGGAAATTTTCCTCTCTTTTCTCATCCATGTACCATCTCACCTTTTGGTTGTGAGTTCGATCGATTGGATTTATCAGAATCTGACAGGGAAATTCCTCTTTGTTATCCATCTGTGCAGACTCCTCATTTTTTCGTACTTCGATGCAAAAGTAAAAATATACTGCTATATATACCTTTCGGTAGCTTCGTTAAAATATTACTGGTTGAATGACATATTAAAGAACATATTCAGAGGTAGAACAATACTGGAAAAGGGGAATAACTACTGAATAAGAGATTGTCAAATCTGTGGACTTTTGTTACACGTGTAACACTGGCTTGCTGTCAACTCTGTATCTGTTCACAGCTTCCAGCATGCCTTCTGTATTGAATGCTCTCCGACTTTGTACCAATCCCTACTTTAATGCCTTTTTTTCGAGAGAGCATTGGATAAGGTCGGGATAAGGAGCACAGTACTCTGCACAATAAGTGAGGAATACTACTGAGCAGTTAACCTGATACCATTTACCGGATGTAGCCGATTTACCAGTATATATTCCAGTACATGGCTACCTGTCTCCTGCCAAGACATGACAAGGCCCAGCAAAATCCCTTACTACAACCTCTTCAAGGTAGAGCATGCACGTGAGAACCTTTCTCCCCTTCTCTGTTGGTTCGTACCACTCTCTTCGCGCATCATCTTTCACAAAATGGTGCTGCAAAAGACCGTGACTGTAAAGGTACTGTAATCGTCCATTCACCAAGTGCGGATTTCCAAATTGCAGTAAGTCTTTGTGTCGAACAGCACCTTTTTCAACTGTAAAAGCAAGCATCTCCTTGGTCCCCTTGGAAAACAAAATCTTGAGGGGTTCCTTTTCTTGTGTGTCTTCCATCTCTATGTCACCTCAGATTGGTTATAGTCCGCTGATAGTATAGTCCGCTGCTATATATAGCTTTTGAATGTTCCTGTAACCAGTTACTGATCCAATGAATGTTAATCAAAGACTCAGTGCTGAAAATGAATGTCCTCAATAATCCAATTAGAACCCACCTGTTACACGTGTAACAGATGAGACAACACCTTAACTGTCTTCATGAATTGAACAGATGCAGCACTATTTTTTCAAAATTTCTTCCAGCTCTCGTAAGCACTGCAAAATCTTCTTACCCTTCTCTGTGAGTTCGTACCACTCCTTTTTTTCCTTGACTCCTTCCACCACATAGTAACCTTTTACAAGGCCGAACTCCATAAGCTCTTTCAGTATTCTGTTCAATGTAAATGAACTGGCAAACTGCATCAAGTCTTTATACTGGACATCATCGTGTTCATCTAGGAATTCCAGCATTTTCTTGGTGGTTTTTCTGCCTAAAACCACGAAAAAATCTTTTTTTTTCTCTCGCATAAATGGTCTCCTCCTTTGTAGCTGCACAAGAGCCGTATGTACTTGGCGTTGGGATCCACAATTTCAGTCTCATACTGCTCCACCAAGGGAGGGTAGTAGACTGCCACTAACAGTGCAGCTTTGTTTTCTAAGTGTAACCATTAAAAAGTAGTGCTATATATATTTTTTGGTGTTGCATATATTTAACATTGCAAGGATTTTATCTCCTCCAAATAAAGGAATGTAAGAAGAAGTGATCAGTACCATGTGTTTACTGTACCTTCTTATTGTAAAACTAGCAATGACAAGACAGCCAAAAACCTGCCAGCTTGCATCCTGTGAGGTAACCTTACTACAGGTCCTCTGAAATAGCCTTTTTCATGGGATTACAATTTTCTTTTTCCTCCATGAGAGATACTACTCTTTTCAACAACTGGAATACTTCTCTGCCTTTTTCTGTGGGCTCGTACCATTCCTTCCTCACATCATCTTTTACAAAACAGTGCCGAATGAGGTTGTAATCCCGAAAATCTTTCAATCGTTTATTCAGTGTATACGTGGAAGCAAATGGCTGCAAATCCTTGTGCTGAGCACTGCCCTCTTGAACTATGTACTTCAGTATGTTCCAGGAACCTCTGGAACACACAATTTTGAGATGGGTTTCTTCCTTTTCCTCTGTCATGGTTATTCCTCCTTATGGTGTTTAATGTCATGTAGTCTAGTCAATGTTGAAACACATTTATACTACTATATATATTTTTCGTTTGTTTCTGCAAAATATTACTGATTCAATCTAACAGTAATTTAACAATGCTCAATATTTTTTTTGATTGCTCTGCACAATATTACTGATCCATCACCAGATAAATGGAAGGTTCCCCAACAATTGTAAGTCTAAAAGGTGACACCAGGAGTGAAATGGGTAAGATCGTCACCTCTAGTGATGTTGAAAATAAAATTTTTTGAGTATTGAAGATTTGAAAAATAATTAAAAAGGATGTTACACGTGTAACGAATTCGTGCAAAAATGTGAGACACACAAGCTATTTGATAGCCCCTGATAAGTAACGTAAAGGGAGCAAATTCATTACGTTTACAATGGAATATGAATCTGGAGTTCCCTCACAAAAAGGACGATTGTCCATGTTAAAAGCCCTTTGAGCATTAATGTACGTAGTGCACTATCTCCCATGCTACCATTACCATTCATAGAACAGTAGCCTACCAGCCTTTATCCTCCTTTTGAACCGTTTTCCGTTACTACTTCTCTGAAATAACGTTTTTCCCAGTGATTTCGTCCTCTTCTTTTTCCTCCATAATAGCTATTGTCTTTCTCAACAACAGAAATATTTCTCTGCCTTTGTCTGTGAGTTCGTACCATTCTTTTCTTGTATCTGCTTTCACAAAACGATGTTGAATGAGATTGTACTTAAGAAACTCTTTCAATCGTTTATTCAGTGTGTATGTAGAAGCAAACAGTGTAAAATCCTTGTACCGAGCAGTACCATTCTGAAATAAGTACTTCAGCATTTTCCAGGATGGTTTGGAATGCAATATCTTGATACATTCCTCTTCCTCTTTTTCTGTCATGGTTATTCCTCCTTTTTATGGTTCACATGTCTATGTGATACCTGACATATCAGTGTAACACCAGTTCGTTTCCATATATATACTTTTCTATCTGTTTCCACCTAAAATGAATGGTCCTACGTAACAGCGATTTAACAGTGTTTATTGTCATTTCTGATTTAACCTATACGATCGCGTTGAGCCATTACTAGGCGAAAGAAGAACCTAAAAAAAGCTGCACGTTTAGAGGTCGATGCAAGAAGTGAAATGAGAGGGAATTGTCAGAGAATTGGATAGTAATAGTATAGAATTTCATTAAGTATCATATTCTGCAAAAATAGTTAAAAAACAAATAAATTGTTACACGTGTAACAGAATGAGAGAAGCACCAACAGTGGAATGGTAGAGTGACCAAACCCTTATAAAGGGTGAAAACCCCACTAGGATATGCACTGTGTTTTTTGCGGAAAGGAGAAAGATACTAACTGGAAGACAGATATTCTCATCGACTACAAAGTCGACCAATTTCGCGTTAGTGTATGCAGGGAATGCCGCAACCACACTATTACAGAATTGTATGCCAGAGCTCTGGAAGCTGCTGCAGAGGCTGCAGGGGGAGTGCCATGAAGAAGAAGTTCAAAAAGTGTGAGAATTGTGGAAGAGAATTTGACATAAAGGATAGGGATAGGGTCGTCCTGGAAGGATGGCGGGATGAAAAGCATTTGTCCCGATTATACTTTTGTGGTAAGAGTTGTTTTGTCACTTTTTTGAAATCAAGAAAGTTCGTTTAGACCATTGAATGAGGAGTATTGAACCTCATTTTTTTGCTGATTTTTATTGCGACCACTTTCAGACTTACAGACCATTATAGATGTGACTCTCCCAGCCTTTCAACTGAAGACTTATATTGCTGCACTTATAAAGAGGAGTATGGATCGCTATTCGAGACAGGTATTACTATCCCAGATAGGAGGTAAAGGCCAAGAAGCTCTGAACAAATCAAAAGTAACCATTATCGGGTGTGGTGCTCTCGGCACTGGTATTGCAGAGCACTTAACGAGAGCTGGCATTGGCGATATTCTCCTGGTGGATAGAGATTTTATAGAATTAATCAATTTACAGAGACAGCACTTATTTACAGAATCAGATGTAGGAGAACCCAAAGCAGTAACTGCAGAAGAAAAATTGAAGGACATTAACTCAGAAATTACCATTACTGGTGTCATAGAAGATATCAACCAATCTAATGTGGAACAATTTATCAAAGGGAGAGACATCATTTTGGATGGAACAGATAACCTGAATGTTCGCTATCTAATTAACGATGCCTGCAACAAATTGAAAATCCCCTGGATCTATGGGGCCTGCGTAGCTGTCAATGGAATGACTATGAACATTTTACCAGAAGGACCCTGTCTCCGGTGTTTACTCCCCCAGATGCCGCCTCCGGGGAGTGTACCCTCCTGTGATACAGTAGGTATTATCAATACCTTACCCAGTCTTATTAGTTCTATCGAATCCACAGAAGCGCTCAAATATCTCACAGGTGAACCCTTAGATTCGTGCCTTACTGTTGTTGATATCTGGGATAAGGATTTCAGGTGTATTGCTGTTTCCCAGAGGGAAGGCTGTCCCTGCTGTGTTGACCATGATTACGAATTTCTGTATACTCCGCAAGAGAGTGTCACTGTATTGTGTGGGCGAGATGCAGTCCAGGTCACCCCCTTACACAAGGGTGAAATCTCTCTAAAGAGTTTGGCCCAGAAGTTAGCTTTACTCGGCAAAGTGAAAGAAACCCCACACATACTCTTTTTTTCTACTGATAATTTTACCATGAGCATCTTCTGTGACGGCAGAGCCATCATCAAGGGAATAAATGATGAAAAGAAAGCAAAATCTTTATATGCTCAATATGTAGGATTTTGATGGAATTTATTGAATAGTTTTTTCTTTTTGTTCTTATCCATTTCTTTAACAAGGCATTGGAATGGAATGCAAAAGTTTAAAAACAATGAAAGTAGGGGCACACGTAAATATCAAAAACCAGCTATATCAAACGAGGTGATGTAAGAAATGGATAGAAAAAAATACCGAGAAGGTATAGATTTGATTTTGTCTATGCACATGCGAATTATTTCAGATGTACTGAGGTCAAGTGAAAAATGCAAGGTCTTAATTCCCATCAGCACACTCCTTCACATGCGAAGCGGTATTCGGAGTACCACATTCCTACACATGATGCCACAAAGGATGTGGGTCTACGAAGGTAAGCGAAGAGTGAGATGTCACATATGTCAAGTTATCTAATTGATGAATCGAATTCTGAGCGTCTGCGCACCCGCAATACTTGGCTCAATCCCCTGACTGAACAAGCATTATCTGGGATTACCTTTGATTCTGGCATGAAGTGCATCGATCTTGGTTGTGGCATTGGAGATATGACTTGTCTTCTGGCTCGCAAAGTCATGCATTCAGGCTCTGCCACTGGAGTAGATATCAATTCAGAGTTTATTCGAGTGGCAAAGAAGCATGCTCAGTCTAAGAGTATAAATAATGTTTATTTCACACGTTGTGATGTTCACAATGTTGCTGCAGCCGATGAGAGTTTCGACTTCGTGTTTTGCCGCACTGTTCTGATGCATCTTACTCGTCCGCTTTCAGTTTTGCATGAAATGAGGAGGTTGGCAAAGGTAGGGGGAATTGTCTTCGTTCAAGAACATGACCTTGCTTCTTGGTACTGTAAGTCATTCGATAAGAAGTGCAACAAGTTATTTGAATACTACTGCAGGCTTTTTAACCCCTATATGGGACGCAGCTTGGTTGGTCTTTTTAAAAAAGCCAAATTTGAGGATCCTGAAGTACAGGTCCAATGTCATATTGTATATCGGTGTGAAGGAGATCCGACCAAAGCTGCCTCAAAGCAGGCACACCTCCTGAACCTCGAAGCAATGAAATCTGCGATTCTTGCGAAGGGATACGCCACTATATCAGAAATCGAAACAGTGAGACGTTGTTGGGAGCGTTTTGGGGAAAGAGATTCTGATATTGCCATTGGGCCAACTATGAGTGTGTGGGCTAGGAAATAGAGAATATGAATCTTGAAACGACCATAAATCACTGGAAGACAGCATATAGAGAAGGTTATCACATTAAAAGAACGAACTCCTTTGAAAGAGATTTGGTTATTTCACAACTGACTACTTATAGAAATCCTCCACGTCTTATTGACATAGGATGCAGCTTCTGCCCATTCTTAGAGACTTATGAAGAATATTGTTCTTATATCTGTCTTGTGGACGCAATTGATCTGTCCAGTTTCTTTGGAGATGATAGAGACAACGTTTCCTTTGTACAGTGTTTAATGAGTGAACTGGATCAGTGTATTCATGAGCAATTTAACATGGCAGTAGCTCTACGCGTTCTACATAATACCCCTCCACAATATCATCAAATTTGCATCGATCAGGTCGCCAATATTCTTGACAAACGGGGATGCCTTATTATGTCAGTTGCATCATGGAATGATTTTGCGAGAATACATCTTGATCATCCCCTAGGTTCGAGAGATAATCGCCACGAGTATTTGACTGGTTTGAAATTTGGATTTTCCTTGTACCGATATTATTTTAAATACTCAGAGATACGGAGTCTTGTGGAAGAGCGTTTTGAAATCCTCCTAGTAGATGAAATCACAAGCCCCTCAGGTATATCCAACCACCCGCCTCGCAAATACTGGATAGTACTGGCTAGAAAGTTGTGACGTTACTGATCTCAAGGACGTGAGTACTATACGAGGAGTAGTATAAAATGAGAGATCTTCCTGAAAATGCAGAACATGAATCACTGCAGGAACATGAATCACTGCAGGAACATGAATCACTGCAGGAACATGAATCACTGCAGGAACTTTATCGAGAAGTCGGTGAGAACTTTAGATACTTCGTGGATTGGCGGTATAAACTCATAGAACGATATTTTCTTACATTAGGAGGACTAACTTTTGTGGCTGCTTGGATATTTGAACGTCCAGATCTCCGAAACATCCTTTGGATTGTTCCGCTAGCGGGTACAGGTTTATCACTTGCTTTTTGGCAGATGGATACGCGAAATAAGGTACTCTTCCGTGCCTGTGCAAAGATTGGAGCAGAGCTTGAAGCGAGGTTATGTCCGACAGAGCCAATCGGGGTGTACAAGAAATATTGTGAACTCAAGTCTGCAAGAATCACATACACGCTTATTTTATCCTATATATATCTAATTACGGCTCTTGGCCTTGCCCTAGCCTCCCTATATATCTTCTTGAAATACTAGAAAGCTCGCTTTTGAATTATGAGATTCTAAAATTTCTAGAACATTGTGATTCTCTCCACAAATGTCTCCCCCCAAGAAAGGTATTAACAACTGTTTCTAGGACTTCTTAGTGATTGTAGCGAAACATGCACAGAGAGGATACGCCAATCATGAACATCAATTTGTGCTCCTCTTAAAAAAGTATCCCAAAAAAATGCCTATGACAACGAGAACAGATTGAAAAGAAGCCTCTTGCTTCTTTTCTGATATCCTGAAAGACTGTGTAAACTTCTTCCCGTACTCATCTTCGTACTCTACAGTGAAGGTACTTTTTTTGTCAATATATATCTCTGTGCTCTTTCCTGGCAGTATAGTGCCCACTGTGGTTTCGTCACATAATACTGCACGGGCTTCGCCTGTTCCTGTATTTGTGAGCGTAATTGCAATCTGTGTCCCCTGGATAGTGTGGGAGACAGAAATTTTTGGTTCATCTCTTATGACTCTGATCGAAACCTCTTTCTCAATGAAATAGGGGACACATCCTTCCTCACAGGCACCTACCCCTCCGCTCAACGAGATCGTTAGGGGGTACTCGCCAGCTTTTGCCTCTCTTGTAACCTGGAACGTTAACTCACCAATATCAGTTTGTCCTGGTCTGATCTCATGAGAGAGGATGTACTCCGACTGCAGTGGGACAAAAAAAGGATGAACTTCTTCAATTTTTAACGTATTCCCCCACAGCATGTCTGCAGTATTGGGGTTGGTCACGGTAACCCGTATTACCGCTACCTGGTTGGGCACCACTGTTCCTACATCTATTACAATTTCTGGTTCAGCTTCCTGTAATGGTTCCTGTAACAAGAAAAGAAGAAGAAGGGAAACCAGTAACTCCTTCACTTTGGACGCCTCATGAAGATGTACACCAAAAGTCCAGCTATAACAACCACCAGAAAGATATTAATCCACGTAAACCCTTGTCCTCCTGGGGTGATTCTAATGGTTCTCGAATCAGATGTCCCCCCTCCATCTGGCGGCTCTCCTTCTATGATCTTCTCAATCATGATGACGATCCTTTGTTCTTCTAACTCCTCGAACAACTTCTTTGCCAATAGCAGAAGTTCTCGTGCTTTTTCGGTGTCTCCTGCAGCCAAATACTGCATAGCCTCGTCAAAGTACTGTGATGCACTGATCAACTTGATGTATTTATTGGTTTCTACCACCATTAAATCGAAATTCCCACCTAAATACATCTCCTTGGCCTGCTTGAACCGTTCTAAAGCAGTATCATAATCTCCATTCTTGAATGCTATCTCTCCCTGGTCGAAGTAGTTTTTGGCAGTGTCTTCCATTTTCACCACCAACTGTTCTGATAACGACTNNTGATCNCCGTANTTGTCGATGTAGTACAAGGTAATNTTAATGATGTAGCTGCCCAGTTCNGGTAAAGAGGTGAAATAACCTGCNATATCTACTGTTCTCTCATCATCTGCNACCATCTTGTCTGCCACATAGTACTGAGGGGATAATCCCGAGATAGTGAAATTNAANGGCTCTACAACGATTTTCACATTTGAAATCTCTGTAGGACCGTGGTTAGTCACTGAAGCTCTCATCAACACGGGNATCTTGTAAGGGACACAGTAGTTCACGTAGCANGAGCCTAACTGCAGCACGAAGGTATCTGCCTCAAATTCGGCACACTCGAACAGTCCTGGTGTAGTCCTGGGAGTCCCTGTGGTGATAATAGTTTCATCCGTGGCAAAATCACTGCACTCCCTGGAAGTGGAGCGGGCAGTAATAATGGTCACATCGGTGTCGCCTTCCTCAGCAGTATCAGGTATCTCCAACACCAGGATAACAGGATAACACTCGTCAGGAGCTAACAAATCTGTGGATTCTACCTCCCGGGTTTCTGTAGCATCCAATACTTTATTATTATTCTGGTCCCAGTATATGGTAATCTCCCACCCTGATGAAGATTCTGCCTCTATGGTGAAGGTATCCTGCTGTGTTCCCAAGTTGCAGATACGATGTGGATAGTGAAAGGATGTTCCCGGCCGGGCCCTTCCTGTGTTGTCAGGAATCACACACACGTTGCAGGGGTTGGCAAACCACGCCGTCATGGAAACGTTTGAAGGCTCTTTCAACACTTCAAAGGTGATGAACTCTGTCACCTCGAAAGGAATTGCATCTGGGCATGCCTTGACCTCTCCTTTTACAGTGATAGGAACCACATACCTTCCTTCAGGTGCGTTCGGTTTAAATCGGATAATGAATTCAAATTCCCTGGACTCTCCAATTTCGTGAAGAGAAAACTTATCTGACTGCCATTGGATCAATGTAATGTACTCTAACCCTCGACCAGAAGGATGTGTTAAATCAATGTACACTGTTCCTTCACAGACTGTGGTACCTCCTGAGATTCGTTCCACTTCAACAGTAAAACTCACAGTATCACCAGGGTGAACAATCATGTGCTGGGGGGTTACTGTCACTCTGGGTTTTTTCGGCTGCTCCTGAGGGGTGGTGGGCATGCTTGATACAAGCATGAGTATGAGGAGGATGATGAGAATTTTGCATTTCATGTGTTTATTAAGAATTCATCCTTTTTAAGGTTTTTTCATCCAGGGATTGTGACGCCCTTAGAGGTCAATGTGTTACACGTGTAACATTTCAGTTAAATTATCATTTCACCTGCAATTCAACTATAAAGAGACAATTCATGAATCTAAGTAGGTTCATCCCCCGTGATAACCCCTCATTCAGGAGAGGAACCTGGTCACGTTAAATCAGCAGAGGAGAGATTTGTGGATGGACACAACAAAGGTTAAACTACACGAGAATAGAAAGGATTAGTGCTCTTATTTTTGAAGAAGTGGAAGAATTAACTCCTCATTCGTATGTGAAGTAACCAAGTGCACACGTACTTATACATGAGAATTATATACATGAGAATTATTACAATTTCAGAAGCTCTGCAATAGTTTTCCCCAGGACCTGTTGTGATTCTTCAAAAGAGAGTCCCAATTCATCAAAAGCTAAGAGTGCATCCATCAAGTCATACACAGGGTAGTTAGAGCCAAAAACCACTCGATCAACTCCCATTTGCTGTAGTAACCAGGTAAGATGATTAGTATAGGGGCTCCTCCTGAACATCATGCACACAGAACTTACATCAAAATACACATTATCTTTCCCTGAACGTCTTCTCTCCACATAACTGTAACAATCCAAAAAGGTATGACCACCCGTATGCGCCAACACGAATGTGGTATCTTCATAGTTCACCACCAATTTGTATAACCCTTCAGACTCTTGAGTGTCACACAAAAAATGAGAATGAATCAGTATGGGTAAATGCAAATCACCACACTTTTTAGCAATTACACCCATTTCTTCACTGTTACAATGGAAGTTCTGCAGAACAGGATGCACTTTAACACCTTTTAACCCTGTATCAGGAAAGCGGTCCAGTTCTTCTAAAGCTTTCTTTCCATCTTTTGGGTGGACAGACCCAAATCCGATGAACCGATCAGGAAATTTCTTCACTGTGTCTGCAATGAAGTCGTTGTACTTTCCAGTCGTTTTTACCTTACCTTTTTCTGTGGCTACTGGCAGAATCACAGCCATGTCCACTGAATTCATATCCATCTGTGAAATTAAATCCTCTGGTGCAGCTTCATACGTGTTAAACAGGCTCCCGGGTGGAGCAACATGAGCATGAGCATCGATTATGTCAACTGTATTCATGAACTGGAGTTCTCTTTTCAATTTTAAATGTTTCTATTGGATGTACAGTTAAGGTGAGAACCCTTTTCAGGCAGGTCTCAATCACGTTTTTCTACCCATAACGTGTTAAATCACAAATAAAAACAACTTTCTCCACTATGTAACCCTCCACAAAACTGTCAAATCTATAAGAACTACTTGTTAACCACCACATTTCAGAATAAGTGAACCAATTGTTACACGTGTAACAAAAGTGAGACAACACCTAACAAGAGAAATTGCAAACCGAAAAGATTATAAACAGAAAACGATAATATTCTTCTGGGTGAAAGAGATGTATACGCCGAAAGAAATCAAGTCGTATATTAATGGTGTTGACGGAACATTCCTTATGGTAAATGATGTGCCTACTTTTTCAGATATAGATACAGATGCGGACTTGATATATCTATCAAAGGCAATTTTCCACCTGAGACGGTGTCTCGAAGAAAAACGTGCTGCATCCAAGATGTATGTGCACTGCCAGAAGAGAAATGTAATATTCTATCTGGACAACGAGTACACCATGGCAGTCATGGTGTCAAAGAACGCAAACATCCACTTGTTACACAGAATTGTCAAAAAGATACTTTCTCACGTGAAAGCATCTGTTGAAGACAACAACCCCAAGGAAGGCGCTGAACAGAAGGTACTAACATTCTTCTCGTAATAATTTCTTTGGGATGAACGTGTACAGTGATTCTGGCGCTGGTTTACCAAAGGATACAGAAACTGATGTAGTAATCCAAGGGCTCCGCAGTGTCTTAATAGCATGGTAGGCCACAGGGAGAGCTGCAGAATGTAATGTCATTTTTAGTTCTTTTGGATTTTATTTCTTTTGATTCTAGGGTTAAGATTTGAGAATGAGAACCTCCATCGGCTTTCTAACGTTTAAGAGCTGGGAAGCATTCCCTTGATTTTGCGAAACAGTGAGTAACCCATCTGAATCTTTATAGATTAACAGTTCTCCTTTGTCTACCTCTCCAAATGTCTTTACATAGGGTAATACCAGTTTTTTTCCCTTAATTTTGAGAATTACTTCTTTTTTTTCAGGTATTTTCTGAGCGGGTACATTCAACTGGATATTGCCAAACCGATCAATCCTCAAAACCTTCCCGTACACTGTTTTTTCATCTTCGTGTGGAGTTGCAATTTCCAGATGGTTCACTTCTTTTTCATCCAGTGTTCTCCCCAATTCGGTCACAGGTACCCCCTTTAAAATGTAGGCTGCACAGGGTGCAAAAACGTCTCTCCCGTGAAAGCTGGAAGAAATAGATTCTAGCATGTATTTTTTGTTTTCTAAACCTACTGCTTTCTTGAATGTGAGCACTTTTACTGCTTCTGTTAACACTCCATTGTCAGGTCCCACCAGAATGTCACCTCTTTCTGTTTCTACAGCTATGCCGCGCCTTTCAGTGCCCACCCCAGGATCTACAACAACGACATGGACACCCACAGGAGAGTAAGCCACAAAATTTTTTAACATGAAAGCAGCCTCCTCAATATCAAAGGGAGAACCACTATGTGAGATGTCCACAAGAGTTGCAGAAGGACAAATAGATAAAATGACTGCTTTACACACACCTGCATACTCTTGGGTTAACCCAAAATCGGTGAGAAGGCTTATAAACTGCATAGCCTTAATACTAATGAACCTTAATAAAGGTGAGGTTATGGAGATTAAGACTGATTCAGAAGTATTGGAAGAGATCACCAAAGAATATAATAAAGACCCTGAAACGAACTGGAGGGTAACAGCTTTCAGAGATGAAAAAGGGCGGTACGATTTATACGTTGTCAAAGGGAAAAAATTTTGGCAGATCAAAACAGAATTCATTACTCCCTACAGGTACATTGGTTTAGGGGGAAAAACTACTGCTAAAGAGTCTGAAAGCGAATACACCTTCGGATTGAGACCCCTCCCTCGAAAATACGTGAGAAAAATCGTCAAGAATGCTCAAAGGGGGAACATTTCTGAAGAATTATTTAAAGAGATCATGGAAATACCTCCCGTGGCCACAACAGAAATTTCTGAAGAAGCAAAAATCCTGCAGGGACCAGTGTTGTTATCTCCCTTGGCAGAAATTTCTCCTTCACAAAAAGAGCTGGACAAAAGATTAACCTACGAACTGGACAAACTAGTATTTAAAGAGCAGATGGGGAGTATCTACCGTTAGAACATGGCCAGTATGGAAGGCAGCAACTGGATTAACAGGTATATGGCAAAGATGATGATCAAAATTTCTAAAATCTTTCTGGTGAAGTCAAACCCTGCCCTCACCAATATGAGAATGACTAGAATGCCTAACTCGTCCACAGCATCTGCAGGGACCAACCCGGAGGTTAATTCAGATATTTGGTCTGCTATCAATTCGCAGACTTCCATGATTAGTTCAACGATCTTCATGATGAACTCGGTGGTACTTAACAGGAGCATGTTATCACCATTTTTAATTAATATTGGTAAGCAATAGTATATAAACGTTTCGGTTAATGGTGTTGTTGATGTGGCTGGGGTTTTTTGAGATGTTACACGTGTAACATTTTATTTTGCTTTATTGATAATATTTTGAATTTTTAATATAAGAGGAGATTTATTTTCTCATATGAGTTTTTGGTAGTGCCAGTTGATGTTGGAGATGTTCACAAGGATTTCTGACAATGTAGAGCAGCGTGGGAGATATAGAAAGTATGTCGAGGTAAATACTTAAGCATAAAATCATAGAAAGGTACATGACTCGCGAGATGAGTATTGAAGAATTAAAAAGAGAGTTTACAGATGAATGGGTTCTTGTTGAAGTATTGCAAGAGGATGAACTAGAGAGACTGTTGAAAGTTAGACTTATAACTCATAGTAAGAGTAAAGATGAAATTTACGAAGCCTTAAAGGAGAACAATGGGTATACCTACCATTTCTACACTGGAAACATTCCGAAGAAGGGCTATGCGGCGGCATTCTAACAGAATCTATTTTGATCCAGAACTGCTACCTTTGCAGCTTTTGTATTAAAGATTGCTGAATATTTGCTATAACCTCGAAATCGTTTTTACTTTTTTAGTGTAGAAATTTCTTTTATCCTCTTTCGAGCTTCTTCAATCCTTTATAGTTTTATTTTGGAATGTGGTTATCTGATTTAGTCTTCCTTTAAGAGTCCATCCAGGATTTCAAGGAGGGATTCATCAAGTTCTTTTCTTTTCTTGTGGTATTTGTTGAGGAATTCTTTTTTTCTGGAGAGCTTATATTGTGCATAGTATCCGATTGCTGCAAAAAAGGAGTTGAACTCTTTGAATTGAGGGGATTGTAAAGTAGTGATGTGTTGGACGTATTCCCATTGGGTTTGCTGGATTAACTGGGCTACAATTGACAAAAGAGTGGATAGAGCTCTCACTGCGTTTTCTTCATCTGGTGCATATTCTAGAGCTTTTTTCATATAAGAGAATGCTTTAATTGGTTCATTTTCAATGAAAAGAGAAAAGAGAATGGAATAGATTTGCAGTACTTGTGGATGACTTTGGATGGAAGTAAAAATTCTCAAGGCTTCCTCAAGGTACTTTAAGGCTTCATCCAACTCTCCCTTGTCACTGTAGATCAATCCAATGTTTCCAAGATCGCTCGCTTCTCCCTGTTTGTATCCTATTTCTCTGTCA
>JGI2171J19970_10000250_pt1 | contig 26231 bp, 24 predicted proteins | sample DeeMarSWOR324_28_FD_19970 | JGI IMG/M metagenome (IMG submission 19970) | reverse complement strand
CCTTTGATGAAGGCGGGGTAAAAACGAGAGCCCTCAAGTCCGATGGGCAACAAATCAAGGCTGGAGACGTGATCTTGCGCCTCGATGGCCCGGCCAGAAGCATCCTCGCAGCCGAACGAGTGGCGCTTAATTTGCTGATGCGCATGAGCGGCATCGCAACGGCAACGCGAGGGCTCATCAACCGGGCTAGGAAGAAAAACCCTAACGTTGCGATAGCGGCTACACGAAAAACTGCACCCCTATTGACCTACTTCGACAAGCGCGCTGTTCAGGTTGCTGGCGGGGAGCCCCACCGATACAAACTCAGCGACCACATCCTGATCAAGGGCAATCACCTCAGGCTAGTCGGTTCGGTGAGTAAAGCAGTCCTCCAAGCGCGTGAAGTCAGCCGGGTGAAGAAAGTGGAAGTTGAAGTAAGCAAGCCGGATGACGCATATGAAGCCGCTCGTGCAGGTGCGGACATGGTAATGCTCGACAACATGAAGCCGACAGACATCATACGCGCGATAAAGGCGCTTGAGCGAGGAAGGATGCGGGACCGGGTCACCCTTGAAGCCTCAGGTGGAATCGACCCTTCAAACGTGGAGAGCTACGTGGCGACTGGTGTGGACGTGATATCATCGAGTTACATTACCATGCGGGCTCCCGCGTTGGACATGGGGTTGGAACTGAAAAGCAAAAGTTTTAAGCCCTCCGCTGGCAGAAGGAAGCAAAAATCGAGGTAATCCGATGGCAGAGCTCACACCCGCTGGTCAAAAAGTATACGATGCGCTTAAAAAGCTTGGAGCCACGAATCCGGACGCACTGAGGACTGCAGACGACATTATGCGCGCGACTCGCCTACCAAAGGGCATGACGAACAACGCGCTGATGGAGCTCGTCACGAAGAAGTATGCGAAACGCGTGGCGCGACAGAAGACCGCAGGCTACTACGCCACGAAATGACTAGCTGCGATGCCCCTTTCCGCTATTCACCCAATTTTACGAGGTGAGCGGGAGCTAAGTTTAATCTGTTGAAAATAAAAATAAGCTCGATGAAGCGAGTTGGTGTTGCTGAGCTGCCCCTGCACGGTGGTCGATGTCCACCTTGGTTGTTTAGTCGGATGAAGCGTTTGGGCGGGGCAATAGCCGAGATAATCGTGCACGAATACGGGAGACAGGAATTTCTCAGAAGAATGGGCGATCCTTTCTTTTTTCAAGCTCTGGGATGCACACTTGGGTTTGACTGGCATTCATCAGGATTGACCACTACCGTATGTGGTGCGCTGAAGGAAGCGATAAAACCCGAGGGGCTCGGCATCGCTGTTTGTGGAGGAAAAGGTAAGGTTTCGAAGCGAACGCCGAACGAAATTCAAAAACTCTCGGATATTTTCTCCCTCTCCTCCCAAAAAGTTGAATCTCTCAGGTACGCGAGCAAGATGGCTGCGAAGATCGACAACGCTTGCGTGCAAGATGGGTACCAGCTATATCACCATGTTTTCGTGCTCAGCGAAGATGGGGATTGGGCCGTGGTGCAGCAGGGAATGCATGAGCGGCTGGCTAGGCGCTACCATTGGCTTTCGGAGGGCGTCCACAGCTTCGTTGAGGAGCCGCACTCGGGCATTGTAGGCGATCGCCGGGAGGAAGTGGTTCTCGACATGACTGCGCGCGAGAGTGGTGAAGCGAGAAAAGCTAGTTTAGACCTCGTGCATGACGATCCGAAGCGGTTGGGAAGTTATGTCAGAGAAACAGAACAGCGGTCACTCGATGAATACCTAGCGCGCTCGCCCCAAGTGCGCACCCTCATCATGCCAACTCAGCACACTATTTCAGAACTCACCGAGCGGACGATGACGGCGCTTCGCAAAGCCTATGAGTTCCAGCCCGAAAGCTACGAGAAGCTGGTCGCAATCAGAGGAATCGGGCCAAAGGCTGTACGAGCCCTTGCCCTTGTTTCTGACTTGATCTACGGAAAACCACCTTCATGGGAAGACCCGGCACGCTTTTCTTTCGCGCACGGGGGAAAAGATGGGGTCCCGTATCCGGTGGATAGGAGAACCTACCAAAAAACAATCGAAATCCTAGAAAGTGCTGTCCAAGAGGTAAAAGTTGATCAGAATGAAAAGTTAAGTGCTATCCGCAGATTGCATGAGTTTCTCGGGTGAAACTCCGAGTTAGCTTTCTTTTGTTACTTTGCCAGACCGTGTGTTTTCAGTATCTCGCCTCGTTTGGAATCCACGGCCTTGGTAGCGACATAGAGGACGATGGCCTTGATCAACTCGTTGCCTTCGTGACTCAATCTGCACTTTGGGCAAATCTCCTTGCTGGGCATGGATTCCGCGATCTTTCCTTTCCTGCTATCCAGTTTCTCGTAAGCCTCCACCGCGAAATCTCCGAGCATGTCGAGAAGATTGCTCTCTGCCAGCATTTCGTCGAGGGCATGGGCAATGTCCCTGAAGCTTCTGGAGAATATCACGTCCCCCCATGGGTTCTCCGGTTCTCCAGACGGGTCAAGTTCGAACGAAGCGCGAATATCGCAGGCCTCGAAGTACTCCCGAGGAGTCTTCCCCATTAGCTTTCTTTTTTCCGCTTTCTTGGTTTCGAGGGATCCTATCGGGGGCCTTCCACGCCTCTTTTCGACTTGGGTTCTTTTGCGCTTCTCTCGCCTGATATAACCGTTCCTCCACAACTCGCGCAAAGCAGCGTATACGGTTGATAGGGGCTGGTCGGTCCTTTTGGCGATTTCCTCGGCTGTTACCCCATCGGTACCACTCCGCCTGATTTCTTTGAGCACCGCCCAAGCAGCTTCGGTTTTGAGAAGATCTGCGGTTTTGTCTGCGGAAACTGGCAAGTACTCTAAGTAACTTTTTCGCACCGTTCTGATCACCGATATTTTTTACTTTTTTCTCTATTTATAGAATTGTGTAAATCTGTTAAAATGCGAAAAAACTCGTAAAGGGGTTATTGTATTTTTTATTTCAGAATTTAAAACGGTAAAATCCATGCAAAAGTCCATCGTGATAAACGGGTTAACCCGATACTACAATGGGTTTCTAGCACTGAACAACCTTTCACTTAGAGTGGGATGGAACGAAGATGTTGCTTTGCTAGGCCCAAACGGTGCCGGAAAAACCACCACACTCAAGATTCTCTGCGGACTCTTGCGCCCATCTGCAGGTACTGCCCATCTCGCGGGCCACAACGTCGTGGAGGAGCGCGAGCAAGCGATGTCGCAAGTGGGGGCCATTCTAGAAACTCCCGAGTTCTACCCATTCTTGACCCCAGATGAGATACTCAGATATCTTGGCCGACTCCACGGGATGAGTAAGGACGTGTTGCACGATAGGACAACGGAAGTTCTCAGGATGGTTGGCATTGGGAAATGGGTGGATGTAAAAGTAGGAAAGTTCTCTCGTGGAATGAAACAACGTCTGGCGCTCGCGCAAGCGCTGCTCCACGACCCTCCCATACTAATTCTCGATGAACCATCGTTGGGGCTCGACCCGCGGGGCATTATAGAGATTAGGGAAATCCTGAAGGAAGCAGGAAAAAATAAGACGATTTTCTTTGCATCACATCTTCTGACGGAGGTCTCCCAAGTATGCAAGAAGGTCGCGATAATCACTCATGGAAAATTGTGCGTATACGATGACATTAGCAGCTTGCAGAAAAAATATCGATCTTTCGAAAACGCTTACCTAAAACTAACGGAGGGGGCGATTTGAGCGATTTCGAGAGGCTGAAAGTCGTAACAAAATACGAGCTGCTGAAGCAGTATCGGAGAAGGCGGTTCTATGGCGCATTAGCAATTACAGTTCTTGCGGTAGTTTTAACAATCGGGCTCTACGAAGGATTGGACCTTCCTGGAAGCATGGGTATCCCCGAGCAACTTATGGACCAATACGGAGCAGAAATATTCGCGATATTCGTGACATCGATGAGCGCGCTGGCAGTTCTCGGCGCCGTCTTCTTCGCCGGAGATGCCATAGCAGGCGAGTTCGAGAGTAAAACAGGGTATCTTCTGTTTTCAAACCCCGTGAAGCGGACAACCATAGTCGTTGGAAAATATCTCGCTTGCTTCATCGCCACGGCCACAATAATTATCGTAGCCTTCCTGATGTCGGCTGGCGCTCTGCTCGTGTTCTATGGGACAATACCTAGCGGGATATTGGGATCTCTAGCCATCGCGCTGATGCTGGGATGTTGTATGATAAGCATGGCGTTCGCATTCAGTTCTGTGCTGAAAGGAGGAATGGGGGCCACAATTGCAACACTCTTGGCCTTCATGGTGGTCTTCACTATCGTTTCAACCAGCCTTTCCTACGCTGGCTACGATTCTTGGTTCATGCCCGATCGAGCCGCAGATACGATGGCCGCCACCTATGGAGTTTCCTTCGAACAGATAATGGGTGGGATGATCGGCGGAGGACAGATGAGTGGGATGATGCAGGCCAGCCAAGACCCCATCCTAGGCTTCCTAGTACTGCTGGAGTACGCGATCGTGCTTTTTAGTGTAAGCATCGTTTTGACGAAGCGTAGGGAGATGATTTAAGCGTAATAGATGTTACAAATCAAGGTTTACTTCAAAGATACCAGAAAAATTTAAACAAGCTCGCTATGTCACCACTCTCGATCAACTCATCCAAGCGTTGAAGCTGGGGGATGAAGGAATAAAACATTTATTTCATCCATTTCATTTTAAATATGGTCTCGCGGCCCGCGGTAACTCAGTTTGGTAGAGTGGTCGGCTGTAGACCCAAGCCGAAACCGACATGTCGCCGGTTCAAATCCGGCCCGCGGGACCACTCATCTTTTAAATCTGAAAATCAAGAATTAATCGGACTGGCGGTCATAGCGGCGGGGCAACACCCGGTCTCGTCAGACCCCGGAAGTTAAGCCTGCCAGCGATTCGGACTGTACTCTTGTGCGAGAGCCAAGGGGAACTCCGAGACGCTGCCAGTCCACTTGAGTAAACTTATTATTGGCACGGCTCAGTTTTATTTGGGCCCTGGTGGTGTAGACCGGTCTAACATGCAGGCCTGTCGAGCCTGCGCCTCGGGTTCAAATCCCGGCCAGGGCGTCTCAATTTAGCAAAAGGCGCCAAATTTGGGGTTTTTCATTTTCTCCTGTGCCCCACTGATTACGGAGGAGCCTCTCGCAAAACCGTCAATTATTAATTTCCGTACCTCATAGAAAAACTGTTAAATTGGGGTGAAATTATAGCATACACAAATATTTGGATCTCAGTCTCCGTGGGGATTTAGATGAAAATAGAAGCGGTGAAACCTCAAATTTGGAATTTTGAGGTAGTGGGAGGAAAAAACGCTTGGAGAGAGGTGGCTTATTCAGCAAGGGTCTCGGGGGTTCCACCGGTAGTTCTAGACGAAGATATCTTTAAAATGATAGTTAGAAACGATTATGGCTCAGCGTTAGAACACATAATCATAAAATTCGATCTAAAAATGACTAAAGGAAACACCCCGGAGTTTTTGGAACACAGGATGGCTAGCCACAGCGGTTATTCGACGAGGTACATCAAAGCCGACGAAGGAATAGAAAAGGAGAGGCCGGTTTACGAAGTAATTCTGCCCTGGGATCTACTGAAGTTAGAAGGCGAGAATCCGATAAGGCAGGAATTTTGGAAAAGCATTTCGCAGGGGATAGAAACCTATGAGAAACTTTTAGAGCGTGGGGTATCAAGGGAATCGGCGAGATACACCCTGCCGTTCTCTCAGGCAGTTGGGATTTACCATGTCACGATAAATTTGCGGTCTCTATTGAATTTGCTGGGCCTGCGTCTCTGCGTCAGGACATCGCCGGAATTCAGATGCCTAGCAGCCCAAATCTATTTTGCCCTGCTCGAGCAACTACCGATAGCGAGGGGGTTGATTGGATGCCGAGGTTTCATGAGAGGCGTTTGTCCCGAAAGCGAGGTGACTGGAGTGAGGAAGGGAAAGCAGCACCCTCATTACCCCCCTTGCCCGTTCAAAAATCCGAAGACCAAAGTTTTCATTCCCGTTCAAGCAGAGATGGGAAACGCCGAAAGTCCATTCAGTTTATCGGAGGCTGTCGAAGTTCAAGAAAGGATTTTTAAAAAGTGGGCAGCCTGGGAAGGTTGAAATTCGAAATATATCGCGAAGAATTTATGTGCCCCGCTTGCTTTGCGGAGCGCGCCAAAACTTTCCTTAATGTCTTATCCGAGAACCTTTGTCCCGCCACCAGAATAATTTTGCCTGTCGAGCCTGCGCCTCGGGTTCAAATCCCGGTCAGGGCGTCTCAATTTAAAGTATTGTTAACTTATTTGGCCCAGACACAATGCCTTAATACATAAAACGCGGGGTATGTTAGGCCGTACGAAGTGATATCAAATGGACATGATTACAATATTTGTAATAGCGTTTGGATTGGCGATGGATGCTTTTGCCGTATCCATCACAAGCGGAACAATAATAAAACACCCAAAAATCAATAACGCCCTAAAGATCGCAATATTATTTGGATTATTTCAGGCGGTCATGCTGTTAATAGGGTGGTTAGCAGGTTCTAGCTTGAGAGATTTCATCACAGGTTCTGATCATTGGATAGCTTTTGGACTTCTGAGTCTGATTGGTTGTAAAATGATTTATGAGTCAATTAAGACAGAATCAAGCAAAAAAGAAACCAACCCGCAGAATTTTTATGTTTTGTTGATATTATCCGTTGCTACAAGTATTGACGCTTTGGCGGTTGGGGTAAGCTTTGCGTTTTTAAAAATTCTTATCGTGGTCTCAATAATAGTAGTTGGGATTGTAACATTTCTGTTATCATTTCTCGGCTTTTTTGCTGGCAATAGATTTGGACACCTTTTTGGGAATAAAATTGAAATTGTAGGAGGTCTTATTTTAATTGGTATCGGAATAAAAATACTGGTTGAACATTTAGTCTAGAGGATGCGCACGACAAGAAATCAAGAGTTGTAAAAAAGTTTAGTGGTTTAGTCGCCAAGATGAGGAAGAAGCGAAGAAATCGTTCAAGAAGACCTTAAAGGTAATCGTAAAATAATCTCTTATCTAAACTTTTTGAGCCCAATAAGTTAACCGACCTCTCATTTAGAAAGTCTTAAATGCGCTTCCGATGATTTTAAATAGCGAAAAGCATAAAAGGAGAGTTCAAGCCGCTTTCTTGGGCCCGTAGCGCAGTCTGGCTAGCGCACCGGCCTTTTAAGCCGGGTGTCGAGGGTTCGAATCCCTCCGGGCCCGTTGTTAGGCGGTGTGTGGGGAGGGTATGCCAGCTAAATTTGACGTTGGGCAGCACGTGCTCGTGCCAAAACATGAGATATTATCGAAGGAGAAGGCGCAAGAGGTTCTTGAGCGTTACAAGATTTTCCCCCACCAGCTCCCATTCATCAAAAGTTCCGATTCCGCCGCTAAAGCCATAGGGGCCAAGTCCGGCGACATCCTCAAAATCACCCGCAACAGCCCCACAGCGGGGAGAGCCGTTGTGTACAGGTATGTGATCGAGAAGTAGGTGGTGGCATGCAGGACACTTGGCCTTTAGTAGAGGCTTTCTTCAAGGAAAAGGGGCTTGTGAGACAGCACCTCGACTCTTACAACGCCTTCATCGAGCGTGGGATCCAGCGTGTCATCGACGGAATAGGTGGCGTAGATATCGATATCGCGGGCGTCGATGTCAAGTTTGGTCAGGTGAAATTAGGTAGGCCCTCGGTGAAGGAAGCCGATGGGTCCCGTCCAGAAATATTTCCGAGCGAGGCGAGATTGCGAAATCTCAGCTACACCGCACCGATTTATCTTGAAGTGCGTCTTATCACGCAGGGAAAGGAACAGCCCACAGACGAAGTGTATATCGGTGAGCTGCCAGTAATGCTCAAGTCAAAGCTCTGCAGGCTTAGTGAAAAGAGCGAGGATGAACTGATAGCTGCCGACGAGGACCCTCTAGATCCTGGGGGCTATTTCATCGTCAATGGTTCGGAGCGCGTGATCGTCACCCAAGAGGATCTTGCGTCGAACTCGATTTTGGTGGAGCGAGATGAGCGCATGGGTACAGCGGTAGCGAAGGTCTTCTCGACCCAGCGCGGTTTTCGGGCACTCGTCGTGGTCGAGCGGAAGCGCGATGGCCTGTTGCGCGTCTCGTTTCCCGCCGTTCCAGGACAAGTACCGCTCGTGGTTCTGATGCGCGCCTTGGGACTCGAGAGCGATCGCGAGATCGTCGAAGCTGTTTCTGATGACCAAGAACTCATTCGTGAACTCTTCGAGAACCTACAGGAAGCGGTCGAAGTAAAAACGCGCGAGGATGCACTCGACTTAATAGGAAAGCGAGTGGCAATAGGGCAGACCAAGGAATATCGGCTGGAGCGGGCCCAAGAGGTGTTAGACCGGTACCTTTTACCACACATAGGCCCCCGCCCAAAGGACCGCATCGGTAAGGTGTACTATCTAGGTAGGATGGCTGAGCAGGTGATAGAACTTGCACTTGGTCGGAGAGATGTAAATGACAAGGATCACTATGCAAACAAACGGCTGAAGCTAGCGGGTGATTTGCTCGAGAACGTGTTCAGGCTAGCTTTCCTCAATCTCACTCGGGACATCAAATATCAGCTTGAGCGGGCAAATGCGAGGGGCAGGGAGCTCAACGTCAAGACTGCGGCGCGCGCGGACGTGCTGACCGAACGAATCCGGCACGCTTTGGCCACCGGCAACTGGCCGGGTGGACGATCTGGGGTGAGCCAGCTCTTAGACCGGACGAACTACATTGCCGCCATCTCACACCTGCGTCGCGTCGTCTCTCCCCTGAGCCGGAGCCAGCCTCACTTCGAGGCACGTGACCTCCACCCGACGCACTGGGGAAAGATTTGTCCGTGCGAAACTCCGGAGGGCCCGAACTGTGGGCTTGTGAAAAATCTCGCGCTGATGGCCGAGATCTCGACAGGGACCGAAGAGGGGAAGGGCGAGCGACTCTTGTACAAGCTTGGTGTCATAAAGATTCAGAAGGGTAGCGAGCACAAGGGCAAGAGTGTCGTTTATATCAACGGGCGATTAATCGGCATAGCCGAAAATGGGCAAATGCTTGTGGAGGAATTCAGGCGTCATCGTCGTAAGGGGAGCGTCGATGAGCAAATCAACATAGCATATAGGGAGGACACAAACGAGGTGCGGATAAACACGGACGCCGGCAGGGTGCGCAGACCAGTGATTGTCGTCGAGGGCGGGAAATCCCTTTTGACCGATGAGCACATCGAGAAGGTCAAGGATGGTGAACTCACTTGGCGTGACCTGATTCGGGAGGGCATAATTGAGTACTTAGACGCCGAGGAGGAGGAAAACTCTTTTATCGCAATCTCGCAACAGGAGCTGACGCCCGAACACACCCACTTTGAGCTTCACCAGCTAGCGATCTTGGGGATAAGCGCAGCCCTCATTCCCTACGCCGAACACAATCAATCACCGCGGAATACTTACGGCGCGAACATGGCCAAACAGGCGCTCGGGGTTGGGGTAACCAATATTCACAACCGTGTGGATACGCGGAGTCACTTTTTACACTACCCACAAGTCCCACTTATCTGGACCAAGGTGATGGACGCGGTTGGCTTCGACCGCAGGGCCGCTGGGCAGAACGTTGTGGTGGCAATCGCGACCTACGGCGGCTACAACATGGAAGATGCTCTCATCGTCAACAAAGATTCCATTGATCGTGGCTTTGGGCGAACGACGTTTTACAGGGCTTACGAGGCCGAGGAAGGCAGGTATCTTGGGGGGCAAGAGGACAAGTTCGAGATCCCAAGCGAGGAGATCCGAGGATATGCTGATGCGAGCCTCTACCGGAACCTCGGGGACGATGGGATAACTGAGATTGAATCCGAAGTTCGGGGCGAGGATGTATTGATCGGGCGGACAAGCCCACCGAGATTCTTAGAGGAGATAGACGAGTTCGGCATCGCAGTCGAGCATGGACGTCGGGAAAGTTCGATAAGAGTCAGACCCAGCGAGGGAGGGATCGTTGACATGATTCTCATGAGCACGACGTCTGAAGGAAACAAACTCGTGAGGGCGCGGGTCAGAGATTTGCGCATACCGGAGATTGGGGACAAGCTTGCGTCTAGGCATGGTCAGAAGGGAGTCATTGGAATCGTCCTCGATAGCTCGGACATGCCATTCACCGAAAGTGGGATAGTGCCTGATGTTATCATCAACCCGCACGCCATCCCTTCACGCATGTCGGTAGGACAGTTGCTGGAGATGATTGCCGGTAAAGGCGGAGCGATCGCTGGGCAACGAATTGATGGCACGCCGTTCGCGGGAATGTCGGAAAAGCAAATGCGCGAAATGCTTCAAGCTTGCGGGTTCATGCATACAGGTAAGGAGGTCATGTATAACGGGGTTACTGGTGAAATGATTCCCACGGATATCTTCATCGGCGTCTGTTATTATCAAAAGCTTCACCATATGGTGGCGGACAAAATCCATGCTCGCTCTCGAGGGCCGGTACAGGTTCTGACCCATCAGCCGACCGAGGGTAGGGCACGCGAAGGAGGGTTGCGCTTCGGCGAAATGGAACGTGACTGCTTGATTGGCCATGGTGCAGCGATGTTGCTGAAGGAGCGCCTTTTGGACGCCTCGGATAGATACACCAGCCTGATATGCGGCAAATGCGGCAGTTTTGCGATTTACGACAGGCGGCGAGATCGTACGTACTGCCCAGTTTGTGATGAAGACTCGGAGATTTACGGGGTGGAGATATCCTACGCGTTCAAGTTACTCATCGACGAGCTTAAGTCGATGTGTATGTCGCCACGCTTGCGGCTGAAGGATAGGGCCTAGGTGATGATTATGATGCACATCCCCAAATTAATCGACCTCATGGACTTCGGCTTGATGTCGCCAGAGGAGATACGAAAAATTTCGGTGACGAAAGTTGTCACTGCTGACACCTACGATGAAGATGGTTATCCCATAGAGCGGGGACTCATGGACTCTCGCCTCGGCGTGATTGACCCGGGTCTGAGGTGCCGAACCTGTGGCGCGCGGTCAGGCGATTGCCCAGGTCATTTCGGTCACATCGAGTTGGCGCGTCCCGTCATCCATGTGGGCTACGTGGACGCAATCTACAACTGCCTTCGCGCGACATGTAGAAAATGTGGTAGAATATTGTTATCGGAGTCAAAACTTGAGGGATATCTCAAGCAAATCACGGAGATGAGAGAAACTGGACAGAAATGGTGGGGGATGACAAATGAAATCGTCAAGAGCGCCTCAACCACAGAGAAGTGCCCCTACTGTGAAGAAAAACAGGGATCGCTGAAGTTTGAAAAACCTACCGGATTTGTCGAAAGCAAAAACCGCCTTACGCCCAGCGATGTACGGGAGAGGCTTGAGCGCATAACGAATGAGGATGCGATGTTATTGGGGATAAATTCGGAAATTGCTAGACCGGAGTGGATGATCTTAACGGCTTTGCCGATTCCCTCTGTGACAGTCAGACCGAGCATAACACTTGAGTCTGGGGCACGATCCGAAGACGACCTCACCCACAAGATAGTGGACATCATACGGATTAACCAGCGCTTGAGTGAAAATATCGAAGCCGGTGCTCCTCACCTAATCGTCGAGGATCTCTGGGAGCTGCTACAGTATCACGTCACGACATATTTCGACAACGGGGTTTCTGGTATCCCCCCAGCGCGACACAGATCGGGTCGCGTTCTGCGCACGCTTGCCCAACGCCTGCGCGGGAAAGAGGGGCGCTTCCGTGGGAACCTCTCGGGCAAGCGTGTCGACTTCTCCGCACGCACGGTCATCTCTCCGGATCCGAATATCAGCATCAACGAGATAGGTGTGCCTGAATATATCGCGAGGATTCTGAGCATACCCGTTCGTTCGACCAAGCATAATATTGAGGATCTCCGTAACCTAGTCCGCCGAGGGCCCGACATTTATCCGGGTGCGAACTGCGTGATAAGTCCTGATGGCAAACGCTACGACCTGCGCTATGCTGATTGTGAGGAACTAGCGAAAACTCTCGAGCCGGGATTCATCGTCGAGCGGCACCTAATGAGCGATGATATCGTGCTCTTTAACCGTCAGCCATCTCTCCACCGCATGTCGATAATGGCCCACGAGGTAAAGGTCCTACCTGGACGCACGTTCAGGCTCAACCTAAGCGTTTGCCCGCCCTACAATGCCGACTTCGATGGCGATGAGATGAACGTGCACGCCCCCCAACGCGAGGAGGCCCAGGCCGAGGCCCGTATTCTGATGAGGGTTCAGGAGCAGATCCTCTCGCCGCGATTTGGGGGCCCGATTATAGGGGGCATCCAGGACCATATAACGGGCGCATACCTGCTCACGCGTAAAGGCACGCTGCTGACGAGAGAACAAAGCCAACAGCTCTTGGCGACTGCGGGGGTGTTCGCCAGTCTGCCTAAGCCAGCAGTCAAAGAAAAGGGCGTCGAGTATTGGGCTGGCAAACAAGTCTTCAGCATGTTTCTTCCTAAGGGACTGAATTTGACATTCAAGGCCAAGATATGTGAGAACTGCACCCGCTGCAAGAAAGAGGAGTGCGAAATCGATGCGTACGTGGTCATACGGGACGGGCAGTTGCTCAGCGGAGTTATGGACGCGCGGAGCTACAAGGCGCTCGACCGATGTGAGGTATTAGACAGGATTGTCAAAGATTACGGTACGACGGCTGCCCGGGAATTTTTGGATCGGGTAACAAAGCTCTCGATCGCCGCCGCAGTCATGTTTGGGTTCACAACGAGCATCGATGACGAAGACATCCCGCCCGAGGCAAAGGAGCGGATAAGCGAGGTGCTCGATGATGCGCGAGAGAAAGTGAACAAACTGATTGAGGTTTACAATGCCGGAGAGCTCGAGCCATTTCCCGGCCGATCCCTCCGAGAAACACTCGAGATGCGCATAATGGAGGTGCTCGCGGAGAGCAGGGACCGAACGGGAGAGATAGCTGAGAAATATCTGGGTCTTGACAATCCTGCTGTTATCATGGCTAGAACTGGCGCGCGTGGCAGCATGCTTAACCTCACGCAGATGACGGCTTGCGTTGGGCAACAGTCCGTCCGGGGCGAACGTCTGAGTCGAGGCTACAGGGGGCGCACCCTGCCCCATTTCAAGTCCGGGAACCTCGGCGCGGAAGCCCGCGGATTCGTAAGTTCCAGCTACAAGGATGGCCTCAAGCCACTTGAATTTTTCTTCCATGCTATGGGTGGGAGAGAGGGCTTGGTCGATACCGCAGTTCGAACTGCGCAGAGCGGCTACATGCAGCGTCGCCTAGTCAATGCTCTCCAAGACCTTCGCGTCGAGAACGATGGGACAGTACGCGATGGTCGGGGTGCGGTGGTGCAGTTCGTGTATGGCGAGGACGGAGTCGACCCGGCGCGCAGTGACAATGGAAAAGCCGTCAACGTTGAAAAAATAATCGAGCGAGTTGTTGGGGGGTAGTGCATGGCGGGCGTCTCTCCTGATACAATAAAGACTGAAGTTCGCAAGCTGGATGGTGTGGTTCCCGAAGTAGTGGTTAAGGGGCTAGAGGGGAGCTTACTGCGCGTGGGTAAAGGGCAAGCGATAACGCGCGAACAACTCGGCGAAATAATCAAAGGCGTCAAGCAGGCATATGTAAATGCCATGGTCGAGCCCGGGGAGGCCGTCGGCACAGTAGCTGCACAATCAATTGGCGAGCCTGGCACCCAGATGACGTTGCGGACCTTCCACTATGCGGGAGTAGCCGAGTTGAACGTGACGTTGGGACTCCCTAGATTGATTGAAATCGTCGATGCGAGACGGGTTCCCTCAGCCGCCCTGACGACAATTTACCTGAAAGAAAAGTACGCCAAGAGTAAGGAGAAAGCACGCGAATTCGCTCAAAAGATAGAGATGACCACGGTTGAGGATATCGTCCTACAGACTGAGATGGACCTCATTAACATAGTTTTCGTCCTCACCTTTGACCGTTCCCGTATGCAGCGAAGGGAGTTAACTCCTTCAAAGGTGGTCTCCACAATCAAGGGAGCGCTGAAGGTGGATGCATTGATTGATGGTTATAAACTGCGTATAAAGCCGACAACCCAGAGCTTGTCTGAGTTGCGTAGACTCGCTTCGAAAATAAGGGCACTGCCACTCCACGGCGTTAAGGGAATCAACCGGGTTGTCGTGAAGATGGAGGGCAATGAATACGTTGTTTATACTGAGGGCTCCAACTTCTCTGAAATTTTGGCAATGCCAGAGGTGGACCAGACAAGGACCTCAACCAATAACGTCCACGAAATCGAGGCGGTTCTTGGCGTGGAGGCGGCACGCAACGCTATAATTGATGAGGCGAGAAAAACGCTTGATGAGCAAGGACTAGATGTGGACGTGAGGCACATCATGCTGGCTGCCGATATGATGACCGCATCGGGCACGGTGAAACAGATGGGCAGGCACGGAGTCAGCGGTGGAAAGGCCAGTGTGCTTGCGCGAGCCTCATTCGAGATCACGACTAAGCACCTTTTAGAGGCGTGTGTCCACGGAGAGAGCGACAGGCTCGACGGCATAATCGAAAATGTCATCGCGGGGCAGCCAATTCCGTTAGGGACGGGTTCAGTGGAGCTAGCGATGCGGAGGGAAGGGGAAAGTGGACGTAAGTAAGGAGATACGCCAAGCGGTTGACACCGGCAATGTTATCTTGGGCACAGATAAATCTCGGAAGGTTCTCAAGCTNGGGCAGGCAAAATTGGNAATCGTGNCATCGAACTGNCNATCNGAAGTTTTGGANGATATCAAACGTTATTCAGGNTTAGCAAATATNCNTGTTCACATTTTCGCNGGGGACAGCGCGGAGCTGGGGCTCGCCTGCGGCAAGCCATTTTTGGTGAGCGTGCTTGCGGTCCTAGAGCCGGGAGTTTCGAACATTCTTAGTCTGGGGAAAACGAAATGAGCATCAAACTCAGTGCCGATGAAATGCGCTACATCGCCCTCTTCGAAGGCTTGACGGGAGCGAGGGTCCACGATTGTATAATTCACGAAAACGGGGCTAGGCTCACCTTCGTCGTGAAGACGGGGGATATCGGTTTTGTCATAGGGAAAGGTGGAAATAAGATCAGAAGGACAAAGCGGATGATCGGGAAAAGCGTCGAAGTCGTCGAGTACTCTGCAGACCCGGTAAAGTTCGTAAAAAATATATTGATGCCCGCAAGGGTCAAGGGGGTCAACATCGTCGAACGTGAAGGCAAGAAAATTGCGTTGATAGACGTTGAGGAACAAGACCGAGGAATAGCCATCGGTCGAGGAGGCAGGAAGATCCAGTGCGCAAAGAAACTTGCCCTCCGCCATCACGGGATTCAAGACATCTCACTTGTTTGATTTTTAAGGTTGAAAGGGAAGTATTCTTTTAGGTGGGTAATGTGAGCAAAGGTTCCAGAGGAGAATTTGCAGCTCGAAAGCTGGGTTCTAAACGGCAGGAGTTTAGATGGAAGAGCGCCCAATACAAGCGGCGGGTGCTCAGGCTGGATGAAAAAGCTGACCCACTTGAAGGGTCGCCGCAGGGCAAGGGAATAGTCCTCGAAAAGGTTGGGGTCGAAGCCAAACAGCCAAACTCTGCGATCAGGAAATGCGTTCGCGTTCAGCTCATCAAGAATAGTCGTCAGGTCACCGCCTTCGCTCCTAGGGATGGCGCAATTGGGTTCATCGATGAGCACGACGAGGTCGTCATCGAGGGGATAGGGGGTGCAAAGGGTGGTTCGTACGGTGATATTCCTGGCGTTCGCTACAAGGTGATTAAAGTGAATGATGTTTCGCTGAATGAGCTCGTGAAGGGTCGCAAGGAGAAGCCAGCGCGGTGATTGGGTGGCGTTCAAGTACTTCGACAAGTGGTCGGTCGATGATATTGCGATAGAGGATTCCGGGCTGAAGCAGTACATTCGGCTGGAGCCAGGTATGGTCCTACATGGCGGCGGAAGACATTCCCGTAAACAATTTGGAAAAGCGGGTGTGCCAATCGTCGAGCGGTTGATAAATAAAATTATGCGATCAGGGCCGGGCGTGAGGAAGCTCGGAGGCAAGGCGATTCGAGGCGCCAAAGCCTGCGGCAAAAAATACAAGGAATATAACATCGTGCGTAAGTCATTTGAGATCGTCGAAAAGCAGACGAATAAGAATCCCGTTCAAGTTTTGATCGATGCCATACAGAACTCGGCTCCACGCGAGGAGACGACCCGGATAAGCTACGGGGGGATGACCTACTACGTCGCCGTTGACTCCTCCCCCCAGCGGAGGCTCGACATCGCACTCAAGAACCTCGCGGCCGGGAGCTTCGCAGCTTCTTTCTCAAACAAAAAATCGATCGAGGAGTGCCTTGCCGAGGAACTCATCATGGCCGCTAACAACGACATGAAGAGTTTCGCCGTGGCGCGCAAAGGGGAGACTGAGCGAATAGCGAAGGGAGCAAGATAGCGCAAGGCTTTTAAAATACACACGCAAATTGGAATTAGATATGGGAGGAGATACGAATGGTGAAACCTCACTTGAACCTGATAACAATCGGGCATGTGGATCACGGTAAGTCCACGTTGTTAGGGCGAACCTTTTACGAAAAGGGATTGGTGAAAGAGGAGGATTTAAGAAAGTTCGAGGCGATGGGCGACAGAGGTAAGACCTTCAAGTTCGCTTGGGTGATGGACGCCCTTAAGGAGGAGCGAGAGCGGGGACTTACCATCGACCTCGCGCATAAAAAGTTTGAAACGAACAAGTACTATTTCACTGTCATTGATGCCCCAGGGCACCGGGACTTTGTTAAAAACATGATTACTGGAGCGAGCCAAGCTGACGCAGCTGTGCTCGTGGTCGCAGCTGATGATGGGATTATGCCTCAGACGCGGGAGCATGCGGCGCTCGCCTTTACCCTTGGAGTTGGGCAACTGGTGATTGTTGTAAATAAGATGGATCTCGTGGGTTACAAAGAGGATGTGTTTAACAAGCTCAAATCTGAGATTACCGACCTGCTGAGAACAGTTGGCTACAAGAATCCAGAAAAATTCACGTTCGTTCCCACTTCGGCGTTCCATGGGGATAATGTGACTAAACCTAGTGACAAGATGAAGTGGTACACCGGCCCTGTCTTTTATGCCTCGCTGGATGCATTTACTGTGCCCCCGAAACCCGTCGACAAACCGCTTCGACTACCCGTGCAGGACGTGTACTCGATCACTGGGGTTGGAACCGTGCCTGTGGGGAGGGTTGAAACGGGAGTGCTGAAGGCTGGCGACACCCTCATCTTTGAGCCTGCGGGAGTAAGTGCAGAGGTGAAATCGATCGAGATGCACCATGAAACAATACCTCAGGCCGAGCCCGGCGACAATATAGGTTTTAGCGTTCGAGGAATCGAGAAGAACGCGATAAGGCGGGGAGATGTTGCGGGACATCCGAAGGCGCCTCCAACTGTGGTTAAAGAGTTCACCGCACGAATTGCCGTTCTTCAGCATCCAACGGCGGTAGCTGCCGGCTATACTCCTGTCTTCCACGCTCACACGGCGCAGGTAGCGTGCACCATATCAGAAATTACCCAGAAGCTCGACCCGAAGACCGGTGAAGTGGTTCAGGAGAAGCCAGAGTTTATAAAGAAGGGAGATATGGCGACGATTAAGGTAACGCCTACCAAGCCCATGGTGATCGAGAAGGCTGCTGATCTCCCACAACTGAGTCGCTTCGCCGTGCGCGACATGGGCATGACTATCGCCGCAGGTGTCTGCGTCGACCTGACACCCGCGAAATAGTCCCAACTCTTTTATTACCCTCTCTCCTTTAGGTAGGGTGAGGGGTAGCATTGCAAAAGGCACGAATAAGGCTTTCGAGCACAGAGCCAAAAAAGCTCGATGAGGTCTGCAAGCAGATCGCTGGCATAGCGGAGCGGGTCGGCATCAAGCTCTCGGGACCCATTCCCCTCCCCACGCGCAGGATAGTTGTGCCCACGAGAAAATCGCCCGATGGTGAGGGAACGGCGACATGGGACCGGTGGGAGCTGCGCGTGCATAAGCGCTTAATTGACATGCAGGCAGACGAGCGAGTAATGCGGCAGATCATGCGCATCCAAGTGCCTGAAGAGGTCGCGATTGAGATCGAACTCAAGACCTAATTTTCAACTATTTTTTAGTGCCGACGACTAGCACTATGCCTCTCCATGGGAACGTGTTTATATTTGAAAGATATTTGCTGAAGGTATTGGGTATATCCTGCTCTGGGTCCCCGATCGATGCTTTCACATCCCAGTAAGAACTTTTTCCGGAGGCTGCCTCAGACGCTTTTGATAGGAAGGCTTTTTCAAAGATGCATTGAAGGTGTACATCCTGCTCGGCAAGTACAAACGTGCTTAACAGAAGCATTTCTGCGATGACGANTTTCTTANCTTTCTTTAGGACTCGAGTCATCTCCTTCGCAGCTCTATCTCCATCTATTGCATGGTGGAATCCATGGGCGAGAATCACGGCGTCGAAGTATTCGTCTCTAAACTTGGCGCACGTCCTCTCTATGACATCGGTTTTGAAGGTTTCAAGACCCTCCAGCAGATAGTCGGCCATTTGGAGTTCACCTTTTTCCCCTATTCGCGTTCTAACTGCTTCGACGTGACCCGAGGCCGTTAGGTCTTCTCCCAAAAGTAGAACCCGGTCTCCTTTGTTGAGTTCTGCTTCACGGTACATTAAATCCATGAAGACCTTGGCTCTTGACCAGCAGAGAGGCAGCATACCTCCAACGACCATTAGGTTTGCTTTGATCTGTTCTTTCTCATCGTGGGGATCGATACCTAGATTTTTTTTCAACCAGTCACTTTCTTCCTTTCCAATATATTCCCAAACGCTCTTCTCCTTAGACATAACAACACATTTTTAATTTAACAGAGAGAATAAAAATATTTTGTTTTTTTATGAGATTTTTATACTATTTTTATACTACAGAGGTTTCGATTCATATAAAATTAAAATCTCTTGCTCTTTCGCAAGGTGCGCATAAGGTTTAGGGGGTTAGTAAGATTTTATTTTCGCTCAAGCCAGAAAAGGGAAATAATAAATATAAAGAAAAGGAAAAAACATTGATAAAATTGGAAATACATAAAAGCGTTTGTCGGATTTGCCATGGAGGTTGTGGGGTCCTTGTACACATTTCAGATGGCAAAGTGACGAAAATTGAAGGTGATAAAGAAAATCCTATTAATAAAGGGAGATTGTGTGCAAAAGGTCTTGCCTCACTAGAGTTGCTCTATCACCCAGATCGTCTAAAGCATCCTCTCAAGAAGGTGAAGGAAGGAACTTGGGACCGAATCTCGTGGGACGAGGCTTTAAGTATTATATCTGATGAACTCAACCGCATTAGAAAACAGTACGGGCCAGAATCGGTAGCTGTATTCCAAGGAACTGGAAGGCATCATTATCTATTCGTTCCTAGGTTCGCCCACGCATTTGGAACTCCAAATTGGAGTGAACCCGGGTTAGCACAGTGTTTCTTTCCCCGGCTTACCGTCGCCACGATCACCTTCGGAGAATACCTCGCTAATGACTATTATAATAAAGATGTAAATCCCAAATGCATACTCGTTTGGGGCCATAATCCAATAATAACTGGCCCTGATGGTGAGCTCCCATGGCCGTTTCTTGAGGCGTTGGATAAGGGAAGTAAGCTTATTGTCGTAGACCCACGTCTCACAATCACAGCACAAAGGGCAGATATATGGGTACAATTGAGGCCTGGAACTGACTGTGCATTGGCTTTAGCTATGTTGAATTTTATTATACAAGAGGAGTTATACGATAAAGATTTCGTGGAAAAATGGGTATACGGTTTTGATAGATTAGTCGAGCATGTTAAGAAATTCACTCCGGAATGGGCAGAAGAAATAACGTGGATTGAAAAACAAAAAATAAAGGAAACGGCAAGAAAGTTCGCAGAAAATAAACCAGCTTGCGTTGAGTGGGGAGTAGCAATCGAGCATACACCTAACTCCATTCAGACCCTCCGAGCTGTGATGCTCCTACCGGCAATAACGGGAAATATAGATATACCAGGTGGGTTAAAATTTGGCAGAAGAATTTGGTCCAATATTCCAACATTAGAAAATACATTGCCTGACGAAACAAAAAGAAAGAGATTGGGTTACGACAGATTTAAACTCTTAAGTTCTGAACATGCTATCCTCCCATCGGGCCATATACCATCCATACTCAAAGCCATGAGGACAGGCAAACCTTACCCTATCAAAGGGCTCCTCCTTTTTGGGAATAACGGATTAGTGAGTTTTGCAAATTCTAGGGAAGTTTATGATTCATTAAAAAAACTCGAGTTTATTGCTGCTGCAGATCTCTTTATGACTCCAACTGCCGAACTTGCCGATGTAGTCCTTCCAGCGGCCAGCTGGCTTGAGGTGGATGCGGTTATGGGGCTTCCTTATAACGCTGAGAGATTTCTTTGTGCGCAGAAAAAAATTGTCAGAATTGGAGAATGCAAGCAAGATGAGGAAATATTGATTGAATTGGCTAGAAAACTGAACTTAAAGGCTGGCACTGAAGCTCTCGAAGAGGTTTACGATCGTCAGTTGGCGCCTGTCGGGTGCACGTGGAAAGAGTTGAAGGAAAAAAACTTTGTCCTTCTTCCCACGGAATATAAAAAGTACGAAAAGGAAGGATTTAAAACGCCTTCGGGAAAAGTCGAGGTCTATTCGAACAAGCTCGAGCAATTAGGCTATTATCCCCTGCCAACCTATAAGGAACCTCCAGAAAGCCCAATAAGCACGCCAGAGATCGTCAAAAAATATCCGTTAATTTTAATCACCGGAGGAAGAACTCCTGTATTTTTTCATTCCGAATTGAGGCAAATCAAATCACTAAGGAAAGTTCATCCCGATCCCTTAGTTGAAATACATCCAAAAACGGCAGAAGAGCGAGGGATTAAGGATGGTGAATGGGTTTTTATAGAAAATGTTAGGGGTAAAATCAAGCAGAAAGCTAAACTGACAGAGGGGATTCATCCAAAAGTTGTGAATTGTGAACATGCTTGGTGGTTTCCGGAAAAAGGTCGGCCTGAATATGGGGTATGGGAGTCAAATGTTAATTTGCTGACAAGCAATAAACCTCCTTACGATCCGGCTATGGGAACCTATCAATTAAGAGCATTACTCTGTGAGGTTTATCCTGCTAGGTAGGCTTTTTCGCTAATCCTCGATTTGCTCAGGTGTTATCGGTAAATACTGTTTGCGTTGGAATAGTTATCGCTCAGGTTAAAGCTGCCGTGATTATCAATTTCTTTATTTCAAAACCTTAGATAAATCTTTATCATCACATTCACCAGATTCTTCTGGTGCCGGGGTAGCCAAGCCAGGTAAGGCGCACGCCTTGAGAGCGTGTGGCCCTTTGGGCCTCAAGGGTTCGAATCCCTTCCCCGGCGCTTCTAGTTTTATTAAAAAAAGGAGAGAGGAGTTTATTGTTTACGATTCCTTCAGAGAAAACCCGTATAATCTCTGTTTCTAAAATTTCTTGTTGAATTTATGGAAGAGTACAGATAGTAATGCAAGGTGCACAGCAAATCCTACTCCTAGATGAATGTAATCATGAGTGCCGATGGTTAATACTTTGTCGAGGGCCATGAATGTCCAGAAGTTTGGAATCAGGCCGAAAACATACTTCCAGTTTTCGGCGATGAAGAAGGCGAAGAGGGGGAGGAGGAATGCACTTCCAAGCGTTTTCATCACGGCGAAACCTTGTACTTTGTTACTTGCAAGTACGTTTATTATCAACGCTATCACCGGCGTGAACACGGCAAACAGGACCGCAACCGGCAGATACAAAAGAAATGGGACTTCCACAAGGCCGGTCAGTGCCGGAAACACTGCAACATAGATGAACGAGAACAACGTCATTAATAACATTCTGTAGATGAGGTAGCTGCTCCTTGAGATAGGCATGACGCGTAACACCGTTAGCAGGTTTTCATCGCGCTCATCCATGATGAGGAACGCAGTGATGAAACCAAAAACCATAGGTATCATAATAGCCATCATCATGAACAACATGGGGTAAAATGGTTCGAGGTAGTACACATTCTCTGAAATCCATGGGATGACGAACCTGGCCACCACAACGAAGATTATTGGATATGCAACAAAGGCATAAACATAAAATTTGTCTCTTAAGATATTTTTTAAATCGTTTACGAGTAGTTTGCCGATGTATGCCATTTTACTTTCCCCCCATTATTACATGTTTATAGAATGCTTTTTTTGCAAGATAATAGCATAAAGTTGTCCATAGGGTCAAGTAAACAACTGAATATGTTGTTTCCCACAAGGCGATTTCGCTGAACACACCTTTGAGTAGGAAAAATGATGCCTGGGAAGGCCATAGGTAGAATATAACGTTTTCATACAATCCAGATACGTGCAGCATTGGAGGAATAAACAATATTAAAAATGAAAACAGCATCGTGAGTAAATATTCGTTTAGACTACTGCATCTTGATACTAAGATGAAACCAAGCAGTATGAGAAACACGGATGTAAGAATTATCCCAAGGAACATGTAAAGATAGTTGAACGCGAATCCATGAGCAAGGAATAAAAACAGCAAAGCTGCTATGATCGAAAGCGCAGTGAGTGATATTATTTTAGCAAGGAAATAGTTTCGTGTCTCCATTGGTGTGACGGTGAGTGCCTGGAGTGTGTTTTCAGTTTTTTCAAATAGCACCAGCGCTCCAACGAACATGATGCCAATTAGTGCTGGATCTAAAAACAAAAACACTGTACGAAAGTATTCAGTGTTTATGAATGGTATTGTCTTAAGGGCCAGGAAGTATAAGACAACGCTTGCTATCGAGAGATGAATTATCTTGTACCTAGATTGCAGGATGAACTCCCATTTGACCATTGTCTTAAGTTGCGTCATTACAGCTGCCTTCCTGTAACCTTGATGAATACCTCTTCTAGAGTTGCATCAGCGGTGTGGATGGTCTGAACTTTCCCTCCTTTTAACAGTTTTATGAACTTGCTGTTCGTACCAAGATTTGCCAGTTGGAACTTGTCTCGTATGAGTTTATCGCCTTTGAGATATTCCACTCTGACGAGTTTTTTGCCGTGTTTTATCTTAAGTTCCTGGGGGCTTGCAATCAGGTTTAATTTGCCATCTATTATGAATCCTACCTTGTCACAAAGCTCGTCAGCAACAGTCATATTATGTGTTGTAAGAAAGATTGATTTGCCCTCCTTCTTCTTTTTCAGGATGATGTTTTTGACCTGTCTGGAGCTGACTGGGTCAAGACCAGTGGTGGGTTCATCTAGAAACAGTATCTGAGGGTTGTTGAGCAATGCCCGTATGAAATTTAGTTTCATTTTCATACCCTTGGAAAATGAGCCTACCCTCTGATTGGCGTCCCGGTCTAGGTCTACCATTTTCAGCAGTTCATGAAAATCAACGGTTTTCCTACTGTAAAAGGAAGCAAACAGTTCTAGGTTCTCCAAGGCGGTGAGTTTCTGATAATGATTGGGGAATTCGAAGCAGATACCGATTCTCTCATATAAGTCTGATTTCCAGTTTTGAAGGTCTTTACCTAGTAATTCAACGTTTCCACCGTATCCTTTGAGTAGTCCTATGATTACCTTTTGTGTGGTGGTCTTCCCTGCACCATTTGGTCCTAAGAACCCAAAGATTTCTCCTCCCTTTATTTGGAAAGAAATTCCGTTTAATGCTTTCTTTTTTGATTTTGGATATGTGAACTCAAGATTTTCTACTTTTATCATATCACATCCCATCGTCTTAAATTCTAATATTATATAAATCCGCCTAATGTCGAGGTGGCAAAATGAGCGTGGAAATTCGCCTTATCCTCTAGAACCTGCTAGGGTGCCCGTTCAGCGCCTCGGTTAGATTTATCCCAAACCATTCTAGAATTAAATGATAACCATGAAGCGCTTCGAGTGGGTCGAGCACCCGTCGGACATCGGCTTTCGCGCTTACGGTCACGACTTAGCTGAGGCCTTCGAGAACGCGGCGCTTGCTCTCTTCGAGGTGATGGTCGACACGAGCAAGGTCGAGCCGCGCGAGGAGGTCAAAGTCGAGCTGGAGGCTGAGGACGAGGGGGCTCTGCTTTATGATTGGTTAGAGAGACTGCTCTACTTTCACGACACCCAAAACTTAGTGATGTCAAAGTTCAGGGTGACGATTTCTGGGGTCAATGACGGCTTCAAGCTCATTGCCCGAGCTTGGGGGGAACCCTTCGACCCGACTAAGCACCCCGAGAGAACCGCAGTCAAGGCGATGACCTACCACATGATGGAAATCAAGTGCGAACCTGAACGCTGCTCGGTGCAAGCGGTCGTAGATATTTAAAAAATTACACGCTTTTCAAACCAAAGAGTAATTAACGCTGCAAGCACCTGTTAGTTTAAGGTGCAAAAATGGTGTGGACAGATAAGATTAAGCAAATCGACGATGTGCGGTGGGAGATCCCTAAGGACTACAAGCCTGGGATGCGAGTTCCAGTTCGGATATACGCTGACGCCGAGCTGCTAAATGAAATGCGTAGGGACCTGACGCTGGAGCAAGCCGTGAATGTATCGTTCCTGCAGGGCATCTACAAATACTCGATAACGCTCCCCGATGGCCATCAAGGATACGGATTTCCGATAGGTGGAGTCGCGGCTACCGACGCTGAGATGGGCGTCATTAGCCCCGGCGGTGTGGGATACGACATCAACTGTGGAGTGCGGTTGTTGCAGACCAATTTTGATAAAAAAGACATCGAGCCGAAACTCCGCGAACTCGTAGACGCGTTTTTCCGGAACGTGCCATCAGGACTGGGTAGCAAGGGAAAGGTCAAGCTTACCTATCCCCAGCTTGATGAAGTTCTTGAGAACGGCGTAAAGTGGGCTGTCGAGAACGGTTTTGGCTGGAAAGAGGACATGGAAAGACTTGAAGAGGGAGGGTGCCTTGCCGGTGCTGATGCGAGTAGAGTGAGTCAGCGTGCAAAAGAGCGTGGCCGCCCCCAGCTTGGCAGCCTTGGAAGTGGTAATCATTTCTTGGAGATTCAAGTGGTCGATAAAATTTTTGACCAGGAAGTCGCTTCCTCTTTTGGGATAACTCACGAGGGACAAGTCACGGTTATGATTCACACCGGATCGAGGGGTCTGGGCCATCAAGTCTGCTCTGACTATTTAAGAACTATGGAACACATTGTTAGAAAATATGGCATAACTCTCCCAGATAGAGAGCTTGTTAATGTGCCGATAAATTCTCCTGAGGGGCAGGCATATCTCGCAGCGATGGCGTGCGCTGCAAACTACGGCTTCACAAATAGACAGATGATCACGCACTGGGTGAGAGAATCGTTCGAGCAAGTCTTTGGACAGGACGTGGAAAAATTGGGTCTCCACCTTGTTTACGGGCTTGCACATAACATCGCTAAATTTGAGGAGCACCAAATTGACGGAGGGCGCAAGAAAGTTTGTGTACATCGGAAAGGTGCTACAAGAGCATTTCCTCCCGGACACCCCAGTGTGCCCGCTCTGTACCGTAGCGTTGGGCAACCGGTGATTATCCCGGGGGACATGGGCACTGCCTCCTACGTGCTTGTGGGCACCGAGCAGGCGATGCAGGAGACGTTTGCCTCGACCGCCCACGGCGCAGGGCGTCACATGAGCCGCACAGCGGCGCTCAAGCAGTTCCGAGGTGAAAATGTGAAGAAAGAGCTCGAGTCGAAGGGCATCATAGTGCGAGCGGCCAAGGTTTCTGTAATCGCGGAGGAGGCGCCAAGAAGCTACAAAGATATCCATAAGGTCTGTGAGGTGTCCCATAGGGCGGGAATCGCTCGAATGGTCGCCCGCTTGAAACCTATGGGAGTTGCAAAGGGTTAGGCGATTATGTTCAGAAAATCCACATCTTTTTTTGTGCTGCTGCCATCCTCGCTCGTTGCTGATGCACCTGACCTTCGACAGAAAACCCTCAAGGTTGGTTCAATCGGGCGCGCGCTGGCGATTTTTCGTGGTGGTAAGGTTTGTATTTATAACGATGATGATCCCCACGTTAAAAATCAAGCCTCCGAGGCCAAGATTATCTCAACACTTTTGCGTTATATGGAAACGCCGCAATATCTGCGCAAACTCCTATTTCCACGTGAGCGAGAGCTTCGCTACGCTGGTTTGCTACCGCCGCTGCGTATACCCTCCCACCCGCTCGCAGATGAAAAGACCGCCGCTGGCAATTATCGTGAAGCCGTCGTTATAGATGTGGGCAA
>JGI2171J19970_10000248_pt1 | contig 26271 bp, 25 predicted proteins | sample DeeMarSWOR324_28_FD_19970 | JGI IMG/M metagenome (IMG submission 19970) | reverse complement strand
TGCCTTGTTTTATGGTGCTTATTTCGGAATCATTGAAACAGTTCAAAGAGCCATAGTTCCAGAATATGTGGATGCAAACCTAAAAGGAACAGCGTATGGCATTTACTATCTTGTTGTCGGTTCTGCCTTCTTCGTTTCAAACGCTGTGGTTGGAAGTTTGTGGGAATACCTCGGCTCATCAGTAGCATCCACCTACAGTATCATAACCTCCGCATTTGCTATCGCATTTATGATCTTGTTTCTTAACAGAAAGAGGTGAAATGTGCTTCACGCGTGTGGCATCTTTTTTTCATTTATGCTGGAAGAATTTTTTTACTTGATTCCGCACTCTTAGAATGGGTGAACGCTATGAGTGATTGGAAATCTGTTTTGAATGCAGACCCAGTGGATTGGCTTTTGGAGAAAGATAATCCTTCGGTTCGGTATTTTACTTTGTCGCAGATTTTGGGTAAGCCTCAAAACAGTTCCGAAGTGCAGGTAGCCAAAAAAGAAATCATGCTTACTGGTGTGGTGCCGAAGATTTTGGCTAAACAGCATGCTGGTGGTTACTGGGAAACTCCTGAAAAGTTTTACACTGCCAAGTATAAGGGCACTGTTTGGCAGCTCATTATTCTAGCTGAGTTTGGAGCTGACGGCCAAGACGAGCGCATCACGAAAGCATGTGAGTTCATTTTGGAGAATTCCCAGGACCGCAAGAGCGGCGGTTTTTCGGCGTGGCTTAGTGTTAAGGTGGGCGGTGGAAGATATAGTGGTGTGCTACCGTGTTTGACTGGTAACATGGTCTGGAGTTTGATTAGGCTAGGCTTTTTGGATGATCCGCGAGTTAAGCGTGGAATAGAGTGGATTGTGAAGTATCAAAGGTTCGATGATGGGGAGGCTTATCCGCCTAAAATTTGGCCTTACGAGAAGGCCACAAGTTGCTTTGGAAAGCATTCGTGCCACATGGGTGTAGTTAAAGCTCTTAAAGCGTTGGCGGAAATTCCTGTTGAGAAGCGGTCTGCGGGTGTGGTTGACACTATCGAAAGAGGCGTTGAATACCTACTAAAACATCACATTTACAAAAGAAGCCATGACCTAAGCAAAGTTTCTAAGCCTGGCTGGCTAAGACTTGGCTTTCCCTTAATGTATCAAACTGATGTGCTGGAAATATTGGGCATAGTGACAAGCCTCAAGTGTAAAGACCCTCGGATGCAAGAAGCTGTTGATTTAGTCCTGTCGAAACAGGATGAAAACGGCAGATGGACATTAGAAAGCACCTTTAATGGGCGATTCCAAACAAGCATCGAGAAGAAAGGCGACCGCAGCAAATGGGTAACTTTGAATGCGTTGAGGGCACTAAAAAAATTCTATGAGTAATCATGTATTCTGTAGGAGTAGTTGAGGTAAATTCTAATGTGGGTTGTTCCAAATTACCACCATTATGTTTAGGCGTTCATAACGCAATGTGTTAAGAGGAGAATTACCCTCTCTCCCTAATAACAAAAACGTCCTCTTCGATTTCAGCAACAATGCAGCAAGTTTATGCTCTTTCGTTTTTCTGTGCGTTTTTGTTATTCTGGCTTTTCCGCCAGAGACATTCCCAGATGGTCGTAGTACTTGTACTTTAGATTTGTGAAACCGGCTCTCTCCAGAAGTGCAATCCACCTGTCCTTGGGTAACAGCATCCAAACTCCGAGTAGCGTGAAAGTTAGAAAACCCCAACGGTCGCGTAATGGTTCTATCAGAAGGAATCTGCCGCCAGGTCGCAAAACCCTGAGAATCTCGTGAAATGCTTCGGTCTTCGCGGTGTCCCCCTGAAGATTATTTATCACACTGCTGCTCGTCACGAGGTCAAATGAATTATCAGGAAACGGGATTGAAAGAACATTTCCAGTTTTGAACTCAACTTTGTCTTGTACACATTCGATTTTCGCGTTTAGGTAAGCGCGTTCCGAGGAGTTTCCTGGAATTTCTACTGTGCTCCAAATGTCGATTCCTGTGACTTTTCCTGTGGTCAGGTGTTTAGCTACTCCGATGGCTGTCTTTCCAAGTCCACAGCCAACATCTAGCACTTGCTCGTCTCCTTTCAGTTCTAATAGTGGAGGCAGTTCGAAAGATTCTGTCTCTCTGAAGAACCGCATCGAAAACACATAACTAATTGCGAAATAGAAACCGAACCCCATTACCACTATTCCAGGCAACCACCAAACAAAAACGGTGATAAGCACTCCAATAACGAAGATGATGGCTGACAAGGCAGCAAACATGTACAGGGAGTAATATCCGTAATGCGGCTTAACCGCGTCTTCTGTCACGTCTTTCTCCCTTCTGTTTTCATATGAAATAGATAAATTCGGCTAGGCTTTTGAGTATATTTATTTTTAGGTTGTGGTGCTGCTCAGTATGTTCTCCACTTTATTTAATTCGGAAAATTGCAAATAAAACTTTAAATTTATAGTCTGATTAGCACTGTATTGCTGCAAAGGAATGTGCAGGGAGAAATGAACAAGAGGATTATGTGGGCAGCTATTGTTATAGTTCTGGTTGCGATTATTTTGTTTAGTTTGGCTCATTTTCTTCAATCCTCCATTCCAACACCGCAACCAAAAGGCGAAGAATATCTGCATTTTGTTAGCAATTATCAAGGTGGAGTAGAGACCAAAGTTTATTTGGTTAACTCGATGTTGTTTTATGGAGTTTATAACGAAAGCTTTACACGTTCAGGCGCCACCGGCTCCTATTCGATCAACAAAGGCGATCCCTGTGTTATTATAAACGGAACTATTAGAAATGACTATGATAACGATTATTATTTTAGCATAACTGCGGAAGTCTACAATTCATCTGGAGAAACAATTGGACCAATTCTTACTGTAAATTCTCCACAACCCGGCTTCACGGTGGCGTTCGTAGACAAAGGCGCCACAGGTTATTTTGAGATACAAATCAAATATGATGCAAAGGATATTACGAGTTATGACCTTTTTGTTGCGTTTGAACCATCTGAGGCTCCGCCGCCATAAGGCAGTGTGGACTTGTTTGGCTGAAAAGTTGTTTCGTTAGCTTTTCTCTGTCGTTTCGACAGTGGATGAAGGGGCTTTTGCTATTTTAGTTTTGTCCACAGGAAAGCTTAAATACTTAATGTGATATTTATCTAACTTGGTGTTAAAAATATATAACATAAAGTTAGAAATAGGTAATGAGGTGTAAAAACTGAAAAAACACATCAGAACATGGCAACGTGCACTATTCGCGTTAGGGATATCGCTATGCTTGACAGGCGCGTTTCTAATGGTAAACGGAAATATTTTCGGAGAAAGAACCATCGGCATCGCCGTTGTTACTGGTATAATTGGAATCGGCTTGATAAGCACTTCCAACTCTACGTTGGGGCTGAAAGGCTTCAACAAATCACAGAGGAAAACTGCGAATGTCAAAGATGGAGGGAGGTGATGGCATGGCTGACTTACTCCCGTGGTCAATTGTTAGCATCGTTATACCAGTTCTAATTGTGCTAATCGGCATTATAGCAGTTTGGAGAATATACAAAGACCGAAAATCAGGGTTCCCCTCAGCCGACGAGCGAACCCAAAGAGTCACTGGAAAAGCCGCAACATTTGCCTTGCTCATAGGCAACTACTTCACACTAGCGCTCATGTTCATGCTAATTTTCGGCAGAGAACTCTACAACCTGCAGAACGTTGACGCTGGCTATCTGCTAATAGCTACCCTCCTCGTGTCCAGCTTATCCTTTATCGTGTTATGCTGGGTCTTTGGCAGAAAAGGCGACTAACAATGCAGTTCAAAACAAGAATCAAAGAACTAAGAGCCCGATATGACCTGACACAAGACGACCTCGCAAGACAAGTAGGCGTAAGAAGAGAAACCATACTCTACCTGGAAAAAGGCAAATACAACCCTTCACTGATGCTGGCGCACCAGATAGCCAAAGCGTTGAAAACGACCATAGATGACCTATTCATTTTCGAAGACGAATAACCTTCAAACATCGACGACGCTTTTCAGTCGCCTTCCCTCACTCTTTATTCCATTTCTCCAAGAGTGCCTTTGCTTTTTTCCGCGTTTTCGGGCTTTCACAGTTCAGCTGCGCTTTGACAAACTCGATTATCCTTGCCTGGTCTTTGCTTTTCTCGAAGTAAGCGTCAAAAGCTTCTATAGCGCTGGCTTTGACGAGGTCCTTATGCCTCTGCACCATATTGTCAATGTCTAACAGTCTGCTTGTTATCTCTGCCTGAAGTCCAGGTTTTGCCAAAGCGATTTTTCCCGAGTTAACAGCCACGTGCGCAGCTGGGATAACGCTTTTGTTGCCCAACAACCCATAATAAGCCTCAAAGATTTTTTCAAACTTGTTTTCAGGGTCAGCTTTTGTCAGGTTCGCAATGATGTAGATGGCTATGTACTTGTGGAAAGCGTTGCCCTTGTGAATCAGGTTGGCGAAGAAATCCCATTTGTCGTACAGTTTTTCAGGATGCTTCTCGCTTAGGAAGTTTAACGCTTGGAAACTGTTTTGTCTAACTACATCTTTTTTGGATAAAATCCCGTCTAAAGCTTCTTGCAGCACTTTCTCATCTTTGAGCGCCATCTGCGCCAATGTTTCGGGGTTTGCACCTTTCTTTTCAAAAACGCTCAAACGAATCCACCTTTTTCCGCTAAAACGTTTTCTTTGCAGAAAGTGCGTTCTAACCAGTCTTTTATTTCGTCTCTCACAACCCTGACTTTCTGCAGTATTTCCTCTTCTGTTCCGGTAAAGGCTGAGGGGTCTGGAAAACCTTTATGGATTTCTTTTTCTCCGGGAAAGAACGGGCAGGCTTCGCGTGCCGCGTCGCAAACCGTAACGACATAGTCAAAAGTTTTTCCTTGAAATTTCAATATGCTCTTGGACCGATGCGTTGAGAGGTCGATGCCGATTTCCGCCATCGCCTTAATAACGTAAGGATTAATTTGAGTAGGTGTGATTCCAGCGCTTTTTGCTTTGTACCTGTCTCCGCAAAGCTTATTCAGGAAAGCCTCTGCCATCTGGGAACGCGCAGAATTATGCATGCAAATAAACAAAGCCGTCTTCAAACGTGTGCACCTAACATTGCTATGTGCCTTCGGAATGCCTAATAAGACTTCCGAGCACGCCTTAAAAGGCTTGTAGAAATAACTAAACTGATTGGAAAAATAGGAAAGCTGTTTAGTTCAGTTTTTGCTTTTTCAGTCGTCCGCCTTTTTTCCAGAACACGAAAGCGAAAGCGCATGCAGCACCAGCGGTTAAGGTTCCAAGAGGCACTTCTGGAATAAGCAAGATGTATGCCAAGACACAAACGTTTGTTGACACTGTCAACTCAAAAGTGGTTCCGATTCCAATCAGATCTTGCCTAGCCACGTCATTCAGGTCCAAGTATAGTTGCGGCCACACGCTTTTGGTTGAAGCTTTGACTGCGATGCTTTCGCCATTTTTAATGGTTTCGGGCACTTTCACGGTAACTTCAGCTATTCCATTGCTGTCAGTATGCGTTATCGATGGAGAGATGTGAGTTGAGCCCAATGCGGTGTTATCTGGTCTGAGTGTTGCGCTGAAGAGTATTCTTACGCCTGGTCTCGGTGTTCCAACTGAATTTGTAAGTTTAGCCTTGAAAGTAATTGTTTTGCCTGGTTCACCCATAACTGCTGACTGGTTGGTCGTTACGGGTTCAATCCACCGCAACACATCGCCTTGCCTTACAACATCTTTGTTTTTGACTTCTTCTGCTAGAGTGTTGCCTGCGCCATCAAGGCTTGTAGAAAGCCAGGTTGGTGTCACGTAGGGATATCCTCTTGTGCTGTTTAGAAGTCTCCATATTGCTACTTGATTAGCAGCTGCCGCGTTCCCGTCTGCTGGGGGATGATACCACGTCAAAATGTAACTAACAGCTCTCCATTCTGCATTTTCCGTTACTGCCGCTAATTTTGCGGAATATGTGCTACCGACATAGACTGTTCTGTCAAAGTTCATGCAATACGCCTTTGTTTGCTGGGGAGGACTATTAGTCACTGTTATTGGAATTTCTCCCACCCAGTAGCTGCTTGATACAACGCCTTTAGCGCCATTACTGCTGTCTAGCGGGTTTCTTATGCATACTGAGACTTGTGTGTCGGCATAGACAGCTACGCCTATGGATGCGAGAAGTAAACTTAGAAGTACAATGCTACCTATCTTTGAAGCCTTTTGCAAACTCTCCCTTCTCCTTTCAAGAAACCTTTCACCCCTGACTTTATAAACTGCTATGGTAGTAAACTTAAGATAAAACTTCTAGAAGACTCTTATAGCCCTGCTCTTTTACAGTTTCATGTGCAGACTTACTTTAGTTTTCGCTTAGGGCATCTTAAATTTTGCTTCCTATCAATACGGAAAGCATATGAAGCCGTTACATCCATCATCAGAGGTGACTATGACCCTGCTATCTAAACCTCACAGTGCAAACGCACCCGACAATTGGCTACTTAACTACATAAAGCGCAGTAACAGTTCTGCTGTCGAAGAAAACCAGATTGTCACTCGAGCATCAAGCAACAGCCTATGCGTCTTATGTAAGGGTTCCCGTTTTCTCTGCGGAAAAACTCGCTGCCCAATAATGGTCAAAGTCAACTATTACCTGAAAAGCGTGCCTTTAATGTCAACCGAAGACATTTCAGGCGTTTCTCCGCCCAGCGTGTTCATCGGAAGAATTGGCTATCCGCACGTGTACGCTGGACCACTTGTACCGCCAGTTAACGAAGATACCAGCCTCTACGACCTGCCCGAACAGTGGTTCGGAAGAGCAATTGATGAGATCGTGGGCTTCCGCTCGCTGCTTATTCGCGGCAAACACCGAGTTCACGTGCAAAAGTTCAATGAGGCAGGCAAGATTATGGAGCAAACCCGCGAGTTAGCCCTCGCAGAAAACAGCGTGGACACCGAACTGAACCTTACAAAAAAGCCCAGAGGCTCCATATTCATGGACGACGCTGTCCAGCCCTTCGGTCCCTCCGCGCCCATAAGAGACNTGCACGTTGGCAACGCACGGTTCGACAATAGAATAGAAAAAGCCTACTACGACACCGATTTACGCGCCACGCAAGCTGTGCTTGAGCTTTACGACCGAGGCGTCATGGTCACAAAGATACAGAGAGCCTTCAGCGTCGGCGCCTTCGGCATAGAAAAAAACAGGCGCTTGGTCCCAACCCGATGGAGCATAACAGCCGTGGACGACATAGTCTCCAAAAATCTGGCTGAGAAAGTAAAGACTTTCCCCGAGATAAACGAGTACCGCGTCTACGAGTCTCAGTACTTGGACAACGTTTTTGAGATTTTAATGATTCCAGCAGCTTGGAGCTACGAGTCCATGGAAGCATGGTACCCCGGCACAGTGTGGAATCCCCACGGCAGGAGCACTGCGATATTCTCAGACTGGGAAGGCAACAATGGGCGAACAACTTACGCGCAGATAGGCGGCTGCTACTACTCGGCACGGTTAGCAGTGTGCGAGCAGCTAGTCAAAGAAAGACGGCAAGCCACTGTGATTGTTCTTCGCGAAGCTCGTCCAGGATACATAATGCCCGTAGGCGTATGGCAAGTGCGAGAAAACGTCCGGAACGCCATGCGACAAGCGCCTCATCTTTTCAACACTCTTCATGAATCCTTAAAATTCATCAGCGGCAGATTCGAGATTCCGCTGCGACGGTGGATACTGCAAAGCGAGCTTTTGAAGAACGCGCTTTTCCAAAAGAAACTTACGGACTTTTTCTCACGCAGTACCCGAACTTAATAACAAATCTTAAAATTATACCACTTTCAATTATATGAAGGGAACCTCATGTCAGGAATCGGCTCGGCATTCAAAGAGTTTATTTTGCCATTTTCAGTTCTTTCAGAGAACCGCAAAGAACCCTTCACAGCAGATTTGGAGGTAGCCACTGTTTTCTCGCTGGCAGAAGTAGACAGGGCAAAAGGCGGCGGCTTCCTCTCAAAGCGTCCTGAAGAAAAAATTGTTTTTATCGCTAAAATAGGCTATCCACTTTGGCTTTTCCCATGGTCTGAAACGACGCTCATTTTCGATGGTTTGAATAGGGCCAAATACACATTGCCGTATGCTGTAATTCCAGATGTGAAAGCTTTCATGGAGAACCTGAAAAGGGGTTCAAAAACCCGCGAAACTCATCTGGCTTTCCTCTCCGACCACCTCAATTATTTTCAGGCACCAGTGACGGAAAAAGGGGTTCTGATAAACGCTTTAATAAGCGATCCAGAGTTCTTAGGCGAGTTTGATTCTTACCGCCGCGAGGCAACAGCAATAGACGATCAACCGAGTAACGTGGCGTTGCTTTCTCCAATCATAGATGAGTCAACAATCTCGTCCACATTAGATGAACTCAAAACTCTGTATCTTTCTTTCAGAGAGGACATTGATAGGCTTCGTCGGTGTATGAAGTTCATGAACAAGGCAACTGGTCACTACGGCAAGGTACTGCGTAACAAAGTCAAAGCCGTCAAAGAAGAATTTGGTGTTAAGATTAACGCGCAAGACGAGCTTGTCGCTCCGAGAGTCGCTCACCTTAAAGAAGATTACGACCATCGAATTGTCGAGTCAGCAAAGCGCTTCGAGAAGCAACGGCTTCCCGTTCAAAAGGAAAAAGTAAAGCTTGAAAAATCTAGGGAGCAGGCACTTACGAAAATTGAACGTTATAAACTGGAAGCTAAGACTCGCGCGGAAATGGATGATTCTGTTGGCGAGCAAAAGTGGAAAGAAAAAAGCAGCGACACAAAGAAGGAGCTTTCGGAAATCGAAGATCAGCTGAAGCAAACAGAAAAAGCACTTAAAGATTTGGAAGAGCAGAAGTCTCTTGAAATCTTCAATTTAAAATCCGAATTGGAAACTAAGATTAAGGAAGCGCGTCAACCCTTGCTGGAACTTGAATCTTCCCGCGACGCGCAAATCCTAATTTACAAGCAAGAAATAGAAAACCTAGAACAGCAAACCAAGCTGATAACAGACCACCTCGGCAGAACAGCTAAGTTAAGAGAAACGAGCATCGCCAACTTTGCAAAGCTCGGCGTCAAACAAGACCCAGAGCTGAAAGACATTGCTTTGTTTTACGTGCCGTTCTATGTAGTCTGTTATCAGGTGGAATCAAAGAAACGTTACCTGTTCCTTCCTCCGTCAGAAGCCAATTCTATTGGTCTTTCTACTAAGCTCAAAAGCGCTTTGGGCAGGGCAAAAATCAAGCAGTTACTTGTCCGCCGCTTCGATGTCATAACCTCGCTGATGGATACAATTGAGGTGCTATCTCAGCAGAATGCGGTGTTTGAAACGGAAATGCGGGAAATGGGCAAAAGCGTGGACATTTTAAACGTGAGTTCGATGCGCGAAAGCATCAAAAAAGGACTTGAGTACATAACAAAGGAAGGTTGGCTTTCAGAGAAGGAATACCAGGCTTTAAGCCAAAAAATAGCCTAAGCGCGTTTAAGCTCTAACGAAAAAGTACGGGTTGCTATAAACTATTTTGTGCCTAGTTTTTGGTAGTTTCGCATGGCACGGTTCACGATTTCCATGGCTTCAGCGGCGTTTTTCCACCCTTTTGTTTTAGCCCACTTGTGTGGTTCCAGTCTTTTATATGTCTCAAAAAACTCCTGAATTTCTACGAGTTCGTGTTTGTGTATGTCCGATATGTCTTTGTACCCTTCGAATCTTCTGTCGTTTGCGAGTACCGAGAGTATTTTTGGGTCTATTCCATTCTCGTCTTCAATTATTAATGCGCCTATTACTCTGACTCTGGCTATGGCGCCGACTTCTAAGGGTTCAAAGCTTAGCGCCATAATGTCCAAGGGGTCTCCATCTTCAAGCCAAGTCTGAGGAACAAACCCGTACTCAACAGGAAATATGACAGATGAAGGAATTATCCTGTCTAAAACAAATGTCTCCCATTCAGGGTTATATTCGTACTTGTCTCTGGAGCCGCTTACCACTTCAATAACCATGTTCAGCAGTTCTGGGGGCTTATCCCCAACTGGAATGCTCTTCCAAAGGTTCACGCGCTTTTCACCTTCGAAAGGCAAAAAGCAACCCGACTGATTTAAGCTTTCTCGGTAATAATGATTTTTTAGTGAGNGCATTGCTTCCTACTTCTTGTCTTACACTGCGCGGGTCAAGNGCTGTCTTTAAAGAACTCTTCGAGTTTTGTGATTTCAGCTTTTTTCAATACTTTTGCACATTTTTTGGGGTCTAACGCCTTAAACTCCAACCCTAGCGTAACCAGCAGTCTTTGCACATCTTTTCCAAGGCTCGGCGCAACAAGCACGCCTCGAAGTTCACGGTCCGCCTTACTCTTTATGGCGTCTATGTACTTGGCAAGTTGCAGAACCGCCTCTTTCCCAGCAGTTTTCCTCTTAACCTCCACCACCACAAGTCTTCCGTTCTTATCCACGCCATAAACGTCCACAAATCCTGGCTCAACTTTCTTCTCGTAACTTATGGGTTTGAACCCCTCCTCCAAAAGCGAAGGCTTAAGCAGAATCGCCCGGTGCATGTCCTGTTCGCTGGCGTAAAGCGCGAACTCTCCAGAATCCACGAGGCTCAGGGCTGAAACCATGAAAACCTCTTCGAAAGTTACTCTGACGCTTTCTCGTGGTTTCTGCCTGACCGCGTGAACCTCGATTGAATCGCCTTTGGTTTGAACGTGAAAAATGCTTCCTGGGGGTTGCCAGTTGACGGGTTCGTAGCCGACTGGGCGGTGAACAAGAAGCGAGCCGTCTTCTTTGATGATCAGTATGCGTTCGCCAGGCTCAAGAGTTGACTTCGCTCTGCCCGTGTAGCGAACGTGGCAGTTGCCCGCCACAATGAGCGTTCTTCTTTGCACAAACGCTTTTTCGATTATCGCCGCGGCTTCCGTTAGCTTCGGGTTCGTGAGAACCGTTAACTTGTTTTGTTTCTGCAATTTGGTTTCAGCCAAGTATTTTAGAGGGGTTCAGTGTACATAAGATTTCTGAAGGCTCAGCCCGTGAACAAGTGGGACCAAAAGCGCAAGATAATTCGGCGTTACGATTTGACCGCGCAGCTTTATGATGTGCGATACGCTGAGGAACAAGAACTCAAGTACAAAACCGCCTTAGAAAGCCTGAACGTAGCCCGCAACAGCAAGGTCCTTGATGTTGGGTGCGGTACGGGTCTCCTTTTCCGCCATGTTGCCGCCGAAGCCCAAACGGTTGTGGGCGTAGATATTTCTGGCAAACTGCTGCTTCAAGCCAAGGAGCGCGCGAGAAATTTCCGCCACGTTCACTTGGTTCAAGCTGACGCTGACCACTTGCCCTTCAAAGATAACTATTTTAGCGTAGTTTTCGCCTTCACCTTGCTTCAGAACATGCCAGACCCGCTGGAAACGTTAAGGGAGGTTAAGCGAATCGCGGAACGTGATGCGTCCATTGTGGTGACTGGGTTGAAGAAGGCTTTTTCTTTGGACGCTTTTAGAGAGCTGTTGCAAAGTGCTGGTTTGAGGGTGGTTTCTCTTAAAGATGATGATGTGCTGAAGTGCCACATTGCTGTTAGTGTTCGAAGCTAAATGAGGATACTTCGTTTTTCGTGAAACCTGTGTGCGAACTGGCTTTATTTGCAAGCAACGGCGGCGCTTTGGGCAAGGAGAAGATTAAAGCGGAAAACGCAAAGTTACGCCCTGTCATAGAGAACATGCTGAAAAAAGAAACAAAAATGGCTACTATAGCTTACTTTTGTGTGTGCGCAGTGCTTTTTTGATGGCTTCCCCAACGTTAGTGCCTGGCTTGGCTTGGATATAGATTATGTTATGTTGCTTCAGGATGTCAGATGCACCAACGCCAAGTTCATTAGCAAGCACCACTTCCACGCCGTCATCAATTAACGTTTTAATTGCGATGGGCCCAGCTCCATGGTGGTAGGACAGTGCAGGGTTCTCCAGTACGCTTACGCCGATTATCTTTTCATCTTCAACATCAACTATAGTGAATGTTCTAGCTCTACCAAAAATATTTGATACAACATCCTCTAAGCCGTCTTTTCCGTCCGTTGCAACGGCTATCCTGCGCTTTACCATGAATATTTCACCTTTCCCTGATTTTTTAACTTCCTTAATGAACTCCGCATTACGTTTCTGTTTGATGTTTCTTCACTTTTTGATTTTTGCTTTCAATTCTTCGATTCTAGCTTTGACATCGTCCATTTCTTTTTCAAGGTCTGTTTTCTCTGCCACCAATTCTTTTTGATAGTTTTCTAGGGCCGTAACTTCTTGTTCTGGAGACTGCTGTTGTGTTACTGGTGGATACACCTGTGGGGGAGCGGGTTGAACAACTACGGGCGGTGGGTACACATACCAGCCTCTACCGAAACCTCTACCCCATCCTCTGCCAAAGCCTCTGCCCCAGCCTCTACCCCATCCTCTGCCAAATCCGCGTCCTGGATTCATGAATCCGGGAACTGGGTAACCCGCGCAGTATCCTGCTGCTCTTCCAGTCATGGGTCCAGCGCCCCAGGGTCCTGTTCTGTCTCCTCTTGGCATGTTTTCTTTCACCTCTATTTTGTGTTTATGCACAGTTTACAATTATTAGATAATGCACAAAAATATATAAAAGTTACGGAACGACTATAATACAGCTGATTGAAATGCCGTGGAGACGAAGACACAGACAAGGAAGAAGAGGAAGATATCCCAAACCAGTCACCATACCAATCCCCTCAAAGGTAGAACAATTCATCCCACAACCAAGAATACCCGCCAGCGCTATTACAATTGAACCGGCAGAAATAGAAGCTTTAAGATTAGTTGACCTTGAAGGCTTATCTCAGGAACAGGCAGGCATAGAAATGGGCGTTTCAAGAGGCACTGTTTGGAGACTTCTTCAAAGTGCAAGAAGAAAAGTTGCTCAAGCCCTAACTGAAGGACGAGCCCTCGCAGTCACCAACGAAGCAAATTACCCAGAAAAAAAATAATAATTTTTTCAAAGTCTCCATAAGAAATAATTAAGCGACAAGCGGTGGCATCGCCTTACATAAACTTCGTTGGGTTGTAGCTTAACCTAAGCTATTTCTAAGGGAGCTACAGTCTCCGAGAGAGCGCGCTAGTCCTCCCCTTTTGTGATGGAACGCGTTTTTCTGGCACCGTAGCAAGCTGCGCCTGCGATTAGGCATATTACGCCGATTATCCATGCTTGCGGTGCAACGAAGAGAATAAACGCTAACAGCACTATGCATGTACCTAATCCCACTATGGGAACCAGCCTGTGATATCGTCTTTTTTCGGTTTTTAACTTGAGAGCAGCCGCATTCGTGAAGGCATAATAGAAAAGAGCCCCAAAAGTGCTGACAGCTACAACCCCTGTCAAGTCAAAAAACAAAACCAGTATCGCCATTAGAATTCCTACAGTCCAAATCGAATAATACGGTGTGCTAAACTTCTGGTGAAGCTTCGCCAAAACCTGCGGCATGTCTCTTCTCCTCGCCATGGAATAAGCCATGCGGGAAACACCTAAAATTGCTGTTAACAGCACACTCGCAGTCGCCAATAAACCTCCAAAAGACACAACCTGCACCGCAAGCGAGCTTCCAGTGGCGCTTATGGCTTCTGCCAAAGGCGAGTTTGAACCCTTAAGCGCATTTGACCCCACAAGCCCTACAGCAACTATCCCAACCAGCACGTAAATTATTGTGGAAACTGCAAGCGACAAAAGCAAAGCCTTCGGCACGTTATGTTTTGCGTCTTTAACCTCCTCCGCCACTACCGCTGCTCTCCCGAACCCGGTGTAGGCGAAGAAAATGAAGTACGCGCCGTACAATACTCCTGCGTTAAATGGCTCAAAAGGCGCGAAATTTGTGGTGTTCATGTTTATTGCCCCAAAAACAACAAAAAACAATAGAATGAGAAGTTTCGCAACTACAAGAATCGTGTTTAAACGAGCTGATTCACGTGCACCAAAGAAATTCAATGCTGTAAACGCTAAGCATAAAACTGCAGCCACCACGTTAGCTGGCAAACCCGGAAACGAAGCCGTCAAATAATATGCGAAGCCGAGAGAAACAGCGGCTCCCGTGAAAGTGTTAGAAAGTATCCACATCCAACCCGCCAGAAAACCTGAAAAAGGCGAAATAAGCTGACGCGCGTACTCGTAAACGCTTCCTTCTACGGGTTGCCACGCTGCCAATTCGGCAAAGCTTAACGCTGTAAAGAGCGCGATTACACCTGCAATAACCATGGAAATTACTAAGGCTGAACCTGCCAAACCCGCTACAATGCCTGTTACCACAAAGATGCCACCGCCAATGATTGCGCCCACGCTTATCGCTGTCGCATCCCACAACCCCAACGATGCTTTCAACGCGTTTTGCTGTTCCTTTCTCTTCATTCGCCCACTTCAAGACAAGTTTAAACAATCAAACCCTACGAATTTCACGTTTGCGGTATAAACGTTTCAGTTTTTCCCAAAAACTTTAAGCGATAGAAAGAAAAACTAGCACTACTCTCGGTGACAAAACTTGGAAACCTTAATCTTAACTGATGATGAAGTGAAACAACTTCTCTCCATGTCCGAAGTAGTTGAAGCTGTTGAATCAGCTTTCAAACAAAAGGGTCTTGGACGCGTTCAAATGCCAGCGAAAATTTACCTATACTACAAGAAGTATAATGGCGATTTAAGAGCCATGCCAACTTTTCTCGAAGACATCGACGTATCGGCGGTTAAAATAGTCAATGTACATCCTGACAATCCAATTAAAAATAGCATCCCAACAGTCATGGCTGTAATAACCCTCATAGATCCCACAACAGGAGCGCCTATTGCAATAATGGGTGGAACAACAATAACAGATATGAGAACAGGCGCAGCAGGCAGTATAGCCGCAAAATACCTCGCTAAAAACGACCCCAAAACCATAGGTCTTGTTGGCGCTGGAGCCCAAGCCAGAACTCAACTGATGGCGCTTCTGGAGGTGTATAAGAAACTTGAAGAGGTCAGAGTGTGGAGCCGGACGGAAGAGACCAAAAAAAATTTTGTGACTGAAATGCAACAAGCTTATGGAGATTTGATCCAAGTTATCCCTGTGGCAAGCATAAGAAAGGCAGTAGAAGGGACAGACATAGTGGTGACTACAACGCCTTCTAGGAAACCTTTGGTCACGAATGACATGGTATCAGCTGGAATGCACATTAACTGCATCGGCGCAGACGCCGTAGGAAAAGAAGAACTCGACCCAAATATTTTGAAAAGAGCAAAAATAGTTGTCGACGATTGGGAACAAGCTTCTCACAGTGGAGAAATAAACGTCCCGCTAAGCCGTGGAATAATAACAAAGGACAACATATGGGCAGAGATAGGCGAGATTGCAGCTGGTTTGAAACCAGGCAGACAAAAACAAGATGAAATCACGGTTTTCACATCCACTGGGCTGGCAGTTCAGGATGCAGTCACGGCTAAAATCGCTTACTCCAAAGCGCTAGCTACCAAAGTTGGGAGATTCATCAAACTCATATAATTGCCAGATACCAAAAGCGCGCGCAACTCCAAAATCTACCTCTAAAGACTCAGGGTTCCAATAACAGTGCCATCATCTTGTTGTTTCAATTCAAACCCCATCTTTTCAACTAACTTAATCGCTCTATAGTTTTCATTCATGATGATGGCAATTATCTTTTTAACACCCATATCCGCTGCTATCTCGATAACATAATCGACCAACTTAGCTCCTAACCCCAGCCCTTGCCATTTATCTCGGATTATAAAGGCTATCTCTCCAGTCTTTCCATCAGGTTCAATAGTCAATCGACCTACCCCAAGAATCTTTGCAGTGCTGCCTTCCTTTATTACAGGGACTATAGCGACCTCCCTATCGTAATCTATGTTGCAGTAACGCACTCTAACCTCATGAGGAGTTTCCTTTAGTATCTGGAAAAATCTATATCGAATAGCCTCATCTGAAAAGCTTTGAAACATCTCCAGCCACAAAGGCTCATCTTCAGGCTTTATGGGTCTAAAAAGAATTTCACGTCCATCTTTAAGGCGCCAAAGCAACTCATACTTCTTAGGGTATGGACTTATGACCAGGTGCTGGTGGGGTTCAAATTTCTTATCGAGCTTGTTTCTGTCAAAGATTACCCTAGCATCAAGAATGAAGGCTTCTTTTTGAGTCAATATGAGAGGATTAATATCAATCTCTGTTATCTGGGGGAAATCAATTAACAATTGAGAGAACAAGAGCATTGTCTCTTCTAAAAGTTTAAGGTTAACACCTGGCTGGTTGCGGTATCCCTTAAGCAGCTGAAAAACTTTTGTTTCAGCCATTATCTTTCGGGCTAAAGTAGTGTTTAGTGGTGGAAGACCAATCGCATAGTCCTTGAATAGTTCTACTCCTACACCTCCTAAGCCAAAAAGAATCACGGGACCAAACAACGGATCAAATTTTCCCCCGATTATCACTTCATAACCCTCTTTTCTGATCATTGGCTGAACCGTAACCCCCAAAATTTCTGCTTGAGGATAGGCTTTCTTTGCCCTTTGAATTATCTGTTCAAAGGAATCTCGAACTTCAGTATCAGAACCTAAATCCAGCATCACCCCACCTACATCCGTTTTATGCGTTATCTGGGGAGATAAAATCTTCAAAACCACTGGATACCCAATCTGTCTAGCCAGATTTACTGCCTCTTCAGCGCTCTTGGCTATCTGAGTTCTCACTACAGGAAAATTGTAGTAATCCAATAATCGTTTTGCTTCGTCTTCTGTCAGCGTCTCCCGATTCTCAGTTGCTGCTTGTCGCAGAATATTCATTATGGGTCTTTTTGGTGGCGCAGAATCAATGGGTAGCTCTTCAGGGGTCTCATAGAGTAACTCAAGGTTTCGTTTGTACTGGTACATGTACATGTAAGTCTTTATTGCATCTTCAGGCGTTTGATATGTTGGAATATTATTGGCATTAAAGATCTTGTTGGCTTCTTCGACAGCTTCATACCCAATGAAGGAGGTTAAAACTGTCTTCTCTTCAATATTCTTCTCCTTGAGCGTTTTGACTATAATCTCTGCTATCTGATCCGATTCAGCTACCGCTTGATCGGTGTAAATAATTAGCAACCCATCAACTCCATCATCCTCCAAACAAACCTCCACCGCAGCTTCATAGCGGTCAGCTTTGGCATCCCCCAGAAGATCTATCGGGTTTGCTTTGCTCCAGAAACTTGGCAGAACTCCATCCAACTTAGCCAGACACTTAGAACTCAACTTCGCTAGTTCGCCATTATGGCTTATCAACGAATCCGTAGCCATAACACCAGGCCCGCCAGCATTGGTGATAATAGCAAGCCGTTTCCCTTTTGGCAAAGGCTGCATGCCCAATACCTCAGCAGCATTAAACAAATCTTCAATTTCATCAACTCTTACAATTCCAGCCCGTTTGAAAGCCGCATCATAAACATCATCTTCCCCAGACATGGAACCCGTGTGAGATGCTGCTGCCTTAGCGCTTTCGGTAAATTTGCCTGATTTTACAACAATAATTGGTTTGGTCTTAGCGAAATGGCGAGCTGCACTCATGAACTTACGCGCATCAGTTATGCCCTCAATATACATTAGAATACTCTTCGTTTTGGGATCAGTTCCAAAATAGTCTATCAAATCACCAAAATCAACATCAATCATTGAACCTATAGAAACAAAATTGTTGAAACCTATATTCTCATGTACTGCCCAATCTAAAATTGCTGAACCTAGAGCTCCACTTTGAGAAATAAAAGCAATCTTTCCACTCTTTGGATACTTCTCTAGGAAAGTAGCATTGAGTCCAATATCAGGCCTTATGATCCCTAGACAGTTAGGTCCTATAATTCTTAGGGAATATTTTTCGCGTATTCTCTTTATCTTTTCCTCAAGTAATCTTCCTTCTTGGCCAATCTCCTTAAAACCCGCGGAGACAATGATCACACCTTTAATACCAGATCTTCCACAATCCTCAACCAAATCTGGAACCGTCTTTGCTGGGGTAGCAATAATGGCTAAGTCTACCTCTGCTGGAATATCTTCGAGTTTAGCGTAGGCTTTTCTGCCAAGAATCTCCTTTTTGCGTATATTAACAAGAAATACTTCCCCTTGGTAGCCGTGCTGAGTTAGATTCTGTAATAAAGCATAGCCAACTGAGCCTTCCTGATCACTGGCCCCAACAATCGCTACGCTTTTAGGTTTAAAGATTTTGTCAAGATCTAAAGCCACCAAGAACATCCGACTCCTATGGGGTTCATTAATTAGCTGTTAAACATTAAAATATTGCCCCGCACACGCTTGTTAGCGCGCGCTTAGGCCCAACGCATTAAGTTGAGCCGCCTGCATTCTTCTATTATTTGTTATTTGAAGTTGATGAAAGCAGAAGCGGCATAAGGCATTCTTGTTCCACTAGGCCAAAGGCGCCATTCCTTGCCGAGAATTCGTCAAATTTTTGAACGCTATCCGGCTTTAGAAAGGGAGAATAGATTGCAAAAGGCACTGGGTCTTTTGTGTGTGTTCCAATTCTAATCGGTGTTGGATGATCTGGTAAGACAGCAATTGCGTACGGTTCTTTCAAGCCTTTAAGAATCCTGCCAAGCAGCCTGTTATCGAAGTCTTCTATCGTTTTAACTTTCAGCTTGTAATCTCTAGCGTGTCCTGCTTCATCAGGTGCTTCAACGTGGACAAAAACCAAGTCATTATCCTTGAGAGCTTTTAGTGCAGCGTCTGCTTTGCCTTCATAATTTGTGTCCTCTCTGCCAGTGGCTCCGGGAACATCAATAACCTGCATTCCTGCGTAAATTCCGATTCCTTTTACTAAGTCTACAGCGGATATGACTGCTGCCTTCAAACCGTATTTTTCCTTGAAGGAAGGCATGTTTAGTTTTTTGCCCCCACTCCAAGGCCAAATCATGTTTCCAGGTCTTTTGCCAGCTTTCTGTCGGGCAATGTTGACTGGGTGGGACTCTAAAACCGCTTTAGATTTACTTATTGTTTTTTTCAGTAGGGCTACCGTTTTTTCTACTTCTACCGATTTAGCCTTTGGCAAGATTGTCGAGATGTCAGCGCCTATCGCATCGTGGGGTGGTGTACACTCAATTAGATGGGAGTTTGCTAAATTCCGTAAAATCAGGAAATGTCTGTAGTCTAATCCGGAAAAAAATTCAATTTCGTTAGGTTTCTCCAAAGTTTTCTTTAAGGATTCTATTAGTTTGGCGGCTTCCCTGCTCGTTATGTGGCCAGCAGAGTGATCAATTAGGATTCCATCTTTTTCTGTTATCAAGTTACATCTAAATGCTACGTCATTTTCCTTCAGTTGGATGCCTCTGGCAGCTGCTTCAAAGGCGCCTCTGCCCGTGCAAAACCGCATGGGATCATACCCTAGAATCGAAAGGATTGCAGTATCTGAGCCTGGATTCAAATCTTCGGCTACTGTTCTAAGAAGACCCGTTCGGCCTTTGGCTGCTATGGCGTCCATATTCGGTTTATGTGCTGCTTGGAGTGGGGTCATGTTTTCCAATTCAGGAATGGGGTAATCGGCCATTCCGTCTCCAATAACGACTATATACTTCATTTGCTCACCTTGACCCGTTTTTTTGTGAACATTCGTAAGCGGCTCCTTTCTGTGTGCGTTGACAGTTTTTGGAGTTAAGTAATTTGTAGAAACTTTTAAAGTTTAATATGGTCTTCATTTGTTTTGAGTCCAATTGTAGATGTTTTGATACTCTTCTATCAACGGATACTCTGCGTCCTCGTATACAATGTCTGTTTTTAAGCCGTGGTTTTTGAGGGCACTCTGCACTAGGTCCCAGAGTTGTTGTGCTTTGTCATCAGCTTTAAAGATGCCCCAGATTTTATCCTCGCTCCACCTCATGCCCCAACCGTAATTTTTGGGTAAAACCAGAACTGAATCCGCTTTAATTGAGCCTTGAGTTATGTGAGGATTTTTAACCACGTCATTCCAAAAGTCTTCTAATGCTTGGAAATGTTCTGGCTGCATTGTACCATAAGGGTTACCCCCTTCTTCGTAGTAGTTGAATAGAACAAAGTATTTTGCGCCAGCCTCGTATGCCGTTTGCATTTGATCTAATATTTCCGTTTTATTGGCAAGGTAAGGCGGTTTATTATATTTCCAAGTTATGACTATTCCCCAATCTCTGTTCTGTAGTTTTGCTGCCCCCCGAACAAGCGCTATTTGCTGAGTTAATGTAAGATTCCATCCTATGTGGGCGAGTATTACGTCATAGCCGCTTAGGTAATCCCACCAGTACAGCGCGTAATCTGAAGTGAAAACGGTAACTGAGTTATTCTTTAAGTATTCGATTTTGTTTTGGTCGCGGGCTACGAATCTTTCGGCTGCGTCATCTGTATCCTTGAATGGCTTTACACTCATTAAGTCTTCGTATGTTTTGAAACTGGACTGATTAGAGAGTTGACCAGTTATTGTGCCGTTAGGGTAGAAAGTTACATACGCCGCTGATGAATCATCATTTTCATCCGTGGGTTCACGTACATGGATGATGCCGCTAAGCTCATAATGAATAACGGTGCCGTCGGACTTTTTGACAACAATGTCTCCGTACTTGGTTTTCGTTATTGACTCGCCTGTTGTTGTGTCTGTAAACTTTACGTTGTCATCAAGCATTTTTCCTCCTGGTTCATCGCTGTAATAGACGCCTAAGAAACGGGTTCCCCATCTCTGTTTAGCCGTCTCAATCCAAGCTGAAAATGTCTGTTCAATATAGGCGCTAAAATAAGGAAGGAAGTGCAATCCAGAAGAAACCGCATAGTCCCCTAATTCATCAACACTTGGCAAGTCTCTGTGCAAGGTATTTGACTGCAATACAAAAAGGTTAGTGTAGCCTTTAACCTTGTCTATTAGCAGTTTTCCTTCTGCAACGGAGTTTCCGCAGTATGTTACGCCAACATAGACCTCTGGAGTTTCTGTAGTTTTAAGGGAGTCATATCCAATGAACAACACCGCAAGCAACGCTATTATTATGAGAATCGCCGAAACCGCGAGCACTTTTTTCATTTCATGACACCGAGTCTCAGGATTATTCTGGGAGCTTGTAAGATAAAATTTTTCTTGAAATCTTTTCGGGTTTTAGTTTTGTTTGTCGTGGCAGTTGTTCGCATTTGGAATCAAATAAAACTATTACAATGTAAAGTTTAATGAGTCGCTGCTTTATTTATCGCTATGCTTCCGAATAATTCAAATAACCGTATCGCTAATATTATGATGAGAGATTGGCGTCATGCTGAAACAGAAACTTAAAGTGCTAGTAGTTGTGCTACTTGTACTTGCGCTCCTTATATCAACATATATTTCTCTCGTATCATCCTCTACAGGGTACATTAGAATTAACGGAACATCCGCAAGCGTTCCTTACCAGCAAGTACCAGTCGGAGGCAACGTCAGCCTCTACTTTGGAAACGTAACGTGGGACGGCAGTGAGCTGTATTTGCTTTTGAGTCATGACCTCTCCTCACAGGTATCATCTGGCGACTCCATTTATACTCCATTATTTTCAGTTTACGATGTGACTAACACAACCGCTCCTAAAATTTACACTAGTGACTGTGGCTTTTGGATTGCTGGAAACAACTGGATTAACGGCTCCATTCCGACTAACATACCTGTTGGAAATTATTCAATCAAAGCTTTTGATGGAATCACCCCGACTGTTGCAGTAACAGACACTTTCATCACAGTTTACACCGTGGTTTATAATGGGACATTGCAGATTTCTCCGTCTTCTGGACCTGGAGGTACCTTTGCTCATTTTACAGGTTCAGGCTATCCTACCTCCAGCCTTATCAACATCTCATATTATGATCCAACTTTTGACTCATGGAATTATTGGAACACTACAAATTCTGACCCGGAAGGAAAAATCGCGTTCGCAGACCAAATACCTGATTTAAGAAAATCGGTAGGTATTGGTGATTATCCTGAGACATACACTCCAGTTTCTTACAGAACAGAAGCTAACGGTGAAATTTACAGCTATGCGGATTATAACCAGTATTCAAGGGGACTGAAAAGAGTCGGGAACCAAACTGCCAGTGGACTCTACGGAAATGGAACAAATTTAGCTTCAACCGTAAAAGTTGAAGTAGGTGATACTATCACGATTTCTGGCAAATGGTTCCATTTTTATGATGTTATTTATGTTAAATGGGATGGTGTTCCAGTTGTGGGTACGCTGACTACTGATGAGTGGAAGAATGCATCGATTGTTGGAACAACTATTGCTAATTCGTCGGGTTACTTTGAGACGAACGTTACAATTCCAACAGCTAATCCGGGTGAGCATTACATAGCCGTCGAAGATTCCGAAACCATCGTAATAATCAAAATCCTGCTGTCTCAGGGGTCGCTGCAGGTTTCTCCCTCTTCAGGTTCCGGTGGGATTACTGCTCAGTTTACTGGCTCCGGTTATCCCGCTTCCACACCAGTCAATATATCATATCGGGACCCAACTTTTGACTCATGGTATTATTGGAACACAACGACTACTGACCCATCAGGAAACATTACATTTACAACTGAAATACCTGACCTAAGAAAATCGGTAGGCGCGGGTGATTATGAGACATACTATACGATTTCTTTTAGGACGGAAATTAACAGTAGCGTTTATTGCTATACCGATTATGACCAGTATGCGCGGGGTCTAAAAAGGGTTGGAAGTGCAATCGCAAGTGGACTCTATGGAAACGGCGCAAATTTAGTTTCAACTGTTACAGTTAAAACAGGGGACATCATTACGATTTCTGGTAAGTGGTTCCATTCTAGTGATGTTATCTATGTTAGGTGGGATGGTGTTGCTGTTGTTGGCACGGTGACTAGTGACGAGTGGAAGAATGCGGTTATTATCGGCACAGTGATTGCTAGCTCAACTGGTTCTTTTGAGAGGACTGTTACAATTCCAACAGCTAATGTGGGTGAACACTACTTAGCAGTTGAAGACTCCGAAACCAGAGTAATAGTCAAAATAAACGTTGAACCGTCGCCTGCTCCTACTCCAACTCCAGCACCTACCCCAACGCCTACCCCATCTCCTCCAAAAGCAACGCCCACTATCGACATCTCCTGCAGAGGCGCCACTACCCCTAGTGGCTTTAGATTTGAAATCAACGGCAAGCTGTCATTTAATGGAACTGCCATGTCAGGAGAAACAGTCTTAATTTCTTACAGCGTCACTGGGGGCAGTTCTTGGGAAAGCCTAACCTCCGTAAACACAGGTTCTGCCGGTGGATTCATGGCTATCTGGACGCCATCAGTAACAGGGAACTACCTAATTAAAGCAAAATGGGAAGGAAACTCAGTATTCAATGAAGCAACCACAATAGTCAACTTAGCATTAGAACCATACTCAGAGCAAAACATGTTCTCGGTAACCTCCAACTCGACCATGTCAGAACTCGCTTTTAACTCCACCAGTAAAGAATTAAGCTTTACCGTATCCGGGCCTTCAGGAACAACAGGATACGTCAACGTCTACATTCCAAAATCTCTCATAAGCGACATTTCCGATCTTAAGGTCTACGTTGACGAAAATCTAATAACCTACAATAGCGAATCGCAAACGGATTCGTGGCTTATCTCATTAAGCTATTCTCATAGTGCGCATAAAGTTGTCATAGACTTGAGCGCCGCTTCTTCTGAGGTTGACGAAACACCACCACCCGATTTCACCCTTTACATAGCCATCGCAGTCGTTGCTGTAATAGCCGTTGCTGTCGCAACTCTAGTTTTCAAAAGAAAACGCCAACACACACCAACAGAGCAACAATAATCTAAGCACCCCCTTTTTCCCTCGCAGACCCTTTCTCAAAGCAAAGAAGAAAACGTTCTGCACTACGTGAAAGCTAGTTAACTCTGCATGAGTGCTAGTCCAAACAGCAGTTGAACCTATTTATAGAGGGGGTATAAGTCAAAAATCGCACAACAGCACAACCGCATACACTTTGGAAATACAAATTAAGCTGTTCCTTTTCCTAAACTATTGGACGATGAGGAAATCGAGGTACGAAGACGCGTTTGCGGATGAAATCTTTTTCCGCTCCTGAGTCCACCCAAAAGCTCGGCGGCAACTTCGATAAAACACGTAAAAATTCTGCTGCATCCTTTCTATTTTTCGCCCTAATAACGAATGTGAAATTGAATAATACTGAGCGCCTATAGCGTCGACACTTGTGGATAAAAGAAAGAGGCTGGAGATTTTTTTACTGTTTTCTTCTTGTCATGTATGCCCACGCGGTTACCAACACGAGCGTTAGGCAAGCACCAGCAAGTCCTGAGACCACCCATTTAATGTTGATGAGTGCTGGTAATACTGCCATAAGCCATGGGATTACGTAGTCCGCTGTCAGCTGCGCAATTACTCCTGCCATGAAGCCCAAAAGCGCTACAATTCCGAATACTTTTAATCTATCACCCATTCAATTCACCTTTTTGTTTTAGCATTAGATTAAGCCTCTTTTTAGTCTAACTTACACTTTTTTGTCTAATATCCGAATACTGCCCACCGTGCCTTTTAATTTTCTAATTAAAGCCAAAAACAAGTTTTTCCACCGTGTATATCTCTACGTATATACGTGCATGTTTTCAACATATTAACAATGTATAAGATATTTCGAACGCATCTTTTGTGTCGGAGGTATTAATTTGTCAGAAAGATTCGCAAAAAAATGGGAAACTAGACGGGATGACCAGCCGTTCACGGACCGCATAAAAGACGCTGTGTCGCCACCAGGTCCATTGAAGCCAAGACTTGACTTTGCCGTCAGACGAATAGAACTTCAAGTGCAGAAACTTGATCAAGCCACAGAAAGGTTCAGCCAGAGAGACAAAGCAATCTTTGCCAGAATAGTCGATGCTTACACCAAACACGACAGTGCGCGCGCCAACGTTTTCGCCAATGAGCTAGCAGAAGTCCGCAAAATGGAACGCTTAATCATAAACGCCAGACTCGCCCTTGAACAAATAGTGTTAAGATTACGAACCGTATCCGAACTTGGAGATGTAGTGTCCACCTTAGGACCAGCTGTAGGTGTTCTACGAACCGTCAGAGCAGGACTAGTGAGCGTTTTCCCTGAAGCGGAGAACGAACTAGGCGAAATTGGCAACATGCTAAGCGGAATAATGATTGAAGCAGGCCAAGGATCGGGAATGACACTGAACTTTGACACCGTAAACGAAGACGCCTCAAAAATCCTTGCAGAAGCAGCAACAGTTGCTGAACAGAAAGTCAAAGACAAGTTTCCAGAGCTACCGCCAGGCATGCCATCAATCGCAGCCGCGCAAACAGAGAAAACATCGACAGAGAGCTACTAAACTGAAGGAGGGAAAACATGTCCAACAACTCCAATCTTTTTCTTTCTATCGGTAAACCAATCAAAGATGAGTACGGTCGTGCAGTCGGAAAAGTTGCCTCTTTCGCATTGACCCCTAGCGGGAAATTTGATGCTGTATTTATCCAGTTTAATGACGGGAAATTCTCAAAAGAACCCATGGAAAACCTACAATTTGATGGTGCTGAAGTCACATTCACCTCGACACTTAAGTCACAGGCAAGCGTTCTCTGCGATCAGATACCCCTCATATGGCGCAAGGACCAAGCCCTTAAAGATCTGGCTGAAAAAAGAAAGATTTCTCCAGACCTCTACCAGGAGCTCCATAACAATTTTGAGGGAGTTCTAAATCAACTGAAGAAAGATGCAGAAGCTCTCATAGAAGACACCGCAAAGGAAGTCACACGCTGTGACCAAGAGATCAAAACTCTGGGCTATGCAGTTGTCAACCTAGAGCTAGAACATGAGGTAGGTCAAATCGATGAGGAAGCCTACAAGTCTGCTTTCACCATGCTTCAAGAGAACCTCAAGCGTGCCAACAAGGAAAAAAGCGATATTGAACTTACCAAAAGCAAGCTCTCAAATATATTACTAGGCGATTCTAAACAACCTGAGCAAAAAACCAACATCACTTCTACTGAGCCAACCGACAAAAAATCACCAACCAAAGAAACCCCTAAAGAAGCCTCTGAAGAAATCTCTGACGAAACAGCTAACGAAACCCCTGAAGAAGCGCCTGAACTTCCAGAGCCTCCAGTAGTCGTCTACGTGAAAGAAGTCGGAAAGGCTGGAATATAACCCCAAGAGTGAAGTAGCGGGCGGAGGGAAAAAGCCATAAAAGCTCTAACACACTCAAGCCCTCCACCGATACGGGAAGTCGCCACAAAATCGATACTTACGCTCCGAGTTCAACAAAACAAGCT
>JGI2171J19970_10000247_pt1 | contig 26275 bp, 11 predicted proteins | sample DeeMarSWOR324_28_FD_19970 | JGI IMG/M metagenome (IMG submission 19970) | reverse complement strand
AGACCTCGGGCCCGTGGGAACCCCTCTCATTGGAACTTCATCGGCTAGAGGAAGGTCAGCAAAAAGATGGACTAATTTGCCATCTCTGTCCCATATTTCTAGAGTATGGGTGAAGTAGTAATAGGGGACGCTGTAGGAGTAAGGTTTTTTTATCTTGCAAACGAGGAGCAGGTTTCCGTTCGGGGATTGATCCGCATAAAGGTATATGCCGGGAACGCCAATTTTTCTGCTGGTGCCGGAGATAACATCTATCTCCACTATTTGAGATGTTGTGTAATAATCGAACAGCTTCTCATCATAAGGATTTTTCAAAAGGTCCTGGTAGGTCCATACCTTGGAGAATTTCCTCTTTGTCTCCTCGATACTGGGGCCGACCGGGACTTCTGGTTCCCGGGGCGGATTTCCGCGGTTTTCAAGTATGGCGTAGATGAGGAGATGGCGGTTGTCTTGAAGCCAGGTAAAACCGGAGTTTATGGTTGAATTGATTACAGGTCCGGTCAGAGCCTTTGCCTTTCCTGTCTTTGCATCAGCTACCCAGAGTTCAGCTCCATTATCTTTGTAGCGCAAGAAAGCTATCCCGGAGCCATCAACAGACCATTGGGGATAGCCGAGTTTTGCCCCTTTGGGAAGAGTCACTCGCTTTATTGACCCATCTTTGACAGATTTTATGATGAGCCCGGCATAAAAAGTCGTTTGATGGCGGCTGTTATACAACGGTGAAATCCTCATCCCGGCCAGCCTGAGCATAGGCTGAGCCATGTAGGCGATTGAAGGCATGGGTCCGTATTCGGCAAGGAGCATAAAATCGCCTTCGGGACTCATGATTGCCCGTGGTAGAGGAGGTGCATCCACGATATCTACCACTTCTTTGGGCGGCAGCTTATATGGTTCTTGAGCAGAAAGGGGGAGGGTTGAGAGAAAGATGAAAACAAAGATAAAAACCAAGAATGATGCGGGAATATTCTTTTTCATTATTTTCCCTCCTGTAAACATGATTGTTCTTCTAAAAACATGATTGTTCTCCTAAAAACATGATTGTTTTTCTAAAAACATGATTTTCCTTCCTAATAGCATGATTTTTTTGTCCAGTGGTTTTCTAAATATAACTCAATTAGATTGTCAATTTCAAATCTGTTTCTTGTTTAGATTTGTTTTTTTTATTCTAGTATGTTTTCTGGTTTTCTTCTCGCACGGGACTGATTTATCTGATGCGTGTTTTTGGTTCGTTATATACAAGCGTTTGGTTTTCTTACGTAGGGGCTTGATTTATTGTTGCGGTTTCATTGTAGGGGCTTGATTCATCAAGCCCGATTTTGTATCGCGTAAACGATTCCTTGTGGCGGCTTGATTCATCAAGCCCACATTTTTGGATTTACGAATGATTAGGCGTGTTTGATAAATCACGTCCCTGGAATGAATCACTAACAGATAAAAGGTGACAAAATTTAAAAAATGGTTTAAAATATTGAAGAATTATGAGAAAAAAGGACAAGGTTTGGCCAACGGAAGTGTTCCCTTTAAATGAAGCCTCTCGTTTGATTAAAAGCAAATGATAATTTTTATTTAAAGAGCTCTGACAATGGCACCTGAAGATTTCAAAGACCAAAAGAATACGGAAGAGGAAGAGAAGCCTCAGGCAGAACAGGAAAAGCCCGAGGCAGAAGAAAAGAAACCTGAAGTAGAACAGGAAAGGCCCATGGAAGAAAAACATAAACCTGAACCAGAGGCAGAGAAACCTCCGCCAGAACATGAGCGACGCTGGCCAGAGCACGAGAGACGCAGGTCAGAGCTGGAGAAGCTCAAGGCGGAGGCAGAGGAAGACCTGGAGGAAGAAGAACCCAAGGTAGATCCTGTTGAAGCTAGCAAGGCTAAGAATGTTATCCAGTTTTTCAAAAAAACTTTTTCTCTGATAAAACTCTATCCCCCGGAGAATCCTTCTGTGCAAAAATCTGTAGATTTATTCTTTACTCAAATAGATGAATTTCTTAACGAGTTTGAAGAATTAACAATAGAAATTGGTGAATTTAGCTTTTCTTACAAAAAAGAATTAATCTTCCAAGATATAGAAAAAAGGAAAAGCCTTCCTTTTCTTTTTTATAGAGATGGAGTGAGAGAGCTATCTTTTCTTAGGGACTTGGATAGAGAAGAGCTTTATGGTTTTTTTGAGACCGTTAGGCATGTCTCCGACCTTCCTCCAGAAGATACTGATATTGTTAACTCTCTTTGGGAAAAGGATTTTGTTCATATCAGATACCTTTCCATTGACGAGTTTCTTGACCAGGATATTGGAGAACCGACAGAAGAGATAAGCCATGTCGATAAATTGGGACTCTCAAAAGGAGAGCTAAAGTTAACTCCCGAAGATCAAGAACTCTATAAAAAAGGCCTTGCTTTAGGGATTCAGGACGGCAAGGAAAAAGGAGAGGGAGAATTCGAAGGAGAACAACCTGCAGATGAAATAACAGTTGCTACCAGAGTCCAAGCTATAAAAAAAGAAGAAATGCCCGAGATTGAGTCCATGCTCGTCGAAAGTCGAGAAACTTCTCCCCTGTCTGAGTTTGTAGCTTTGCTTTTCGAGCTCCTCTTTTTTGAAGATAGAGAAGAGGAATTCTCGGACCTTGTTAATGTTCTTGATAGGTGTCATCAAAATGTTGTGGATGATTTTGACTTTTCCTTTGCTCTGTCTATCTTAAACCAGGTTCAGGAGTTGAAAACAGCTATCTCTTCAAAGTCTGAAGAGCGGGCGAAAATGCTGGATAGAATTACCGATGCGGCTAAAGAGCAAGTGTTCATAACTCGCTTGATAAAATTATACTCTGACGGGCACGTGGAAGATTTTGATACTTTCTTTCTGTATCTGGAACATCTGGGTGCCAGCGCTTTTCCTGTTATAGCAGCGATCTGGGCGGAAGCAAAATTTCCTTTTTCTCGAACAAAGGTTACAAATTTTCTAAAAGAAATCGCGAAGAAGGATATGGAAGCTCTTCTCAATCTTGCCAAAGGTCAGGGATTATCTCTTGCAAGGGAAATAATAACTATAGTGGCGGACGCTGACGAAAAAAAAGATGTGTCCCACCTTGAAGATTTTGTTAATAATCCAAACAAAGATATAAGGCTTGAAGTTATCCAAATTCTGGGAAAATATGAAGATGAAGCTGCCAATAAGATTCTCGTGAAATTCCTTTCAGATGAGGATGTAGAAGTCCGGGCCAAAGCATTCATGAACCTCAAATATCTTGGAGATAAAGCTCCGTTTGACTTTGCCATGCGATTGGCCCAGCAAAAAGACTTCAGAGATAGAACCAAGCTGGAGAAAAAAGCAATTTTAAATTTTCTGGCAAGCACGGAAACCACAGAAGTTATTACCCTCCTTCGCTCAATGTTGAAAAAAAGGCCCTTTTTCGCAAAATATAAGCACACTGAGACTCGCCACTGTGCAATCAGTGCCTTGGAAACAATGGCTACCCCTGAGGCTGAGAGCGTTCTTAATGAAGGGACAAAGCTAAGAAATAGAACCATCCGTAAGGCTTGCAAGCGTGCGCTGAGGAATATAGCCCGAAAGCAGAAACCTAAAGAAATTGCTAGAGACGAACAAGAGGATTAATTTTATGGAAGAAAGAGGCCAAAAAGAGAAAAAGCATTACACAGAGTCAGAGAAAAAGACTCTTGCCAAAATAATAGAAGATATATTTATACGTTTTTCCTCTTCTTTGAGAACTGCTCAAATCTATGAGCCCAATAACCTTACCTTTATCAGGCAGGTTAACCTTCTCTTCGACTTAGTTCAGACAGTCCTGAAAAACGAAGGGAAAGCTCATTTTCAATTCCGGTCAAACACTTTATTTTTTAACACAGTTAGGGTCAAATTTGATTTTCTCAGTTACCACAACTTTAAGTTCTTAGCTGATATATTTAAAGAAAGAGAGATAGGAACGCTTGGCTTCGAACCGGGCTTGAGTCAAGCGGAGCTGACAGAGTTCGTTACTCTTTTTGTTGAAGGAGAAGAAGAGCAAGAGAATCCTTTTGAAAATTTTGAGGCGAAAGTAAAAGAAAAGGGAATTAGCCATATATTTTTAGAGAAGGCCCATCCATCTGAAACATTCGGAGGCAAAGAAGAAGAGGAATTTGTGCAATCGGCCGTAAAAGTCTTTTTCAAGAGCATTACCCACCTGAAGGAAGTCGTTGAGAGAGAGAAACAGAAAAAAAGGGTTCAGCTAAAAACGACTCGAAGATTGATGCAATCCGTAGTCAATCTTATAAGCCAGAATGAATCTTTCATGATAGGCTTAACCAATATAAAGAACTATGATGAATACACCCTCAATCACTCGACCAATGTATGCGTTTTGGCTGTTTGTTTTGGAAGAAGATTGGGTTTTGAAAAAAGAGAATTAGTAGATTTGGGAGTAAGCGCTTTTTTCCACGATATAGGAAAATTAGCTATTTCAAAGGAGATTCTGGATAAACCAGGCAAGCTAACAGACGATGAATTCGAAATAATGCAAACTCATCCGTGGCAAGGTGCCCAGAAACTTGCCACCCTTAAAGAGTTGAGTATTCTTCCAGTGCGTGCCATTAATGTAGCCATGGAACACCACATCTGGTTTAACCTGGAGGGAGCCGGATACCCTAAATACTGGAAAAAGAAAAACACTGATTTATTCAGCAGAATTACAAAAATATGTGATTTCTTTGACGCTGTAACGACCGAACGGCCTTATAGAAAGAAGACCGCAACCAGAGAAGAGGCGGTTAGCTGGTTGCTGGAGAAGACCGGAACAGAATTCGACTCAATCCTGCTCAAGGTTTTTGCCAACATGGTAGGAATTTACCCTATTGGTTCCCTTGTGGTTCTCGACACGGCTGAGTGGGGCATTGTCACAGAAGTAAACCCGGATACGGCTTATATGACAAGGCCCAAAGTAAAAATTATTGCTGATTCGATTGGTAATAAAATTGACGGCAAAATTATCGATCTGGCAGAGAAGGACCCTGGAACGGATAAGTTTAAAAAGTCCATCGTAAAAACCTTGGACCCCTATGAATACGATATCAACGTAGCCGATTACTTTATATCTCAAAGCGCATAACAAGGATTTCTGCGGCTTGTCTTTGCTTCACAATCATTCAAACATCCTTTTTTGACAGACCTGATTTTGATGATTATAATCATTCTTTTTTTGGTAAACACAGAACCAGGATTTGAACCAATTTTTGAGGAGGAGTTATGAAAACTTTTAAAGCTCAATTTTCTTCTACCGGGACTTTTCCCATAACAGTTTTTATTATGATAGCTTTTCTCCTAATATTCTCAGACTGCAAAGACATCTTTGCTCCGCCTCCCCCTAAGGCTCTTCCTACGGTTGTTCGAAAGGCTTCTCCTCAACAGCCCTATCCACCAGCTGACCTTGTTTTATTCAACGGAGTTGTCTATACTGCTGACCCTATTAATCCTGAAGCCACCGCTCTGGTCATCACCGGAAACAAGATTACGGCAGTTTGTGAGCAAAACAGTGAAGTGGGAAAATACATTAGGGATAAGACAAGATCCATTGATTTAGCGGGAAAATTTGTCACGCCGGGAATTATCGACGGACATGTCCATTTTAACAGTGCTGGAGCTCTGATAATTGATGCCAATTTAATGACTGTTTCTGATAAGCAAGGATTGAGAAAGGAGGTCAACAGAGTTGTAGAGATCCTGGATGACGGTGAATGGATAACCCGGGGGCTCTGGGGTGCCTATGAAAAGTGGGCTTTAGCAGATGCTGGAGAAAAAAAGTCGGAAAAAGAGTCATTATGGCGTCCAAACCGGGGCATGATAGATGATTTGACTCCCAATAATCCCTGTTTTCTCTGCCGCTATGATTTTAAAGAGTGGCTGGCCAACACAGCGGTTCTTAGAGCTTCTGGTCTGGATAAAGAAATTGTCGAAGGGATGGAAGTAGGTGAGGACGGCGAACCGACAGGAATAATTTTCCGGCCTTCTCCTGCCTTCGATCAGATAGTTAAAGCGCAGAAGCCAAAATCCCATAAGAGGCTTTTGGATGAGAACCGGGCTGCTCTCCGGGCGTTGAGGGAAGCGGGGATTGTTGAAGTTCATGATATCGCAAGGCCGGATCAAACTGAGCGCTTCATCGAGCTCCAGGAAAACGGGGAACTCACCTGCCGGGTCTGGCTGAGGCCTGACCTTTCAAGGGGGGCTGAGCTTAAAGATAAAGGCCTGACTATGGGACTTCATCCCAAAACAAAAAAGAAGGATGCGTGGCTGCGATACGGTGCGCTTAAAGGTTACATAGACGGCATCATGGGGACTCATGGCGCACTTTTCTTCGAGCCGTACGATGACCAGCCCGATAACTACGGCCACTGGCGCCGCCACACCTCGGATGATCCTGAGTATAAAACTGGTAACATGGAGAAAATGTACAACCTCATCAAAGTGGGTTTGGAAGCTGGTTTTGTTCCCAACGTTCATGCCATCGGCACAAGGGGCGTGGCCGAGATGCTCGACCTTTACGAGAGGCTGAAGAAAGAAGGAATAGACCTGAAAGGTTTCAGGGTCATCCATGCCCAGGTCATAAGACCTCAGGATTTTCCACGATTCAAGGCCCTGAATGTCATCGCCGAGGTAAATCCCTACCATCTCTCTGACGATATGCGCTGGATGGAAGAGAGAATCGGGCATGAGCGATGCAAGGGAGCGTATGCCTTTAAGTCGCTTCTTGATAGCGGAGCCATGCTGAGCTTTGGTTCGGATTGGCCTGGAACAAGCGCAGCTCTCTACCACATGCATCCAAAATATCTGATCTATGCGGCTGTGGCGAGGAAAACAGTGAAAGGAACTCCGAAGGGAGGATGGTTCCCTAAGCAGCGCATATCTGTTAAGGAAGCCATCAAAGCTTACACGATCAATAATGCCTATGCTGCCTTCGAGGATGATATTCGAGGTTCTTTGGTAGTGGGAAAGCTTGCCGACATCACTGTTTTTGACCGCAACCTGCTTAAAATCCCGAGGGATGAGATTCTGAAAACAAATGTCGTCTATACCATCATCGACGGCAAAATCGTATTCGAAAAAAAATAGCGGTTACATGTAGGAAACATTTAATTTTTTAGCTGCTTCCCTTAAATTTTTATCCCTTGTCCAAAACCGTATTCTTGATAGGCGTGCAGAAGCCAAAAGATGGACATCAACGTAGCCAAGGCCTTTTCCCATTAATCGATGTTGCTCTATAAAGTACAATACTTCCCTGTGATCTGGAGTAGTTGCTGATGGAAGAGCCTCTAAAAGAGAAAGTATATCTTTCCTATTTTTAAGATTGCCACAAGCCAGCTCACCGACTATAAAAGGATGGCAGACAACTCTCCCCTTCATTAAAAGCGCCTCGAGCTTTGGATTTCCGTATTTAAAATGAGACACCCAAATAGAAGTATCAACCAGGACCATGGCTACTTTTTGTTTGGCCTTCTTCTTGGAATGGGTCGAATGGATTTCTCGCTTCCTCCTAACCTGGTAAGTCTCTTATTGCTTTCAAGAGCAATCAGGGCCTCCAATCCAAGCCTGACCAATGATGTCTTCTCTTTGATTCCTGTCAACTCGGAAGCTCTGTTAAGAATCTTCTCATCAATGTTTATTGTCGTCCTCATATGCATAGATATGCATATTTTATGCATATCTGTCAAGCTTTTTTGATTTAAAATATTGCCAAAGAAACCGCATTCTAGTCCTTAAAATTAGGCTCTAAGAATAATTCCGAATATTTCAATACCAATAAATATATACGATTTAATACCGACTCTTTTCTCACAAAATCGTCATGATATAGCGGCCGCCTTTGAACGATGAAAATGAATTTGATTGCAGCATTGACTATTTTCCAGGTAATTGATATTCTTTTGCCACATAAGCAATAGGAGATAAGGGGATGAAATGTCCTAAATGCAACTTCGAAAATCCCGCCGATACAAAATTTTGCGGTAAGTGCGGGACTAGCCTTCCTCCTTCAAAAGAAATCTCCGCTCCTCTGACCGAGACTCTCGAAACTCCCAAAGAAGAATTAACCACTGGCTCCACCTTTGCCGGAAGATACCAGATTATCGAAGAGCTTGGCAAAGGCGGCATGGGTAAAGTCTACAAGGCTCAGGATACTGACCTGAAAGAGAAGGTGGCGATTAAGCTTTTAAAGCCCGAGATAGCCGCGGATAAAAAGACGATCGAGCGCTTCAGGAACGAGCTGAAATTTGCCCGAAAGATAAGGCACAAGAACGTCTGCCAGATGTATGACCTCAATAAAGAGGAAGGGGCGCACTACATCACCATGGAATATGTGGATGGGAAAGATCTAAAGAGCATGATCAGGATGATGGGGCAATTAAGTTCGGGGAAAACGATTTTCATAGCCAAGCAGGTCTGTGACGGTCTGGCAGAGGCTCACCGGTTGGGAGTTGTTCATCGGGATTTAAAACCTCAGAACGTCATGGTTGATGAGGATGGGAATGCGAGGATCATGGATTTCGGGATAGCCCGTTCCCTTAGGACAAAGGGGATAACAGCCACTGGAGTGATGATAGGCACACCCGAGTACATGTCGCCTGAGCAGGTAGAAGGGAAGGAAGTCGACCAGCGTTCTGACATTTATTCATTGGGTGTCATTCTTTATGAGATGGTGACCGGGAGGGTCCCTTTTGAGGGAGATACGCCTTTTACAATTGGTGTGAAGCACAAGAGCGAGATGCCAAAGGAACCCAAGGAATTCAACACGCAGCTTCCTGAAGACCTCAACCTTGTTATCCTGCGCTGTCTGGAAAAAGATAAGGAAAAAAGATACCAGAGTGCGGGAGAAGTTCGGGCTGAACTGACCAGGATAGAAGAAGGCATCCCAACGACTGAAATAGAGGTCCCCAAGAAAAAGCCTCTCACTTCGAGAGAAATAACAGTCACCTTTGGCCTGAAAAAGCTTTTCATCCCGGCCATAATCGTTGTCGCTCTCATAATCGCCGCAGTCCTTATCTGGCAGCTTCTTCCACGAAAAGCAGCCTTGCCTTCTCCTACAGGCAAAGTCTCTCTGGCTATCATGTACTTTAAGAACAACACCGGAGTCGAGGGCTTAGATATCTGGAGAACCGCTCTCTCTGACCTCATGATTGCAGATCTTTCTCAGTCCAAATTTATAAATGTCTTAAGCGGAGATAGGCTCTTTGAAATCATAAAGGAACTGAATCTTTTAGAAGCAATAAGTTATACCTCTAGGGATTTAAAGGAAGTAGCGTCTCAGGGAGGGGCAACTCACATTTTGACGGGAATCCTTACAAAGTCTGGTGATTCTTATAGAATCAATACCACTCTTCAGGCTACAGATACGATGGAGATCATCGCGTCAGATATGGTGGAAGGGAAAGGCGAGGAGAGCTTCCACAGCATGGTGGATGAGCTGACAAGAAGAGTTAAAACCAATTTCAAGCTTTCCAAGGAACAGATTGCAGCCGACATAGACAGGGAAGTGGGAAAAATCACAACCAGCTCTCCTGAAGCCTATAAATATTACAGCGAGGGATGGAAGTACCACCTCAACGCAGATTATATCCGCAGTATCCAGCTCATGGAGCGGGCGATAGAGTTAGACCCGGGGTTTGCCATGGCCTACAGGTCCATGGGAATGAGTTACGATAACAGGGGTCTTGTAGCAGAGGGAAGAAAGCACCTTAAGAAAGCCGTAGAGCTGAGCAGCCGTCTGTCGGAGAGAGAGCGCTACATTATCCTGGGGTCTTTCTTCATGTCTTCAGATAATACGTATGATAAAGCCATCGAAGCCTATCAGAAATTACTGGAGATTTATCCAGATGATAAGTCTGCAAATCACAACCTTGGATCTGTGTATGCGAGTATCGAAGAATGGGATAAGGCTATAGAAAAATATCAAGTAGCCTTCCAGAGCAAAAATGCTGACTTATTCGATTATTCAGGCCTTGCCTCAGCCTACATGGGAAAAGGCTTATATGACAAGGCACGAGAAGTCCTCAGTTCTTATATTGATAATTTTCCGGATAACGCCCTCATTCATCGTAATTTGTCTTTAACCTATATCCATGAAGGGGAGCTTGACCTTGCCATTGAAGAGATAGACAAGGCTTTTCTCCTCAACCCGAGCCATTATATTAACATTAGAAGAAAGGGTGATATTTATCATTACAAAGGTAATTTTATTCAGGCGGAAAAAGAGTATCAGAAGCTCATCCAGAATGAGTTAATAGAAGCCCGAGCTTACGGTATGCAGAGATTAGGCTTTTTGTATTTAACACAAGGAAAATTCAGGAAAGCCAGGGAAGTGGTGAATGTCGGGATTGAGCTAGCCCAAGAGTATGGTGAACCTTGGGCCGTTTCTGGATACCATCAAATGCTGGCTCATAATTATCAAAGTTCTGGAAACTATGAGCAGTCTCTTAATGAAACAGAGGAAGCTTTCAAGAACGCTGTTGCCGCCGATTTTCGTGCTTATCAGATAGATGCACTGTGGTTAAAATGCTCTGCCTACGTGAAGATGAAATCCCTGGCTGAAGCTCAAAAAACAGCGGAAGAGCTCAAGCAGATAGTTGAAGAAGGAATGAACAGCAAATGGATGAGAAATTATCACTCTCTAACAGGTTTAATGAAACTTGAAAAAAAGAAATTTTCTGAGGCCATACAGGATTTTAAAAAGTATTTATCTTTGAAATCTTATGGCCCTCTTTTGAGATCTGTTCGAGTTATTGATTTTCTTGCTCTGGCGTACTACGGCTCTGGGGATGTGGAGAAAGCCAAAGAGGAATACGAGAGGATAACTTCGTTGACTGATGGCAGACTTACTGCGGGTGATATCTATGCCAAGAGCTTCTATAAGCTCGGTAAGATCTATGAACAGCAAGGCAACAAATCCAAAGCCATAGAGCATTACCAGAAATTCCTCGACCTCTGGAAAGACGCAGACCCCGGAATTCCCGAAGTCGACGACGCCAAGAAACGACTAGCCGCAATGGGGTCAGACCTTTCAAACTTTTAAAGTTTGTATTATTATCTTCCTCTTAAGTTAGATTTATTCCCTGAAAGATCCGACTTTCATTTTGTTAAAAGCCATTTACAGAATTGTCAATTCGGAAAGATCCTTTTTGAAAAAAATAGAATTCTAGAGCTCGGATACTTTTATTCTTCCTGATATGGCAAGTGTTATTTTATACTTCCCCCAGGAGTTAGTTATATAAATAGAAGCTAAATTGGATACGGTTCCCACCGGATGGAAGGTGGGGCTGTTGTTCGCTTGAAGAATCACACCGTTGAGAAAGTATTTTCTCTCTCGCCTCCATTCATTCTTCTCCTCATCATATGTTTCGATGGCATAGCTGTGTTGGTCAAATTTGACCCTGACTTTTACTCCCTCGAATATGGATTTATACCTGGCATAATTCAGGCGTGAATTTATTTCCCGAACAGCACTTTTAAGCCTGTATTTCGGGGCAAGGTTCAGGAATGAAGTTGAAGCGATGCCCAGAATGATGGCAACGATGAAAGTGGCGATAAGTGCCTCCACGAGTGAAAATCCTCTTTTCCGATTCTCATAGGAGATTGTCTTTTTGTTTTTCATTCAGAATTCCTTCCACTCCAAAGGCTTAAAGAAAGAAAGGCAGAGAACAGGCTTGGCTGTCCTCGGTGCATTCTGGACAAGATCACTCTCCTCCAAAAGCCGCTCGTCAAAAGTGAATTTCAGCTTGTTTTCATTAGATGTATAATCAGAAGCGTGGAGGCTTCCCAGGATATGAACAGTTTTTCCCTTTCCTTCCACTGAGAATCCCTTACCAGCGGCAGTAAGGGATGCTTGAATTTTTATCTCTTGGGGACAGTCTTTATCGATGATTATTTTTCCCTCTCTCTCAGCGCCTCCCAGAAAATCATTTCCCGTGACAAAAATATTCAATTGGGAATTTCGGTCTTTCACATAGGGCACTTTATCTATCCATTTGACTCCCTGGTAGATGAGGTGGGAGGAAAGAGTGATATTATCCGAGGAGATAATCGTTAAATTGACGCCGTTAAGGATTGAGGGGATTTCTTCTTCCGTGACCATGATGGCCTGGCCGGATGTGTCCATCACCCCACCGCCGAGCGAATTGATCTTACCGTTGACGATGATGATACCCAGGGGGATAAGATCGTAATAAAGGACCTCCTCCGGTGTAGAAAAAATTGTTTTGCTCTTCTGAGGGCTGTACTTGAGAATCCAGCAACCCTGTTCTGTAAGAAATGATACGACCTGGAAGTTCTCTTCGATGGCTGTGACTATCTCCTCCAGATCTCCCTGGACATAAATCCCTCCCAGGCCTGAATCGTCCTTAATTAGATAAACGCCGTCTGGCACAAGCTCGTTTGTCTCTTCCAGCCCCAGGACAGCCCGAAGGCGACGGTTAGAAAGGTTCTGCGGGGAAAAGAATTTTATTTTCAGGGCTTTCTGCACCTGGGAATTTGCGTCTTTGGGAATTAGATCTCCTTCTGCGAAGCTTATCTGAGGAGGTACGAGGTTTTTCTCTGAGGGAAGAAAGTCTATTTTATTATTTTCTGCAAAATCTTTTTTCTGGTCTGGACCAAGTTTTTTGTCTATAAGTAAAGGAATATACGGAAGGGGGAGATTGCCAGCCAGAATTCCTAATCTAGCTTCAAGGCTGGAAGCCCTGGCCTCTTTAAAATTCTTTATTCTTCCTTCTGATGAAATCTCTGCTTTGTACTGAGCATGGAAATAATCTTCTTTTTCCTCGATTTTTTCGTAGTAAAAATTTGTTATGCTTTCCCATCCTACGCTCTCCCACGACTGTGAATTCTGGAGCGGCAGGCGCGATCCGAGGAGCTTTTCCACAATTTCTGAACCTTTGTTTATTGTATCTTCTCTGAGCTCATTCGTTTCTTCCAGGGATAGAAGCGAGGGAGAAACTGCCTGCGAAAGCAAGTTGAGAAGACGATCGAAGCCGAGCTTTATTCCGTTCTCAGAAGCATAATCCAGGAGTGTCGAGTTTTTTTTATAAGCGCTTAATTTTAGATAGATTTGAGAAAAGTAAAGCATGCTTAATCCAAGAGCGGAAAATATAAAGAAAAGAAATACAGAGACCAGGGTCATGGTGCCTTTCCTTGTTTTTTTCTTCTGGTCAATGCAATCGCGCCGTTGCAGTTTCTTGTCGTCTTCCAGGTCATCTTTCCGGCTTAGGTTCAGATCATTTTTCTGGTTAGCGTCTCGGTTAACGTTCAGATCAGCTTTCGGATCAGTGTTCATATCATCATTCCACCTAGCATTATGATTAGCTTTCCGGTCAGCGTTCCGCTCATCACTCCAATCAGCGTCTGAATGCCAGAGCTGCATTCTTGGGAAACACGAAAATTTCATATTTTTTCTCCTTATTTGACGCCAGGGAAAGATGCAGTCTCGCCAGGTTTGAGGCTTTTTCATAGCTAAAACAAAATAAGATTGCATCTTCTAAAAGAGGCTGGGCAGGGCTGGAGTTGGTCTTTCTTCTGAGAGTTTGTTTGTCCCTGTCAAGGAAGAGAGAAATCTTTTTCAGAAGGCAAACTTGAGTCTTTTCCTTTAGGAAGGAATATCTTAAAGGAGAAGAGAGGACTATGCTTTTTTTGTCCACTCGAGATAAGGATTTTACCTCTCCCTTATGAGAGTCAAAAATGCAGATTTCTCTTCCTTTTTTGACCTTTTGAGTGCTTTGAAGCCTGATTCTTGTCTGCCCTTCGAGCAAGCCATTAATGGGAGATAAATCTTTTTCCTTGCTGAGGATAACCAGGGTCTCTTCTTCCTGGATTATTCCTTCGAGTAATCCGAGCTCGATGGGCACGAGAAGCCCCGAGCCTCCGGCGAGAAGGTCGACTCTCATTTTATCCAGGGCGGAGAGAGCTGCTTCTCTTGTTTCTTCCTTATCCTTGAGCTTCAAAAAGAGATTTCGGGTAAACCCAAAAAACTCAAGGCTGGCAAGAATAACGATAAGGAATAGCGCCAGAGCAAGAGTGCTTTCCATGAGTGAAAATCCTTTTTCTGAATTTATCCGCATTTTTCTCTCTCTTTTCTTGCCTTAAAATCCAAGGGCTCTGGATAAGAAAAGGACCATCCTGAGCTTTTTTTGAGGGTAATTCTCGGAGAATATTTCAATTTCAACCCTTTTCAGGCTTGAAGAAATATCTTGGATTCTCCATTCTCTCCAGAAGGTCTCAAGCAGGCCTTCTCCTTTGACGGATTCCATCTGGAAACCTTCTTTAAGTTCATCGCTTTCATAAGGAAGAGATTTGAGGTCTTCAAGCTTGGAAGATGCCAACTGCGCTGTTCTTAAGTTACAATCAGCCCTCCTTTTGACTAGAAGAGAATGTATAGTAAGTTGAGCTGTTCCGGTGATCAGGATAAAGACAAGCGCGAAAGACACAAGGACTTCCACAAGAGTGAACCCGCGCTGATTCCTTCGATCATCCATCGGTCTTCTTCGCTCCTCACAATGACCAATGCACAAGATGTGCCAGGATTGAGAATCAGGTTTTTAGGGGAGAAAAAAGAAAGGCTCTAAATATGGATGTCAACAAATGGGGAAAAAATGGAAAATAAGGAGATAATTTTGTCTACGAAAGTTTACGCTGGATGAAAAGCTTGGAATGCTTAAGATAGAGCTATCGCTAGTTGTTCAAATCTACTACGGAGGAATGCCCCTTCTTTTTTTCCTCATCTGCAGTTCTTCTCTCATAATAGAGCATCAGGTCAACGAGAGATCTTCTTATATTAGTGGTATCAGATGTTTCTATTTCTTCCACATCTTTCAAAGCTGATAAGGTATCAAAAAGATTCTTATGATAAGCAAGACGTTTTGTCTCGTCTCTATTCTGAATCCTGGCTAAACTCTTAACCGCCTTTTTCACCCTTTCTCTATCTTTATGTGAGGCTAACGGAAGGCTCTCAATTTCAGTTATTGTCTCCGAGATCAATTCTCTCACTGTTTTTTCCACCGAATAGCTTAGAGCAGATGTATCGATCAAGAACTCTGTTTCCCCTTCCACTTTTATTATGCTGGTCTTGAACTGATATTCACCTTTCAAATCAGGAAGTTCAACTTCATATCTCAAGTTTTTGGAACTCGATGGCTCCATTGTGAATGTCCAGCTCAGAGAATCTTTCTCATCGGGCTCTGGCTCTGCGGAGATGAGTTTCACTTCATGAGGTATTTCCTCTTCTATTCTGAGCTGAGCGGCTGAGGAGGCCGGATTCTGGAATGTAAGCTCGACCGGTACAACCCTTGATATAATTGCATCTTTCTCCTTCTGAGGTTTGAGATAGCTGAAAGAATTAAGGAGAATCTGCTTTAAAGCCTCATGAGCCGGCTCCCCGGGTGAAGCCGCCAGCACAAATCCCGATGCAACAGCACGGCCCTCTCCGTAATGATACAGAGTCATTGCAGGTTTTTTGCCTTTGTCTACATTCCCGACTATGATGAGCTCTTCTGCTTTAGGCTTCAGCTCTACAAAAGAGCTTTCCAGGGTGAACTCGCCCTCTCCGCTAACCGGTGTGGCATAGGTCTCGACTGTCTTCTTCTTTTCTTTTGGCTCTTTCTTGCCTTTTACTTCTATTCCAAAAATCTCTTTAATAAAATCTTTTTTCCATAAATCAGAGTCCGTGAGAATTCCTATCACTCCCTCTCCCCGCCACAATCTCTCTTTTATCTCTTCCCCAATATGTGATAACTCTTTAGAATCATCGAGAAGGATGAAAATATTGTATGTTCCTGAGCGAACCTCTCTTATCTGGTCGTCCGCCTTTGTCTCTATCTTATAGCTTATACCTGCCTCTTCTAATGCCTGTTCTATAAGGAACAGCTGCGCATAGTATATCCAGTCTTTCCCTTTTTTGCCCTTTAGCTTATCGCCCTTCCCAGGCTTCTTCTCCTTGAGACCGGTCAAGATAAGGACTCTCGGAGCCAGGCTTTCATCCTTGGTGTATTCAATCTGAACCTTCGCTTCGAGTTCCTGTTCATCCAGAATCTCTTCATCAAATAAAAGCTTCACAGTGTAAAATCCTTCTGGCAGATTCAATGTAATCCATTCCTGTACATTTTTGCTCTCTGCAATGTCTAAATCAAACTCTATCTGTGTTTCAAACACATTCTCTCCGGTATCTTTTTTCTCGATTTCTAATTTCAAGCTACCTGCTTCTATTTTCACATTTCCTCTGTTTTGAAGGTCAACGGAGACGAGAACATCCTCTTCTTGATTGGAATTTACTACGCAAGGTTCCAGAGTAAACGTGCCAGCCACGCTCTCTGTTTTTAAAACCATAAATATAGCCTCATCAATGAGTTCTTCTCCATCCAGGGTTAATATCTGAGTGATTTTGTATTCCCCTTCCGGATTTGGTCCCAGATTGTAGTTATAGAAACTTGACAGAGCCTGATGGTCAGGTGCCCCTGCTAGAGATATCTCCTCAATACTATACCAGACATTTGTAATCGAGGAGAGATTGATTATTATGAGCTCAAGTTTTCCCTGAATAGCTGTGTTTTTGTTGTTGATTACATGGATTGTAATATACATATCCTCGTAGGCAGAGTAAGCAGGCTTATCCAATGCGAGCTCATGGAATATCTCTGGAATATTTAAGCTTAAAGAAGCTTCGTTATTTTCTTCATTAAATTCTTTAACTGAATTTGCGCTGTCAACCACTGCATAGATGACATTATTCCCACTTTTACCCAGGCCATTCCACTGGAATTCAACCTCATATGACTCCCCGGCATCTAATCCCCCTATGCCTGCATCTCCGATTGGTGCCCCTCCTTCATCCGGGTCACCCTCATAAAAGGCGATTGAAGTTGCAGAAGAATTCTCCAGCCCCTGATTCACCGCTTCTGTCCTAATTGTATAATTAAGCGCTTCACTCTCATACGTTAAACCGGTCAGGGTTAGATCGGGCAAAGAGCTCCCATAATTAAATGAAGTCTCTTTTCTACTAAGGAGTCCGTCTTTTTGTAGCTCGGCTCGCAGACTTAATGTACCTGGATCGAGCAGCGAGGATTGAAGGACTATCTCCTCCATAGTCACACCGCTCAGAGCAACTGTCATTGTTTTTATCTGTTCATCATCGATATACAAGGCAAGCGGTGCTTCTCCGTCACCGAATAAGCTCACGAATGTTTTCACCTCTTCTGTCGCCAGAGGATAATCTCTCTTTTCAGTGCTCACTCCAAGGACAACTCCTCCGCCGCAGTCAAAGGCCTCTGAACCTGAAACAATGAGTTTGTCATCGGGGGTGTAAAGTGCATAAACCAGTCTGTGCATACCAGCACAGGATGAATCAAAAGACGCGCTTTGGGTGACAAAAGTGTGTTCTGCAGATGAGAGAGAAACCTGCATTGAGCCAGTATCAGAATAATCTCCCTCCGGATTAATTATCCACAATTTCATCAGTGCGGATACATCCTGGTTTGATTCAAAAACTATCCTTGCCTGTATAGTGTCCCCCGGGGAGTATCTTGGCTTATCAAGCGAAGCATCGGTGACAACGACTTTCAATCCAGCCACATCGAACAGCCTCACTCCTGAAAAAGAGCCGCCCTCATCCGAAGAGAAAAAGCTCCAGCTTATGCCGTAAGTTCCGCCAAGTAAATCCGAAGGCAGGGTGAATGACTTGCTTGTGCTTCCGTCGATAGTAAATTCATCCTCATAACCCGGCGCATCAATCCTCATCGAGCCTGCTCCCGGGCTGCTGATCTGGATATTAACTGTTTCTCCCGGATAATAAACCTGCTTATCTGTTAATAGTTCTACTCCTTCTTCTTTTTTGTAAATGTAGATATCATTGAGATGGACCCCCCGTCCGTCTCGATGGTATATTCCATAAAAGACTTTTTCTTCAGTTATCTCGGGCAGAGGAATGTTAAAATCAAGAAAAGAAGATGCCTCTAAGGTAAAACTCTGTTCTCCTTCATAATCTCTGTAGTTCACCTTGGCAAAGAGGTCGATTGAGGCTCCGGAGTTATTGGTTACAGTCAAAGTCAGCAGAGCTGTTTCTCCTTCCGTGTAAGAACCCTTGTCGAGCTGGGCCTCAACATCTATGTCTATTCCCTGGACATTGAACCTGAACTCTCCCTGTAAGGGCAGCGGTGCTCCTTCCTGGGCTAACGTGTATTTGCCGACGTAATACCCCTGAGGCAGGTCATACGGAACCAGAAAGGCAAAGGAAAGGTCTTTCTCCTGCCGGGCGCCCAGATAAAGGTCCTCTGCACTTTCCATATCCATCACTTCGACCTTTAAGCTTGCCCTTCCTTCCTGAGACCCCGTATTCTTGAGAGTGAACGGGAACGAAGCGTCTTCACCGGTGCTAAAACTTAATCCTGTTGGTACGGACGTAAGAGCAAATTGAGGTTTGGTTACTGCCATAGGAACAGTTTGTTCCCGGACTGCTGTGTTATCCAATCTTAGAAGCTTAACCAGAAGGTTGTATTCCCCCTCAGCTATCCCCTCAGGAATGATGCTGAAAGTAAAGAGATTAGAAGAGCCTGAAGCCAGCGTGACTTCTTGGAAGGATGAATAGATTTCTGATTCTACTGAGATGCTGCCCGAAAAATCATCGAAGCCCTCATTGGTGAGATTCACATTCAAGGGGAAAACTCCCTCTGTCTGCGCTCCTAACGCAGCACTCATCTCCATCTTCTCCAGGGGCTTCACTCCAAAACTTATCTGCGCTGCACCATAAAGAGAGCTCCAGGATAAAGTATAAATCCCTGCAATCAAATCAAAACCGAGAGTATCCTCCACAAATTGCCCAGCCGGCAAATAGTACGATTTGGGAAACGGAGCTGCTTGATTCCCGTTCAAGCTCAACATGAAATCTATGCCCACCTGATTTTCCAACAGCCCTGTATTGGTCACTTTAACCGGGATCTCTACTCTTCCTTCAGGATATAAAGCATGGGGAGTGACTGAAATTTCTGCACCCAATCCATAAAAGACATTTTTAGTCACTGTTTCTGCACAATCTCCAGTAAGATTTATTTCGAATCCTGTTGTCTGCACGATCTGCTGGGTTGAGGTGACCAGCTTTTTCTCTTCAGCAGGAACAACAACCTCCTCGGAAAAGCCAGAAGGTTGAATGTTAACTGTCACTGTGCCCTCAATTAATCCTGTATTCTCAAGCTCGATTGAGATATCAAAAGGATTCAAGCCTACTACGTCTGGAGCTGAAACAGTGGCCTTGATGTGAGGATTTGAAACTTGATATTGCTCAGATGCATTTGCTACTTCATCAGTGTTTTGTGTAACTACTCCAGTTAAAATATATGTTCCTTCTTCATCGGAAGCTAAAGTGAATGAAAATGAATGCGCCCCTCCGGCTGGAACATTAAAAGTTTCGTTGTAAACATCCTCTGGCTCACTCCCTGGCTCTGCGGATCGTTTCTGAATCGTAAGAATCAAACCCGAGGCCTCAACTGGAGCAAGATTTTTCACTTCTCCCTCAATTGAAACCGTCTCACCTCGTCTATAAACTGTCTTATCTGGACCGAATACAAGAACTGTACTGCTTTCAGTAACGTAAAAAGGATACTCTGTTTCAGAGATTATCTGTCCTGTAGATGATAACAATTTCCCTTCAAGATAAAGCTTTCCTGTATAATCTAATTTACCTATATTCTCGGTAAATTCCTGAGTTTGGTTTGCCGCTTGACTAATTGAAAAATCCTTTTGCCAAACAGGAACTCCTCTTCCTCCTCCTCCTACCAGCATGGAGATACCATTGTCTGTCCCAAACCATTTATTTCCATCTAAATCTATTGCTATGCTATTAACATCATCTACTAGTTCACTATTTGAAGGGTCATATGTAATCCAGTTAGTGCCATTGAATTTACTTGCTCCCCCCGATGTTCCAAACCATATATTTCCTTCTTGATCTAAAACGATTGAATTTATTCGATCATTTGGAAGCCCACTGTTTGAAGTATTAAAAGCTGTCCAAGTAGTGCCGTCAAATTTGCTTACTCCGCTATATGTTCCGGACCATATATTGCCATCTAGATCTATAGCAATTGCATTTATATAATTGCTGACCAACCCACTATTTGAAGTATCATAAGTTGACCAATCTGTTCCATCAAACTTGCTTACTCCCCCAGATGTTCCAAACCATATATTGCCATCTATATCTGAAGCAATTTCATATACAGAATTACTTCCCAATCCACTATTTGAAGTGTTGTAAGTAATCCAGTTAGTTCCATCAAACTTGCTCACTCCTCCCCCAGATGTTCCGAACCACATATTGCCATACATATCTTCAGCAATTGCATATATATAATCGCTTGCTAATTTACTATTTGAAGTATCATAAGTAATCCAATTTGCTCCATCAAACTTGCTTACTCCCTCATCTGTTCCGAACCACATATTGCCATACATATCTTCAGCAATTGTATATATATAATCGCTTACTAATTCACTATTTGAAGTGTCATAGGTAATCGAGTTAGTTCCATCAAACTTACTTGTTCCTCCTCCAGATGTTCCGAACCACAAATTTCCTTCTTGATCAGCTGTTGCAGAATTAACATGATTAGCTCCTATCCAACCAATGTTTGAGCTTTCATAACTTGTCCAATTTGTTCCATCAAATTTTATTACTCCTCTATAATCATGCGATGTTCCAATCCATATATTTCCTTCTTTATCTGCAGCAATTGGTCCTAAACAATCATCTCTCAATCCACTATTTGAAGTGTTGTAAGTAATCCAGTTTCCATAAACATCTAACTTGCTTACTCCTCCACCCCAGGTCGAAAACCACAAATTTCCTTGTTGGTCTACCGCAATGCTCTGGACACGATCATTTTCCAATCCATTATTTGAAGTATCGTAACTTTCCCAGGCTGTACCATCAAATTTACTCACTCCATGACCAGATAATCCGAATCCAAACCACAAATTTCCTTGTTGGTCCGCGACTAGTGGACGCACGTAATTATTAGCCAACCCACTATTTGAAGTATCGTAAGTATCCCAGGTTGTGCCAACAAGCTTGCTAACTCCTTTGCCATTTGTCCCAAACCATAAATTTCCATCCTGATCTACAGCTATTGAATTTATTTGATTAGATGCTAGCCTACTATTTGAAGTATTGAAAGCTGTCCAAGTAGTGCCATCAAACTTGCTCACTCCGCTTCTCTGTGTGCCAAACCACATATTGCCATACATATCTTCAGCAATTGCATATATATAATTGCTGACTAATCCACTATTTGACATGTTGTAAGCAATCCAGTTATTTCCATCAAACTTACTTGCTCCCCCACCCCAAGTTCCGAACCACAAATTTCCTAATTTGTCTACGGCTATTGAACGCACATAATTATGTGCTAATCCGCTATTTGAAGTGTTATAAATAGTCCAATTTATCCCATCAAATTTAACAACTCCTTTCCTAGTGCCAAACCATATGCTATTTTCTTTATCAACTGCAATAGAAATTACTCCATCCACGAATGCATTACTATAGTGTTTCCATTTCTTTAATTCCACCACTTGTAAACTAATTTTTCCTTCAACAATTTCTTTATCAAAATTGAATACCTTAGACAGCAAAGTAATATCCTCTGTATTTAAATAGATCTCTCTATCAGTTTTGACCTCTAGATCAGCTTTTAAGCCTGATATAAATATCTGTTTATTGAGTTCACTCTTTCTATTATTTGAACTGTCTATTGCTTTAACTTTGAGGTAATAATCACCATTAACTGATTGAGACGGAATAGTGAAAGTTAATGGAGTAATTCCTCCGGCTAGAGCTACACCGTTACCTGAGCTCTGATAAATATTTCTTCCATGCTTTAGATCACTTAGTTTCACCCCATAACTAAAAGGAGCATCCACTCCCCCTGAATTAGAAATTTTGAACTCAAGATCCTCTCCTGCAGAATAATCTTCTTTATCTGAAGTAACAACCAAATTTGATTCAGGAACTGAAATAAGATTAAAACTCCTTTTTAGTTCGCTTCCAGAAGGAAGTGATAAAGTAACCTCCAAAGGATGTAGAATACTTCCAATATTAGTGGGAACTTGCTTTGAAAATGAAAGATCCTGCTTTTGCCCTGGATTTATTGTTACATTCTCTGTCTTTTCGTATTGAAAGCTTGGTATTTTCAAATTGAGAGTCAAATCCTCAACAAACTTTCCATTATTAATCACACTTAAATCTATATTCATATCATCCCGCATTCGATAAGAGTCTTTGTCAAAAGCTACATTCATGCTGACTTTTGAAGGAATCACTTTCTCAATAAGCCTGCTAATTTTTTCTCCATCAAATACAGTATAGGTAAGCTTATAATTTCCGAATTTTATATCTGTAAGGGGAATATTGAAGTTCAATGTTGTGCTCTTGTCTGGAGGCAATTTAAAATTCTTTTCTTCCTGAAAAACTGGGTGATCCTCTGGATCTGACAATTCTAATTTGACGTATCCAGCTGATACCTCTACTAATCCAATATTCGTTAAATCAAATGAAACTGTATTTGAAGAATTAGGCTGAAAAACAGACGGCACAATCACGTTGCTTTTCAATTTAGTCTCAATTACATCGAAAAATGCCTTAAACCCCTTAATCCTCTTTTCATAGGAAAGGGATGGATGAGGAAGGATTGCTACTATATGGATTAAGTATCTTCCCAATCTTGCATCTGGTGGCAATAAGAAATTCACATTTTCTTGAATTGATTCATTAGCTTCAATATGTTTGATTGAAGGGTATTCATAGACTATCCAATTAAATGGGTCTTTTACTTTCGAGTTTATTATCAAATCAAAAGGAAGATGTACCAAGCTTTTAAGAGTGAGAGTCGTGTTTACGGTCTCTCCTTTTTTGTAATAATTTTTATCAGTTTGAGCGCTAAGCTCAACAGAAGGCGTTATTATTCTGATTCCCTTATTCGCAGAACCCGCATAAGTCCACGGCTCCACGCTAGTCCCTCTATGATACATACTTCTGAGGCTGCTGTATATTCCTTCTCCATTCTCCTCAAAAATATGCAGCCAAAAATTAGCTACCCGACTATAGGGAGCAACTATTGTTATTTCCTCAGTCAATGTACTATCGGCAGGAATAACAACCTCACCCCAATATTCAGCCTTGCAATGTGTATAATCCCACCAAAGGTGGAGTCTCTTATCTTTTGCGGCTCGATTTGTAAAATGAGCCTGAAAGCTCACCTGTGAACCCCAGCAAACTTCCTCATTAGAAACAGTAATATTCGCAGCTAAATCAGACACTTCAAAGATCTCTGTGGGAGGCCGGGAGAGAATAAACCTTCCGGAATCTGTTTCTGCTTGAGGCTGAATTTCATTGCCTTCAGAATCATAAAGAATGTAATCTATATGCCAGATGCCAAGTTTATTATCTGGTATGCCGCTAAAAGAGTGACTTACAGGAATAATTATTTCTTCTCCAGAAGAAATAACTACTGATTCTTCTTCCTCAAAATAAAGATCTCTGTCAGGATCTAACCATAAAATCTTCACATTTGAGGCATTTTTTTCAGAAAGATTCTTTACCTCAAGATTCAGAGAAACCTCTGGGTCTGGATTATCTCTTAAATTGTACTCCGGGATCTCTAAATCCGGATTCTTGGCCCAGGTGATTAAGTCTCTTATGATCGACCTTCCTTGGATGGTAGATTGCCCGTGTGAATATCCCCAATCTTCATACATTGAAGTTACCACCACCCGACCTTCTCCATAAGGATAAGCAAGCATGGCTGGCATCCCGTTGATTCTTCTACTTAACAGAACAGTGGAATTAGATGGATAATCAGCAAAAGAACCATCTATGGGAGAGCTAATAAGCGATTTTGTCGCAGAGGAAAGCGCAGGATGCCACGAATCCACGTACATTGAGTTAGATTGACAACTTTGGTCCTCTCTCCAGCCGTAACATACAAGCGATACTCCATAAGGCGTTGGAAGTGGAGAGAAATCATACCCATGCTGCTGAGAAAAGACAATAATCGTGCCTCCCTGAGAGACATAATCCTCTAGGATGCTTTTGAATTGAGATGATTTCTCCATACCGTAGAGCCCGCCTGATGAAATGAGCAGGATTGGCGGTGGATCTTTCATCTCAAATGGGCTCTGATCCGGTTCAATGTATGAGAATCCTCTTTTAAATCTATTTATTAATGCTCCGGCTTCTTTATAAAAGCCGTGCCTTAAAATTAATAAATCTGAATTATGGCTTTCATAAATCTCGTTTGAAGCATTAGGAATAGCTATAGATAAATTATCATCAGGATTATCGCCATCTGGATTTGTGGGAGGGAAATGATCATCTTCACAATTGCAATCTGAAAGTTCACTTTCATAATAATGGGTCTGACATTCTGTTTCTTCTCCTTGAAAGCACAAATTTGCACAAGCTTCTACTCTTTTCTCTTTTTTTTGCCCTTTCTCATAAACTCCTCCAGGAAGGCATCCTACATGTAACATCTCATGAAGCATCAAATTATACAATCGACAGAGTGGATTACTGTTCTCATAACCGTGTATACTTATACGAGGACCTTCGACTCTTCTATCATATTTTTCTGCACTTCCATGAAGATATGTATCACGATAAACCCATATCACAGGACCACTGAGGAGTGCCCTATTAGCGGCTTCTTTTATACATTTCCGGTCGCCTTCATTCCACTCGCCACAATTTTTTATTATCTTATCAACTGCTTTTTCATATGCTTCCGATATATCATAATTTACTATTCGTATTTCCCCAAATTCATAATGTTCTGGATAGGGTACAATTTTGGGTACACGCCAATAAGTTGTAGAATTTGATGATGCTGATGTGCGATTATTTGAAGAGTCTTCTAAATTATTTAAAAAAAAATTGATTGACTTGAAAAAGATTGCAAGCTTCCTGATTTCTCATTAAAGGTACTATCTAAAACAATATCAACTTTTGTCTTTTTCCCCTTCTCTATAATTAATCTTTCAATTATTTTAATTTTTCCATTTGAAGCAATCCTCATTGTATATATTCCTGGATCAAGTGCTGATATTGAGTATCTTCCATCTCTGTCAGTAAAATCACCTCCACCTGGCCTTTCATCCTTAATATAAAGAACTACACTAGCCATTTCCTGAGGTTTTCCATCAGATGTTGTGACTGTCCCTTCTACTCCTGTTGGATCATCCGTGTTAATTATAATATCAATCCCTGATGTCTCCTTGCCAGCTTCGACTCTGATTCCAGCTATTATTTTATCACCATACCCAGGAGTATCTGCCCCTAACCAATAATTATCCGCAGGTATTAAGTGGGTAATCAAATAGCTTCCGTCTTCCTTAGATCGATCAATTGAGTGTCCCCCTTCAGAAGAGGATGCTCTAACATTTACATCAGGAAAAGGAGTGACTCCATCTCCTTTTAACACTCTCCCTGATATCGATCCCCCTATTTGATCTGCGGTGATTGTAATATAAACATTTTCCCCTTTTTCTAAAATAATCGTATCAGGCCAATTGTAATTTTTCTTGTTAACGTATTTGACTGTAAACAATTCATCATTCCCGAGATAGGGATGTTGTGGAGTATATGTAACGTAGTATCTTCCCTCTCTAAGCATCTTAAAACAAAAATTGCCTTCCTTATCTGTGAATGTATAATTTGGATTTAATATCCCATATTGAGGATGATGAAAATAAAGATGAATCTGTGCTTCTTTTAATGGCATGCCTGTATCCCCGGCCATCACTTTCCCACAAATTGATCCATAGATTGTTGCCTCAAGATTTTTTGGGATGAATAGGATTATTGCCAAAATTGAAAACATTAAAATCAAAAAAGTTTTTTTATTTAACATCTCCGCCCCCTGTTTTTTTTATCTCATGAAAAATATCTCTTCTATTTTGTTATAATTTTTTTCAGAATAATCCACATGCTTAGCTGAATATATTAGTTTCTGAGTATCACTTAATATAGCGGGAATTTGTCTTCCTCCCCCATTTTTTCTTGCCAATTTTTGGCCCCGTTTAATTTCGGTAAGTTTGTACATATATTCTTATTTATTATTTTCAATTGTCAAGAGAAAATTTAGAACTCCTCCATAACAATACGAAGCGATTTATACTTGTGACACTCATAGCACTAATTTATTCTCAATCTTTTTTAACATTAACATCGGCTTCTAGAAAATAAATACCTCACTAAATATACAATTCTCAGGAATAGTTTTTCCC
>JGI2171J19970_10000245_pt1 | contig 26400 bp, 17 predicted proteins | sample DeeMarSWOR324_28_FD_19970 | JGI IMG/M metagenome (IMG submission 19970) | reverse complement strand
AAAAGCGCTTAAACTTGTATTTCTGGAAATATTTTTTGTAGTGTTAATTGTTCCATTGCCAAATTCTTGATTATTTACATTTTTAGCACCCAGATGACAAACATCCTTCCATGTAACCTTGTTATCCCCATCGCTACTATATGTTGAACCAGGGGCTGTTATCTTATCCCAAATTTCTTTGATTCTTTCCCCGTTTTCATCTGGGTCATTTCCAAGACCCTCACAAAAAAGACCATTGTCAATAGCTGCCCAAGAATTATTTATCCATGAAATATTAGTATAAACAGTCCCATTTGGATTAAAAATTGAAACAACAGCACCTACACCTTGTTCACGACTGACAATACCGATATTCGAACCATTTTTTAAAGATATATTTACATGATCAGCAATATAATGAGCCGCATTTTTTACATTACTAAAATTAGAGAGTATGAATCTTCGACATTGGAGAGTACTTCCACCAGTTTTATCAGATATATTAGACCAATTAACTATATAACCAGGTCGTTTAGCTGTAAAACTTCCACAAGATAAACCTACTTCATTTATACCCATTTGACAATTCAAACTTGATGTACCAATTCCATAATAACTATATTTGGGAGGATTTTGTTTAAAAAAAATTACTCTGTTTGGTGTAGTATCTGACCAATGTCTGTTTTTCCAGAAAATGCTTCTGTTATCTTTTACACAAGTTCCAGTTGCTATCAGGCCACAACAATCTTCTTCTAACTCTTCATCTGAATGATATTCAAAAATATCATTACACTTAGAAAAGTAATTAGAACTGGCTGAATCTATATACAATGTGGTATTACAGTCAGTTGTATTTTTAGATAGAATATTTGCCACTTCTTCTCTACTACAAAAATTTGAGATGCCTATACTATTAAAATTCATAAAAATAGGCAAAACAAACAAAACAATTATTCCTAAAACAAATTCTTTTCTAAACATACTTTTGTTCATATTGCAATTTCCTCCCCTAAACAAAAAAACTTACATTTTTAATATTTAATTTAAATTTAAATGTTTCCTTATAAAACCTTAATGAAAAAATTTGATAAAATTTATTACAAACCATCTCACAGAAATCTATAAACGTTATAGTTCTTAATTTAGTAATAGAACAATATTGATAATTTTTTGATATTAAATATCACAGAAGGATAATATCCTTTCATCTTTTTTTCAATACATGAAAAATAAAAAGAAGGATGTTTACCCTATCATATTGTTTTTGTTATTTTTTTCCATACTGATTTTTACTTCTGTTAAATGTTCAGCTAATATTTTAATAAATGAAGTAATGGCCAATCCTAAACCAAATGATAACTACAACGAATGGATTGAACTCTTAAATCCAACAAATCAAAATATAAATCTATCTAATTGGATAATAGAAGATAATTCCGCAGAGGATTACCTAGAAGGAGATTTTCATAATGGCAATGGAACTACAATAATACCTCCAAATGGTTATGCGATAATAGCTGATATTGGAACAAAAATCTACGAAAACTTCACCATTCCAATCGATGCAATAAGACTAAATGTTGATGATTTAAGTATTGGTAATGGGCTTGGGAATAGTAAAGATAAATTAATTTTAAAAAATAGGACTGGAACAGTAATAGATGCTGTAGAATGGGGGTATGATTATCTAGATGTACCTGGTATTCCTGCTGACTCTGTGGAAGAAGGTTCTTCATTATCTAGATATAAAAATATTGATACGGATGACTCAAGAAATGATTTTTTTGAAGGAATCATACCTACGCCTGGAAGTGAAAACATATTTGTACATGAATCAAAACTAGAGATTGAATTATATCCAATGTATATTCCAAAAATACAAAATAATTCAGAACATAGTATTCCTTTTGCTCTTAAGCTAAATATGAGTTATTATGAATCTAATGAAACATACAAATTGAAAACATATATTGTAGGAGATTTCAATAGTAATTGGCCTGCAAGTCAGACATGGAATGGTCTTTCTTGGGAATACTCAAACTATTATACATCTACAATAACAACAGACGAAAATGGTAATTGGACAGGTTGGCAATATGTTAGATTAAAAAATAGCTATCTGGAATATGAAAAAAATATCAAAGAGAAAAATTCAGCATATTTGAAGGTAAAAGTGGGCAATGAACATATTACAGAGGAAGTAGCAAAAAAAGTATATCTTTTAGATATGGACAACTCAACATCGAATGGTACTTTAGGAGGATATGTGGTAGGAATTGCTGAAAATAAAAATTCCTTCTTAGAAAGAAAAATTGCGATTGTTGAAAACGAATCTGGGAGTATAACAGGTATATATTTAACAGAAAATAATGAAATTGATGAAAACCTAATTCCAATTCCTGGCTACTTTAAGCTGACATCACCGGTGGGTTCCAACTATATCTTAAAATTGTTAGAAAACAATGAAAGGGTGATACGCAAAATAGACAATTTAACAATAAAACCAGGAAGATATGGAGTTGAAATCTCTTCAAATGAATCAAATTTTCAGGTAAGAAAAACTGAGACCTTAGATATTCCTCTATTTATAAAAAATACTGGAGATTTCAATGATACAATCAATCTTTATATACATAATATTTCTAAGGGTTGGAATGCAATACTTGAAAAAGAGAAAATATCACTAAGCTCAAAAGAGAAAATCGTTTTAAATTTACATATAAATCCATATATAGATCATGGCTTGATAGTTGGAAACATAACTGTATCAGCAACATCTGAAAAAGATATTGGGGAATCTGATGAAATAACTCTTAGTTTCGAACTTCTTGCCCCGGATCTTGTAATAAAAAATATAAAAATTTATAATGAAAATGGGGAAGAAAGTAACACCATTGGAGAGGGAGAAATCGTAAAAATTAAGGCATTTTATAGAAATATTGGAAATGAGAATGCAACTGATACAATAGTTTATTTTTATTACGATTCAGTAAAAGATGAAAATTTTATTGGAAGCAAAAGTTATGAATCTATTGGAAAGTATCAAAAATATCCACAGATAAAATGGGATACAAAAGGAGTCTCAAAAGGTAAACATATAATATTAGTCATAGCAGATAAAGACAATGTTATTGATGAACATAATGAATATAACAATGAACTTGCATTAAATATTAAATTATTAGATACAAGTCCAAATAATATTGGTAAGTGCATTTTAATAACAGAATTTTACTATCATAGTCGTCCAGGGCTTTTTAATGAATTTATTTCAATATCAAATCCCACATCAGAAGATTTCGATATATCTGAATGGTATATAACAAATGAGCCTTTTGAAATCAAAACTGAACAGACAAAGATTATATTTCAAAAAAATACAATTATTCCAGGATGTTCTAAACTAATTTTATCTGAAAAAGCCTCTAGTTATAAATGGGAAATTGGAAAATATCCTGATTTTGAGTACAATTATGACTCAGATGAAAATATCCCTCAAATGAATTCTTCAAAGAAGTTTATAATGAGTAATAATGGTGATGTAGTTGCATTAAAAGATAGGTATAATCATACTATAGATTTTGTATCTTATGGAAATGATAGCTTCACAAGAGAGTTCTGGCAAGGACAATCAATTCCCTTTTCAGGAGAAGGAGTTATACATGTAAGAAATCTAAACGAGGATTTTAGACCAGTTGATACAAATACATCGCTAGATTGGATAAACAAAAGAAGATATGGAATAGGTCAATCAGACTTTCCATATGTAAAAATGTCATTTGGTGGAGAAATTACCACGTTTGTTTCACCTGATTGCAGTTTTAAAACAATTGTAGATGAATTAAAATCTGCAAACGAATCTATACATCTTAATATCTATGAGTTTACTGACCCTTTTCTATGTGACGAGCTAATTTCAGCACTACTTAGAAATGTATCATTAAGCATCCTTCTTGAGGGTTCTCCGATTGGGGGAATAACCGATGAAGAAAAATACATTTTAAATAGAATCTCAAACTACGGAGGAGAAATTAGATTCATTGTAAATAACCAAGAAAATGATGTATATGCAAGGTATATTTTCAACCATGGTAAGTATCTTGTCATAGATAATAAAACCGTGATTGTAGAAAGCTGTAACTGGGCAAAGACTGGGGTACCAAAAAATCCAACCTTTGGAAATCGTGAGTGGGGGATAATTATAAAAGGAAAAAGCGTTGCAAATTATTTTCTTGATGTATTTCTTGATGACTTTAATAAAAACAGGTGTGATATATACTCATTTAAAGAAATGAACCTATCTGTTTCACCTGATTATTTTCTGGATGAATCAACAAGTTGGGGATTTTATAAGCCACAATTTGAATCTGAAAGCTTTCCAGGAAATTTTACAATAATTCCAGTTTTATCACCTGATAATAGCAATGTTGCAATTTGTAACATGATAGATAAAAGCAGTGAAAGTATCTATATTGAACAGCTTTACATCTATAAGGATTGGAAAGATGGGATAAGTCCATTTGTTGAAAAGCTTGTTAATAAAGCAAAAAGAGGTGTTGATGTAAAAGTAATTCTAAACTATAATCCAAATTATGAAGAAACAAATGAAAAAATAAACATAACAAAAAATTTCTTGGAAGAAAATGGGATAGATGTAAAATTTGTTTATACAAATTGGTCAATATTTTCAAATGTTCATAATAAGGGTCTTATTGTTGATAATAAGTCTGTACTCATATCTAGTATTAATTGGAATGAAAATTCAGTTACGCGTAATAGGGAGGCAGGTATAATTATAAATGATCGTGAAGTGGCAAAATATTATAGAGATGTGTTCTTTTATGATTGGAACCTAACAAGTCCTATAATACAAAAACAAAATGAGGAAATATCTCAAACAGATTACAAGAACACTATTTATATTATAACTATATATACCCTAACTTTTGCCCTTATTGCACGTGACTGGAGAAAACGTCAATGGACTTAGTAGTGTTGGAAATAAATCCTGTCTCAATAATTGCCATAATTATTATGATAGGATCACTTGTTATTGCATATGTAAAAAAATGGATGATGACATATGCACTAATGGTTGCAAATTTTGTAGTTTTTGTATTAAGTATAATTTTTTATGAGCAAACAATCCTGGGCAGGGTTAGTATTATAATCTGGGACCTTGGCTTTAGACCAGTTTATCTTTCAATTGAGTACTCCCCTCAGCTCTACACTTTATTTACATCTATGTTTGTACATGGCGGGTTTGCTCATATTATTGGTAACATGATAATATTTTTCTTCTTAGGAATGGCTTTTGAACAAAGAATAGGTGCTAAGAAATTTTTAGTAATTTATCTTATAACCGGTGTTTGTGGTGCACTGACCCATTCTCTTTTAAATATTGGATCTGGAATAACACTTATTGGTGCCTCTGGAGCAATATTTGGAATAATGGGTGGCTTTGCCTATTCCTATCCTCGTGATGAGGTTGTAATGCCTATACCTCTTGGTTTTATAATGATTCTACGCCGTATAAAAGTAATATATGCAGTGATTCTTTTTGCTGCCCTTGAAACTGTGATTGTTATCCTTGATGTCCAAGATAGTACCGCCCATTTTGCCCATTTAGGCGGCCTTATCTCCGGATTTATCCTTGCAGCAGTTCTTATAGGTAGGAAAAAGACTCATACAGAGAAAGGACAAACCATTTATTATGATTCATACAAGCCAATCACCCCAGACAAAATAGACTTTTCAAAATTAAAAAAACTAGCAAGCACTCCTGAACTAAAAGAAATGTTAAAGAAAATTGAAAGTGAGACAGTCCCACAAGTAAGAGATGTCTGGCTTGAACATTTCTTTGAAAAAACAATTTGTCCAAAGTGTAAAAATCCCTTGAATCATTTTGATGGAAAGGTTTGGTGTGAGTATTGCGGTTTTAGGGCAAATTACTAGAATGAAAAAGCAAGACCTTTTAACTCACCAAACAAAGCAAGACTGGAGATAACATATCCAGCTATCGCTCCACCGCATAACAATGGAAGACCTGCCTGTGGTTTACCTTTCATTACAAATATCATAAGAATTGAAAAACCAACAAGAGTGCCAACTATTGCAGATAGCGATATTGGCAAGCTACCGCTTACATTATTGTAAATTGCTACCACAAGAATCCCAGGCATTACAATATCCCCAAGTCCCATGAAAAATGCATCCCGCTCATCATCTTCTTTCAATTTTTGTTTTAAACTTTTTGTTTCCTTGATCAACGAGTAATGCCTAACCTTTGGAACCACCAGAAGAACTGGTAGTTTAAGGTCCATTACAGTATCTGCTAGATCAATCATATGCTTTGTCTTATAAACAGATATCGCGTCATATATCGCAAGACCTACAAGTAATATAATTACCAGTAAAACGCCAAGGGACATGCCAAAGATAGCAATTGCACCTGCACCAATTATAACACCAGCAATGTCTATTACATACCATTCAGGAAACTTATACAAGATATATACAATAATTACAGCAAGAACTATGGCAATAATAATAGGTAAAGAAATAACAAATACAAGGTCTTCAGTAATCGATATATATGTAGCAATTTCTGGAATAATTAATGTCAAAAGAGGATAAAACAAATAAGCAGCAGTATAGCCGATTGCTCCAAGAATCAAAACCTGAATAAATTTTTTCTTCCAAAACTTTGCAATTAGCAATATTGCAAGTGTGAATACAAGAAGGATAACAAAAATAAAAATAATGTTCATTGGATCATCTGGATTATCAAATGCTGGCTGCACACCTGCTGATTTAAAGGGAGCAGTAACTAGTAAAGCAAGACCATGAACAATTACAAATAAGCATCCCATTAAGAAAACCGGAACTATGGCTTTTTTGTCTGATTTTTTCTTTTTATCCATTATCTTACAGAAATCATAACTTACTATTTAACGAGTTTGATTTTAAATAAAATAGGTATATCCAAAAAAGGCATACCAAATAAAAATTCCGTAAAATAGCAGCATAACTACACCTTCACCTCTTGAAATTTTACTACCAGTAAAAATTATTGGAAACATTACAATAGTTACTGCCACAAGAATAGTAATATGATCAAGTGATGAGACTGCATTTAGAGGAATAAATAATGCAGCTAAACCAAGAATTAAGAGAATATTGAAAACATTTGAACCGAGCACATTTCCAATAGCAATATCAGATTCTCCTTTATATGCAGCCATAACCGAAACAGCAAGCTCGGGAAGAGAGGTACCGACTGCAACCATTGATAAAGCAATAATAAAGGTCGGAATACCTAGTAATTCAGCAATTGTTACTGATGATATAATTAATAGTTCAGCACCAATGATTACTGAGATTATTCCTATAATAATAAAAAGAATGTTTTTCCCTGTTTTTCCAGATTTAATTTTTTTCTCTTTGTTTTTTTCTTTATGTGCCAATTGTATGAAAAAAAGTACAAATAAAATGAATAAAATTAAAAAGATTAATGCACCGAATATATGCAAGTTATCTAGTATATTTGCATATGAAAAGAGTATTAATACAATTGTTACACCTAAAACAATTGGCATTTCTCTTTTAATTATACCCTTTTTAATTTTTATTGGTTTAATGATTGCACTTAAACCTAATATCAACAGAAGATTTGCAATGCATGAGCCAATAACATTTCCAAGTGATATTCCAGAATTATTTTGAATGGCGGCACCAACAGAGATTGCAAGTTCAGGTGCAGAGGTGCCAAATCCAACAAGCAGAACAGATATAATCAAGGTGGAAACACCAAGTTTTGCAGCGGTTTTTGAAGTTCCATCTACTAATATATCTGAACCTTTGTAGAGAATCAGAACTCCACCAATGAATATTGGTATTGCCAAAAGTTCAAAGCCTGAAGGAATCATTTGTGAGCATAATTAAATTAATGTTTAAAAATCTAAGTAAATCTCAGTCTAATTTTATTGAAATATATTATAAATTCAAATGAAATTAAGTTATAGATATATAAAGAAATCTTCATCAACAAATCATGACAAACTTTTATCTTTTAACTTTAATTAATGGTTATTTGGATTAATATGCCAAATGGAAACTTAATCTTTATTGGTTTAGGATTATACGATGAGAAAGATATTTCATTAAAGGGTATTGAAGAAATCAAAAATTGTGATATAGTATTTGCAGAGTTCTATACTGCAAAACTAACTGGAACAGATATTAATAAAATTGAAAAAGTAATCGGAAAACCTGTAGAGGTTTTAAACAGAGAAGAAACTGAAAAAGGAAATAAAATACTAGATATTGCAAAAGAAAAAAAAGTAGCTTTACTCACCTGTGGAGACCCGATGACTGCTACTACACATGTAGAAATAAGATTAAGAGCTGAAAGGATGGGAATCAAAACAAGAATTATTCATGGCAGCAGCATTATTACTGCAGTTCCAGGCCTGCTGGGACTTCAAAACTATAAGTTTGGTAGGACAACTACTCTTGCTTTTCCTGAAAAGAATTATTTTCCAACCAGTCCATATAATATAATAAAAGAAAACAAAAAAATGGGTTTACACACCCTAATACTTCTTGACATTCAAGAGGAAAAAAGAAAATATATGACTGCAAATGAAGGAATGAGCCTTTTATTAAAAATGGAAGAAAAACATAAAGAAAAAATCATAACTAAAGAAGATATTATTTGTGTTGTTGCCCGTGCAGGGTCAGATGAACCTATTGCTTATGCAGGTTTAATCAAAGATATAATTGATATAGATTTTGGACCTACTCTTCATTCACTTGTAATTCCTGGAAAGCTTCATTTTATGGAAATCGAGGCTATACAAATACTTGCACAACTACCTGCACAACAGGGGAGAAAATTACAAAAACTATAATAACCATCCTGTGTATTATTTGAAAAATCGGGGATATGTGATGCACCAGAAAGAAGGGATTGTTGGTTATATATATGGAGATGTTGGTTCCACTGAATTTAATTTTGCAGTAGACGAACAAAATGTTCGTAAATTTGATTATATTTTTGCTCCGCATAAAGAAGGAAATATGCTTGCTCAGATTATGGATATCAAGCAATATTCCGATCTTAATATTAAGGATGCAGATATAATTATGAAAGGAGGGGAACTTCGTCCAATCAGTACTAGACTTTCTGCTTTTGCAGGAGTCATTGGATATAGAGACAAAAAGGGACTATTGCAATCGCCACGTTCTCCTTTTAGTGCGGGAACTGCTATAGTTAGAGCTAATGAAGAATTAATTAGAAGTGTTCTTGGTTTGAACGCTTCAAAGCAAAATGGAGCATATATTGGTCTACTGAAAGGCCATAATCTCCGTGTTTATCTTAATATTGATGCCCTTGTACAAAAACATATTTGTATTCTTGCAAAAACAGGTGGTGGAAAGAGCTACGCCTGTGGAGTCCTTATTGAGGAGCTTTTAAAGCATAAAATACCAATGGTAATCATTGATACCCATGGTGAATATCATTCTTTATCAGAGCCAAATAAAAGTAGAAAAGATCAGAAAAACATGGAAAGATTTGGAATAACAAAACAGGGCTATGCAAGCCAGATAAATGAATACACGCCAACTGGTTCTAGAGGAAAAGCAAAGCATCTTACTTTAAGTGGAATAAATCTTGAAGCCCGTGAAATTATTGATCTTCTATCATCTAAGCTCTCAGGTCCTCAGATAGGAGTTTTATATCAAGCAATTAAAGAGATAAAGGAATACAAAAAGATGTGGAACCTAAGAGATATAATTGATGCAGTGAATAGAAGTAAAAGTAATGCCCGTTGGAACGTTATAGCATCTCTTGAATCACTTGATTCAATAGGTGTTTTCTCTGAGAATGGCACATCAACAAATGATCTTGTAGTAAAAGGGAAATGCTCAACCATTAATATGAAAGGAGTGCCCCCTGATGTACAAGATGTTGTAGTTGCTCGTTTAACAAAGGAACTATTTGATGATAGAAAGGCTGGTAAAATCCCACCATTTCTAATGATAGTTGAAGAAGCACATAACTATTGCCCAGAGAGAGGATTTGGAAATGCTGTTTCGTCAAACATACTTCGTACAGTTGCCTCAGAAGGTAGAAAGTTTGGTATGGGGCTTTGCATTGTAAGTCAGCGACCAGCAAAGGTTGATAAAAACATAATCTCCCAATGCAACACTAATATCATTTTAAAGGTAACAAATCCAAATGACCTGAAAGCAATAATTCAATCTGTGGAAGGACTTACAACACAGACATATGATGAGATACAGCGTTTACCGATAGGAATTGCCCTTATATCTGGTGCAGGTCTTCAAATACCAATCATGTCAGAGATCCGTACTCGCGAAACAAACCATGGCGGCAAATCGGTAGGAATATCAAAACCTGGAGCAGGGGAAGACGAAATTTATAAACCACCAAAAATTCCAGTAGCACCTCAGATAAAAATACAAGAACCAAAAATAGAAACACCTAAACCAAAAGAAAGCAAACTAACAGATAAAGCAGAAAGTGTTGGAAGGGTCGCAAAAAGGCTTGGATGGGTAACAACTGATGATCCAGATGAGGCAATTAAGATTCTTTCAAAAGAAGCTGAAAAGATGAATGAAAATGTTTACAAATATCTTGAATCACTGGCAACACTTGCAAATAACTTTTGTCATAAGGAAAATCCAATATGTATAAAATGTCCAATGAATCAGGGATGTAAGTATAGAACAAATATTAAAAACGAGAAAAGAGGGTTTTTTAGAAAATAATGAAAAACAAAACCTTATTTTTAGTTTTTATTTTTATTCTAACCATATCAGCTTTTTCTGGTTGCCTGGAATTTTTTTCTATAGATGGCTCAACAACATATGAGGCACATCCAACCTCTGTAATTTATACAATTTCTTATGGATATAAAATAAATTGCACTGGTTCTGGAAAGTATTTAATAACCTATAAGTGTGATCTGCCTGAGGTCTTGAACGGACAGATTCTAGATCTTATTATTCTTAACGATGATTACAATGATGAAATGTTAGCAACATGGAACAGTGTAAAAAGTTGGAATATTACAAGTTTTATAAACAAAGAATATGACCTTGGAATTTCAGCAACTGTCCAAGCTAGAAGTTTTATGATATCTGACTTAAATGGTGCAGATGCACTTACGATTCAAGACATAAAAAATCAATATCCAGATTTAATAAATCAATTTACAAAAGCTCAATCAAATGATACAATAGTTTTTATTGACCCTAATCATCGCGAAATTTCAGATACTGCTCTTCAAATTTTTAATAAAGCAGGTACAAATAATTCATTTATTTTAGCAAAAGAGCTTTTCAAATGGTTAAAGCAATATACAACATATAAAACCCATTTTTTGAATAACAATGTTCAAACAGCGAGTTATACATTTGAGTATAAAACAGGGGATTGTGATGACCTCTCTTTTTTATACATATCCCTTTGCAGGTCCTTGAAAATACCTGCACGGTTTATTAGAGGTTTTTTAGTAGACAAAAACAATGCTGTTCCTCATGCATGGGCTGAGGTTTTTGTAGGTGGGGGAATCGGAGATAACGGATGGATGCCTATTGAATGTGCAGGTATTGCAAGCTCAGTGGAAAGTGAGGTTCATCAAAATTTTGGAATTGAAAATGTAGAACATTTAAGAGTGTTTAAGGATGATGGGAGTAATGAATCATTAAAAATCTCATTATCAGGAATATATTACAGAATGTATAGCAATGATAGAAAGATTGATGCTTATTCATATAGTGATGTTTCAAACTATTCAGTAATTAAAAATCAGCAGTTGTTTATTGATAAAGATAATATAAGAGCGTATAATTAGATTAAAGAGATTTCTAAAGATATTTTCTTTTAGATAATTTAATCAAAAAAATTGATTTGACTACCTATAATCATTATTATTTTACAAAAAAATAATTTTAATTTTTAATTAAAAATTTAAAAAATTAAGACCCTAAGAATTTAAATATTAAAAGTGCATACAGCGTTACTCTTATCTAATAGGTGAAAAATGGGCAGAGGAATTAACGCAGCAAGAAAACTGAAAAAATCCAGAAAAAGACAACTCTGGAGTGATAGGTACTACAAAAAAAGAGTATTACACTTAAAAGAAAAGGCAGATCCCCTAGAGGGAACAGCCCAGGCTAGAGGGATTGTTATTGAAAAAGTTGGAATAGAGGCTAAGCAGCCTAATTCTGCAATTAGAAAATGCGTAAAGGTTCAATTAATTAAAAATGGAAGGCAAATAACTGCTTTTGCTCCAGGTAATAATGCAATTAGTTTTATTGATGAACACGATGAGGTATTGGTAGAGGGAATTGGTGGTAGAATGGGAAGAAGTTATGGTGATATTCCTGGTGTTCGTTTTAAAGTAATTAAGGTTAATGATGTATCACTTAATGAAATGATTAAAGGGAGAATTGAGAAGGCTATGAGACGATAAATATGACAACAAAAAAAAGTGACTCAATTGGTAGTAATTTTTTTCCATTCTTTTCAAAATATGATATGAATGAGGTTAAAATAGAAGATCAAGGTCTAGCTAAATACATTAATCTTGAAATTGAGAACATCTACCTTGGAGGAGTTAATTCAAATAAATTATTTGCAAAATCAAAAATCCCAATCATTGAACGTCTTATAAATAATATAATGAGAACTGAGAAATATAATGGTAAAAAAACAAAGGCATATAAGGTTGTAAAATTAGCTTTTGAAATAATTGACAAAAGGACAAAAACTAATCCTATGCAAGTATTTATTGATGCACTTCAGAATGCAGCACCTAAAGAGGAAACAACAAGATTACGCTTTGGAGGAATATCTGTTCCCAAGGCAGTTGATATTGCACCTCAGAGACGATTGGATATAGCTCTTCGAAATATTAGTATGAGCTCTGTTTCTGCAAGTCATAAGAACAAGAAAAGTATTGAGGCTTGTCTTGCTGATGAAATAATAAAAGCATCCAAAAACGATGTTGCCTCTTTTGCAGTATCAAAGAAGAATGATGTAGAGCGAGTTGCCAAATCAGCAAGATAAGGTTAGTGTTTATTTATTAATGTATAACAATTGAGGTTGTTAGTATGGGAAAGAAAGAAGATAACATCAAGAAATCTAAAAATTTAATGGACAAGTTAGATCGTATTAGAAATATTGGTATTGCTGCACACATAGATCACGGCAAAACTACACTTTCAGACAACCTTCTAGCTGGTTGTGGAATGATGAGTGAGGAACTTGCCGGCAAGCAGCTTGTTCTTGATTTCGATGAACAAGAGCAAGATAGAGGAATTACTATTAACACTGCATCAGCATCCATGGTCCATGAGTTTGAAGGTCATGAGTATCTAATAAATCTTTTGGATACGCCAGGTCATGTTGACTTTGGTGGTGATGTTACCCGTGCTATGCGTGCAGTAGATGGTTGCATTGTTGTTGTATGTGCTGTAGAAGGTGCCATGCCTCAGACAGAAACAGTTATTAGACAGGCACTTCGTGAGAAGGTAAAACCAATTCTATTTATAAATAAGGTTGACCGTTTGATAAATGAGCTTCGTGTAACTCCTGAAGAGATGCAACAGCGTTTTGTAAAGATTATTACAAAGTTCAATGAGCTTTTAAATAAAACAATATCTGATGATTTCAAAGGCAAATGGAATGTAAAGGTTGAGGATGGAAGTGTCGCATTTGGTTCAGCCTTTTACAACTGGGCAATATCTGCACCTTATATGCAAAAATCAGGTCTTAGTTTCAAAGATATCTACGATTTTTGTAATAATAACAAACAAAAAGAACTTGCAAAGAAAACCCCTATCCATGAGGTATTACTTGACATGGTTGTTGATCATCTACCTTCTCCACAGATAGCTCAGAGATACAGGATTCCACATATATGGAGGGGAGATCCGAATAGTAAACTCGGAAAAAGTATGATTGAGACTGACGATGACGGTCCTCTTGCTATAATGATTACAAAAATAGTTATGGACCCGCATGCAGGAGAGGTGGCCGTTGGTAGGGTCTATAGTGGAAAGGTAGAGAGAGGTCATGAGGTTTACGTAATTGGTATGCCAAGGCTCAACCGTGTACAGCAGGTAAATTTAATGGTCGGAGCAGATAGAATTCCTGTTGAATTTGTAAGTGCAGGAAACATTGTTGCAGCAACTGGCATAAGAGATGCCATTGCTGGTAGCACGGTAACAGATGATCCAGATGCCGAATCCTTTGAAAGAATCGTACACATATCTGAACCAGTAGTTACAGTTGCAGTTGAAGCAAAAAACACAAAGGACTTGCCAAAACTAATTGAAGTCTTACGGGTAATTTCTAAGGCTGATCCTAGTATACAGGTTGATATTAATCAGGAAACCGGTGAAAATCTCATGTCTGGGATGGGTGAGCTTCACTTGGAAATAACAGAGTATAGAATTAGAAAAGAACATGGTGTGGACATTGTCACCTCTGAACCAATTGTTGTTTATAGGGAATCTGTTGCTAAGAAAAGCCCAAATAAATTTGAGGGTAAATCACCAAACAAGCATAACCGGTTTTACATTGAAGTTGAACCGCTTCCGGAAAATATAGTGAAAGCTCTTTATAATAATGAGATCCCTGAAAATGTAAAAAAATTCAAAAACGAGGTTGTTAAAAAATTACAGGACCTTGGAATGAGCAAAGAAGTTGCTAAAGGAGTGTTTTCAGTTAAAGGATTAAATCTTATAGCAGATGTTACAAAGGGTATTCAGTATCTTTTTGAAACAAGAGAACTTATAAAAGAAGCATTTGATGAGGTTATGAGAAGTGGACCTACTGCTTCAGAACCCTGTCAAGGACTTCTTGTAAGACTTGTTGATGCAAAGCTACATGAGGATGCAATCCACCGTGGACCTGCGCAGGTAATTCCTGCTGTTAGAAATGCAATATATGGAGCGATTACTGTATCTGAACCAATTCTACTTGAGCCTGTTCAGAAGGTATTTATAAGCACACCGCAGGACCTAATGGGCGATGCATCACGTGAACTTAACCAGAGAAGAGCCGTAGTAAGAGATATGATAACAGAAAAAGACATGGTAAATATAGATGCAAAGGCCCCTGTTGCAGAGATGTTTGGATTTGCATCAGCAATAAGGTCAGCAACTGGTGGAAGGGTTCTATGGAACACAGAAAACCTAGGATTTGAGCCGCTTCCAAGACAGCTGCAAACTGAAGTAGTTAAACAGATAAGGGAAAGAAAAGGACTTAAACCTGAGCCGTATCCACCAAGTTACTATATGGACTAGAAATATCAAATATTTCAATAAATTTGAATCTGTTTTGCTTGATAAAAATAGATTGGTAAAATACAAAAAACTATCGAGTTTTAAGATTTATTGGGATTGTACCCTTAAAGTCTACTAATAAGAATTAATAAAACAAGCACAAGTAAGTGAACCAACAGTTTAATAATAAGAGTATAAAATTTGCATTCTATAGATTTTTATAAATCTTTTTTCTATGACCAATTTTTAATATCAAAATAATTAATTTTTCTTTATCAATATCTAGAATTATCCTATAATTGCCAATTCTTAGTCTATAACCTGGATCACTAATAAGCTTGGTGATATATGCCTCAGGTCTTATTCTGATTCTTTCAAGAGCCTTTATTATTCGTTCTTGATCTTTTTTTTCTAATTTTTTTAGCTGCATTAATGAAATATCTGAAAAAAAGATATCATAGGTCATTATGCCAGCTCTTTTTTAACATTATCAAGTGAATGGACTTTACCAGCTTTTATTTCAGCTCTTGCCTGAGCTATTTCTTTTTTTGTTTGCTCGTTTAATTCCATGGTATCTTCAATTAAGTCCCAAATTACTTCTTCGTAAGTCTCTTTATCAAAAAATTTCCTTTTTAGTAATTCTTTCTGTAATGACTTACTTATTTGAATAGTAGTATCCATAATATATTATAGTTTACTATAGTATATAAATATTTTGTATTAAAATGGAACATTCTAAAGGGTATTCCAAATGAGTTTTGACTTCATTTGGAATACCCAATTAGAAATGTAAAAATCAAAAAATATTATAACAATGGATTAGTTATACCAATTAAGTTTAATTATTATATGGAGATGCACTATGGATAGAGGAACTATTCCAATAAATAAGGATTTTGAGCTTGAATATAGATATTTTGATAAGGATACAAACTACAAATATTTCAATAGAAAATTTGAAATATACCTTTTAGAAAAAAAAGCACTTAGGAAAAACTATGTTTTACACATGGATAATTCTGACATCAGTCAAATGACTCCTTATGTTTTCAAAGCATCAACTGGTAAAAAGAAACATGATTTTGGAGTAACTACACTTAATTGGAATGATATTAGAACAAAATTTACAGATTACATAGTTGCTGAACTTGGGGAAAGACAAAGAAATAATGTTAAAAAGGCAATAAACAAACTTTCCTCGCCTAAAATCTAATCAATACTCTGTAATCTTGTATTTACCATGAACTGGTTCATATATCTGACCGTTTCTTTTTAATCTGTCTAAAGCATCCTCAACCTTTCCTGATTCAATACCCTCAATTTCAGATTCTCTTATAATGTCACCTCTTAAAGCGTTTCCATCCTTTGATTCATTGCTAAGTCTTTGGATAATATCAATAATTGTTCTCATTCTATCATGCTGGGTATGGGAAATTCCAGTTGCAATTATATCAATATCAAACCTTCCGGTCTCCCTATCCATTCCAACCCTTCTAAGATACTGATCAATTATGTATATCGCTCTCTTTGCATCATCAACTGTTGCCTCCTGGCTAAGTCTCATTCTGGCACTTGCTTCAGCAAGCCTAACAAAGGCCTCTAGCTGCCTTGGGGTAAATGTAACAGATTCCTCAGAGGTTGCACGAAATTCTACATAGTAATCTTTAAGCATATCAAGTGCCTCATTTGTCAAAACAGGAAATATGTTTCTTTTTGCATATGCAACATATTTTCTTAAGAATTCAGGGGGAAACCTAGGCATAACATTTTTCATGAGACTTACCTGTTCCTCTTTTGTATGCTTTGTGTCCTTAACCCTATTCATCTGTTCAGTTACCTCACCTGCCTTGTGAGAAAGAAGAATGTGTGTTGCAAGGGCTGTATCAGTTTCTCTGTTAGGCTTATCAATAATTGAAAAGATTAGGTCAAAACGGGAAAGAAGGGCTGGAGGCATGTTTATCTGCTCATGAATTGGAAGAAACTCATCAAACCTTCCAAGTTTAGGATTTGCAGCAGCAAGCAGTGCACATCTTGTCTTAAGTGTTGCATTTATTCCTGCCTTTGCAACAGAAATCTCCTGTTGTTCCATTGCCTGATGAATTGAACTTCTATCAGATTCATCCATCTTATCAATCTCATCAATACATGCAACACCCATATCAGCAAGGACAAGTGCACCTGCCTCAAGTGTCCATTGCCCCTCTCCAAATTCATCTCTTACTGCTGCAGCAGTAAGACCTGCAGCAGAAGATGCCTTTCCTGAGGCATATATACTTCGGGGAGCAAGCTTTGACATATATGTAAGCATCTGGGATTTTGCAGTACCAGGGTCACCTACAAACAATGTGTGAATATCACCCCTAATCCTTGTACCATCAGGCATCTGCTTTGCAATACCTCCGAACAACTGCAAAATCAAAGCCTCTTTTTCAACATCTAAACCATAGATTGTTGGAGAGATGCTCTGCTTAATTTTTTTATAAAGCTCAGGGTCTTTACTTAAATTTACAATCTCCTTTTCATCCTCAGGGGTGACCTCTACCTCTTCAAATGCCAATTGCTGACGTTCAATTGAGATTGCTTCCATAACCTTGTCAAATGCGGTCAAGCGAAAGGTACCTCGTCTTCTTTGTGAAGAGTGCAATATACCATTTACAATAATCCTATCACCTGGAGCAATTTCACCTACAAGATCATCTTCAAGATAAACACCGATCTTTTCTGGTTGAGCACCACCACGAAGCCCTTCAGGGCTTTCTTGGATCTCAATTTTCTGGGAATCAATAAAAGAAGAAAGAGATGTAAGAAGTTTAAAGGANGAAACCCTTCCACAACCACCCTGATCCTCGTAACATTCGGAGGGTTCCTTTAATATATCTTCCTCCTGCTCTATTTTAATTACAGCCCCACATTTCTGACATTGAAAAGCACCTACCTGAAGTTTAGGTCTAACCTCTGTTCTTTTTTTAACAAGACCTTCAACAGCAGCTAGTTTTCCAAGATGATTTGCACGAATCTTTCTAATTAGTATCCTATTTGTATCTGGAAGGCTTGTAACCTTAAAATGAAGTTGCAGATCGTTTTCTGATGCTACATCAATATTTTTCAGTGCTTCTTCTGCATTATACAAAGCCTTATAAGGTTGATTAAGAAGCAAATCAGCAAGTTTGGGCTCTGCCTTATCAATATCCCAGTAATTTACATACAAACTACGTTTATCAGGATACTCTAAGGAAACGGTTTCTATATCTGGTTTACACTTGTCCTCAAAAAACTTCTGCCATTGTGCTACTAGACTCTGATCTTTAAGTAATCGTACCATACGATCTCCCCCACGTTTATGGAACGTGAAATATCCATTATGTTAATAAATTTTAGCGGGCATGGAAGCTCCGTGAGTGGGTGCACGTAACACCTATTGACTGCCCATCTGCATTCTCAACCCCGTTTACCCTTTGAGCATCAGCAGTTTGCGGTAAGGTTGCTCACTTCCGTGCCTCACCCAGTCCCCGCAACTAAGACGGACATATGGCCTTCCAACCATATGTGATCATCACCTCTAATCCCATAGGACAAGGTATCATCGTCAACAAATGGATCAATAAATATCCGTTACATCGCCTCTTGGTTTCGACTCCAGCATATCGGCGATTTCTGGTTACAGGGAACGCCTAGCTCCCCAGTCTATTCCACACCTGTCGCCATTGATTTACAGTGACCGTCGCATTATTATAAATATGTTTCTGATTAACTGGAAAAAAACTAATGACAATGCAATTGCTATAGCTGCAATGTCTCTTGTTATATAAAGCCATGTATCACCCCCCACTGTACCATAATCAAGGGTATCTTTCACAAGGAAATAGAGAAATAAACCTATAATGAAGAAAAGGATTACATTAATGTAAATTGACCATTTGTACCAGGTTTTTCTACCAACTTGACGAAACAACTCATCAGCCATTATAACATTCTCCTACGAACAATGCAATGATGAATAAATATATGAAAGTTATGTTTTAAATTGTTACAGAAAATCTGTCAATTTTGTTGTTTTTATCTTGTCGCTCATAAATAGAGAATCTATTGATTTCTCTACAAGTTTTATTCTCTGCTGAGCATAAGATGATATATTATATCTTTTAGCAATCTCTTTTGATATCTCAAGGTATTTTTTAACTGATTTTTCATGAACTGTGAGGGTAAGTTTTCCACCACATTTGGTACAACTACCCTTAAGAGGCGGTCTTCTAAAGGTTAAATTACATGTAGGGCATCTTACTGATTGTTTACTAAAAGCCCTCATATTACCAAGCATATCAGGTAAAAAGTGTCTTTCAATTACCTTATAAGCTACATCAGCTTCATCAACTGCTCTTAGCTTTGCAGCAAGATTTAGCTGTGCGTTCATTTTATCCATCATACTCTTTAAAGTTTTATAATTTGAAGTCTTTGGACCATCTGAAATATCATAGGTATCATGGGTAAATCCAAATTGCTCGTATTGTAATTCACTGCCAAGTCTTGAGGCAACTAGATTCATTACAGGCTCTAACTCCTTTGAATGTTCATGTCTAAGGGTTGCCTCATAAAACTCAAGTGGATAACAGGCAAGTGTATCAACGTTATGAGCCTCTTTATCAACCTCTGAGGGATCAATTCTAGTGGTAAGAATTAAAGGTAAGTCCATTTTTCCTCCACGTTTCTCTGGAATATATGAGTGGGAAAAGTTCAATAAGGTATCCAAAAGAAGCATTAGACCATCTTCGTCGCCGTCACAATTTCCGGATAATAAAAAATCATTAATTGGAAAATTATGAAAATCCTCAACTTCAACATCATACAGATAATCTGAGTCTGAAATTAGTGGTGAAATATCTTTTATTCCATCTAGAATGAAATCACAAAATTTTTCCAATCTTGGTGCTCTTTCCTTTGATATCGAAGATTTAAGCCTCGATTGTTTCCGCCGTAAAAAGAAACCAATCTTTTCATAAAATTTTCTTGCATATGTAGAACGAATGGAAATGTAATAAAGGTTGAAAACAGGTGATTGGTTTTTTTTATCATAAAATTCCTTTGCAATGCCACCAGCCTTTTTACTTTCTTCTTTCAATCTATAAAATATACCAAAACGTAGTAATTGCATACCAATATCCATTAGCAGATCTTTATTTACAGAAGAACAAGTTACATGTAATCTATCCTTTTCTACAGATCCATCACCTGAAAAATAAGAACTTAGAAGCTGCTTAATCTTGTATTTTGGCAATGCATTAAATCGTAATGGAATCCTCTTGGTTTTTGCATTTTTTCCTATTTGTAAAATATCAATAAAAAAATCATATACTAATCTGTTAGATATACATACACTGCGATTGCTAGTATATGGTTTTATTTTAAAGGACTCTTCTATACATTCTATTAAATCATCACGAATTTCTTTTTCATTACATGCAAAATTAATTTGATAACAACTTTTTTTTGTATATCTAGCATAACCTTCAGAGACATAATATCCTATTATTCTCATAAATGATTTATCAATCTTTATTAATCTTGGTATAACTGCATGACTTCTTCTAACACTTAGTTTACAATCATTAGGTATTGTATTAAAATCCTCCTCACATAATTCAAGTAATCTAAATAAAATTCCAATAGGAATACTATCTCTGTATATATAATCTGAAAATGTTTTTTTATTAATTCTCAATATTTTTGAGGTTTGTTTTAATCCACCAATTTTTTCCACAAGCTTTCTAACAAAAATTTCTATACCTCTAACTACAACATCTGTACATTCTTTTTTTCTTTGTGAAAATTCATAAAGTAAATCAATATCTTTGATATCTTTATCATTGAAACATATTTTATTAGGAACAAAAAATTTGTCATCCATATTTAATTGTGCTACCCTTTTGTTTACAATTTTTCCATTAGAAAATACTAAGGTCTTATGGAAGGGAGACGAAATAAAATCTCTACCAGATTTCAATTTAACTTTTATTAAATGTTTAGGTGCCTTTACTTTTATTATAGATTTAATTTTTTTAACTTCTGATTTACCATTTTTATAATTAAGAGCTAAAGTATTTATATTTTTAACATCTTTAAGTTTCGTTCCAAAATCATCAACAATTTCTTCCTTTGAATTTGTGCTTGAATATAAATTTTCTAAACTTGTAATAATTGGTTTTTCAGAATTAAGTACCATTATATTTGTATTTGATGATAAACAGTTTCTCCTCTTAGCTGCATGATAAAAAGGATGTGCATAACAGACCTGAGCGTCAGTAAAACCAATAATTCTTGATAGTGAACCTGCAGATGTATGAGGTGCAAGACCAACAGTTAGATGACCTGTCAGATCCTCTAATTTCTTTATTTTGTAGAATCGTTCCAATCCGTAGAACTTGACCAAGAGATCATCTATAAATCTAGCAACTTGAGCAAAATATTCAGCACAGGCTTTTGATATTATTACATCTTGTACCTTTAACTCACATAACTGCTCATCATTTTCAAGATCGTTTCCCAGATAATCCTTCTTGTATCCTAGTTCCTTTATTCTTCCAACAGAAACCCCTATTTCCCTTGGTTTAAAATGGGTGATCGGTGCATCTGTCATATCAAATCTTGTTGTTCCATCCTTGAAAACATGTACTTGATGTTTAGCTCTTAGAATTCCTTTTTCAAGTGGTTCAGGAGTCTTATGTTTTGAAATAGTTCCAATAACACCTTTTATAGTATCAGGTAGTGCCCTTTCCTTAATTGCTTTCTGAGCAAACTTCAACTCTTCACCAAGGTTAATATCAAAAAATTCAATTCTACCATTACCGATATCTGTATGAGCCCCACATGTACAAAAAATCCTATAAGTCTTCTTTTTACATTTAGGGCAAAATCTTACCCCTGCTTCCACCTCTATCGAAGGCAAATCTGCAGCGTTTCTTATCAAACGTTGATTTCCACCAAAATTCCCGATTGGAAACAATACATGGGGCGGAGGTCTCATTTTCCTTGCTGCTGCTTTTTCAGGCCTGCCCATCCGTGTCCCTATACGAATCGGTGCACGCGGCATAATCTTAATATCTGCAAGTTTTGAAACAACAGAAACAGTATCCTCTTTACTATTTAGATTTTTAAATCTATCAGTAGCAATAATACTGTTCTCCTTAGCGTCCAAACCACAGCATCTTAAAAGTGAATTTGAATATTTGTCAAAAACATAATTTCCATCTGAATATTTATGAAGTGCGCCAAGATCTATTAAAATCCTTTTAATATCATCATCCCTTGGAAGGACCAAACAATTACCATTATCTATTTTCCCATTTTCTTTTAGATAGTTTGCGAGTAAAGATAAATCCTCAACTGTTATATCATGCCAGAAAAGATTGTAGTAAGGGTGCAACGGAACATCATATTTAATCGAAATTTCTAAAGCATCATTCCATGAGGGCTGAAGAAGATTTATGTCTCTTCTTAATTCTTCATTGATTTTCTTAAAGGTTTTTGCTTCAGCATTCTTTATTCCAGAAAATAAATAGTTATTTGGAAGGCAATTAATTTTTTTCTGTAGGTCCTGAATCCACCATTCATAAACATAGCTTGAATCTGGAAGTAAGGAATTATTCTCAATAAATTCCCCATAGGGAATAAGGATTTCTCCAAGATCGATTATTTTTTTAATCTCACGTAATTTAACACCCTTGAAATCATTAATTTGAACAAGATCTCCATTTCTAAACAGTACAGTTGGACCTTCGATGCTGCTACACGGCGTGCCGATTGTTCCCTTACCAGGTCTCTCTGTCTTAAGTTGGGTTCCAACTGCAATAAAACCATCCACTAGATGCATGGAAACAGGATTTATTGCAGTAGATGCAAGACCGCCTGTACGAGCCCTACCGTATCTAAGCCTAAAACCACCTTTTCTTGATGGATGAGAAAAGACAGGTCTACCAGCAATTACATCACCGATATATTTTGCTGAAGGTAAAATTTCTGGTATCTTGTTTTCTGTTTTTTCTTCACTTACATTTCCCTTGTTTACAAAGATATCTAGAAAATCCCATCCTCTTAATTTTAGTTTTTTAACATGCTTTATAATCTTTGGAGCCTTTAAACATAGCCCTTCTGCTATAACAAGACATGCACCACCTCTCAATCGGTTTGTAGAGATTCTTGGTAGATCCCTGTAACCTGTAACCTCTTCATCTTCTGTCCCTTCCCCGTTTATACATATTGGACAGCCTCTAACTATTTTATCTATTTCATCAACTGAAGGGGTATATTGTAAATGCTGAACCCTCTTATAAAGAGGGATTTCTTCCTTATACCTCTCGATTTCGCCCTCTGTTGGTTTATATTGCCCTATTCCTCTTTCTCGTCTAATTACATCGGCAATAAGTACGCTCATTGCCTGTCCTGTTCCCCCAGCGCTTCTTATAGGACCTGAGAAATAGAGGTCAACATAATCAGTTCCATCCTTATTTTTACCAAGTTTTATTTCAGCAATACCTTCAAGTGGTGCAACAAGAACGCCCTCTGTAAGAATTGCAAGACCAGTTCTAATCGCCTGGTCAATTGCATCCTCTTTTCTATTGAATTTGTATTTTTTTCCTTTTACAATTTCCTTTGCAATCTCTAAAGATACAAGTTCTCTGTTTCCGATTTTTTCTGTAACCTCTCTAATCTTTGGGGCAATTCCTTTCGGACCAACAAGTTGTTCTACCCTTGCAGCAAGATCTAATGCCTGTGGTATCTCTACCTCAAACTCAGGGTCTTTTCCTTTTTTCCTAGCCTTATTTGCAATTAGGTAGCATTGGTCAATATCTTTTTGTAAACTGTTGAAATACTCACGCATATCTGAGCTAACTGCTATATTTTTGGATAGATCCCCACCCATAATCAACAGCTCTAAAAAGCAAACAAAGTTCTAATGCAAAATTAAGGTTTAAAACTTTTTACTGAAATCCATCATCGTAACATTTCCTGTCTTAAGGTTTACTATTGGTAACTTTCCAGAGTCAGGTATGAAATTAAGCATTTTTTGATAAGATGTTTGGGTCTGCCAGCTTGAGGCATTAATTAGAGTTACCCCTCTGTAATCTGAAATCTGAGCCAAATGAACATGTCCTGTTACAAATATATCTGGAATCCTATCTATAACCATATAATCATTATGCTCAGGAGCAAGAGGAGTATATCCTCCATAGGTTGGAGCAAGATGATGCTTCTTCAGCATTACCTTCATAATTTCCACAGGTTCGTTATATTTCAAGTGTTGTATGTTCGTGGCATAATCAAGAAGGCTTTGGCCGTGATAGGCAAGTACCTCGACACCATGAAGAGAAAAATAACAAGGATTTCCAACAAATTTAATGTTCATACCTGAAAATAAATCCTGGATTTCTTTTTCAAATGTAGGTTGAGGCTCAGCAGGACGAACAGCATCATGGTTTCCAGGTTGCATAATCATAGATATATGGTCGGGGATAAGCCTCAGTTGCTCAGCCAAGGCCTCATACTGCCTGTATACATCCACAATTGCTAGTTCCTTATCTTGTTCTGGATAGATCCCAATTCCATCTACAACATCACCAGGAATTACAATATACTTTATTTTTCCAGCTACATCCTTCTGTCTCGAATTACCCATTTCACCGTTTATCCATCTTAAAAAGGCCTGCCATTCATCCTCCATGAACTGTTTGCTTCCAATATGTATATCAGATAAAAAGGCAGCATACAATGGAACATCTGCCTTATGCCTTTCATTCTGAATGCTAATATCTGGGTAAACCACACTTCTTACCACAATAAGATCGCCGTTTTTACTTAGCTGTCCCCTAATTCCAATTACCTCGTCAAGAACAACCTCATTTGCTATATTTAGTATTTCACGATTATTCTTAAGTGCAATACAGGTAGCAATATCTGTTTCATCCTCAAGTTCAATCAGTCTATGACCGTTTGAGGTAGTCCTTACATCCTTTACAATCCCTACTATTTGTATATCTTTAACTCCGCTTTTTTTTACTCTATTAATTGGAATTGAATTTGCTAGTTCCCTCCTCTGATTTTTTAAAATCCTTCTTAAAGCACTATATCTATCAACAAATAGTTTTGTAAAATCATTAGTCGACCCTTCGCATACGCTGTTACCTGTTATATCTTTTATTATACTCACCTCAGAGTCATACTCTTTTGCCTTTGGCTTCCAACCTTTTACTTTCTTTATATCTATAATTTGGGGAATGGCTTCCTCGATTTTTTCCTCAGGTAGCTTTATTTGATCATCCTTATCTGGGTCATCATATTCAAAATCGTTTTCCTCAACTGTAATTGATTGGATTTCTCCACCAAATATCTCAGAAAACATCTTGGTCTGAATTTCTTTTAAATTTTTGGACTTAATAGATAAAGGAGGTGTTATATTATCCTGTGATACATTCTCAATTTGTTTTACTTGGTTTAATGTTAAAATAAGAGGGAATTCTTGTAGATTCTTTGTAATGAAATTAGTAAATTCTTTGGGATTATCTTTCGATAAAATATAATTTAAGGTATCTGGTTGAACAAAAGTACCATGCTCTGAGAATGATTTAATTATTGAGTTCATCTTTAGTATCCCATCAAAAACAATTCCAACTACGTATATACAGAAACATGGCTTTTAGCATTGCGGTAAAAAAAAATATTTCCAATTATAAAAAATTATCAAATATATAAAAGTTTCTATAAATGTTGTCGTTTTTTAACGAAAAATTAGATTTTAAAAAATTAGAATTTTTAAAGAAAAAATTAACATAAAAAACCTCATTAATTTTGGAAAGAGATATAAAAGATGAGACATATTAAAAAGATAGTAAACAGGAAAAACAACATGATTAGCATAAGAATCTATCAAAGAGGAAACGACCTCCTTCTCGGAGCATGCGATGAAAAATTACTTGGAAAAAAATTTGAAGATGGGAAATTCCAGATAGATGTAAAAAGGGAATTCTATGATGGTAAAAGAATAACTCCTAATGCTTTCAAGAAACTTTTAGCAGATGCAACAATTGCTAATCTTGTAGGAAAGGATAC
>JGI2171J19970_10000244_pt1 | contig 26441 bp, 28 predicted proteins | sample DeeMarSWOR324_28_FD_19970 | JGI IMG/M metagenome (IMG submission 19970) | reverse complement strand
CCCGCCGATAACCACATAAGGAGCAAATTTCCAATCTATGTTTTTCCTGTGACTTATCGCAGCAATGCAAGAAGAGAATGGTATGACCAGTAAATTTATTCCGAAAGCACTAAGCAAGGGCAATCCGGCAGCATAGAGCAAGGGCGTTCTTATAGAGCCACCGCCTATTCCAAACATGCCGCTCATAAATCCTGCAAAAAAACCAATTAGAAGCCAGGCTGCAATCAAAACGGTCAATTCCATTTATTAATCTTTTTTTTGCTCTAAATTTATGTTGAGCGCATATTATAATAGTTCTTATTAAAAAAATAGAAAAATTCTCTGGATAAAAATTAAATAAAAAGTGGGTTTGATTGGAAGTTGAGTTCTATTTTTTGTATGGCAGAGCACAGGTACCGGTAGGACAACTTTCTGATTCACCACTTGAGTTAAGCCGCGCAGAAAAACTTGAAACGAGTTTTTTAAGGTGGCTACTTCCACAATTCTTGCACAGCAAATCAGGATTTTGTTTGTAGCTGGTCTGTAAGACTTCGAAGACTTCTCCGCAGTCCAAGCATTTATATTCATACAGTGGCATTTCTATCCCTCCTCTAATAAAAGGCAGTCAATTTCTTTTCTGGATAATATTTTGCTCATTTAATCTTCATATATTATTTTATAGGATTATTTTTCCAGATTCCAGTGATGAGAGGAAAAAAAGCTTCAAATCAGCAAAACTTTATGTCGCACAGAATTACAAATTTTCTTCTCTTATAATTTTTATTCCATTTCTTTTCAATAGCTCGGTTGTAACTCCGTAACCATCAATCAATTTTCCAGAAAATGTGCCGTCATATATTTTTTCACAACTGCATGAAGGAGAATCAGATTTTCCTATAAATTCTCTGGCCTGAAATAGCTTTGCGATTCTCAAAGTTTCTTCTGCACCACTTATAAATTGTTCTGTAACGTCCTCTCCATTTTCATTAATAACTTTAGATTTCCTTTCTAACACATCTTTGCCAGTGCCTCCTTGAATTTCTTGACGCGCTCTCGGAGTGTTTAATCCTCCCAATTGTTCCGGGCAAACTGGGATCAAAACTTCGCTGTTTAGGAGTTCAAGCGCTTTATCATTTTTATTGTGTTTTTTATCCCATCTGCAATTTATCCCCAAGAGGCAGGCGCTTATAAGTTTCATAAATTTCGTAAGCTTATCTCTGTTTATATATTTTCCTTTTATTTTGTCTTTCCTGAATAGATAAAAGAATTTTGTTTCATTTTAATCCATTTTTCACTATCTATGCCAATCGAGTTGCCGCACATGCATTTAACTTCATTTCCATCGCGGACACTATAATCTTTAACTATTCTATTTTTCCAGCAGTGCCACAATCTTCCCTTTCCCACTTTTATATACTTGAAAATTTTTTTGTTACATTTAGAGCATTTTATGGTTATCATTTATTTTTATTCGTATATCCTCTTTTAGATTTCATGAGATTGTGGATTGAATGAGATTATTTACAGCGATATGATTTTCCCAGCTCCGCCATCAATGCACTTGTCTGGATAGTGTTCTTTTATTTCTGATCTATACTGAGTGCAATGGCAGGGACAAATCAATTCCAATTCCTTAAGCAAGTCAAATTCATTAAATCCATGCAACCCTCCAATTAGAGCATAAACCTTACCAAATTTCGATGCTGCTTTCAGTATATTTCCCACCCCAGGGTGGGAACATCCCGCAATTACCGCTATTCCCTTTTCTGTTCTAACGGCCATAGATTGCTCTATCCCTTTAAGTTCTCCAGTAGAAAAAACATTGGCCTGAATTTCGAGAGGTTTTTTGATGCCAATTACTTCTCTTATGCCGGAATATTTGTATGAACCAGGAACATAAATTTTGGCCGATTTATTGACTTTGAGGAAATCCGAAAGTCCACCCACATGGTCCCAATGATTATGAGAGATAAACACTTTGGGAATAGAGTTAGGTTCTATATTGAGGTTTTTCATATTGGAGAGAAGAATTGAACCACTTGCTCCAGTGTCAAAAAGGATTCCCGGAATATCCTCCATTTCTGCGAGACAGGAAAATCCCCAGTCAGATTTGAGGTCTTCTTTGCATGATTCATTGTCGTATATAATGGTAATTTTCATTTTTTACCTCCTTAATCATCACGGATTGCTCTCTATAAAATAAAAGGGAGGCGATAGGCTATGAGAAATTCCAGCCCCGCCAATTCCTGTATTGTGTCGTGTCAGCCTTGCCGCGGGCGTAGGCCTGGTGCCAGCCTTCGGATACTGGCATCTCTCGATAAAAGCGGCGTCGCCATGCCTCCAGAGGGAGTCGACGGCACCCCATGAAATCGGCAGCACAGATGACTCTGTGGTCAGTCATGGATGATATATTCTCCAGGAAGCGGTATCCCTCTTCGCAGCGCAGGAGATGGTGATCGAGGATTAAAGTGTTTACTCCCTGGGCGAGTCGTGCAGCGTTATGTCTGGCGTTTTTTCGTTTCGTTGATGAGAGATATGGTAGATACAAGGGGGGTCCGGAAGCCAGAACAATGTCAGGTTTCCAGTCTAGTATTTGTGTTATGGGAAGGCCATCTAAAAGCTGGATGTCCGAGGCGTGTACAAATGTCCTTTCTTCATCCTGGATTCGGGTCATCATCACCTTGCCCAGACGCTTATTGGTCTCCCCATGAGGTACAGGATTAGAAAAGCTTAAAAGACCGTGGTTTTGTCCCTCCGCGTTGGTAAGGGCTCGGCCAAGAACCGTTGACAGATCTCTGCAGCGTTTATCCATAACGGGGGAGAGATTACGGGAGTCCTTACACCACAGGTGAGGTCTTTTGAAGAGCGAAGCAACCTCCTGGGCCGCAAGCTGATAAGGATTGGCATCGGCCAGGGGAATATGGTCGCCGTGAAAGTGGCTGATGACTATATCGGTGCTGTCCTTCAAGGCGCTCATGATTTCTTGACGAACCCTTTCGCCAACGGCTACTTGAAAAGGATGGGGAAGGAGTTTGTGACGTTGATAGCCCAGCGCAACTCCAGGATCAATGACTATTTTGCGGTCTCTGGTTTCTACTAAACAGGAGAGACCTCTGACTCCCAGGGATTCAGTACCCAAAATCTTAATTCTCATATTCTATCCCTAAAAATAGCACGTTTACTGCCAGCCTCTCACAAATCCACAGGAGTTGTCATGAGTTTTTTGTAGACAAGGTTTCTTTCGGCTAAGTGCAATATAATGCATTCTAACCCCTGGTATTTCAGATATCAAGCGCAAGATGGTTGTGGTAAGCATCTCCATTTACGTGATAACTGGTTACTATGTTCAGGACAAAGGTTTTGAGAAATAGCCTGAGCCTTTCTTCAATGGTCCCTGCACTAATCCCCGGATATTTTCTTAAATGTCTCGAAACATGTCTTACCCACACAAAATGGAAGAGAACCAATAAGTCTTGAAGATGTAATTTTTCGAGGAAATTCTACTTACTCTTGACGTAATTATGCCTCCTGAGATAATTTGGAGTGCAGAAGTATAAAAAAGGAGTGAGAAATGAAGGTAAGCAGAGTCAACGAGATGAGAAATTTGGATAAAAGCGCCATAGAGGAATTCGGCATTACTCAAGAACTCCTCATGGAAAATGCCGGTGAGGCAGCGTATTTTACGATATTGAAGGAATTTGGGGTAAAAGATAAAAAGTTTATTGTGTTCTGCGGCATAGGCAATAATGGGGGAGATGGACTGGTGGTGGCGAGAAAAATCCATTCAACTGGGGGAGAAGCACTGGTTTTCATTTTGGGGGATGAGGGTAAATTTAAGGGTTCAGCAAAGAAGAACTTTGAAATTGTATCCAAATTGCCCATAGAGATTAAACATGTTGGATCGCTGAAATCCTTAAAAGCCGAGGTTTCTCATTGCGATGCCATTGTGGATGCACTATTTGGTACAGGATTGGCCAGAAGTGTAGAAAGCCTATATAAGGATGTCATCCAACTAATAAATGGAAGCGGGAAAAAGGTGTTCAGCATAGACATCCCTTCGGGTGTAAACGGAAACACAGGGAAAATAATGGGCGAAGCTATAAAAGCGGATTACACCATTACCTACGGTCTTCCCAAGGTAGGAAATGTTCTTTACCCAGGCTATGAAAATTGCGGGAAACTTTATGTGACACATATATCTTTTCCCCCTTCGCTTTATAACAAAGATTCTCTTAAAGTGGAGATAAACCAGCCTGTCAAGCTTCCTGAGAGAGATAAGAACGCCCATAAAGGAGATTTCGGAGACGTCCTTTTTATTGCCGGCGCATCCGGTTATCTGGGCGCACCATACTTTTCTGCCCTGTCTTTTTTAAAAGCAGGCGGCGGATATTCACGTCTGGCTTCTCCTTCATCCATTACTCCCTTTATAGCCAGCAAAGGCAGCGAAATTGTCTTTATCCCCCAGGAGGAAACCGCTTCTGCCAGCATCGGTTTAAAGAATAAAAACAGGCTTTTAGAACTTTCAGAACAGGTGGATATGGTTGTTATGGGGCCAGGTTTGTCTCTAAATGAGGAGACGCAGGAGCTGGTGAGACAGATGAGTAAGGATATAAAAAAGCCGCTTCTTATTGACGGGGACGGAATAACAGCTATCTCCAAAAACATGGGAATAATAGAGGAAAGAGAAAGACCCACCGTTCTTACGCCTCATCTAGGGGAGATGTCCAGAATAACCAAAATCCCTGCAGGCAAAATAGAAGAAAATAAAATAGCCGTATTACAAAAAGAGGCCGAAACACTGAATGCAGTTATTGTGTTAAAAGGAGCCCACTCTCTAATAGGTTTTCCGGATGGGAGGATATTTATAAATTTAAGTGGAAATCCAGGCATGGCTACTGCTGGTTCTGGAGATGTTCTAACAGGAACCGTAGCTGCTATGTTCGGTCTGGGGTTGTGTTTAGAAGATGCGGTAAGAACAGGCGTGTTTATGCACGGGTTTTCGGGGGATCTGGCGTCAATGGATAAGGGAATGGATGGCATCACTGCCCAGGATATACTGGATTATCTTCCCCTTGCTGTTAAACAATATAGAAGAGAGTTTGATGAGATTTTGAAAAATTTTTATAAAAGCATTTGGGTTGTTTAGGAGTGAATATGAAAGCTTGGATTCTGGAAAATCAGACAAAGATGGAAGAAAGACCATTAAGATTTGATGATATTCCCTTGCCCAGCCCCAGGGACCATGAGATAAGAGTGAAAGTTCTCGCCTGCGGCATATGCAGGACAGATATTCATATTGCTGAAGGAGATTTGCGTTTAAAAAAGTCTCCTTTGGTGTTGGGCCATGAAATTGTAGGTGTGGTCGATGAAATGGGAAAAAAGGTGAACAGATTCAAAACTGGGGACAGAGTAGGCATATCCTGGCTACATAGTACCTGTGGAGAATGTAAATACTGTCTTTCTGGAAGAGAGAATTATTGTCCAGATTTTCAATGCACGGGTTGGGATGTGGACGGCGGATTTGCAGAGTATATTACCATTAAGGAAGATTTTGCCCTCTCTCTCCAAGGAATAAATATGGAACCGGAAGATATTGCCCCGATTATGTGCGCTGGTATTGCGGGATATTGCGCCTTTAAATTGACGGAGGCGAAAAAAGGAGATCGGCTCGGGCTCTACGGTTTTGGCCCTACAGCATATTATGTTTTAAAGGCGGCAAATCATTTAGGCTTGAAGGTGTATGTCAGCACCAGGTCACCAAAAAACAAACAGCAAGCGAAAAAAAACGGAGCTGCGTGGGTGGGAAATGCCTTAGAGGAGAAAATACCCAACAGGCTTGATTCAGCCATTGTGTTTCCGCCGGCAGGTGCTCTGGTGGAGCCTGCCCTTTGTCAAGTGGAGAGAGGGGGAATACTTGTCCTTGCACCGGTGAGTATGTCAACTATTAAGATAGAGAATTATTCAAAGAATTTATGGGGAAGGGATGTAAGGACTCTTTACAACGTGAAGAAGACAGAAGGAGAAGAATATTTGGAAATTGCTGGCAGGATAAACATAAAAATGGGAAGGCAGGTTTTTCCCTTTGAGCAATTGCAGGAGGCAATGATTCTGGTGAAGAATGGAAAAATAAAGGAACCTAATGCAGTGGTAAAGATTGCTGATGAATAGTATTTTAGATAAAAAATTATTAATATGAAGAATATAGACAGCGGTAAATATGCTTAATAAAGAAGTCCTTTCAGCATTGAGATCATGGTTTGCTGAATATGTNAAAACATTTCGGTCGGAAGATCCTGTTACTCAGCAAAATATGGATATGAAAGAGCATCATAGCAGGCGCGTATGCGCCGAGATTAAAGAGATCGGGAAAAGCTTGGATTTGAATCAAGAAGACCTTCATCTGGCAGAAGTTATAGCGCTTTTGCATGATGTGGGTCGATTTGTGCAGTACGCGCGCTACGGCACATTTTTGGACCTTAGATCCGAAGATCATGCTCAGCTAGGAATTGAAATTCTTCGCGAAAACTCTGTATTAAAAGGAATTGACTATTCAACACGTGAACTCATCTTGTGTACTATTGCTTATCATAACCGTACAGCACTTCCTGGAGGAGAAACAGAAAGGTGTCTGTTTTTTACAAAATTACTTCGTGATGCAGATAAGTTGGATATCTGGCGGGTTGTTACTGATTATTACAGCAAAAGAAATGGCCCCCATAATGAGGTCATAGAACTTGGATTACCTGACGCTCCAGAAATATCAGATGAGGTATGCATGGAATTGATGGCAGGCAGGAACGTAAAGGTGGATAGTTTGAAAACTCTTAATGATTTTAAGCTTCTTCAAATGGGATGGGTTTATGATGTTAACTTCCCCAGAACATTTCAACTCATTCGAGAGAGAGGCTATCTGGATATGATCCGTGATGCTCTTCCTCGCTCAGAAAAGATATTAAGAGTCTATTCCAGAGTTCAGTCTTATCTGGAAGAAAGCTGTAGGGAAAAAAGGGGACATCTATGAAAAGGACAGAATACGGGGGTAGTCTGCATTTTACTTATAGCCTGTCCGGAAGCGATGAGGTAACACAGAGTCAGGGACTTCTGGGTTGGACATGTCATGCCACGTTCTGCCCTTCATTATATAGATTTTTAGTTTATTTTTTTATAATATCTAAAATTCTAAAGCCAAGAAATAAATAAATATGAATTTCGAGAAAAAAAATATTGCAATTTTAATCAGCCCTGAATATTGAAAATTAGATATCTGGAGGGAGATCAAGCAGCATTTAGAGGCTGTAGGTTTATTTTGGGATGAATGGTAAGGAATAAAGCTTAGAAAAAAATACAGAGGGAGGCTAAAAATGGAGCATCGAGATATAATTGTGATTGGTGCAGGACCAGCGGGCCTTACTGCAGGCTATTATTGTTCTTTTTACGCCTTTGATACATTAATTTTTGAAGAAAAAATTCCAGGAGGAAATGCCGCTGAAATTGCTGTCCTTGAGAATTATCCTGGTTATAGTGAGGGGATTACCGGCAAAGATCTAGTCGATAAAATGGTCAAGCAGTGTAAAAAAGCCGGGGCAGAGATACGCCAATTCGAGAAAGTGATTGAACTGAATCTTAAAAGTAAAAAGAATACTGTAAAGACGGAAAAATCCATTTATTCAGCCGATTCAATAATTATAGCTTCAGGAACATATCACAGATTAATTGGAGTACCAGGGGAGAAACAATTCCGCGGTAAGGGCATCAGTTATTGTGCGGTATGCGATGGTGTTTTCTTTAAAGAAAAGAAAGTAATCATTATAGGAGAGGGTAGGCGGGCAGCAGAAGTTGCAATATTTCTTTCCAGATTAGCATCTAATGCGAAACTAATTTGTCAGAAAGAGAGATTATGTGCAGAGAAGATTCTTATAGAGAATCTTGAGAAACAAAAAGTAGAAATTCTGTATGGTATGGAACTAAAAGAAATCAAAGGAGATATTAAGGTAAAGAGTGTTGTTTTATTTAACAAAGAAACTGAGGAAACAAAAGAGATAGATGCTGACGGAGTATTTTTTCAGTTAGAAGGTATTCCTAACAGTCAGATAGCAAGAAAATCCGGGATAAAAGTGGATAAAGATGGTTATATTATTGTTGATGATAGGGGAAGGACTAACATTGACGGCGTATATGCCATTGGCGACATAACTATTTCACCAATAAAGCTGGTAGTAACAGCAATGGCTCAAGCTGCTGTTGCGGCAATTGATATATTGGAGCACATGGATAGACATCCTTAATGCAAAAAGCGAATGACTTTTTATTAGGGAATTTGCAAAAAAGTAATGGGTGATAAGAAAAGAAAACGAATCGGTATCTTCATCTGTCATTGTGGTATGAACATCGCTGGAGGCTTAAATACAGAAGCATTGGTTGAACATTCAAAAAAAATACAGGGAGTTGTCTTTGTTGTTGATAATAAATTTTGCTGTTCTGAAGACGGCCAGGTTGCCATCCAAAAAGCTATTCGAGATCAGAAATTGGATAGAGTGGTTATAGCTGCCTGCGATCCCGCTTTGCATCTTATGACATTCCAGCGATGCGGAGAAAAGGCTGGAATAAAGCCAGAATTTGTGGATTTAATTGACATCAGAAAATGGACTATGCATGGAAGTCCGCAGAAAGTCGACCCTGAACAAGCGCTTGAAAAGTCAAAGAAGCTCATTGATTTAGCCGTTAAAAGGATAAGCTTAAAACGGCTAATTCCTTTGGTTGAAGTCAAGGCTGAGCTATCAGTTTTGGTTATTGGAGGCGGGGTGGCTGGACTGGAAGCAGCCTTAGATCTGGCGGATAAAGGTTATATGGTGCATATTGTGGAACGGCTGCCGACTATCGGGGGGAAGATGGCGTTACTTTACAAGGTTTTTCCGACAAACGATTGTGCCCCCTGCATACTGGCTCCTAAAATGGCCTACGCCAATGTGCATCCTAATATTAATTTGTTAACCAACTCAGAAGTAAGGAGTGTTGAGGGTAATATTGGAAACTTTAATATTAAAGTTGTTCAGAAACCGCGTTATGTTGATACAAAAAGATGTACGGGTTGCGGAGATTGCATAGAAAAGTGTCCTCGTAAGGTGGCTGATGATGTATATTCAGCTGGAATGGGCCAACGAAAGGCCATATATATTCCTTATGATCTGGCTATACCAAAAAAGGCTGCAATTGATGCTGAACACTGTCTTTATTTTAGAAAGGGTGCCTGTCGTTTATGCGAAAATGAGTGCCCTACGGATGCTATAGATTTTGAGCAGCAAACTAAAACAATCGATCTGAAAGTAGGTGCTATAATTGTTGCTACAGGTTTTGATGAATATAATCCTACCGANAAGAGTGAATATGGATATGGGCGCTATGGTAATGTTATTACCCAATTTCAAATGGCAAGACTTTTAGATATTGATGGGCCTACAGAGGGTAAGCTTTTGAGACCAACCGACGGCAGAGAGCCAAAACGCATTGTTATGATTCAATGTGTGGGTTCACGAGACAAAAATACAAATGATTATTGTTCAAGCATCTGCTGCATGTATGCATTGAAACATGCCCAGATAATCAGGGAGATGGTTTTGCCTGATAGTGAAATATATATTTGTTATATAGATATGCGTACTACGGGTAAAGGTTTTGAAGAATATTATAAGCGGACTAGGGAGCTGGGCATAATTTTTATCCGCGGAAGACCCAGTGAGATTGTAGAAGAGACAGATACAAAGAACCTTATTTTGAAAGTAGAAGATCCTGATATCGGAGGTCTCCTAAAAATTGAAGCAGACTTAGTTGTTTTGTCCTGCGCTACGATCCCATCTTCAGGCGCAAGAGAACTTTCGCAAATTCTGCGTATAGAGCTGGATGAGAATGGCTTTTTTAAAGAAATTCATCCTAAGCTTCGCCCAGTGGAAACAAATGTTCGTGGAATTTACATCTGTGGTGCAGGTCAAGGTCCTAAAGATATTCCTGATTCGATAGTTCAGGCCAAGGCAGCCGCTTCCTTTGCGGATGGTGAGCTAAGGAAAGGTAGGATAAAGCTTCCCGAATTTATAGTAAAAACAGCAAAATTAAATTAAGGAGTCTAATAAATTATGGAAGAAGTCTACGTAGAGGAATTTATGTCTCCCGGGTGTGTGGGCTGCCCGGCAGTCCAAGAGATGCTTAAAGAGTTATCGATTGAATTCAAAGGCAAGTTAATAGTTGAGGAAGTGGATATCACTGTGGATACGGCAAGAGCAACACAGTATGGAATAATGTCAGTTCCTGCAGTAGCTATTAACGGCATTCTTAAATTTGTTGGCGTGCCCGGTAAGGAAGAATTAAAGAAAGCAATTTTAGAGGAGCTCGAAGAACAAGCATAAAATGAAGCAGAATAATATATCTGGAGAACCTATTCAAGTATCAAAGCTTGATGCAAATTTTAGATCTGAAGTTATGGCCCACAAAGATGCTCGGGGACTAAATGCCTGTTTTGCTTGTGGAACCTGTACTGCTGGATGCCCTATTCATGAAGTTTTTCCTGAATACAACCCTAGAAAGTTAGCTAAAATGGTGAAACTTGGGATGAAAAAAGAAGTATTGGGGAGTCCGTATATTTGGTATTGTGCGACATGCCATAACTGTGAGCAACGCTGTCCACAAAATGTAAAGTTCTTTAATATATTGAATGTATTAAAGAATATGGCAGCGGAAAAAGGTTATGCGCCTTCTCCGTGGGTTGAACAGACTCAACAGATTATGAAAACGGGTATAATATTCCCTGCGGATGAAGCANGGGTGAAGAAGAGAAAATCCCTTTCTCTTCCGGCTTTAAGGTTTGACGGCAAAAAGGCCAAAAAAATAATTGAGCTGGCAGGTCTTGATAAAATTAAGCCGAAGAATTGACTTTGAATGAATAGATATGCTTTATTTTTAGGTTGCACCACCCCAACGCAAGTTATTCAATACGAGCTTTCTTCTAGATGGGTTTGCAAACGTTTGGGGATTGACTTAGTTGATATTGAAGGTTTTGTTTGCTGTGGCATCAATCAAATCAATTTAAGTCAAGAGGCAGGACTCTTATTAGCAGCAATGAATTTAGCTTTGGCTGAAGCTAAGGGATTAGATATTCTCACGCTCTGCGCTGCATGTACTGGAGCTTTAGCAGAGTCGGTTNNGAGATTAAAAAATCAAGAAACAAGAGATAGAGTGAACAGTAAATTGCAGAAAATAGGCTTAGAGTATAAGGGAAGAACTCAAGTGAAACATATTTCGAGAGTTTTATATGAGGATGTGGGCATTGATAGAATAAAAGGAAAAATAAAAAGAGATTTATCAAAGCTTCGAGTCGCTCCTCATTATGGCTGCCACTATTTAAAGCCAGAATCTGCCTTTGAGGGATTTGATGATCCGGACAACCCGAAAACCCTTCATCAACTTATTTCTGCTACAGGTGCTTTTCCTGTTCAATACGAGACCCTCAATTTATGCTGTGGAGGGAAGAGCTTTCCGATTTCCAAGGAGATAGCTTTTTCTCTGGTTCAAAAAAAGCTTGATAATATAATGGACAAAGGAATAGACTGTATGGTTCTTCAGTGTCAGACTTGTTATCTTATGTATAGTGATCAACAAGAAGAGGTAAATAGGCAGTTTAAAAAGCAATATGACATTCCTGTTCTTCTTTATCCTCAACTTCTTGGTCTTGCTTTGGGTGGAGATCCGAAAACTGCCCTTGGATTTGATTTAAATGCAATTTCACTAAATAAATTGTTAACCAAAGTGGGAATAGATAAGCAGGTTTGAAACTTTTCTCTCTATTATTACAAAAAAAATAAAGGAGTAAATTTAGTATGTTATTTGATCAAAAGACAAAAGATTTCTTAGATAGAAAGTTCAGCCAGGAATTAAAAGAGGAAGTGGATATCAAAGTTTTCACTCGAGATATTATTGTTGGAGGTGAAAATCCTGAGTATGCTCAATTTAGTAAAGAACTTGTAAAAGAGCTTTCTCAAATAAATAACAAAATAAAAGCAGAATATTTAAGCCCAGGAGATGAAATAGTAAAAAAATCGAATATATCCCTTTCTCCCACAATTTTAGTTGGTAAAAATAATGGCTATTCCATCCAGTACTGGGGAGTACCTGCNGGCCCGATAGCAAATACACTTATTGAGACTGTATCTCTTGTTTCCCAAAGGAAAAGCGGTCTAAATGATTCTTTAAGAGAAAGATTAAAAAGTATAGATAAAAATGTGCTAATAGAAACTTTTTTCAGCCTAGATTCTCCTGCATCTAATCAGCCAGTTCTTTTGAGCAATCGAATAGCAATTGAGTTACCAGGTAAAGTTATAAGCCGTTCTATAGAAGCAGAAGAGTCAATAGACAGGGCAAGAAGTTTCAGTATATCTACTTTGCCATCTATTTTAATAAATGAAAATGGAGAGTCTTTAATATCCGGTATTATCTCGGAAGAAAAGCTTATTTATCAACTTATTCTTTATGGCTCATCAAATAAAGATGCAATTCTGGCTAAAATGGAAGAAGAGGAGAAGAAAAAGAAAATGCTCATTGATAGTCCAGATTATCCTGTTATTTTAACCACTTCTAACTTTGATGAGGCAACAAACAAATATCCATTTCTAGTCATTGACTGTTGGGCAGAATGGTGTGCTCCCTGTCTTATGGTTCATCCGGTAATCGAAAACTTGTCTAAAAAATACAAGGGGGAAATAGCGTTTGCAAAATTAAACATAGATGAAAACAAAGAAATTGCCCAACGTTTTGGAATAATGTCTATTCCAACTTTGCTCGTGTTTAAAAATGGACAGAATATAGATTCTATTATCGGTGCCATGCCTCAAAATGTGTTAGAGGAAAAAATTAGAAATTATTTAAGATGAAAAGATTACAAGCATTAAAATTTATTAATACAGTGGTTAAGAATAAAATCTTACCCAGAGCCAGAAATTCGACTTGATGAATTTGTGCTCATCTTTTTGATTACTCAGAAAATGAGTGAAAGATTGATGTTATTAGACAAATCAGAATAGGAGTAAAAGAATGAAGCAAATGATAACGAAAATAGCTATTTCAAGCGGTAAGGGTGGAACTGGTAAAACATTTGTTGCTACCAATATAGCGTCTATTCTCGCGAAAAAAGGCATAAAGGTTTGGTATCTTGATTGTGATGTTGAAGAACCAAATGGACACCTTTTTTTAAAACCTCAAATTGATAAAGAAGAGGATGTTATGCTTTTATCTCCTGCTGGAGTTGATGAAGAAAAATGTATTAACTGCGGTGAATGTGCAGAAGTGTGTCATTATAACGCTATTGCGGTAATAAAAGATAAAGTCCTATTTTTTAAAGAACTGTGTCACGCATGTGGCGCATGTAAAATAATTTGTCCCACGGATGCAATCATAGAAAAAGAAAGAAAGATAGGTATTTTAAGACATGGGAAAAGCGGCATTGTTGATTTTCATTATGCACTTCTTGAAACTGCAGAAGGAGGGATGTCTCCAAGATTAGTTAAAAAGGTAAAGAGCTCTGCAGGAGAAGGAATCAACATCCTCGATTCTTCTCCGGGAACGGCATGCCCTGTTGTGGAGACAATAAAAGATGTAGATTTATGTGTTCTGGTGACTGATCCCACTCCTTTTGGCATTAATGATTTAAAATTAGCAGTGGCTATGTCCCGGGAAGTGGGACAGGAGCCTGTTGTTATAGTGAATCGGGCTGAATATAGAAATGACAGTTTAAAGGAATATTTGAGTAGCGAGAAATTAGAGATTGTGGGAGAGATTCCTGATGATCGTAAGATAGCAGAAATATATTCTACAGGGAATATTGTGGTTGATAAAGTTCTCCAATATAGAGAATTATTTGAAAATATAGCTTCTAAATTGATGAAGGCTGCTCAAGAAAAAAGGCCTGTTAAGAAGACTAAGGGGAAAGAAGCTCACAAGAGAAAGGAAAAGCCTGAGAAAGCTAAACAGCCTGAAGCTCCTGCGGCAGTAAAACCTAAGGAACTTGTTATAATAAGCGGGAAGGGTGGGACAGGTAAAACTTCAATAGCTGCCTCTTTTGCTGCCTTATCTGAAGAGATAGTCATTTCTGATTGCGATGTTGATGCGGCAGATTTATATCTTATTTTAACTCCTAAAATTAAAGCAAGAGGAGATTTTAGCGGNGGTGTTGTTGCTGAAATAGAACAGGATAAATGCACTGCATGCGGTAAGTGTAAAGAAGAATGTCGATTTTTGGCTATCNGAGAGGAAGTATCTAACGATAGATCCCATTTTTCTATTGACCATCTGGCTTGTGAGGGCTGTGGGGTTTGTTATCTTGTATGCAGAGATGAAGCTGTAAAGATAGAAGATGCTGTTAATGGAGAATGGTTTGTTTCAGAGACAAGATTTGGCCCCATGAGCCATGCAAAGCTTGGAGTTGCTGAAGAAAACTCAGGGAGATTGGTGACATTGGTTAGAAATAAAGAAGCCCGACTTGCCCAAGAAGCAGGGATAGATGAAGCTATAATAGATGGCTCTCCTGGTACAGGTTGCCCTGTAATTGCCTCTTTAACTGGTGCAACCTATGCATTAGTTGTCACAGAACCAACTGTATCAGGCATCCATGATCTAGATCGCATCTTAAAGTTAACAGGACATTTTGGAGTTCGGTCAGGGGTTGTGGTGAATAAATACGATCTCAATATTGAGATGACTGAGAAAATAAAGCTCTTAAGCCAAGATTACAATGCTGAATTTATAGGAATTATACCATATGATAAAAAAGTAACCGAGGCTCAAATGAAGGCACTTTCGGTTGTCGAATATACCAAGGCACCTATCACAGAAAGTATAAAACAAATTTGGCAGAAGATTAAATATTTCTCTATGTGATCAAAAGGGAATACAAAATAAGCATTGGCTGATGAGTATTACCAAAATTTAACCTATGATCATCAAAGATTATTTTCCGGAATATGAAGAAAAAATAAAAAAATTTAAAAAATCTATAATTATATTAGAAAAAAGAAGAATGTTGCCGCTAAAAAGCAAACCGATATTTATTTTCGTATTTTTTAGCAGCTAAGAAAGGATATCGAGCAATGTCAGTATTTGTTGATAGTGAAAAATGTACGGGCTGTGGTATTTGCATCCCGATATGCACTGTGCAGGCTATATCGATCAAAAAAAATAAAGCGGTTATCGACGATAACAGATGCATTGAATGCCTGCAGTGTATTGATGAATGCCCAGCCAATGCAATCTATCAAATTTNTGATGAAGAGGTTTCTGTTATAAAACGACAGAATTCAATTCCNGACTTTGTAAGTAAAACTTCGCCTCAAGCCAAACAAACGTNTCGGAGCGATAGGCAAAAACAACCNGTAACCGAAACTGGTGGAACGTTTTTAAGCGGAATAAAAAGAATGGCAAACAATTTTTTCAGGAATGAGGCATCATTTGGGAGAAGAGGTAGAGGAAGAGGTTACGGGAAGCATAGAAGAGGACGTAAAAGAGGAAGACGTTAAACGCTTATTCATGATGATTATTATAATGATGGTCATGTATTAAATTTTAGAAAGGATTGAATAGTTATGGAAATTTCTAAATGGAAGAAGCAGATCGAGATGGAACGAAAGCAGAAGGACATGTTTTTTGCAGAACATTTCCAATCTCCAATTCCTTTTGAAGATCGCAGCAGATTCAAAGGTCTTGATTATTACCCTCCTGATCCAGATTATTATTTTGAATTAGAACTTCATGAGCATAGCGAGAAGAAAGTATTAAGAATAGAGGATACTACTGGCAATGAACAAAATTTTATTCGATGGGCAGAATTCCGATTCGTGATAGGAAATGATGAGTTTAAGATTCAGGCTTACAAGAGCGATCGTGCAGAAGAGAAATTTTTCATTCCTTTTCGAGATTCTACAAGCAGTAAAGATACCTATGGAGCAGGACGCTACATTGATTTAGAACCACAAGAACATCTTACCTCAGAGGGAAAATGGATAGTTGACTTTAATAAAGCTTATAATCCTTGGTGTGCATACAGTAAACATTATGTATGTCCATTGGTACCTCCAGAAAACTGGCTGCAAGTGGAAATTCGGGCTGGGGAAAAGAATTATTCTTTAGCTGATTGATAATGACAGAACCGATGAATTTGGTGAAGACATGGAAGCAATTGCCAAGACCCTTTCTCTCAAGATGATTAAAGAAAAAGAGGCTATTTTTAGCGATTATACACATATTAAAAGAGTGGAAGGAAGAACTGTTTATGCTGAAAGAAGCGCAAGGAACATCCGTTTTGATGGTATAGATCTCATTGTTGTCTCCACTAGTATGACAAGCTATAATCCTCTGGAGAAGGAGTTAGTGGGAAAAATTCCAGTTTACGTAATCGGAGATGCAAAGAGAGTTAGAATGTCCAGGATGCAATAAGAGATAGCTATGAAACAGCAAAAGCATTATAGCCAATTCAGAAAAGCAAAAAAGTGATCAGACAAATACTCATCGAACTCAAGGAGCATGCTCCGTTCACTGCTTTTGGAGCAATCACGGGGATTGTCATACTTTTTATAATGATTCTTGCTAACACATTATTCAAAGTTTCTGAAGTTTCATCAACTATTTTTTATATCTTACATCCAACTCATATCATTTTAAGTGCAATTGTGACTACAGCAATATACAAGCTGCATGGGCCTAAGTTTAAATTTTTGTGGGCAATTTTGATTGGCTATATTGGCTCGATCGGGATAGCGACGTTGAGTGATTCAGTAATTCCCTATCTTGGAGAATTGTTGCTTGAACTACCGAATAAAAATATTCATATAGGTTTCATCGAAAAACCGTGGCTAACAAATCCTGCAGCATTCTTAGGTATTGCAATTGCTTTTTTAAGACCAATGACCAAATTTCCACATTCTGGACATGTATTAATCAGCACCTGGGCATCTTTATTCCATATCATTATGGCCGTAGGTCAAACAGTAAATTGGATTATAGTACTTGCCATCTTTTTATTTTTATTCCTGGCAGTCTGGCTTCCTTGTTGTCTGAGTGATATAATATTTCCTCTTTTATTCGTTCCGGCAACAAATAGAAAAAAAATGAACCACTAACGCGTTAAATATTAATAGAATACTATTTTTAAACCGATCAGAATTAACCCAATTCCCAATATTGTTTTTAATGCTTCCCTGGGCAGTATTGGAGCAAGCTGTGAACCTATAAAACTAAAAATCAAAAAACTTATCATGATGATAACGGCAGATTTCAAATTAACACATCCTTTCCTATAGTAATTATAAGCAGCTAATAAACTAACAGGAGCTGCTACTATTAATAAAGTAGTGCCCTGAGCTAATTTTTGGGGGAAATGAGCCACATAAAGCAATGAAACAATAATTATAGCGCCACCGCCAACACCAATAGTACCCATAACGATGCCCGCAATAGAGCCTATCAAAATATAAATTAATAAATCAGCCATGTTTTACCCTCGTTCTTCGATAGTTCCAAGAAATTGCAGATCATTTTTATTTTTGGCTTTGATCATTTTAAGTCTCCTTGATGATTTTATCCAAAGCTTTTTGTATATTCCCCTTTCTAATAAAAAATTCCATTCCTCTTTATTGCAGCCTTGTTATTCCTTTTTTGCCGAAAAAAGCTTTAATTCAACACCCGAGTCATGATGTATTTTGTCAATTTTAAGTTCACTTTTTACAATCAATTTTATAGATAAAATAGAATGATGAGAAAATAACCGCAATGAACAGTACGAAAAACAGATTAAATCCAAATTCAGTTATTATCCAGCCGCCCATAAATGGAAATATGACAGGGAGAATGGCGCCCGCACCGGACAATCCAGTGTATAAGGCCCTGTTCTCGTTAGTTGTGACTTCCAGTAGTATCCCACTCATTGAAATCCTATGAATGGTAAAAACGACTCCGCCAAACAGGAAGATATAAGGGAAAAGCACAGATCCTGGCATCATTAATATAGATAAAGGAATCAGTATAGCAAGTATAGAAGTAATGTATAACATGTGTCGGTATTTTATTCTGTGGGAATAATAGAAAATTAAGCTGCCGATTAAAATGCCGCCTATAACCTTTAGAATCAAAAAATTGCCGATGTTCTGACTTCCCGCAGCAAATATTTTCTTAGCATAAAGAATTAAAAAAGGCATCAAGACTATACTGATTCCCTGAGTATTTATCAAAAACAAATAATTTCTCAGCTTTTTATTGGTGCGGATTTCTTGAATAACAATGTGTATGAATTTCACCACTCCGTCAATCTTGGAATTGGATGCTGGAACTTCCTTGATTTTCCAGAATCCAAAAGACGCAATTCCAAGTAGTAGAGCAGCAATAAAAAATAATGCGGCATAATTTACAGGGTAACCGTATTCTGACAATACACTCTTTACAAGGAAGGCTGACAGAAAAACTACAATACTGGAAATAACCTGTTTGATAGAAAAAAATGCCTTTCTTTTTTCCTGTAATACGGATTTACCAAAAATATCAACATAATTGATGTTTGCAAAAGCACCGCTTAATGAAAACAGGGAAATCAAAATGAAAACAGACCAGATGATAAAACTATCATTAATACGAGATGAAAAATAAAATAACAGAGCCATTCCTCCAAGAGCAAAAATGCGAGCATTAATTCCGCCCAGTAAGTAACCTTTCTTTGAAGATTGATTATTCAAGAAGGGAGCAAAAAATATTTGCGCAAATCTTGCTCCCCCCAGCATAATTGCTGTTAGTATCCCAAGCTGAAACGAACTGCCGCCCGCATCAACCATCATAGCGGGAATAATTGTGTCTACATCCATGAAATTTATTGCCAATGCAAGAAACACAGCATGCCATAAAAATGAATAATAATTGTGTTTTGATATCTGCTTGTTTAATTTCACTGTATAAATCTATTTCGTATCATTGGTTGTAAGTCTGTTCATATTAATCCATTATTAATCTTCATCCAGATGCTATCAAAAATAAGATTTTACGCTATTGTGTCAGTAACCATTAAAAAACGAGGCTTTCAGAGCATATCTAAATGACGATCTCGAGCTAACCCATATCTAAAACCCTTCATCATTTTCTTTCTTTCATAGGGCAACTGATTCTGATCAGCATGATTGGTTTCCTCTCTCAATTCGCCATTTATCCCAGTGCGACATCGGGGATCATCATCAAAGTAAAGCCTAAGAGTGCCCCAAATGTAGCCACATCGGTGCTAGATTGCTGTTGTGATTCTGGAATTAATTCCTCCACTACCACGTATATCATTGCTCCTGCAGCGAAAGCGAGCGCATATGGAAGGAGCGGTCTTGCAATGATGACGGCTATTGCTCCGATAACTCCGGCCGCAAAAACCGGGCATACCATCGAGAACATGCCTGTTGATCGTTTTNAACATAAATACTGATCCAACTTCTATGGATGTAAGGGCCCACGTAAAAAGGGTTGCAATAAGCGCTTGCATAATGGGATGTAAAGATGAAAACCATGTCATCGTGTTGTCTTCTTTATTATTGTTGACTATAGGCCATATTTCACCAAATTACCATTTTCCTTTGAACTTATCCAGAACCGGCCGATAAGAAATTCAGAAAACCGGGGTCCTATCTATACTTCTAGACCAGTCTTAATGGCAAAATCTACAAACCATTCCACATCGGCTCCACCGTTGATCTTTCATGTTCTGATTCCCGATATTGAGGCTCATTGCTAATATGCTTTTTTCATGAATTTCCCTTTGAAAGCTTGTTGTAATTTAACTATAATATTTAGATTTGAGCAGTTCAGAAGGAGAAAAAAATGAATTATGAGGGGAAGGATCTCACCATTGCAGGGTCTGACTCAGGCGGAGCAGCAGGTATACAGGCTGATTTAAAAACATTTTCTGACAAATCCAGAAAACGCTGTCAGTATCAGGGTGGGACGCGGTTTACAACCTACAGGAATTGCCAGTTTAAAGAGATAAAGGAGTAAATGCATGATTGATGAAAAAATGATGATAGCTTATGGTCCTGTGCCTTCAAGGCGTTTAGGACAGAGTATTGGAATAAACAATATTCCACCGAAAATTTGCACATATTCATGTATATATTGTCAACTTGGAAGAACCCTGAATATGGAGATTAAAAGACAAACATTTTATAAACCGGAGAAGGTTGTGGAGGCTGTAAAGAGAAAAATCCAAAGAGCCAAAGAAAACCAAGAGTCTATAGATTATCTAACTTTTGTTCCTGATGGTGAACCCACATTGGATAAAAACCTGTGGAAAGAAATTGAACTTCTTAAAGAAATTAATATTAAAATTGCTGTTATTTCAAATGCTTCTCTTGTTTGGAGAGTAGATGTACAAAAGGATTTGAGCATGGCTGATTGGGTTTCTTTGAAGATTGATACAGTGGATCAGGATATATGGCATACTATTAACAGGCCCTACCGAGGACTCGAATTTAAAAAAGTCTTGGATGGGATAATAGATTTTTCCCAATCCTTCACCGGTGACTTAACAACCGAAACTATGCTTTTGCAGGATGTGAATGATAAAACCGAAGAAGTAGAAAGAGTGGCTGAGTTTATCGGAGGATTGGATCCCCAGAAAAGCTATATCTCCATTCCCATAAGACCCCCAGCTGAAAAATGGGTGAAGTCTGCCTCTGAATTTGGAGTAAATTCAGCATACCAAATTTTCAGAAAACAAGGGCTTAATACAGAATATCTTATCGGCTATGAGGGAAACGCGTTTGCCTATACAGGGAATGTGGAGGAGGATTTGTTAAGTATTGTATCTGTACATCCCATGAGGAAGGAAGGCGTTAATAACCTTTTAACGAAAGCCGGGAAAGATTGGAATATTGTAAAGAAGTTGATCAAAGAAAATAAATTGATAGAAACAGAATATAAAGAAAATAAATATTATATTAGAAAACTACCAGGATAAGATTATGGAAGTGTTCTTCACGGATGAGTTTTTTATTTAGACGCTAATCTATTCTCAATTCCTTTATCTCATTTTCAATTATCCTTCTTGCCCATATCTCTGCCGTACCTCCGCACAACATCACAACAACTCCAACCACTTCAGCGATTTCCTTTGCAGTGGCACCTGCTTTTATTGCTCTTCTGGTATGGATTTTTACACAAGGCTCACAATGTGCGGCAATTGCAACACCCATAGCTATAAGTTCTTTAATTTTATTAGAGAGAGCCCCATCTTTCACTGCTTCTTCAGCTTGCTCAAGATATAATTTCCATACCTGAGGAACATACTCATCTAAAAATACTTTTCGCATACTTTCTCCTAATTTTTAAGAATTTCTTTTTGGAGTTTGCTAAAAACCCCTAACCATTCTTTACTATTTTCGCCATCTGACATCAATGGTATCCGGAAGATGAAATTTAATTTACAAGTAACTTGATTAATATCAATATGTCAACACAATTGAAATTATTTGAGTTATAACCTGACATCAGTGAGGCTGTATGTATATTTATATCCTCCCGCTTATGTTTCTAGCACGATGTGTTTCCTATCTCCCTCCTTATTCTTCTCCTCCATTATTCTGCCCATGTTGCTGTAAACAGCTTCAATCGCATTGCTTAAGCTCTGAGTCCTCACTACTACACAGACAAATTTCCTGAGCAACCTGGTAATATTAGGGCCGAATTTTTTGCCCACAAGAACGTCTATACCTTCCAAAACAGAATAGGTAGCCTTGGCTTTCTTCGGGTCTCCATGTTTTATTGATTCATCACCTTTGAACGCTACATTCTTTCTTTTTTCAATAAGCACTTCTTTATTATTGATGAATTTGTAAATATAGAAGTATTTGGCCATTCCTACATGATCATTGTTCAAATTCTCACCACCGTCCGTGCCAAAAGCTATTAGCAATTCCTTTTCCATCTTTTCCTCTTAAGTCAGAGTATGTAAATTTAGCAAAAATGAGTAGAAATCGCAATAAGCCAAAAAATCAAATTCCTTCTATGGTGATTTGATGCAAGTATTTTCTACATAGCAAAAAATCCTATTCAGTATGTTTGGATAGGTTCTATTACAATGTAGTGATTATACCTTCGCGCATGTTTTTTTGATGGTCCTACTTATGTATTGCTAGTATCATCTTGGCCGTGGCTCTGTACCATGAGCTAAAGTGCTCAGAGCATGAGCGGATGGCCCTCCTGGAGTTTATCGCCAGAGTCGCCTTCCACATCCTTGGCAAGGAGCAAGCTAATTTTTGAGGAGGAAGCGTTCCGCCTTCCATCTTCAAAGCTGAACGACTGCCTCCACCGTAGTTTTTCCAGCAGGAGCTTATGATGGCAGCCAAAGGGAAAGGATAGTATTTTTGAGGGCCTTCATGGCTGCTTTTTCTAGATCTCAGTGGTTAGGTCTATCTTATGGCAGGGTGTTTTGCTGTTTTTGCTAACTTGTCTCTGTTTTTGTTTGTTGGCAATTGACGTTTTCATTTTGAACGTGATAGTATAAATGTTAATTTTCAGAGTGTGCAAATAGTCGTCTTATCTCATTTACATGGGGATCATACCGGAGGTTTAAGAGGTTTTTCAATGCCAATGGTCATAAAGCTAAAGCCGCTCTATGGAATCAGAAGAGTCAATAGACAGGGCAAGGAGTTTCAGTATATCTAATTTGCCATCTATTTTAATAAATGAAAATGGAGAGTTTTTAATATCTGGTATTATTTCGGAAGAAAAGCTTAAATTTATAAAAATGGCAAGGGAGGTATGGAGCAGATAAGTATGAAAAGCGATGTTAAAATGTGGTTAAAAAAAGACGGGGAAAGATTTCTGAAGAGTATTGGCATTAGAGAAGGACAGGTTATACTGGATTTTGGTTGTGGGGAGGGGCATTATACGATACCTTCTGCAAAAGTTGTAGGAGAAAAAGGCAAGATATATGCTATAGATAGAGATGAAGAAGCCTTAGATGAGTTAGTTCAATTGATAAAGAAAAATAATATAAAAAACATAGAAGTTATAAAAAAAGAATCAAATATCACCTTGGAAAATAATTCTATAGATTTTATTTTATGTTATGATGTTGTCCACTACTTAAAAAATAGAAAAATTATTTACAATGAATTCTATAGAGTTTTGAAGCCAAAAGGAATTTTTTCTCTTTACCCTAAGCATCACAAAAATGACTATCCTTTAATGGAACTGGCTCATATGGAATTAAGAGATATTATAAAAGAAGTAGAAGAAACAGGTCTCTCTTTGAGAGATAAAATTTTTAAAACGCTTATTCATGATGACTATTACAATGATGGTTATATATTAAATTTTAGAAAGGATTGAATTGATATAGGTGGTCATGGTTCAGGCAAATTAAGAACAGAGAATGCAATTTTTCACGTTGTGAGAAAAATCTGAGATGCAAAAATTATATCCAGAGTCAAAAGTTGAGACGGGAGGATTTACGGCAAAATATTATGACGCCTTGATGGATATCATAACCTTTGGCAGATATCATTTATTTATAGAAAGATCCATCGAGTTGATGAGAATTAGACCCACAGATAGAATCTTGGATTTAGGAACAGGTACAGGCAGAAATGCTTGTTTAATGGCGAAATATCTATCGAAGAAAGGAAAATTAATCGGGATTGACATTTCCCAAGAAATGATTTCTCAATTTAAGAAAAGATGCGCCAATTTCCCCCATATTAAAATTCTCCATGCAAGGGTTGATCAATCTTGGCCTTTTAGAGAAAAATTTGATAAGGTTTTTATTTCTTTTGTACTGCACGGATTTCCACAAGAGGTTAGAGAAGCGATTATAGAGAGGGTCTTTGATGTCTTAAGGAGCAATACCAGCTTTTTCATTTTGGATTATAATGAATTTTCTTTTAAGGAAATGCCTTTTTATTTGAGAGTTCCTTTTGAACTTATGGAGTGCCCTTATGCTTTTGATTATATCAAGCGAGATTGGAAAAAGATACTGTCAAAGCATAATTTCGGTGGCTTTGAAGAGTTTTTCTTTTTCAATGATTATATAAGACTATTGAAAGCCAAAAAATTAGATTCCATCAAGGAGATTTGAAATGATCGAAGTTAAAAAGAAAAGCGATCAGGAATTTTTGGTAGCCGTAGTAGAAAGAGATACAAAAACAGAGCATGAAGTAACTTTGGACGAAGAGTATTACCAGATTCTGACTGATGGTGAAATGACAAAAGAAGAATTGATAAAAAGGTCTTTTGAGTTTTTGCTGGAAAGAGAACCCAAAGAATCCATACTTTCCAAATTTGACTTAAAAATCATCAAAAATTATTTTCCGGAATATGAGGAAAAAATAAAAAATTTTTAAAAATCCACAGAAATACCGGGAGAAAAAATGTTGCAATTAAAAAATCAATTCATTTTTGCCCCCATTAAAACAGGATACAGTGACGGAACTGGTGTGGTAACTGAAAGGCATCTTGCTTTTTACAAAAGAAGAGCCCCATATTTGGGCGCGGTTATTCCTGAACCTTTTTATATGGACAAAGGCCTGAGAGAACTGCCAACCCAGATGGGGATTGATGAAGATGACAAAATAGAAGGTTTGCAAAAATTAGTTGCTGCAATTCATGAGTCGGGTACGAAAGTCATTGCCCATCTCAATCATCCTGGAAGAATGGCCAATCCTAAAATTCCAGGCAATTATTTTCTATCTTCGACGGATAGTCCGTGTGAAAACGGCGGCTCAACTCCAAGAAGAATGGAAAAAGAAGACATGAAGAAGGTTGCTGATCTATTTGTAGAAGCGGCTGTGAGAGCTGAGAAAGCTAACTTTGATGTTATAGAATTGCAATTGGGGCATGGCTATCTTCTAGCTCAATTTATTTCACCTTTTGTTAATGACAGAAAAGATGAATTTGGTGGAAATTTTGAAAATAGGATAAGGTTCCCTCTGGAAATTCTGCAAGCAGTTATGGATGCTGTAGATTTACCGATATTTGTCAGAATAAGCGGCGATGAAATGATTCCTGAAGGCATAAAATTGCCAGAAATGACAGCTCTTTCAAAAATTCTTGAGAAAAAAGGAGTTAAGGCTATACATGTTTCTGCTGGCACCGTATGTTCTACTCCACCCTGGTTCTTCCAGCATATGTTTGTTCCAAAAGGAAAGACATGGGAAATGGCAAAGGAAATTAAGAAGGAGATAAATATACCTGTGATATTTGTCGGCCGCATAAATAGCTTCGAGGATACTGAAAAGGTCAGAATAGAATATTCAGCTGATTATATTGCCGTTGGCAGGGCTTTAGTAGCAGATCCAGACTTTGTTGGCAAATATTTGGGGGAGATGAAAGGTACAGTAAAACCCTGTCTGGCATGTGTCGAAGGGTGTTTGGGCGGTGTGAAATCAGGGCAAGGACTCCAATGCCTTGTGAATCCAGAGGTAGGAAAAGAAACAGAAACGATTAAGCCTGCAAGACAATCTAAAAAGTACGCTGTGGTAGGAGGGGGCCTGGCGGGGATGCAAGCTGCAATAACATTAAGGACCAGAGGGCATGAAGTTGACCTCTATGAGAAAAATACCCTGGGCGGACAGTTTAATCTGGCTCCATTGACCCCTAATAAAAGATCAATGGCAAAATTAATCCCCTACTTCAGGGAAGAGTTGAAAGATAACAAAGCGAATGTAATTTTTAAAGAGGCGAAGAAATCAGATCTCATTTCAAAATATGATGGCGTTATTTTGGCCACTGGTTCTAAACCAGCAGTACCGCCCATCCCAGGATTGGACAAGTTTTACTGGGCTGATATTTTGCTCGAGGAGAATCTGCCTGAAAACAAAAAAGTATTAATTATAGGCGGCGGGCTTATCGGCGTTGACATTGCTACTGCTTTAATTCCTAGAAATAATAAAGTGATAATTGTTAAACGGACAACTGATTTTGGTGAAGACATGGAAGCGATTGCCAAGACCCTTTCTCTCAAGATGATGAAAGAAAAAGGGACTGTTTTCAGCGACCACACGCACATTAAAAGAGTTGAAGGAAGAACTGTCTATGCTGAAAGAAGCGCAAAGAACATCCGATTTGATGATGTAGATGTTATTGTCGTCTCCACTAGCATGAAAAGCTATAATCCTCTCGAAAAGGAGCTAAGGGATAAAATGCCGGTTTATGTAATTGGGGATGCAAGGGAAGTTGGAAATGCCCAGGATGCGATTAGAGATGCCTATGAAACGGCAAGAGAAAATTGAAATCCCAGGTTTTTTCCGTATTTAAATCAGTTAAATGTGCAAAATGCGGCGCAAATGTGATGATATCTAAAGCAGTAAAGAAAGATGGGGAATATTTTTTAAATTTACTTATTCTAGCGCTTTCGTCTCGCTCGCCTTCCTTTGCCCAGGATGCCCCCTGATAAAAAAAGTCCAGCGCCGAGC
>JGI2171J19970_10000243_pt1 | contig 26474 bp, 24 predicted proteins | sample DeeMarSWOR324_28_FD_19970 | JGI IMG/M metagenome (IMG submission 19970) | reverse complement strand
TGCCCTCGATGTGGGCGGTCCCCGGACTTACCCGCGACCACTCCTGTTACGGCTGCGGTATCGGCTGTGGCCGCCAGGTATACGACGGCGAAGACGGCCGAACCTATAAGTCGCTCTGCCAGGCTTTCGAGTTTTATGGAGTAATGATGGCGAAGTACCTCAACAAGCGCAACGGCGAGCGTCTCCAGGCAACCAGATTGTGCGACGGTTACGGACTCGACACCGTTGTAATTGACAGCATGATTAACTGGCTCGATACCTGCTACCGGGAAGGCGTCGTCAGCGAAAAGGATACGGGAATACCGCTATCGAAAATCGGCCACCCGGAATACATCGAGGCACTTACCAGAACAATTACCTGTAAAGAAGGCTTCGGCGATATACTTTCCCGGGGCCTGATACCCGCCGCGGAGTCGGTCGGACCGAAATCCAGGGAGATACTGAGTACCTATGTCGCCACTAGCGGGGGCGAAAAAATAGACTACGACCCGCGACTTTTTATCACGTCGAGCCTTATCTACGCCACCGAGCCGAGACGGGCAATACAGCAGCTCCACGAAATATGCACGCTGCTGATGATGTGGGTCGGCATGGGCGGAAGAAAGGTGGGTGAAATGCTCTCCGCCGAGAACTTCCGCAGAGTCGCCGCCGAGATGTGGGGCAGCGAATTGGCGGCGGACTACTCCACGTACGAAGGGAAGGCGCTGGCAGCCAAGAGAGTCCAGGACCGTGCTTTCGCCAAGGAAAGCCTTATCGTCTGCGACATCCAGTGGACGCTGTCCATGCCTACCCGCTACCTGGGAAGCGGTCACGCGCCCGTTACGGAAGCTGAAGTCTATTCGGCGATTACGGGCAACGAGACCGACGAAGCGGAACTGTACAGGCTGGGGGAAAGAAACTTCAACATGCAGCGAGCCGTACTTCTCCGGGAGGGATGGCCGGGGCGCGAAGGCGACCGGCTTATGGAGCATTATCACACCCTGCCTCTAAAGAAAGGCGACCTCTTCTACAACGCCGAATGCCTGGCTCCGGGTAAAGACGGCGAGACAATATGTAAAGAGGGCGCGGTAATAGACAGAGATAAATTCGAGGATATAAAGAGCGAATATTACGGACACCGCGGCTGGGATGTAGCCTCCGGCCTGCCGACCAAAGCCAAACTCAAAGAACTCGGGCTTGACGACGTTTCAGCCGACCTTGATAAGCTGGGACTGGTAAAGTAGGCGGGAGGGGGAGAAAAACCGCGGGATAAGCAGGAGATGGTACGAGGGCGGCAGGGTGGGAATCCTTCGACAGGCTCAGGATGAGCGGATGGATAACTCCGGGTTAAGCCACTGATGACGCGAGGGCGGCTTGGGTGGGAAAAGATAAGAACCGAGGGGGGAATGGGGGATGAGGATTTTTACCTCACCCCCCGTTGTTCCCCCTCTCCTTATTCGGGGAGGGGGAAAGACTCTAGTGACGCCATTTTTTGCCGGCTGCGGCTAACGGCGCCACCGCCAGCCAGAGGGTAATGGTAATCAGCATTGACTTGACGTAGGTAATAGAATCTATCCCGAAATCCGGGCAGATGGCGCCCCATAAGAGCATCAGGAAAAAGGAGCTCAGGAAGAAACCCGGTACAGCCGCCAGTATTCTGAAATAACCCATTTAAGTCCTCCTTCTTAAAAAGACAGGTTGATTTTCATTCCGCTTCCGACTCTTGATGAGTCCGGATGGCGGGAGGGTGTTCGCCAATACTCACGTTAGGTATCCACGAAAGCCACTTCGGCAGGTACCAGTTGCGGTGTCCCAGCATCTTCATGGTCGCCGGCACCAGCACGCATCGTATCAACGTGGCGTCCAGGAACACCGCCACCGCCAGACCGAATCCCATCTGCTGCATCATCACCAGGTCTCCCAGCGCGAAGCCGCCGAAGACCGCCACCATTATCAGGGCGGCGCCGGTTATCAGTCTGCCTGTGGAGCGCAGCCCGAAGGAAACCGCCTCGGTGTTATCGTTGGTCTGCTTGTATCTCTCGCGTACCCGACTGAGCAGGAAAACGTGGTAGTCCATGGACAGCCCGAAGAGCAGCGCGAAGAGCATCAGCGGCAGCCAGGTTTCGATGACATCCACCTGTATGAACCCGAAGAAGTCGGCACCCACTCCCTTCTGGAAGACCAGCACGATGAGACCGTAAGCCGCCGCGACGGACAGCAGGTTCATGATGATGGCGGTGACTGATATGACCAGGGAACGGAACGCCAGTAGCAGTATCACAAAACTGAACGCCAGCACGTAGGCAAAAATACCCGGAGTGTATTCACTGGTTGTCTCGTTGAAATCGATAATAAAGGAAGTCTCCCCGGTGACCAGCGCCCTGACTGGGCTATCCCCGAACGCCTGGGGGATAAAATCCGACCTTACCCGGCTTACCGAGTCCATCGTCTGCTTGCTCAGTTGGTCGCCAGTGATGCCGGCATAAAGGACCGCCATATTTTTATCGGGGTAAGGGACGACCTGAGTGCCGGCGAAACTGGGGTCGGTGGCGATTAGCGCCTGAAGCCGGGCAATACCAGCCTGCGTTTCCCCGGCGGTGATATCGCCGTCGATGACGATTATCGCCGGGAGGTCTATGCCCATATGGAATTCCCGCTGCAGCACGTTGTAGCCCTGCTTCGACCTCAAATAGTCGGGCATACTCTCGATGCCGGACATGCCGGAGTTCTTGTCCAGGAACGGAGTTGCCGCCAATAATAATATAGCTACAATAAGAAAGATACTTACCGCCGGGACCCTGGTTACCACACGGGTAATCCACGCCCAGAAGCCGTTGGGGGTCTCGTAGGTCTGGCGGCCGGTGCCGCGCTGGATAAACGGAATACGTATGGCGTTTACCTTATCTCCCATGAGACTCAGTATGGCCGGCAGCAGCGTCTGCGAGGCTATAACGGCGGTCAGGACTACCAGAATAGAGCCGACGCCCATGGAAATGAAGATAGAAAGCGGGAAAATTATCAGTCCGGAAAGCGCCAGCACCACCGTCATACCGCTGAAAAAGACCGCCCGGCTGGCCGTAGCGCCAGCCGCCCCGATGGCATCCATTTTCCCCAGACCGCGAGCCCTCTCCTCGCGGAACCTGGTTAAGATAAACAGAGAGTAGTCTATGCCCACCGCCAGCCCCATCATCGTTATCATGTTGGTTATCATGAATGTCAGGTCCATGGTCTGTCCGACCAGGGCGGTAAGACCCAGGGCGACGACAATAGCCACCGCGCCGATGGCGATGGGGAGCAAAGCAGCGGCGATGGCACCGAAGACTATCGCCAGTATGATCAGAGCCGCCGTGACGCCGATAGTCTCTCCCTTGGTTGCCGTTTCATCGCCCAGCGTCATGGAATCAGCCACCCAGGCTCCGGAACCGGTATGATAGACCTCGATTTCGCCGGTGGCGTACCTGTCACCGATTTCATAGACCTCGTCCATATGCTCGTGGGCTTCAAAAGGCATTGTGTACGGTATCAGGGTGCTGTGCCGGTCGGCCGATACCAGCGAAGGGCTCGGCATTATATAGTAGGTAAACGGGTTAATGATGATATCCGGTCCGAGAGCCATTACCTCGGCATGAATACTTTCCACCACGCTGCGGAACTCGGGGTCATCGACGGTCAGCGTATTCGACCGCACGATTACCATTCCGTCCAGATTCGTCGTTTCCTCTATGCCCAGCCTTTCGTTCATCAGGTCCAGGGCTACCATGGATTCTGGCTCGTTGGTGGGTTTCACTTCCGTTACCAGGGCGCCGCCCAGCAAGGTAACCACGGCGAAAAGCGCCAGCGCCATGGCGACCACCCAGATTCCTACCGTAACCCAGGGCCGGCGGGCGCAGGCACGGGCAAGCGATTCTGTCCAGTTTTTCGGGTTCATTCTCAGTTCACTCCTTCTGGTTTTACGCTCTATCTCTCTACAAATACCCTGACTTTCTCGCCGCGACCGCTTATCACGTCCACTTCCAGCTCAGCCAGGGCGTCGATGAGTTCCTCGATATCCTCCGGTTTCACGCTGCGCACGTCGAAATTGATACCCTTGTCCTTTAACGCCCCGTTTACCTTGTCCAGGGCTTCGGGGGGTATCAAAGCGGTCAGCTTGATACCGGCGCGTATTAGAGACATGGGCACGCGCACATTGACGCGGTCGACGTTTTCCGCGCGCTCGTTTTCCGGGTCGGGCATTACCGAAACACGCAGGTATTTGGGCTTGCTTTTAACTTCGGGCTCAGCTCTGGTGGTATCGCCCGGCTGCCCCCTATCGGATTCGATAACACTGAGCAGGCGATAAGCATCATCCACGCTTATCTTCTTATCGGCTAACATTTCCAGTATTTTTTTCTTGTTCTCAGTCATTTCACTTTCCTCCTAAATTCCCGTTTATATGACGGATACCTGAACTATATCTCTTCGGGTTTGAACATCGACTTTTAAGCCGCGGAGCGCCCAGGATGAGACAATAGCGACCTTTAAGCAGCGTAAGCCCCACCAGACCCACCGGCCGCGGCCGAAACCACATAGAATCAAAACAGCGATAAGAATTATTGGCGACAGTACGATGAGCACGACCAGTGCCAGCGGAAAGAGCAGGAACAGCGGCAGCCACAGGCCGAAGTTAGCTTTCTCATTCTTGATTTTTACATGCATCAACGTTGGCGGCCAGTTCATTTCGAGAGCCTCCTTATCGCCTCTTCGGCAGATATATCGCCGTGCTCCAGCTCGGAAATCACTTCTTCTTCGGGAGAAATCGCGACAATTTCCACGAATTCAAGCTGCTTGGCAATCCGGTTGATGCGGTTTTTCACCGTGGGATAGCTGATACCGAACATCTGCTCCATGTCTTTTATGGAGCCGTGACAGCGAATGAAAGCCATGACGAATATCTGGTCCTCGGCAGACAGGTTCGCCAGAGGCGGCAAAGAGAAGCTGCCTTCTATGGCGACATCGCTATCCACCAGCCGTACGCGCTCTATCGTTACGGGCTTTCCCTGGGTCATCCTGGTTAGTTCCTGCCATTCCTTCGACATTTCCGCTCTCCTTTCTCTTAAAATCGCGTGGTATATTGTAGTTTAATTAATTCCGATATTAATTATTTTAATATATTATAACCCTGTATATTAATTTTGTCAATACATAAACTAATTATTTTAAGGAATTTTACTAAAATAATACAAGAAATTAATAATCAACTAAAGAATATGAAGCGGGGATGGAAGCGGTCGGCAGGTCTTCAGTCCAGAACGCCGAGATAGGTGAGGTGCAATACGATTACCGCCAGAAGGTTGTTCAGGGCATGGATGATTACCGAGGCCCAGAGCGAGCCGGTTTTATGCCGCACGATGCCCAGTATCAGACCCAGGACGAATATTATAGAAATTTCGTAAATGCCGTACTGGACATGCAGAAAAGCAAAAACCAGCGCGGTCAGGATAACGGCGCCGGCCGTCCCGATACGGGATTCGGAAAAGCCGGTGAACAAAAATCCGCGTATGAATAATTCCTCAAAAAACGGGGCAAAAATGACAATGGCAATCCAGAATAAAGGAATCGACGCAACGCTGCTGTAAGCGCTGGTCATAAAATCCGTATCAACTGGTCTTTCCAGAAAAAGATCCCCCAGAGAAGATACGGCGATAAATACCAGCGTGATGCCCAGCATGGCGAAAACGGACTTCCTGGACAATGATTTTAACGCCAGGTACTCCACCAGTCCCGCCCCGTGACGTACTTTCACAATGATGAGTATCAGTCCGCTGCAGACCACCGCCGAGGCAATCGTCGCCGTTACCAGCAGATTGCCGTCGCTGATTATCTGTTCGGCGAGTGCCATGACATCCAGTTCTGGTTCTTTCACCACGCTGTTAATAATAAAGGCTAAAGCTACCAGAGTCTGGATAACCACGAAGATAAAAATTACCACCACCCCGAACCCCGCCGTTGCCCAGCCACCCCATATTCGTTTCCCGGGTGACCCGGCAGGCATGGCGCTGCTATCAATCATTTTTCACTGGCTCCGTGCATACTCCGTCCGATATCTGATAAGTATAATTTGTCATGATTTTGTCCGTCAAACCGCATTCCTTTGGTTCATCTATAAAGATGAGATATAACTTTTATATACATCACCCCCTGACCCCCTCTCCAATCAGTCGTATTTACTAAACCCAAGATTGTCAGATTGGAGAGGGGGTGTTAATTTGAGAGGGGGCTGGCGCCCCCTCTCGCTACGCACTCCCCTTTTAGTGGTGAGACGAAACGCCACGGGATAAGCCGTGGATGATACAGGGCGGCAGTCCTTCGACAAGCGTTCGACTGAGCTCACGCCGAAGGCTCAGGGTGAAGGTGGGAAAAGATAACAAACGAGGGGGGCGGGGTGTGGGATGGAGGAAGAAAATAAAGCAATCTTCTGTAAAAAACGCCTTCAGCGCTACTGAAAACTAAGGTAGACGCAGTTGCGCAATTGCGCTATAATCTAACCGCATAAAATGTCTGTCATCTGTATTGTCAATCAGAAAGGCGGCGTGGGTAAGACGACCACGGCGATGGCTCTGGCGCACAGCCTTAGCGAGCACGGTAAACACGTACTCCTTATCGACTGGGACCCGCAGGCAAGCCTGACCGTCAGCCTCGGCATCAATCCCGACAACCTGGAGCGTACCGCCTACGACGTCCTCACCAGCACTATCAGGAACAACGGTCGCATTTCCCTGCACGATGTACTGGTACCGACTGATAATATGTATGTCGACCTTGTCCCGGCAAACATCGAGCTGTCCCAGGCGCAGCTCGACCTGGTAAACGCTTTTACCCGGGAACTGATATTGAAGGAAATGATAAAGCCGCTGCGGCACGAGTACGACTTTATCCTGGTGGACTGCTCTCCCAGCCTGGGTCTGCTGACCATCAACGCCCTGTCCGCGTCCGACAGCGTTCTGATTCCTTTACAGTCCGATTTCCTGGCGATGAAGGGACTGGCTCTGCTGCTGAGTACCATCATCCGCGTCCAGGAAAGGATAAATCCGTCGCTGGAAATCCTGGGGATACTCTTCACCATGACCAATCCCCGCACCCTGCACAGTCGCGAAGTCATCGAGGTTACCCGGAGGGCTTTCGGCGACAGGATAAGGGTATTCGATACCACCATCCCGGTCAGCGTCCGGTTCAAAGAAGCCCCGGCCGCCGGGATGTCGATACTGAACTATGCCCCGAATTCGGACGGGGCGCAAGCCTACCGATCGTTTACGGAAGAGGTGCTTCATGAAAAGAGTTAAGGTAACCGAGGAGCTTGCCTACGGGAACGCGAAAGCCCTGGACAGATTTACCGGAGGCGAACGTCCCTCGGCTGTTGACCGAACCCCAGAACCAAAGGAACCAGCGTCGGCTCCCGCCAAACCGCGGTCGTCCATGATTAAGCTGTCCGTCTTCCTTAACCACGAAGAAGACGCCTACCTGGAAAGTCTGGCTTCCACCGCCAAGTTCAGCGGGGGCAGGAAGCTCAGCAAGACCAAATTAATCGAAGCCATGGTCAAAGCCTTCCGCCAGACGGACCTGGACGTACGGGGCGTCAAGGACGACCAGGAGCTGCTCAACAGGACAATGATACAACTGCGCTGATACCTCATAAATAAGCGTATTAATCATATAAAGGGGGGGAAATACTAAATATTTATGTAACGGGCGCAGATTTTGATGCTACGCGTTCTGGCGGGGGTTTCACCGGCATCCGGGAGATAGAAAATGACGAGGGGGGACAATGTCCTCTCTCTTTTTTATCAAAAATGGCGGGCATAAGTGGTATAATTAATATGAGGTACCAGTGAAGTGACGATAAAAAGACGCCCCAAGGTCCTTAAGCCGATAACGGAACTCGTCTCTCTTAAGGGTAAAACGGCTTTGATTACCGGCGCCGCGGCGGGCATCGGGAGGGCGATGGCGTACCGCTTCGCCGAAGCCGGCGCCGACCTGGAACTGGCGGACATTAACAACGCGGGGCTCAGCGCCGTAAAAAAGGAATTAACCAACTTCAAACGTAAAGTCAACGTCCACAAGATTGACATATCTTCGGCGGAAGCCATCGACTCCCTCTGGGAAAGCCTCGAAGGAAGCGAGCCGGACATCCTGGTCAATAACGCCGGCATCTACCCCTTCAAGAGTTTCCTGGAAACGGATGAAGCCTTCCTGCAAAACGTGATAGACATCAATCTGCAGTCGGCCGTACGCATGTGCCGGCACATGATTAAGCGCCGACTGAAAAAAGGCGGCATCATCATTAACATCGGGTCAATCGAGGCTATTATGCCCTTTGCCGAGGGCCTGGTGGCTTACGATATCAGCAAGACCGGGGTTATCGGGTTGACGCGGAGCCTCGCCAAGGAGTACGGCCGGCACGGTTTCCGGATAAACGTTATCCTGCCCGGCGGCATCAACACGCCGGGGACCAGGGCGGTGGCTAAAGAGATTTCCCAGTTCAGGTTCAGCCTGCTGAAGACGGGGTACGACTTCAAGTCGCGCCTGCCGATGAACCGCGGCGGCCAGCCGGACGAGGTCGCCCGGGTAGCCCTGTTCCTCGCCAGCGACCTCTCCAGCTACGTTCACGGGGCGTTGATGGTTGTGGACGGGGGTTTCCTCTCGGCGTAATTAACAAAAATCCACCCTTTTTCACCATTTATAAGCTTATTATTAAAAGTGCCTCTTGTTAATGTCACCCTGAGCGAAGCGAAGGGTCTCGTAATGGTGGGGTCTCTATGTGTTACGCCCGACCTCTCCCCGAGATTCTTCGTCGCTCCGCTCCTCAGAATGACATTTGATACAACACCCCCGTTTTCAAAGAGTGACAATACTCCTTGAATAATGAGTCGTCTCTCTTTCATAAAGGGAGATTGAGAGGGATTTCTCTCCGGGCTAAGCAGTTGATGATACGAGGGCGGCAAGGGTGGGAAAAATAAGAAACGAATGGGGATGGGGGAGGCTGGATTCCCGCTTTCGCGGGAATGACATTTTCAGTACTGCGGGTTAAGCAGTTGAAGATACGAGGGCGGCCAGGGTGGGAAAAAATAAGAAACGAAGGGGGATGGGGGAATTACTTCACTTGAATCCTGCCTTTCGGAGTAGAAACAACCTCCCCGATGACGGCAGCTTCCTTCACTCCCTCAGAGCGGAGTTTTTTCAGCAGACGCGCCGCTTTAGCTTTCGGCACAGCGATAAGCAGTCCTCCGGAGGTCTGGGGGTCATAAAGGATGTCCTGAAGGTACTGCGGCACCTTCGCATCCATTTCGACCATATTTTTACGGAAGTCGCGGTTGCGGTGCAGACCGCCGGGAATCATGCCCATCTCCGCGTAATCCTTAGCCTCCGAGAAGTACGGGACGGCGGCCGAGTCCATAACCATACCTACATCCGTCCCGTCGATCATCTCGGCGGCGTGGCCAATAAGCCCGAATCCGGTAACGTCCTTGCAGGCGTTAACGCCGACCGAGAGCATCGCCTCAGAAGCGGCGCGGTTCAGGGCGGTCATGTACCTAACGATGCGACTGATGGCTGCCGGAGTCGCGATGCCCCCCTTGACAGCCGTGCTGATGAGACCGGTGCCCAGCGGCTTGGTCAGGATAAGGCTGTCACCGGGCCTGGCGCCGCTATTGTGAACGACCTTATCCGGGTGGACGGTTCCGGTCACAGCTATGCCGTACTTCAGCTCGGGGTCGTCAACGGTATGGCCGCCGAGCAGGATAACCTCCGCCTCGTGCATCATGTCGAGTCCGCCCCGGAGGACCTCCCGCAGGACGGAAAAATCCATGCTGTTCTGCGGAAAGCAGACGACGTTCAAAGCCGTCAGGGGCCTGCCGCCCATGGCGTAAACATCGCTCAGGGAATTGGCGACGGCAATACGTCCGAAGTCGTAGGGGTCGTCGACAATCGGCGTAAAGAAATCGACCGTCTGCACGATGGCGAGGTCGTCGGTGAGTTTGAAGACGCCGGCATCCTCCGCCCGTTCCATACCCGCAATAAGATTGGGGTGTGACCCGAACGGTAAGTCGGCCAGCACATTGGCCAGGTCTCCCGGACCTATCTTGCAGGCTCAACCCGACCCGTGAACGGTCTCGGTAAGGCGCTGTTTCTTCACCTTAGCCATATTAAATACCTCTCCGTTTATTGTACAATGAAGCGTCTAGCGGTTGATAGTTATCAGTCGTTTTCACAGGCAGACCATGTCCGAATTCAGCATCGATTGAATCGTGGTGGCCATGTTGGTCGGTTTACCCACCAGCAGCTTTTGCGTCAGGTCAAAAAATTCGAGGCATGTCCCGCAGGCCAGTATCTCGACCCCCTGGTCCTCCAGCAGCTGAAGGTGCCCGAGAGCCCAGGAGCCTTCGCAGACCAGGCGTACGCCGGAATTCCAGAATAGCAGGGCTGTCGGCTTATCCCGGCTCTCACCGAGCAAACGCAGGAAATTGGACATCAGCACCATACCGAGTTCATCGTCACCCCTGCCCAGTACTTCGGACGGTATTAAAATAACTTTAGATGGCATATTACACCTCTATTTTTGGTTTCCGAATTGATGAAACCTTGATGAATTGTTGCCAATGCCATAAAATATTCAAGGGAGATTATATCATAAGTATATTCTTATTGCAAGATAAATAATATTTATAGCATTTGATAATATAATGAATATCGAACACTTATATACGTTTCAGGAAGTGGTCAGATTGGGCAGCTTTTCCGAGGTTGCCAAGAAGCTGGGCATCAGCCAGCCGGCCGTGTCCTTCCAGATACAGAAGCTGGAACAGGAACTCGGTATACGCCTCATCGACCGCAGCCAGAGAGCAATTATACCCACGGCGGCCGGGAAACGGCTCCTGCAGTTCGCCGATTCCGTCGAGATAGAACGGGACAGCCTCCAGCACGACCTGGAACAGATGCGCGAGGAAATCTACGGCGAACTGCATATCGCCGCCAGCACCATCCCCGGCGAGTACCTCCTGCCTCCCCTCCTGGTGAAATTTAAAAAACGGAACCCTGCCGTGAGCATCCAGGTGGACGTTTCCGATTCGGTGACGGTCACCGACCGTATCCGCGATAATACCTACGATCTGGGCTTCTGCGGACTGGCTCCGGAAGGACAGGACCTGGCGTCTTTCAAGATAGCCAGCGACGAAATCGTCCTCATCGTCTCACCGGAACACCACTTCGCCGGAAAAGCCGAAATAACGCCGGACGAACTCGAAAGCGAGCTGTTCATCTTCCGCGAGGCGACGTCGGGCACGCAACGCAGCCTGGAAAACCTGCTGTCTAAAGCCGGACTAACTGCCAGAAAATGGAGGTCACAGCTCGTTCTGGGGAGCACCCAGGCAGTCGTCTCAGCGGTAGCCTCCGGAGCGGGAATCGCCTTCGTCTCGGACATGGCGGTGAAAAAGGGCGGCGGGACAGGAGCCGTAAAGCAGATAAAAGTACGCGGCTTGAGGCTGATTCGCGACTTCTACTGCGTCTACCGGAAAGAGAGAATCGTTTCCCGCCTGCTCGAGGAGTTTATCAACTATTTCAGGACGGAGGTCTCCCCCGGTGGCAGCGGCTAATGAAGGCGGACGGACGGGCATCGAGAGCCTTAAAATGGAGGTTAACGGCCACCGGGTGCGTTACCTGAAAGCCGGCGGCGGTCTCCCGGTGGTACTTTTGCACGGCGGCGCCAGCGATTCCCGCGACTGGATACCGACGATGAACGAGCTTTCCGACCGCTTTGCTTTTTACGCCCCCGACCTCCCGGGGTTCGGCGATAGCGACAGGAAAGAAAGCGGTTACTATCTCTACGAATTCAGCGATTTTCTGGCAGGATTCATCGAAAAGCTGCAGCTGGACAAGCCTTCCCTCGTGGGGCATTCCTTCGGGGGCAGGGTGTGTCTGGACACCGCCATAAAACACCGGGAATATGTCAGTAAAATCATCCTTATCGACTCGTCGGGGCTGGGCAAAATATCCCGGCTGGGCAACGTACTGCATACCGGATTCTGGGCTCTGCGTAGACTTTTAAATAAACCGCAGCCTTTCCCGACATTCCTCGCCGCGGAAGGCGAAGACTACAACTATGTCGGTGACGAAGCGCTGCGCGGAATGACCACGCCGACGCTGCTCGTCTGGAAACGCCTGGACCCGTACCTGCCGATATCGATAGCCCGCCGCACGGTAAAGCTGATTCCCGGAGCCAGACTGGTAGAGGTACCGGGCTTCGGGCACGCCCCGAATAAGCAGAACCGACCTGATTTCCACCGGCTGATGCTGGAGTTCCTGGACCACGCCTGAAGGCCAGCGTTACACACAATTCTGTTATATTTAATAACAAAACGCGGGATAAGCAGATGATGACACAGGGCGGTCTGGGCGGGAATAGATATCAATCGCGGGGCGGGGAGGCGAAAATCGTTAAATACTTAGAACGACCACCTGCATGCTCAACGGCAGGTTGGTACGACTGAAGTTGAATCTGGGGCGGGGCTCTACCTGGGTCTGCCCCATCTCCTTGAGGAAATCATCCACCGGCTCAAGGTCGCGGCTGGTCTGGGGGGTCTTATAATGCATGGGTATGACCACCTTGGGTTCCAGCTTGCGGATAATTTCGGCGGCCATAGCGGCGTTTATCGTGGAGACACCGCCCACCGGCAGCAGGAGCATGTCCACATTGCCCATTTCCTCCACCATCTCATCGCCCGGCACGTGCCCGATATCGCCCAGGTGGCATATCGCCACGCCGTCGACTTCCATAAGGTAAACGGTGTTCTTCCCGCGCGACTGCCCCTTAACGGAGTCGTGATAGGTACGGATCCCCAGAATCAGCACGCCGCTGATTTCGTACTCGCCGGGACCCTTGACCAGCCGGTAATCGCCGCCGATTCCTGCGTCATACGAGTGAGAGGGGTGCTGGTGACTTACGGTAACGATATTGGCGGTCTGTTTGCCAAGGTTATACCCGATATCAGGGGGAAAGGGGTCGGTAATAATGACGGCGTTATTGCTCTTAATACGAAAGCAGGAATGGCCCAGCCAGGTGATATCCACGTTTAAATTTTAGCATATTCAGCTTTGAAGGACAAGGAAAAAAGTGAGTTAAAACGTGAGTTTTCTCTCTTGACAAACGGTAGGATATGATGCTACATTATCATTAGCAGTCTAAGCAGGAGACTGCTAACGGAGATTGAAATGCTGGCAATCAGAAGCGGAAAAATCTTAAATTACATCGTCCGGCAGTACATCGAACAGGCGATGCCGGTACCATCACAGGACATCGCCGATAGAGCCAACCTGGGGGTAAGCTCGGCGACGATACGCAACGAGATGGCTTTCTTGGAAAAGGAGGGCTATCTTATCCGGCCGCACACCTCGGCGGGCTGCATGCCGTCGGACAGCGGCTACCGCCACTACGTGGAGTCGATAGAATCAGTAATGCTTCCCCCAGAAGACCAGCATCTGATAAGCCATACCTTTCACCAGATTGAAGAGGAAGTGGAGACCTGGGCCAGTCTTACCGCCACACTCTTGGCGCGCCTGGTGCATAACACCGCGGTGGTCAGCCTGCCCAAGTCCAGCGACTGTAAATTAAAGCACGTGGAGTTCATCGCCGTGCACGATACCCAGGCACTGGCGGTAGTCGTCCTCGACGGGGCTAAAGTAAAGCAGAAACTGGTGAATTTCAGCGGGGCGGTCACCCAGGCTACTCTGTCCTTTATCAGCAGCAAGATGAATATCGACTTTGAAGGGATGACGGCTCAGAAGATAATCGAGAAAAGAGCCGATCAGACCCCGCTGGAAAAACAGGCGACCGACCACCTGGTGGAAATTATGCAGGACGAGGACAAACAGGAATACCAGGACCCGTACCTCGAAGGTTGGCACTTCACGCTTACCCAGCCAGAGTTCGCCCAAAGTGAACGGTCGCGCTCGCTGATGGAACTGGTCGAGGGACGGGGACTGCTGAAAGTAATCATACCGGGGAGTCTGAGCCAGCACGGCGTACACGTCATTATCGGCAAGGAAAACCGGAATGAAGCCATCCAGAACTGCAGCGTGGTCATCTGCCGGTACGGACTGCCCGAAGCCGCCACCGGCACCATCGCCGTGATAGGACCCACCAGAATGCCCTACACACGCACCATACCCACGGTCTACTACCTGTCGACGATAATGACCCGGCTGGTGGCAGGCCTTTACGGTCAAAGAACCGACACCTAAAAGGAAAATAAATCAATATGCCAGAAGAAATAGAAGAGGTAGAAAACGGCGAAGCCGAAACAGAAGCCGGGGCGATACCCGAAGATATAGAGAGTCTCCAGAACGCCCTCGACGCCGAAAAGAAGAAAGCCGAGGAATACCTGGCGAACTGGCAACGGGCGCAGGCCGACTTTGTAAACTACAAGCGGCGCACCGAGCAGGAAAGGCTGGAATTCAACAACTTCGCCAATGCCAATCTCGTCCTCAACATCCTGCCGGTCCTCGATGACATGGAGAGGGCGCTTGAAGCCGTTCCTCCCAAGTATAAGAAGCACGAGTGGGTGGAGGGCGTCCGGCTGGTGGAGCGTAAATTCAGAACAACGCTAGAAGGTCAGGGCGTCAAGCAGATAAACGCCCTGGGTGAGACATTCGACCCCAATTATCACGAAGCCTTAAGACAGGAAAACGGGAAAGAAGGCATTATTTTAGAAGAAATACAGAAAGGATACATGTTGAACGATAAACTTCTCCGTCCCTCCCGGGTAGTGGTGGGCAAAGGGGAAGGTGAGGAAGAAGAGACAAAGGAGGCAGAGTAAATGGGAAAAGCAGTAGGCATAGACCTGGGCACCACCTTCAGTGAAGTAGCCGTGCTGGAGGGTGGAGAGCCTGTAGTCATAACGAGCACCGAAGGGAGCCGTCTGGTACCCTCAGTGGTAGCCGTTAATAAAAACGGCGAGCGCCTGGTGGGGCAGATAGCCAAGCGGCAGGCAATCACGAATCCGGAAAACACCATTTACGCCATCAAACGATTCATGGGGCGCAAGTGGGGAGAGCCGGCAGGCCGCGAGCTTCCCGTCGAGGAAGACGCAAAGCGTAAGACATATAAAGTAACCAAAGCCGCCAATAACGACGTGCGCGTGGTCATGGGCGACAAAGAGTACAGTCCGCCCGAGATATCGGCGATGATACTGCAAAAGCTGAAGGCAGACGCCGAAGCCTACCTCGGCGATAAAGTGACCGAAGCCGTCATCACCGTCCCGGCTTACTTCAACGACGCGCAGCGGCAGGCAACCAAGGACGCCGGAAAAATCGCCGGACTGGAGGTGCTGCGCATCATCAACGAGCCCACCGCGGCATCGCTGGCTTACGGACTGGACAAGAAAGGCGACGAAACGATAGCCGTCTACGACCTCGGCGGAGGGACTTTCGATATTTCAATACTCGAACTCGGCGAAGGCACCTTCCAGGTGAAGTCGACCAACGGCGATACGCACCTCGGGGGCGAGGACTTCGACCAGAGAATCATGGACTGGCTGTGCGACGAATACAAGAAAGACCAGGGCATAGACTTGAGGTCGGACAAGACGGCGCTGCAGCGACTCAAGGAAGCCGCCGAGAAAGCCAAGGTAGAGCTATCGTCCGTCCAGCAGACCGAGGTCAACTTACCGTTCATCACCGCCGACGCCAGCGGACCCAAGCACCTGAATATCACGCTGACGCGCGCCAAGCTGGAGCAGCTGGTTACCGACCTGGTGGAAAAGACCATCGGACCCTGCGACCAGGCGCTGAAGGACGCCGACAAGACGGCCGCCCAGATTGACGAGGTCATCCTCGTCGGCGGGCAGACCCGCATGCCCCTCGTCCAGAAGAAGGTCCAGGAGTTCTTCGGCAAGGAGCCGCACAAGGGCGTCAACCCGGACGAGGTGGTCGCCATCGGCGCCGCCATCCAGGCCGGCGTGCTCAAAGGCGAGGTCAAGGACGTATTACTGCTCGACGTAACGCCGCTGACCCTGGGCATCGAGACGCTGGGCAGGGTCGCCACTCCGCTTATCCCGCGCAACACCACCATACCCACCGCCAAGAGCCAGATATTCAGCACGGCGGCGGACAACCAGCCCAGCGTGGAAATTCACGTGCTCCAGGGCGAACGTCCCATGGCGGCGGACAACCGCACCCTAGGCCGGTTCATGCTCGACGGGATACTGCCGGCACCGCGGGGCATGCCGCAGATTGAGGTCACTTTCGACATCGACGCCAACGGCATCCTCAACGTCAGGGCGCAGGACAAGGGCACCGGCAAGGAGCAGAAGATTACCATCACCGCCTCCAGCGGCCTCTCCAAGGAAGAAGTGGAGAAGATGCAGAAAGAGGCGGAGATGCACGCCTCCGAGGACGCCAAGCGCCGCGAGGAGATAGAAACGAAGAACATGGCCGACACCATGGCTTATCAGGCGGAGAAGACGCTGCGGGACAACAAGGACAAGATTCCCGAGGAACTTAATAAGGAAGCCGAGGAGAAGATAGCCGCGGTCAAGAGCGCTTTACAGGGCACGGACATTGAAGCCATCAAGAAAGCCAACCAGGAGCTCAACGAGACGATGCAGAAGATAGGCCAGGCCGTGTACGGACAACAGCAGCAGCCCCCGCCGCCCGGACAGGAACCGCCACCCGAAGGTGGTGAGGGCGGCAAAGAAGGCGGCGATGACGAGGGAACTGTAGAAGGGGAGTTTAGAGAGGTTTAAATACCTCTATTTCAAGAAACAGCGAGAGGGGGCATAATTGCCCCCTCACTTTTATTCAAAATCACTCTATAAGTACCAACAGGCCTAGTTTACACTATGTATTATCACCTATTAGTCTATATGTAACGTAGCGAAAGAATAACATATAGTCGGCCTAATATCCACGAATGACGGGTGGTAAGAATAAGTCATATTAAATAATTGACTCTTATCGTGAATATAAATAAGACGGTAGGATATTCGCTGTCCGCCCTCAATAGAAAACACTATTACTTTAGCTTTTGCGCTATCTAATAAATCAATGTAATTCTGAGAAATCAAATTCAAATCCGGATCTAATGATTTGTTTACAGCAATTACTACATCTGCATATTCGTCTAGAGACATATCGGATAAGCCAATATCGTTAAATGATGGCTCGGTTATCGTCAGCTGGCCAGACTCAAATATATCGTGTCTCATAAATAAAGGATAACTTTTTGTTGTTGATGACTCTGGAGATGATACCCATGAAGCTGGATATCTTATTGATAACGGGATGCGAATGCCCTTATATACTGACATTTCACCCACAGGATTAAATTCAGGGTCAAGTTCTATAAGCTTTTTAAAATCATTTATTGCGTTACTGAATTCACCTATATAACTATACGCAATACCCCTAACGCTATAACTCTTGGTATGGTCTGGTTCAATTTCAATAGCCTTGGTACAGTCGGCTATTGTTCTTTCATGTTCTCCTTTTCTTCCATATGCGAGACCCCGATTGTAATAGGCGAAAGCATAATTTGGATCAATTTCTATCGTTCTAGTATAATCAGCTATAGCTTTATCAAAGTCTCGTTTTTCCGAATAACATATTCCACGATTATAATATGAATTGGCGTTCTCCGGATCAAGCTCAATAGCCGTTGTGAAATCGCTAATAGCTTTTTCATTATCTCCTTTGTCCGCGTAGGTATTACCTCTATAAAAATACCCGGAGGGATATTTAGAATCAATTTCGATTGCCTTATTGAACTCCTGTATTGCTTCATCATAACGGCCTTCATCAGCCAACGCGAGACCTTGTTTTATAAAGTCTTCCACAGAAGTTTCACAGGCTGTGACGGCAGGGATAATAAGAAAAAGCACCGTGATTAATGCGCCAAGTGAGCAAATCGTTCGCATGCCTTGAGTCTAGTCCTTTGATACTATTATGTCAATATCAATAATAGAATGAACAGATATTGATACGGATTTCTTTCTGCTACCTACATTTAGGGGGGAGGGGTGTAAATCTTACGGGCTAAGCAGTTAATGTAACGGGGCGGCAGGGTGGGAAAAGATAACACCCGAGGGGCGGGGAGAAAGGGAGGACACGCCTCCCCTCTTACCTAAAACTTTAACTCAAGGCGCGGCTTGAGCAGATGCTCCGTGAGATTGGTGTCCCGCATGTACTTCACCAGCAGCTGGTGCATTTCGCGGGCTTTATCCGGCTGCTCCTTGATAAGGTTTTTCAGCTGTTTGGGGTCAGACTTGATGTTATACAGTTCGGAACGACCCGCCTCGGTATCATATAGAAACGTCCATTCCGCGGTAGTGACCGTAGCTGCGGAGTCCTCTGCCGTCATGCGGTTTACGCCGTCCACCGATTTCATCCACTCGCCGGCATTAATAAACGGATGCGCGCTGACGGTGTAAGAGCGCCCGGGGACAGTCTGGTCTTTAACCGCCGGCAGCAGCGATCTCCCCTGTACGCGGGACGGTATCTCCTGCCCCATGATTTCCAGCACCGTGGGCATCAGGTCGACGGCGGAGGTGATGCCTTTATAGCTACCCGGTTTATTGCCGGGCAGATAGATTAACAATGGCGTATTGGTGACTTCCTCATAAAACGGCGAGTGTGACCATATACCGTTGCCCTTTATCTTACCCTCCTCGTCCCTGGCGAAGACCATCTTACCCAGCATGCCGCCGTGCTCGCCAAAGTAATAGCCGTGGTCGCTGGTGAATATGATGACAGTATTTTCCATCAAGCCCAGATTCTCCACCTTGCGCATAAAGTAGCCGAACCAGGTATCCACCATGGTGACTTCGCCGCAGTATGACGCGTGTGCCTTCTTCACCTTCTCTTCGGTCAGGCCGGGCGTTTTAGTCCAGTACCCGTAGATAGGCGGTGCCTCGTCTCCGTCGTGCCCGGGCCAGTACATCTCCCGGTAATACGGCGGAGCGTCCCAGGGTTCGTGGGGGTCCCAGGCATCTATATAGAGAAAAAAGTGTTCCTGGTAATGACGCTCCAGCCAGTCCATCGCCTTGGCGAAGGTGCGGGGGGCAAAGTGGTCCCTCTCATAACGCCAGTCGCTCCTGATATCTCCCCCGTAAATGCTGTGGACGAGGTGTCCCTTCTCACCCTTAGCACCTTCATGCCACTGAATGTTCAGCTGCCCGGGAATTTCATGAAAAGTTCTGAACCCCTGGTCGTAATTCATATTGACGCGGAGATAGAACGGCGTATCCACCACCGCCGCCGTATGTATGCCGTTATTGGCGAGGATTTCGGGCAGCAGTATCTCGTCCTTGAACAGCGGCTCCCACTGCATGTAGGACATCGTCCAGCGCCCGGTGAGGTAATCGGCACGGGTGGGCATGGTGGGGAAACCCGCTATATAGTGACGGTCAAAGCGTACGGCTCTGGCAGCGAAGGCATTCATCGAAGGCGTGATAATTTCCTTATTCCCGTAAGCACCCACGTGGTCGCGCCTTAACGTATCGGATATTACCCAGATGACATTCACTTTCTCCTCCTCGTGTAAATATTATTAAAACAAGGCGTGTGTCAACATATAATAGCACAATTTTAAGAGTAGAAAAAATGTCACGAGTGAGCTAATATTGAAGTGATATTTATCCGTACTGAGGAGTAAAAAAATGCCGCCAACGGTATATCCAACGGGGACGACAATCTATTATCCGGAGAAGTGCTGGAACGGCTATACGCTTTTCCAGACGGAGCTGCACCGCAAGAACACACGCGGGGCGGTGCTTATCGACATGAACGGCAACGTGGTCAACCGCTGGAAGGGGCTGGACGGCATGCCCAATAAAATGCTCCCCGGCGGGCATGTCCTGGGCAGCACGGGGGTACGCCATTTCAAATACGGCTATCAGGACATGGTCGACCTCGTAGAAGTGGACTGGGACGGCAAAACAGTCTGGAAATTCGATAGATACGAGCTGGTCAAAGACCCGTGGCAGAAACCCCGCTGGATGGCGCGCCAGCACCACGACTATCAGAGGGAAGGGAACCCCGTCGGCTACTACGTACCGGGGATGGAGCCGAAAACCGGCGGCGGCAGGACCCTCATTCTTTGCCATAAAAACATCAAGAACCCCATAATAAGCGACAAAATGCTGCTTGACGACACGATAATCGAGGTGGACGTGGAGGGAAAGATTACCTGGGAATGGATATGCAGCGAACACTTCGAGGAGATGGGTTTCAGTCCCAGGGCAAAAATTACCTTAAAACACAACCCGGGCATTACTCCAATGGGAGGCGGTAAAGGCGACTGGATGCACATGAACTCGATGTCAACGCTGGGTCCTAACCGGTGGTTCGACAGCGGCGACGGGCGTTTCCACCCGGACAACATCATCTGGGACGGACGCCAGACCAATATCACCGCCGTCATCGATAGAAAAACGGGTAAAATAGTCTGGCAGCTGGGACCTTACTTTACCGCCCGTAAAGCACTCCGAAATATCGGGCAGATAATCGGGCAGCACCACGCCCACATGATTCCCCGGGGACTCCCCGGCGAAGGGAATATTCTGATGTACGATAACGGCGGCGCGGCCGGGTACGGCGCCCCCAACCCCACCGCGCCCGACGGCGTCAGCAACGCCCGGCGGGACTTTTCACGGGTGCTGGAAATCGACCCCATAACCCTCGAAATCAAGTGGCAGTACCCGAAGCCCATGCCGGGACCCGGTGGAGGCGGGTCAGGGAGACTCTATAGCAGCTTTGTGAGTTCGGCGCAGCGCTTCCCCAACGGCAACACCCTGATAACCGAAGGCAACGGGGGCTGCCTCATTGAAGTTACGCCGGAACACGAGACGGTCTGGGAATACGTCAGCCCTTACCTACACCGGATGCTGAAGACGCCACTTATCTATCGCGCCTACCGCACCCCTTACGAATGGGCGCCGCAGGCGGAAAGGGCGGAGGAAACCGCCGTAAAGAAGAAAGACAATAGAAAATTCAGGGTGCCCGGCTCCCCGAAAAAGCAGCGAGAGAGGGTGACGAGAATAAAGCTTTAGCAGAGAGGGAATATCATGAGTAAACAAAAGGACTGGAAGAAACTCCTTAAAACGGACCCGACCGACTGGCTGCTGGAAGAAGACGACCCCGGGGTAAGATACCTCGCTTTGCGGGACATAGTGGAAGCCAATGAAAAAGAGATAAAAGCCGCCCGGACCAAAGCCCACCACGAAGGACCGATTGCCCGAATACTGACGGAAATGGACCCGGAGGGTTATTGGATTAGCCCGGGTAACGTCTACGCCAATAAGTGCCGGGGCACGGTGTGGTCCATCATCTCACTGGCGGAACTGGGCGCATCCATCGAAGAAGATAAACGCGTCGGTACCGCCTGTGCCTACCTGCTGGCCAACTCCCTACTAAAAAGCGGTCAAATTTCGCCAAGATTGAAACCATCAAATACGGGCCTCTGCCTGCAAGGCAATATGCTGTTATCGTTAATGGATCTGGGATACGAGAAAAGTCTACTGGATACTGCCTACGAGTGGACTTCACGGATGGTTACCGGCGAAGGCGTTCCCCAGAAGGTTAACCCTGATGGCCTGGCCCCTGCCGAGGGCGTAACGGGACCTTATCGCTATATAAAATATATCGGCCCCCGATTTGCCTGCCGCACGAATAAGAACCTGCCCTGCGGCTGGGCGGGGGTGAAGGTAATGATGGCTTTTTCCCGCCTGCCCGTCGAGCGCCGTTCCAGCCTGATTGAACGGGCTATTGAAACCGGTGCAGATTTTTTCCTGAGCGGCGACCCCTCGAAAGCCGATTTCCCCGGCCACCGAGCGGGTGCGCCGGACAAAAGGTGGTGGCAATTCCGCTTCCCCTCTTTCTGGGGAGCGGATATCTTGCAGATTGCGGAGGCTTTAACCGGGCTGGGTTACGGCGGCGATCCCCGCCTGACCAATACATTTGATTTGATTTTAAGCAAGCAGGACGAGGACGGCCGATGGCCTTTGGAGTACGTTGATCACACTCATAAAATGTGGGTGAAATACGGCACTCTAGGCAAACCCAACAAGTGGGTGACCCTGAGAGCGGTGAGGGTGCTGAAGCGGGCGGGGGAACAGACGGGCTAAGCAGAGGATAATGCGAGGGACCTCATACCCTAAAGCTTCGGCGGACAAGCGGCATGGGTGGGAAAAGATAACAAAAGAGGGGTGGGGAGGACAGCCGTATTCTTCACTGCACTTAAAATGACAAAACAGTAACTATTTGCGCCTGCGGGTGACTACCCCCTATAATTCTAAAGTCCGCAGGGGGGTATTTTGCTCGATAACGAGATACTGCATAAAGTCAACCGGCCAGCCCGTTACACGGGCGGCGAGTGGAACAGCGTCATCAAAGACTGGGATAAGACTTCTATCAAGATTGCGCTGGCTTACCCGGACACGTACGAAATCGGCATGTCCAACCTGGCAATACCGATTCTCTACGATATACTCAACCGGCAGCCTGACGTCCTTGCCGAAAGGGTTTACGCCCCCTGGGTGGACATGGAGTCGGTCATACGCCAGCGCGATATCCGCCTTTTCAGCCTGGAAAGCAAGCATCCGCTCGGAGAATTCGATATCATCGGGTTTTCCCTGGGGTACGAACTCACCTACACCAACGTCCTCAATATGCTCGACCTTGCCGGGATACCCGTCCTCGCCGCCGAAAGGACCGACGAACACCCGCTGGTAATCGCCGGGGGGAGCTGCTGCCTCAACCCGGAACCGATGGCAGATTTTATCGACGCTTTCGTTATCGGCGATAGCGAGGAGGTCATCCTGGAATTCCTCGACGTATACTCCCGGCTGGGAAAAGGGATGGGGAAATCAAAGCTGTTACCCAGACTGGCGTCGGTTCCCGGTATCTACATTCCCCGCTTGTACGATGTAACATACTCTACCGACGTTTTAATAAAAAGCATTAAGCCCATAGCCCCTGAAGCGGAACCAAAAATCCAGCGACGCCTGGTTTCCAAGCTCCCCCCGCCGCCGGAAAGACCGGTAGTACCCTATATTGAAGTGATACACGACCGTGGCACCATCGAGATACAGCGCGGGTGCAGTCGCGGCTGCCGCTTCTGCCAAGCCGGCATGATATACCGTCCCGTACGCGAGCGCCCCCACGAGGAAGTTATCCAGACGGCCGGGGACCTCATATCGAACTGCGGCTACGACGAGGTCTCGCTGCTGTCGCTGAACACCTCCGACTACGCGGATATCGACGGACTGGTGAACAAGCTGGTACGGCGTTACCCCAACCTCACCATATCGCTGCCCAGCCTGCGCCTGGACAAGTCATCGGTCAGTCTCGTGGAATCGCTCCCGACGCGGGGCAGGACGGGACTTACCTTCGCCCCCGAGGCCGGCAGCGAGCGACTGAGAAGGGCAATCAACAAGGCGCTACAGGAAGAAAGCCTCCTGGAAACCGCCGCTACCGCCTTCGAACGCGGCTGGACCGGCCTGAAACTCTACTTCATGGTCGGCCTGCCTACCGAGACCCTCGAAGACGTCGAAGGCATCGTCACCCTCGTCGATAAAGTCCGCGCCGAAGGCAGAAGAGCCGGCGGCAGAAAGCCGACGCTGCGGGTCAGCGTGGCTACTTTTGTCCCCAAGCCGCATACACCCTTTCAGTGGAGTCCCCAGGAAAACGAGACGTCGCTGCAAGCCAAGCAGGCGATTCTGCAGAACGGGCTCAGTCGAAGGGGCACCAGATTATCATGGGAGGACCCCAGGACCAGCCTGCTCGAGGCGGTGCTGGCGCGGGGCGACCGCAGACTGGGGAAGGTCATCCGGACTGCCTGGAAGCTCGGCTGCAAATTCGATGCCTGGAGCGAGCACTTCAGCTTCGAAAAGTGGCTCAAAGCGTTCAAGGATGCCGGTCTGGACCCCGATTTTTACGCCTGGCGCGAGCGCTCCACCGACGAGGTACTGCCCTGGTCGCACATCGATACGGGCATCAGCGACGACTTTCTGAAGCGGGAACACGAGCGCGCCCGGGCGGGACAGGAAACGCCCGACTGCCGGAACAACCCGTGTAACGCCTGCGGACTGGAAAATACATGTGGAAAAAATAGCCAGTAACCGAAATACAGTTTACGAATCCCATTGAAAAAGGAGACGGAAAATGGCAAAAAACAAATACGATAAACACTTCGTTACCGAGCCAAAACCCACCGATACTCACCACATCGACACGGACCTGGTCAAGTTCCCGATATACGTGGATGATGAAGTGGTTAAAGGGGCTTACTATTTCATGGCAGCCAGCTTTATGGGAACGACCGGTCAGGGCAGCCCTCCCTTTGAACACTCCCATGATTACGATGAATACATCATATTCCTCGGGACCAGCCATGAAAACCCCAGAGATTTAGGCGGAGAAGTAGAGTTCTGGCTGGAGGGCGAAAAGCATATTATCACCAAGAGCTGCGCCGTCTTTGTGCCCGCCGGGATGAAACACGCCCCGATATACTTCAGGAGAATAGACACCCCCATCTGGTATATTGCCACCGGCCCCACGCCAACATACAAGGTCCCGCCGGAAGTGCTGAAACAAATAGAAGCGGCACAAAAAGAAAAAAAGTAATTATCCGGATTTTATCTTAAAAGCGCGGCAAGCCCGAAAATCAACAGCAACTTTTGGCTGTATCAAGGTCTAACCCGGTAAAAACGGGACGGCAAGGGCCGGATTATCAGTCTCCCTCCTTTACGAAAGTAGGTATTTTTCAGAGAACAAATATTATATTTCCTTGCCATATTGCGTGTGTTATTGTATTATTTTCAAATCTTTAGTAGCCGTATCAGATGAAATGTTGGTAACTATGAAAGCGGTTATATGTACTAAATACGGGCCGCCAGAGGTTCTAAAACTCAAAGACGTAGAAAAACCTGTTCCCAAGGCTAATGAAGTGCTGATTAAAGTACACGCAACAACGGTAACAGCAGGGGATATTATTGACCGGAGTATGGCAGTCCCCGCCTGGTCATGGCTCCCCACACGAATAGCATTAGGACTTACAGGACCACGGAGAAAAATTCCGGGAGCTGACCTGGCCGGGGAAATCGATTCGGTTGGTAAAGACGTCAGGCTGTTTAAAGAAGGTGACCGGGTCTTTGGATCTGCCGGTTGGGGGTCTGGCGCTTATGCAGAGTACAAGTGTCTACCCGAAGATAGAATAATAGTAAAAATGCCAAACAATATGCCCTTTGGAGAAGCCACTGCCATTCCTTTCGGGGCAGTAACTGCGTTGTTTTTCCTAAGAAAAGGAAATATCCAGAGTGGACAAAAAGTCCTTGTTTATGGAGCTTCCGGAGGAGTGGGCACATATGCGGTACAGCTCGTTAAATACTTCGGAGCAGAGGTTACCGGTGTATGCAGCACCGCGAATCTGGAAATGGTGAAATCTCTGGGGGCCGACAAGGTAATTGATTACACTAAAGAGGATTTTACGAAAAGCGGTGAGAGTTATGACATAATTTTTGACGCCGTAGACAAGACTACATTTACCCGTTGTAAAAAGCTGCTTAAGCAAAGAGGAGTCTATCTTACCGTTGGCATGGGACCGATAATTCTCCTGCAAATGCTATGGGCTAAAATGACAAGCAGTAAAAAAGTAAAATTTGGTATAGCGAACCAAAAGATTGAAGATTTGGTCTTTTTCAAAGACCTTGTTGAGGCGGGAAAAATCAAAACAATTATAGATAGAACCTATCCGCTGGAACAGATTGTCGAGGCTCACCGGTATGTCGAAAAAGGACATAAAAAGGGGCACGTGGTCATAACGGTATGAAGGTTCAAAAACAAGAGGAGGCGTGATGACCGAAGATAAGATGGCGATATCATCGTTAGGAATAGTAGGCACGTTCCTGAAAAAGGGTACCTGATCAGAAACGCTTACCAGGGTCGTTGACCTCTCATTCGATAACCCTCTGGAACTGGAGGAGCACGCCGCCATGCCCCTCATGGGCGGCATAATGAACCACGGCTACCAGTGCGGCATGGTCTGGGGCGCAGCGCTCGCCGGAGGGGCGCGGTCGTTCCGACTCCTTGGGGCAGGTCCGCAAGCCGAAACCGCGGCAATAATCGCCGCCCGGAGGATAGTGAAATCCTTCTCGGCACGCTATAACAGCATCGACTGCCTCGAGATAACCGACATGAATATGCAGGGTAAAATCCAGCCTCTTAAGTTACTGAAATTCTTTATCAAAGGCGGGCCCATAGGCTGCTTCCGCATGGCAGTTCAATACGCCCCGGAAGCATTCGGTGAGATTAACCACGCTTTCTCCGAAAAGCTTAACGAAGTTCCCCCGCCCCCCGTAAGCTGCGCGGCCGTGCTGGCACAAAAGACCGGCGTATCGGAGATGCATACGGTGATGGCGGCGGGACTGGCGGGGGGTATCGGCTTGAGCGGGGGCGGCTGCGGGGCGCTGGGAACC